>JACDJB010002943.1_pt1 | contig 11642 bp, 10 predicted proteins | sample 7454121 | NCBI WGS metagenome assembly JACDJB01 (sample SAMN14253290, study PRJNA609438) | sludge metagenome | isolation source: sludge after 25d culture with pyrite | collected 2018-12-20 | reverse complement strand
CCATTTGCTGGCTGCTGGGCGTTTCTTCTTATTCCTCGGTTCGAGCATCTCTTATTCTCCTTTTTATTTAATTGTTTTGGAGTGGACATTTTTATGTACATTTCTGGCGGATGGTCCACGGATTTATAGTAATGGGCACGGTTTGAAATAAGTTTGGTGGTTCACTGTAAACACCGTGAGTATAGTAACTAAGATGAATGCTCAGGGTAATCCACTTACCCGAGGCTTCGACTTTTAAATAATCATCTCCGAATGGACAACGACTATGTCGACATTCTTTATAAAACGCGGTTCCTCTTCTGTCAGCAAGGTGGTTTCATCGATGTCGTCTAAAAGTGTTGTTTCATCCAGCAATGTCGTTTCGTCCGGGTCTGCGGTCAGGACGGTTGTTTCATTCCAGTCGGACAGGATGGTCTTCTCGGTTGGTGAATCAGGTGAATGATTCCTGCCGGCTGCTACTGCTGCTGCCGCTGGTTTTCGCACTGAAGTTTGTGTCATTTGAGCTGCTGAGTTGTTTCCTTCTTTTGTCAGAAGATCTGTTGCTTCAAGTCCATCTTTTGTCAGCAGCTTCGTTGGCTCACGCCCTTCTTGCTTCAATAATGCTGTTGGCTCTAGTCCATCCGGCGTAAGCAGCGCGGTCGGGTCAAGCTCCTCTTGCTTAAGAAGAGCAGTCTGTTTGAAACTCTCCTGGCTCAAAAGCGCGGTCGGATCCATCTGCCCGCTCGCCATCTTCTCCGTCGGCTCCACATATTCACCGGCTGCCACTTCCTTATCGACATTTTTGCGGACATGGATTTCCTTTGTCGTCGGCTTCGTGGTTGTGTCGGTCTGTTTGCTGGTTGTTTTCCGGGCTTTTCTCCCCGCACCTGGCCAATTCCAGCCGGTAAGATCTGTAATCACCTGGGCAATATTGAGTTTTATATAGACTGTGATGGCAATCACCAGCGTAATCGCCGCCCCTGCCATACCGCCGTAAAACATGATCTGGTATGCCATTCTCTTTCAACTGCCTTTCTTGGGAAGAGCCCTTTTTACTGGGGACCATCCCTTTACTCCCCTAGAGAATATTCAAGTTTTCCATGCGCCGGGTGAGTTTTTTGTATCCTTCATCGTCTTTGGCGCCAGGCAAGCTGCCTGCTTTTTCATAGACTTTTTTCGCTTCGGCGTAGGTACGCTTGCCTTCCTCTTTGTTTTGTTCGATGTCGAGGAGCAGGTTCCCGAATTTCACATGTGCGTCGATGCTGTCAGGGAATTTTTTCAGTGCCGTATTTCGGAAGTGCTCGACTGCCCGGGAAAATTCGCCCATCTCCTGATAAATGACGCCAATTTTGACGTAGACATCTTCCTGGTCGGCAACATTCAAATCGAGCAGATTGTTATAATGCTCGATCGCCTGTTCAAAATCGCCGCGCGCAGTCGCTTTGTCCTCGGAATTGACGCCGCGGCTGTAGTAAGCCTGTGCCAGCTTCTGTTCAAACTCCATTTCGTATTTGAATTGGAGCTGTTCGTTTTCAAGCTTTGCCAGGACTTCTTTTGCCTTCTGGACAATTTCGATCGCCTGGGTATTGGCATCCGGAATCTGGCTTTTGTAAGAAATATAGATATTGGCAAGTGAATTGTAGTTATCGATTTTCTTGCTGTCATTCGCCAGCCCGTCATTGTACTCATGGAACTCCTGAAGGTCGCCGGCGAATTTCGTATAGTCGACGTTCAGGCTGCCCATGGTCGTTGCCAGTGACTTGTAATATTTCACATCCGGCCGTTCTTTTTCATCGACCTGCTGGAAGTATTTCAGCGCGTTATTGTAATCCCTTTTCACATCGAAATAGGTCATGCCCATTTTGAAAAGGACATCATCATTCTTGTGGACTCCCCCGTATTCATCCTGTATGTATGATTCCAGCTTGGCGAGTCCTTCGTCTGTCTGGTTTCTATTAATATATAAATCAAGCAGATTGATGTAAGCCTCCGGGCGGCCCTTGTCGACGCGGGTTGCGCTCTCAAGCAGCTTGATCGCCTCAGTCTGCTCTCCGTCCATCAGCGCGATGCTCGCCTGGTTGACGAGATTCATATAATCCTGGAACTGTTCATTTTTCATTCCCTTGTAGCCTAGCGCGGAAGTCGTTGAGAACCCGAGGAACAGCACGGCCGGAACGAGGAACATCGCCAGCTTCTTGATCAGCATGTTCTTGTAGCCCTTCGTCAGCCTGTTGATATGCTCGAGGTCATAGCTCAGCTCTTCGCAGTTCTGGTAGCGTTTCTCCGGCTCGGCCTGGGTGCATTTTTTGATGATATGCTCGAGACCTTCCGGAAGCGACGGGTCCCATTCGCGGATCGGCCTGATTTCAAACGGCGGCTCGCTCAGGTTTTTCCCGGTGACGAGATGGTAGAGCGTGATTCCCAGGCTGTAAATATCCGTTTTCGCGTCGGTCTGCCTGCCGGAAATCTGTTCAGGGGCCGCATATCCCTTCGTTCCGAGATTCGTAGTGTCAGAGAGATTCTCGGTTTTGAATTCCCGCGCGATCCCGAAGTCGATCAGTTTGATTTTGCCTTCCGGCGTAAGCATGACATTGTCCGGCTTCATGTCGCGGTAGATGATCGGGTACGGCTTGCGGGTGTGCAGGTAGCCGAGCACATCGCTCAACTGCTTCGCCCACTCGATCACCTCTTTTGCTGGAATTTTGCCGTCGCGTTTCAAGCGTTCCTTCAGCGATTCGCCCTCGATATAATCCATCACCACATAAATGTCGCCTTCGGACTCGATGATGTCATAGATTTTCGGCAGCGAACCATGGTCAAGCTTTTTCAGCATGTTCGCTTCGACGACCAGGCTGTTGATCAGCAGCTCGTTGTTGCTGTTGCTGCGCTTGCGGATATCCTTGACGACGAGCGACTTGTTGAGGCGATTGTCCATCGCCAGGTAGACGACGCTCATCCCGCCGCGACCGATTTCCTTCAATATTTCATATCTGTCATCGATAATTGTGCCAATTTGTATCAAAGTCATTCCTCCCAGAAACGCAGGCTGGTTCATTATCAGTTTCCAGAACCGTCCCTATGTCCCGTTTTGCCAGCAGAATTCTAGATTCCCTATGCTTCCTTTTTTGCCAAAAGAATCGAGATATTGTCTGTTTCCTGGCGTTCTTTTGCGAGCTCGACGAGTTGAACGAGCGTTTCCTTCATGGTTTTTTCACTGGTAAAATACTGCGGGTTCAGGTTTGTGAGCATTTCATCATCTGTGATTTCATGGTAAAATCCGTCAGTGCAAAGCATGAACATGCTTCCGCTTTCGACTTCTCCAGAAGTGATGACGACGTTGATGTCCTTGGTTGCGCCCACGCACTGGAGCAGTACATTCCGCCGCGGGTCGATCCTTGCCTGTTCCGCGGTGATATTGCCGCGCTGCAGCTCGCGTTCGACGAGCGTCTGGTCCTCGGTTAGTTTTACCAGGTGATCAGTGATACTGTAAGCCCTGCTGTCCCCGATTTGCAAAATGTAATATTGCTTGTGGAGGATGAGCAACGCGGTGATCGTTGTGCCGAGCTTAATGTTCGAAGCCTCGCCATATTCAAGGATCTTGGTGTTCAGCTCGCGGACCCGTTCCTCAAGCTTGGCGGGAAGATCAGTTTCAGCGATGCCATTCTCCAGCAGCTCCGGCAGATCGTTGTCGAACCAGTCGGACATGCCCCTGATTACCGTCGCGCTTGCAAGCTCCCCGTGGGATAGTCCGCCCATGCCATCGCAGATGATGAACATGCCGATTTCCCCTTCAGGTGTCTTCGCTGATTTCAGCAACAGGCCATCCTGGTTTGTTTTCTTCTTGATTCCAATGTCGGTATGATAGGCCACTTGAAATGCCATCCTGGTTCCCCCTATCCATCAATAAAGCCTGAAGATGAATTCCTCGTTCGCAAGCTTGATTTTGTCTTCATGCTTGATTTTCACTTTCTCCTTCGGTGAGACCTTCACGCCATTCACAAAACTGCCGTTGGTCGAGTGATTGTCTTCCAGGAAGTATTCGCCGTTCGACACAATCACATGGGCATGCACCCGCCCGATCACTTTGTTTTCAGAAGCAAAGTCCGCCCTCATCGGATCGCGACCGATTTTGAAAAAGTCCTTCGCAATCGTGATTTTTTCATTTTTCGATACCGCCAGTAAAAATGGCCTGCGAATCGAATGGCCAAGGGTGGTTGTTCCCTCCTCCTCATCTGCCATGACACCAAGTACCGTTGTGCCTGCTTCCTCTGGTTCACTGCTGGCAATGGCTGGCTGGATGTTGATTGACGTCCCGCCGCCGAGTGCCGAAGCTTCTTTTAACAAGGCATTGTTGTCACCAAGCTCAGCCCTCGTGATTCGCTTGTAGTTGACCTCTTCCTCGATTTCAAGCTTGCGGCCTGTTTTTACATCCTTCTTCTGGCTTGTATACTCAGAAGTCAACACGCCATTGTCAACGCTCGTTTTCATCGTATGAACTTCACTGCCCGGGCTGTAGAAGTTCGGATTTATGGCCGGGATTTCAAGCTCTGATGATTCCGACAGTGGTTCTTGGTCTTGTGTTGCTGCTTGTGGTGCCGCTTCCTGCTTCGGTTTTTCAGGCATCTTGTAAGGCTGGCGGACGAGTGTTTCATCTCCGCCGAGCTCATTCATTTTTTCCAAAAGGTGTTCTGGCGTGATGTCATCTGTCTCGACCAGATAGTTATGGAGTTTGATGAAAAATACGGCATCATCATTTTCTTCATAAGGAGCCGACAGCAGTAATTCCTGCAGGAACTCTTTAAGTGATACCTTTTCAAAAATATTATTTTTTACTGGGAGGTAGATAAAAACTAATCTGTTTGAAAAATTATCAATAAAGATGTCACGCTGGCTGAATACGAAATTCGCGATATCCAGTCCGCTTGCTTGAGCATCCACCAATGTTTCGGCAATGTTGAGGAAGCTGTTGTACAGCCGTTCCTTCGTCGCAGGCGCGGAATTCAGCATTTCAAGCGTGTTATCGGAAATCATGTCATAGCGAACAAAGCAGTTATCCCCCTCTAAAATCGCATGGCACGGCAGGATCCCCGGAACCCGGCTCGCTCTCAGCAGCTCCACCTGGCCGCCATCGATATCCGCCTTGCTTTCTGCATGAAAATAAAGGAATTTCGAGATTCCGTAGCTTTCCAATTTAAATTCCACCTGTTTAATCATTGCGCTTCGACTCCAATTTTGTATTTATGTATGGTTTTCTTTCCGAAAAGGGCTCGTTTTCAGGAGTTATCTAAATTACTTACATTTAGCGCACTCTAATTTCACGTTATCCTGCCTATTTAACGGTTAGAGAAATTTATTTAACGGTTGGCACAATTTATTTAACGGTTAGAGAAGTTTATTTAACGGTTACATAGCCTTTTTTAACGGTTGATCATGGTTTATCTAGGGTTAGCAGTAACCAGCGCATTTTTAAAATCCATCGGGAAGTGAATAATCCCCGTTGCACCGCTTTTAATCCCCGTTGCATGCTGGATAATCCCCGTTGAGTGACGGATAATCCCCGTTAGATCTCAGATAATCCCCGTTGTGAAATTCCACTCGCTGAAAATTTTTACAGAAGGGCAAACTGCACATGCCGCTTGCCCCCTACCCTCTGTAAAAAGTGATTACTTGAAAGAGCTGGCGTTGTTGTTGATTGCTGTTTCTGCGGTGTTATAGTTTGTGACAGTGTTATCCAAGAACTTGGCGTAGCTGTCGACGACCTGGCGATATTCTTCAAATCGTGGTGCCAATGAGTTGAAGTTGCCGCGGATTGTGTTGGATGCATCAGAGTTCCATGATGACGAAAGTGCGTTCATGTCCTTCTTGATTTCTTCCAATCTAGTGGATAATTGCTGGTTAAGCGTGCGGATCTGGCCCGCCGTTTTGCTAACCTCGCCGAGCGAGATTTTGATTCCATCTCCTGCCAATGTATTTCACCTCCTGGGTTATGTTATGGATTAGTTGCTCAATCTCTTAGCCTGGTTAATGACTTCAGATTGAGTGTCGCGGTATGTTTTCGCGCTCATCTTCAGGAACTCAGAGTATTGTCTCATCAACTGAGTCATCTTTTGGAAGTCGTCCATGAAGCCTTTGATCTGTGCAGTGTATGCCTGGTTGTCAGCACCCTGCCAAGCAGCAGCCATCGCTTCAACTTCACTGAAAAGAGCTTTGTAGTTTCTTTCATAGTCAGCTGCCTGCTGGTCAATCTTGTTAGCAGTCGTTTCAAGCCTCGCTGGTTCAACAGTGATTGATCTTGCCATCATTTTTCACCTCCTTTCAAGTCTGATAGAGTCATATTCTTCTTAACTTGTAGCTTACATAGCGATACTTTTCCGCGGAGCGGCGCAAGCCCGATGCCGCTTTTACCGAGCCGATTCCCTTGAATTCATGCCCTACGCCATTTGCAATTTCATCAAGCTCCCTGGCAATCGCGTTCGCTTCGTTGGCAATCCTGTTAATCTTGCTTCTCACTTTCGCATCCATTGTTTACCCCCTGATCGAACCGGCTTTTCCGGCGAGATAGGATTCATTCCTTTGTAAAAGCTCTGCCGTACGGTTTAAGTAATTGATGCTTTCCGGGATCCTGAAGTCGAACGACGTGCTGATATCGGCAGCAAGGACATTATCCAGACCGGCCAATCCCGCTTCCCAGTAAAGATCATCAATCATGTCATTGAGCTGCGCGATCCGCCTTTGGACCGAACGGAGACGGTTGGCGTAGTAGAACAGCCTTGGGATGTCTACTTTTATATAGGGTTCGATTGGGAAGTTGTTGCCGTTTAGGCCGTCTATAAAATTGCCGATCTTAACGGCTGCCTTCGATATAAGCTCGGCAAAAAAAGAATTTACCTTTTCCTCGAACTCCTTCTTGGCTTTTGCCAGTCCCACGACAAGCTTCACCGTTTGTTCCCGGATTAAATGGGCTGCTGCTGTCATTGCCCTGGCCGTGTAATGCATAACAACTACCGCGGCATTAGCGACTACGTAAGCCGCCTTATAAGCTCTTATTGGTGTGGAGTTAGAAAGCTCACGGAAGATGTCTTCAAAGATCATATTGTTTAGGACAGACCTGCCAAATGATTGACCATTCTCATAAACTTTGAAATTGCCATTCTCATCGAAGCCAGCACTGCTCGTCAATGAATGAGGATAGAATGGTTTTTTAATATCATAATCTTCCTTAATACCAATCGTTTTATCGACATACGGTACCTTCCCAAGCTGCGAGACAGGATCATACGCATAGACGATGAATTCATTCCGGTCTCCCATCAACGCCTCTTGTTCCTTCTTGGATAAAGACCACCAATATAGTGGAGCAGCATTAATTACGTATGCCTTGGTGTTATCATCAAGGTTGTTGATAAAAACGTAATCCGCCAAATTGCCACCCTTGGAATGGCCAAGCAACAGCCTTTCGCCCGAGGCATCTCCAAGATATTTTTGATAAAATTCATCTGCTTCTTTCTGTTGCTTGATTTCCACTCCCATTGAAGCATCAAAGTTGGAGGTCCAATCAGTCCTTAAGTGACCCATATCCCCCATCGGCTCACTACCCCGGAAAACAGCAGTCGCGTTTCCGCTTTTATCTTCGAATGCATAGCCAACAAAACCGGAGTCGGATGCACCTTTAGAATTATTTCCATCATTCGGGTTATAGTTCTGGTAGCCTGATAATTTCACGCTATGAAGATTTGAACTTTTAAAACTATCACTTGAAAAAAATGCCTCTAGCTGTTTATAGCTATCCTCATTTTTATCAGCACTCATTTTTGCATAATCCCAAATCCGCTCTATGCTTTTGCCGTTAAGAGGTTGATTATTAGGCAAATCATAGTAGGACAACATTAACAGGACATTTTTCTCTTTATCAGTTAATTGATCAAGTGACATATCATCACCCCTCTTGCGGTTGATAATATTCTTTAATCTGCTCTGGGCTGCTAATATCCATTGAATCATCAACCATAATAGTTCCGTACACTTTAGCATCCAGATTTGACCAGTCAATATTGTTCACATTAGATGTCCTCATATAGTCAGATACATTTTCAGAACGATCTACAAAGCCGACAGTCACTCCATAATATTTCGCATTAGACTCTTTTAGATCGTTCAGCAATTGATATACCGGCTCCAAATATTTCTCCACTTCCGGTTCTCCGTCGGTCTTCACTGCAATATTTAACGTAAGCAAAGCCCCATTGTCTTCTGTTTGTAAAAAATCAGTGACAGATGAATCTTTCTTTTCTGCAGTGTATTTTTCTTCTTCCACAAACAGCATTGTCTTGAATTGAACATCTTCATTGAACGCCTGGTTCACCTTATCCTTATAAAGCTGGTCAAGCTGGTTTGACCATACTGATAAAATATAGGTGTCATAGTATACCCCATCTTCATTTCTACTTTCACCTGCAAGGAAAACAAGCTCAGGCTTTCCTTCTGGATGAGCCATCACTTTGTCTTTTCCATACATTTCAGGAAAGATAACACTGCCTTCTTTTGTGCTTTCAACCTCAAATTTTTCATTGTATTTCTCTTCTAAATGCTCCATAACCTTACTCTCCGAACTCATACACCCCGCACCTCCCATTGCTATGAATAAAATCACCGCTGTCAGCATTATCCATTTCTTCAAGTTCCCCACACCTTCCGTATTTAAAAGCAGGGACGGTCCGGTTTAAACCGCCCCCAAGGTCATATGTTCAAATTCTGTCAGACGTCGCAATTTCCGAGACACGAGAACCGCCCCTTTGTCGCGCATGTCGTACCTAAATCAGCATCAACTTAGCCCCATTCACCAACCCGTGTTCTTCGACGGTCTGGTTGATGTTCAGGATGGTGCCGGTCTTGCGGTCGCAGAGGATGGTGTCGTGTGTTGCTGAGAAGTATCCTTGTGACAGTTCGGTCATGGTGCCGGCGAGCAGGTAGACGACTTCGTGCAGTTTACTTTCTGGCGGCAGGAAGACGTCGTATGATTTTTCCGAAGCCGGGATGAAGACCTCTACGAGCACCTTATCCATGGTACGCTACCTCCTCTTGCATGCTTTCTATTGAGGTTAACAGCTTCACGAGTGTTGCTTTTCCTTTTGACACGACATAACCAAAGTCTGGCGGAATTTCCTGGTACATATCGTTTGTCACCTTGCTTAGCTTCATGATGTACTGGTCGGTGATGCCGTTGCCTGCCCAGATGAAATCGCTTAGCGATACATGCTGCTTGAACCAGGCTTCGAAGGAAACCGAGCTCAGTTTATCGGCGCTGTCTGAGATAATCAGGTTCACATTCAGGCCATTGCCTTTTTCAAGGAAGACCTTGAGCTTATCCTGGCCATCCGGCGACAGATACATCATCAGATCGTTGAAAGAATCGATGATGCAGGTGATGTTGCCGAATACTGGCGGCTGTTCGCCTGCTTCGATCGCATCCTTCGTCGTATTGTTGCGGTGGACGAGTGTGTTGAACAGGTAGACGATCATGTCTTCGAGTTCAGCTGGCTCAGCGATATACTTGTAATCCTGCGTGCGGCCCGCCGCAAAGTGCTCATTAGGGTCGATGACGATCAGCTCCCTGCCTTCTGAAGCTGTGAAAATTTCAGCGGCACCTTGCATGAAGCTTGAGCACTGGTCGTTTTGCGAAGCAGTGACAACATTTATATAATTGCCAAGGAAATCGAAATATGCTGTCTTCAGCGAGTTTTTCTCGATCCCTACCGGTACTTTGTTGCTGGTCATATTTTTTGCTTCATCACGAAGATAGTTCAGATCCACTATTTCCGGCAGGATCGGAACGCGCATTGCGGCCGGCTGCGTCCAGGTTTCGCGCAGGTCCTTGCAATAGTCCGTGATGAAGGTGTACATATTGTCTATATCGCTTGTGATATGGGCCGTCTGGAATTCATAGGTTGAATCACTCTTGAAAATCCCGCGCCCCTTCGCTTTGGATGGGTACACTCCGTCTGTATTGCCCAGTACGCCCGAGTATTCACTCTGGTCATTCAGCTGGAGCACATACATTTGCTTGAAGTTCTGCAGCAGCCTGTAGCGTATCGCTCCCGTATTGATCGCGGTGACGATGAAGTAAATGCCATACTTCAGGCCCTCGCGCGTCAGGAACGAAATTCCTTCCTCGAGCTCCTCGAACATCTCCGAGAACGCCGCATAATTGTGGATCGCCACTACAATCGATGGCAGGCTTTCACCCGACATCTCGTTGTAGGTGATAAAATCGCCGCCGTAATTAGAAAGCAGCTTTTTCCTCCGTTCAATCTCGCCGGTCAGCATCTTGAACAGATTGTGGATCTTCTCGCTTTCGTGCGACAGCATGACATCGCCGACGTGCGGCGCTTCGCGGAACCAGACCAGTGTCTCGGAACCGAAGTCAAGCAGGTAAAAATTCACTTCGTTCGGCGTATGCTCTTCCATCAAGGAGTAGAGCATTGTCGTCAGGAAGGTCGTCTTGCCGCTGCCGGCGATTCCGTAAATGACAGCATTTCCTTCCTCAGTGATCGGCATCTTCATGACCAGCTGCCTCTGGTTTGCTGGATCATCGTATTCGCCGATGATCGGATTCAGATGGAAACCTTGCTGGACGACACCATATTTCTTCTTCAGCTTATCAACGTAAATCAGTTCAGGAATCGGCTCTAGCCATAGCTGGCGGACTTTGATGTTCTCCTGTTGCGCCATTTTCGCCAGGTATTCGGTAATCTCATCGATTTGATTCGGCGGATTCTTAACAGCCGACTTGCGCTTATCGATACGGGCATTCTTGATGACGCGGCCGAGGTCATCGATGACGACGACACTGTCATCCTTATGCTTTTCGACTCTGTCGGACGGATAGTATGGTGCGCCTGCCCATGCAGACTGCCCGAGCTCGAACAATTCATTGAAGCCGACCTGAAGGTAGAAACGTCCGGTCTGCTTCAGCTCCGCGGCGTCAGGACGCTTGATGACTTCCATACTGTCCGCTTTTTCCTGCACCTTCAATGAGATACGGAATTTACTGTTGCTCCAGATCTGGTCATCGACGACACCCGATGGCTTCTGTGTCGCAAGGATCAGGTGGACACCAAGGCTCCGGCCGATACGGGCCGCACTGACAAGCTGCTCCATGAATTCAGGCTGCTGTGCCTTCAGCTCGGCAAACTCATCGGAAATGATGAACAAATGCTGCAGCGGCTCTGTTACCATGCCTTCGCGGTATAGCTTCTGATATTTATAGATATCGATATTGCTCTGGTCAACGACTCGGCTCGTTTCGCTAAAAATGGCCTGACGGCGCTTCAGTTCACTCTGGATCGAAATGAGAGACCTGTTGACGGCAGCTCCATCAAGGTTGGTGATGGTACCTGCCAGGTGCGGCAGATCCTCGAATGCATTCGCCATGCCGCCGCCCTTATAGTCGATCAGGATGAACGCGACTTCATCAGGGTGGTAATTGACTGCAAGCGATAAGATGAACGTCATGATGAATTCACTTTTACCGGAACCGGTCATCCCGGCAATCAGGCCGTGCGGTCCGTGGTATTTTTCATGCAGGTCGATCATGAACGGATCGCCCTGCGTATCAACCCCGATCTGTGTCTGGATTGTATGGACAGGATTGTTTTCCTTCCACT
>JACDJB010002941.1_pt1 | contig 11645 bp, 7 predicted proteins | sample 7454121 | NCBI WGS metagenome assembly JACDJB01 (sample SAMN14253290, study PRJNA609438) | sludge metagenome | isolation source: sludge after 25d culture with pyrite | collected 2018-12-20 | reverse complement strand
TGATGTTATGGCAAAACAACAATTCGTAAGGGACAAGGACCATGTGAATATTGGTACGATTGGTCACGTTGACCATGGTAAAACTACCCTGACAGCTGCAATTACCACTGTGTTGGCCAAAAGAGGCCTATCAGAAGTCAAATCATTTGACGCCATTGATAATGCTCCTGAAGAAAAAGAGAGGGGTATTACAATTAATACTTCGCACGTTGAGTATCAGACGGAAAAACGTCACTATGCTCACGTTGACTGCCCCGGTCACGCCGACTATGTTAAGAACATGGTTACGGGTGCTGCCCAGATGGACGGCGCTATTATCGTTGTAGCCGCAACTGACGGACCCATGCCGCAAACACGCGAGCATATTCTTCTGGCACGCCAGGTGAACGTTCCAAGGCTTGTTGTTTTTATGAACAAGGTGGACATGGTTGATGACGAGGAGATGCTGGAGCTTGTTGAAATGGAAATTCGCGAATTGCTTGATTTCTATGATTTTGACGGTGATAATACTCCTGTTATCCAGGGCTCTGCTTTGGGTGCACTGAATGGCGAACCTCAGTGGGAAGAAAAAATTATGGAGCTGATGGATGCAGTTGATACCTGGATTCCCGTTCCGCCACGTGAAGTTGACAAGCCATTCCTGATGCCGGTAGAAGACGTATTCTCAATTACAGGTCGCGGTACAGTTGCTACCGGACGTATTGAAACCGGTATTGTACATACCGGCGACGAGCTTCAGCTTATCGGTTTAGGTGCAGAAGGCCGCAAAACGGTTTGTACAGGTGTTGAAATGTTCCGTAAGATTCTGGACGAAGGACAGGCAGGCGATAATGTTGGTTTGCTGCTCCGCGGTGTTGACAAGAAAGAGATCAAACGTGGTCAGATTTTGGCAAAACCCGGGTCAATTACCCCGCACACCAAATTCAAGGCCGAGGTCTATATCCTGAAAAAAGAAGAAGGTGGACGTCACACGCCGTTCCATAACAAGTACCGTCCGCAGTTCTACCTGCGCACACTTGACGTAACCGGTGAAATTAATCTGCCGGAAGGACGTGAAATGGTAATGCCGGGTGACAACGTAACCATCGATGTGGATCTGATCTATCCGGTAGCGCTTAACGTAGGATTGCGTTTTGCTATCCGCGAAGGCGGAAGAACTGTCGGCGCCGGTCAGGTTACCGAAATTGTGAAATAATCAAAGAACACATTGATTAAATTATAGTTCCCGGAGCATTTGCTCCGGGACCATTTACGGAAGCTACCCGGTTGGGGGTTATATATTGTAAGTTCGACCCTTACCTTCCGTACTAAACAGCCAAAAGTTAAAATGAAATTGAAATTATATTTGCAGGAGGCTTATGACGAGCTGGTTCATAAAGTTACGTGGCCTACCTGGAAAGAACTGCAAAGCAGTGCAATAGTTGTGATGGTTGCTTCCTTAATTATATCACTCTTAATTTTCGTTGTTGACCTGGGACTCAGGAATACAATGAATTTTATTTACGGGTTATTTTATTAATTAAAATCTTGAGATCATAAAATGAGCGACACAACAAAAAAGTGGTATGTTCTTCGGGCTATTGGAGGTAAAGAGAAAAAAGTCAAGGAATATATCGAAAATGAAATCGCAAATGGAGATCTGAAAGGTTTTGTTGAGCAGGTTTTGATACCCACAGAAAAGGTTTATCAGATTCGAAACGGTAAAAAAATCAGCAAAGAGCGCAACTTTTTCCCCGGATATATTCTCATTGAAGCCACGTTGGCAGGCGAGGTGGTACATATTTTAAAGAGTGTGCCCAACGTAATAGGATTTCTCGGCGACACCAAAGGTGGAGATCCCGTACCAATGAGGCAATATGAGGTGAACAGAATTCTGGGAAGGGTTGATGAACTTGCTGAAGCCGGCGAGGAGCTGAACATTCCGTTTGTGGTTGGAGAAACCGTAAAAGTTATCGACGGACCATTCAGCGGCTTTAACGGATCCATTGAGGCTATCAATGAGGAGAAGAAGAAGCTGCAGGTGATGGTCAGAATTTTTGGACGTAAAACGCCTTTGGAACTTAGCTTTTTGCAAGTTGAAAAGGAATAGTAACGCTTTATTATTTTATTATGGCGAAAGAAATTGCTGGATTAATTAAATTACAGATTAAGGGTGGTGCGGCTAATCCGTCGCCACCGGTGGGACCAGCATTAGGTGCCAAGGGGGTTAATATAATGCAGTTTTGTAAGCAGTTTAACGGCAGGACGCAAGACCAGGCCGGTAAGCTACTTCCGGTAGTTATTACTGTTTACAGCGACAAGTCGTTTGACTTTATTATAAAACAACCTCCCGTAGCTGTTCAGTTGCTGGAATTGGCAAAAGCAAAAAAAGGTTCGGCAGAACCTCATGTCAGCAGAGTAGGCTCGGTTACCTGGGATCAGGTGAAGCAGATTGCCGAAGGAAAAATGACTGACCTGAATTGTTTTACTGCCGATTCGGCAATGAAAATAGTGGCTGGGACTGCCAGAAGCATGGGGATTGCCATCAAAGGTACATCACCATTCAAATAACAAATTAATTCTTTTAAAGATGGGCAGAATTACGAAAAATAAAAAAGCTTCTCTTGAGAAACTCGAAAAGGGAAAAGTTTACACCATCGACGAGGCAACGCAATTGGTGAAAGATATCACTTTCACAAAATTTGATGCTTCCGTTGACATTGATGTGAGACTTGGAGTTGACCCGAGAAAAGCCAACCAAATGGTTAGAGGCGTAGTTTCTTTACCCCATGGAACTGGAAAAGAGGTTCGTGTGCTGGCTTTGGTAACACCCGACAAGGAGGATGAAGCCAAAGAAGCCGGTGCGGACTATGTTGGTTTAGATGAATATATCGATAAAATCAAAGGAGGCTGGACCGATATTGACGTTGTCATTACCATGCCCCCCGTGATGGGGAAAGTGGGACAAATCGGGCGGATTTTAGGACCCCGCGGTCTGATGCCTAACCCCAAGAGCGGCACTGTTACCATGGATGTGGGAAGAGCAGTGAGCGAAGTAAAACAGGGGAAAATCGATTTTAAAGTAGATAAATTCGGTATCGTACATACATCAATCGGTAAAGTATCTTTTCCGGCGGAAAAGATAAAGGAAAATGCCATTGAATTTATACAGACCATTGTCAGATTGAAGCCAACAGCCGCAAAAGGCACATACATCAAGAGTATATACCTCTCAAGTACCATGAGCCCTGGTATCAAGGTTGAACCAAAGTCAGTTACTGACTAATAAAAAGTAGAAATGAAAAGTACAGAGAAGGAGATTATTATTAATAACTTAAAGGATCAGATCGATTCGTACAACCATTTTTACCTGACTGACATTAGCGGTTTAAACGCTGCTGTTACCAGTGAGCTGAGGAGATTATGCTTTCAACAAGACATAAAACTGGTTGTTGCGAAAAATACCTTTCTGCGTAAGGCGCTGGAGAATTCCGGAAAGAATGCCGAAGAGCTTTACGCTGTGCTGAAAGGAAACACATCGGTCATGTTCACAGAAAACGGGAACGTGCCGGCAAAACTGATTAAAAGCTTCAGCAAAAAATATAAAAAGCCTGTTTTGAAAGCGGCTTATGTTGAAGAGTCAGTTTATGTAGGTGAAGATCAGCTTGATGCGCTCATTGCAGTGAAAACTAAAAATGAGCTTATTGCCGATGTTGTTGCCTTGTTACAGTCACCAATGCAAACCGTACTTTCACAGTTACAGTCAGGTGGCAATACAATTCACGGTGTGCTTGAAACACTGAAAGAGAGAGAATAATTTTTAGAAATTTTTAATAAAAACAAATAGAAATGGCAGATTTAAAACAGCTTGCAGAAGAGTTGGTAAATTTAACTGTTAAAGAGGTTAACGAATTAGCTGGAATTTTAAAAGACGAATACGGCATTGAACCGGCAGCAGCCGCAGTTGCAGTTGCAGCTCCCGGCGCCGGCAGTGGCGAAGCAGAAGCAGTTGCTGAACAGACCGAATTTGACGTTGTTCTGAAAGCAGCCGGACAGTCTAAACTGGCAGTTGTTAAACTCGTTAGAGAATTAACCGGATTAGGTTTGAAAGAATCCAAAGCACTGGTTGATGAAGCTCCAAAAGCAATTAAAGAAAAAATTTCCAGGGATGAAGCCGAAGCGCTTAAAAATCAGTTGGAAGAAGCAGGAGCAGAAGTTGAAGTTAAATAATAACAATCTACAACCCATAGAGGTGATATGGTTTAGAATCCTAAATACAGGATTCTAAACCTTTTTGTGTATTTATATTTCATTTAATTAACTTGTATAAATACATGTTAAATAATACAAAATTAGAGAGGATAAATTTTTCCTCAACGGAAACCAGGTTTGATTACCCTGACTTCTTAGAAGTACAAATAAAATCATTTAGGGAATTTTTTCAGCTTAATTCGACCCCCGAAAAACGTAAGGAAGAAGGATTGTGGCGTGTTTTTGAAGAGAATTTTCCGATAACGGATACCCGAAACAATTTTGTTTTGGAGTTTCTTGATTATCAGGTAGATCCTCCGCGCTATCGCATTGAAGAATGTATTGAACGGGGACTGACTTACAGCATATCGTTAAAAGCAAAGTTAAAACTCTATTGCACTGATCCTGAGCATGAAGATTTTGACACGGTGATTCAGGATGTCTATCTGGGCGCAGTTCCATATATGACAGAGAGAGGAACTTTTGTAATTAACGGCGCTGAGCGTGTCATCGTTTCACAGCTGCACAGATCGCCCGGCGTATTTTTTGGTCAGAGCATACATGCAAACGGCACAAAGTTATATTCTGCACGTGTTATTCCTTTTAAAGGTTCATGGATAGAATTTACTACCGACATAAACAGTGTCATGTTTGCATACATCGACCGGAAAAAGAAGCTGCCTGTAACCACGCTTTTGAGAGCTATCGGATATGAAAGCGACAAGGAAATCCTTGAAATATTCGATCTTGCCGATGAGATTAAGGCGACCAAGGCAAACCTGAAAAAAGTGATCGGGCGCAAGCTTGCCGCGCGTGTTCTGAAATCATGGATTGAGGATTTTGTGGATGAAGACACCGGCGAAGTGGTTTCCATTGAGCGTAATGAAGTGGTTATCGACCGCGAAACTGTTCTTGAAGAGGCGCACATTGACGAAATCATGGAGTCTGGCGTGAAAACCATACTGATTCACAAAGATGATCAGCGGCAGTTGGATTACGCAATTATCTACAATACGCTTCAGAAAGACCCGTGTAACTCTGAAAAAGAAGCTGTGCTGCACATTTACAGGCAACTGCGCAATGCAGAACCGCCGGATGAAGCCACTGCACGTGATGTTATCGAGAAACTGTTCTTCTCTGATAAACGCTACGACCTTGGAGATGTGGGGCGCTACCGTATTAACAAAAAGCTTAATCTGGAGGTGAGTGCAGATATTCGCGTTCTCACCAAAGAAGATATTATTGAGATTATTCGTTATCTCATTCAGTTGATGAACTCCAAAACTTATGTGGATGACATTGACCATTTGAGTAACCGCCGCGTCCGGACAGTGGGCGAGCAGATGTATAATCAGTTTGGAATCGGGCTTGCCCGGATGGCACGTACAATCCGTGAAAGGATGAATGTGAGGGACAATGAGGTATTTGTGCCCATTGACCTTATCAATTCAAAAACTTTATCATCTGTTATTAACTCCTTCTTCGGCACCAATGCACTCTCCCAGTTCATGGATCAAACTAATCCACTGGCTGAGATGACGAATAAACGCCGTATGTCGGCGCTGGGTCCGGGTGGTTTGTCACGCGAAAGAGCAGGTTTTGAAGTTCGGGACGTGCACTATACTCACTACGGCAGACTGTGCCCCATTGAAACACCGGAAGGACCGAATATCGGATTGATTTCATCACTTTGCGTTTTTGCAAAAATCAATGAGCTTGGCTTTATTGCAACACCCTATCGGAAAGTTGTCAACGGAAAAGTTGACCTGTCTGACGCGGGTTCAATTTATCTGACTGCCGAAGAGGAGGAAGATAAAGTTATTGCACAGGCTAATGCCATCATTGATTCCGATGGAAATTTCATCAGCTCCAAGGTGAAATCAAGACATGATGGCGATTATCCGCTAAGTGACAAGGAAGAAGTTCACCTGATGGACGTTGGGCCCAACCAGATTGCATCTGTTGCCGCTTCGCTCATTCCTTTTCTGGAGCATGACGACGCCAACCGTGCACTTATGGGTGCAAATATGATGCGCCAGGCAGTACCGCTGCTGCGCCCGGAAGCTCCCATTGTGGGAACAGGACTTGAAGGCAGGTCTGCCGTGGATTCCAGAATACTTATTCAGGCAGAAGGCGAAGGCGTGGTTGAATATGTTGATGCTGAACAGATAATTGTCAGATATGACGTAACCGATGAAGACCGTTTTGTGAGCTTCGACCCGGATGTTGTTACTTATAATCTGCCGAAATTTGCCAGAACCAATCAGGGTACGGTTCTCGATCTGAAACCGACGGTTAGCAAAGGACAGAAAATTTCAAAAGGAGATATTCTGACCAGCGGCTATGCCACAGAAAATGGCGAACTGGCATTGGGACAAAATCTGATGGTTGCATTTATGCCATGGCAGGGATTCAACTATGAAGATGCAATTGTAATTTCAGAAAGAATCGTTCGCGAAGATATCTTTACTTCTGTTCATGTTGATGAGTATAGTCTTGAAGTGCGCGACACCAAACGCGGACTTGAAGAATTTACTTCCGACATTCCCAACGTCAGTGAAGAGGCAACCAAAGACCTTGATGAAAACGGGCTTATCCGGATTGGCGCCGATGTGAAACCTGGGGATATACTTATTGGTAAGATTACACCCAAAGGAGAGTCTGATCCTTCACCGGAAGAGAAGCTCCTGCGTGCAATTTTCGGTGATAAAGCCGGCGACGTAAAGGATGCTTCACTCAAAGCTTCTCCGTCATTGTCGGGGGTAGTGATTGATAAAAAACTTTTCTCAAGGGTTTTGAAAGAGAGAAAAACGATGGTTTCAACCAAAACACTACTGGATAAAATAGACGAAAATTTCGACCGCGAAGTTGCTGCACTCCGTGCAAAACTTGAAGACAAACTGTTTGTGCTTGTAGGCGGAAAAACGTCTCAGGGAGTAAAGGATTATTATGGAGCCGAAGTCATTGCCAAAGGATTGAAGTTTTCGCTAAAACAACTTCAGGAGATTGATTACCTGTCAGTTAATCCATCACGATGGACTACCGACAAGGAGAAGAATGAACAGGTATTCAGGGTAATTAATAATTACATCATGAAATACAGGGAAACTGAAGCTTTTGCAAAGCGTGAACGTTATAACGCCACTATTGGCGATGAGCTTCCTGCCGGCATTATCCAGCTTGCAAAAATTTTCATAGCCAAAAAGCGTAAGCTTCAGATTGGCGATAAGATGGCAGGGCGGCATGGAAACAAAGGTATTGTTTCGCGTTTGGTCAGACAGGAAGATATGCCTTTCCTTGCTGACGGAACTCCGGTTGACATTGTTCTTAATCCGCTGGGTGTGCCTTCCAGGATGAACATGGGACAGATTTACGAAACTGTTTTGGGCTGGGCAGGAAAAGAATTAGGCGTTCGCTTTGCCTCGCCGATTTTTGACGGTGCAGAGCTTGAAGATATTGAAGAATATACAGATAAAGCAGGATTACCCCGTTTCGGGAAAACGGTTCTCTACGATGGTGAAACAGGAGAACCCTTTGACCAGCAGGCAACTGTGGGGGTGATTTATATGATGAAATTAGGGCACATGGTTGAGGATAAATTGCATGCCCGCTCCATTGGACCATACTCACTCATTACCCAGCAGCCGTTAGGAGGTAAAGCCCAGTTTGGCGGACAGCGGTTCGGAGAGATGGAGGTGTGGGCGCTTGAAGCATTTGGCGCTTCACATATCCTGCAGGAAATTCTCACCGTGAAATCCGATGACGTGATAGGACGCGCTAAAGCGTATGAAGCGATTGTTAAAGGCGAACCTATGCCGCAACCCGGAATTCCGGAGTCGCTTAATGTGTTGTTGCATGAACTCAGAGGCTTAGGTCTCAGCATCAGGATGGAATAAACGGCATCCGTAATCAGAGTTCAGATAAATATTTTTTAATTGGAATTATGGCATTCAGAAAAGATAATAAAGCAAAAGGGGGTTTTTCAAAAATTTCAATCAGCCTCTCTTCTCCTGAAGAGATACTGGAAAGATCGTATGGCGAAGTTGTAAAACCCGAGACAATTAACTACAGAACATACAAACCGGAGCGCGATGGCTTATTTTGTGAGCGAATATTTGGTCCGGTGAAGGATTACGAATGTCATTGCGGAAAATACAAACGAATCAGATACAAGGGAATTGTTTGTGACCGCTGTGGGGTTGAGGTAACCGAGAAAAAAGTGCGCCGCGAGCGCATGGGACATATTGCGCTGGTGGTGCCGGTTGCACACATCTGGTATTTCAGGTCGCTGCCCAATAAAATTGGTTATTTGTTAGGTCTTCCCACCAAAAAGCTGGATTCAATCATCTACTACGAACGCTACGTGGTGGTCAATGCAGGGGTGAAGGCTGAGGACGGAGTGAAGGAGATGGATTTTCTTACCGAAGAGGAATATCTTGATATTCTGGAATCGCTACCAAAGGATAATCAGTATCTTGACGACGCTGACCCCAATAAATTTATCGCAAAAATGGGGGCTGAGGCACTTTATGAAATTTTAAGCAGAATTGATCTGGATGATTTGTCATACACACTCAGACATAAAGCAAATACAGAAACATCGCAACAGCGGAAAAGCGAAGCGTTGAAGCGCCTGCAGGTTGTTGAAGCTTTCCGGGCAAGTAAAAATCTTAACCGCCCCGAATGGATGATTATTAAGATTGTTCCGGTTATTCCACCCGATTTGAGGCCGCTTGTTCCGCTTGATGGAGGACGTTTTGCAACTTCTGACCTGAATGATCTCTACCGCAGGGTTATCATACGGAATAATCGTTTGAAACGACTGATCGAGATTAAAGCTCCTGAAGTGATTTTGCGCAACGAAAAAAGGATGCTTCAGGAAGCTGTGGATTCACTTTTTGATAATTCAAGGAAATCCAATGCAGTCAAAACGGAGAGTAACCGTGCGCTTAAATCCCTTTCTGACAGTCTGAAAGGAAAGCAGGGACGTTTCCGTCAGAATCTTCTGGGAAAACGTGTGGACTACTCTGCACGTTCAGTTATTGTTGTGGGACCCAAACTGAAAATTCACGAGTGCGGACTTCCGAAAGATATGGCAGCCGAACTGTATAAACCGTTTATTATCAGGAAACTGATTGAGAGAGGAATAGTGAAAACGGTAAAATCGGCGAAAAAGATTGTGGACCGTAAGGATGCCGTTGTCTGGGAAATTCTTGAGAATGTGATGAAGGGGCATCCGGTGCTTATCAACCGTGCACCCACGCTTCACAGACTATCAATCCAGGCTTTTCAGCCGGTGATGATTGAAGGTAAGGCAATTCAGCTGCATCCGCTGGTCTGTACCGGTTTTAATGCCGACTTTGACGGCGACCAGATGGCTGTGCATTTACCGTTGGGAAATGCTGCCATTTTGGAGGCTCAGCTGCTGATGCTTTCATCGCATAACTTGTTGAATCCTGCAAACGGTGCGCCCATTCAGGTTCCGTCTCAGGATATGGTGTTAGGGTTGTATTATATGACCAAACCCAGAGAAGGCTCGAAAGGGGAGGGGATGACTTTTTATTCGCCGGAGGAGGTTGTCATTGCCTACAACGAAAAAATTGTCGGAATGCACTCCATTATTAAAGTGAAAGTGGAAGATGTGGATGAAAATGGTGAATTTTTCAACCATATTATCGAAACTACCGTTGGCCGGGTACTCTTTAATGAATATGTTCCCCGTGATGTGGGCTATATCAATGAGTTACTGACAAAAAGATCATTGCGCACCATCATTTCAGATATTTTCAAGAGATGTGGCAATGCCGAAACGGTTGCTTTCTTAGATGCGATTAAAGACCTTGGGTTTTATATGGCATATCGCGGTGGTTTATCCTTCAACGTGGATGACGTTGTTGTTCCCGAAGACAAGGAAACGATTGTGGACAATGGCTATAACGAAGTGGATGAAGTTATTTCCAACTACAACATGGGCTTCATTACCAATAATGAACGTTATAATCAGGTTATTGATATCTGGACACATGCCAACTCAAAATTGACCCAGTCGGTGATGAAAACCATCAGCTCCGACAAGCAGGGGTTCAATTCAATATATATGATGCTTGACTCCGGCGCCCGGGGTTCAAAGGAGCAGATTCGCCAGTTGTGCGGAATGAGGGGTTTGATGGCAAAACCACAAAAATCCGGCGCAACCAGTTCTCAGATTATTGAGAACCCCATTCTGGCAAACTTCAAGGAGGGACTTTCTGTTCTGGAGTATTTTATCTCCACTCACGGTGCACGAAAAGGGCTTGCTGATACTGCTCTGAAAACTGCCGATGCCGGGTATCTTACCCGCAGGTTAGTTGACGTTTCTCAGGATGTTATCGTTGTTGAAGATGACTGCGGCACTTTGCGCGGACTTGTGGCAACCGACATCAAGAACAATGAAGAAATTGTGGCTTCACTCTACGAAAGAATTGTGGGAAGAACATCCGTTCACGATATTTTCCATCCGCTGAAAGGTGATCTGATCATCAAATCAGGCGACTTGATCACGGAAGATATTGCCAGACAAATTGAAGATTCGCCCATCGAAAGGGTTGAAATCCGTTCAGTTCTCACCTGCGAATCAAAAACGGGAGTTTGTGCCAAATGCTACGGGCTGAATCTTGCCAGCGGACATATTGTGCAAAAGGGAGAAGCTGTCGGAGTTATTGCTGCTCAGTCCATTGGTGAGCCGGGGACTCAGCTGACGCTTCGTACTTTCCACGTGGGAGGTATTGCAGGAAATATTTCGGCTGAATATTCAGTGGAAGCCCGGTATGACGGCTACGTGGAAATTGATGAGCTTCGGGCAGTCAAATATAAGGGTGAAAATGATACCGAATCGGTTGATATTGTAGTGAGCCGGTTGGCAGAACTGCGAATTATTGACAAAAACACCAAAATTCCACTTTCTTCACATCCTATTCCTTATGGTTCAAGGCTTTATGTGAAGAATGGAGAAGAGGTGCGAAAAGGGAAACGCATTTGCGAATGGGACCCGTTTAATGGTGTTATCATAACTGAGTTTGACGGAACTACCGAGTTTGAAGATATGGTTGAAGGCGTAACCTATCGCGAAGAGTCTGATGACCAGACCGGATTCAGCGAAAAGGTAATCATTGAAACCAGGGATAAGACCAAGAACCCGACGCTGAAAATTATGGATAAGGGCGGCAACATGATTCGTTCCTATAACCTGCCGGTTGGCGGGCACGTTGCGGTTGCAGACAAGCAGAAAGTTAAGGCGGGAATGATTTTAGTTAAAATTCCGAGAACTTCAGGAAAAGCAGGTGACATTACGGGTGGATTGCCACGCGTTACCGAACTGTTTGAAGCCAGAAATCCTTCCAATCCGGCGGTTGTTTCGGAAATTGACGGAGAGGTTT
>JACDJB010002938.1_pt1 | contig 11654 bp, 12 predicted proteins | sample 7454121 | NCBI WGS metagenome assembly JACDJB01 (sample SAMN14253290, study PRJNA609438) | sludge metagenome | isolation source: sludge after 25d culture with pyrite | collected 2018-12-20 | reverse complement strand
GGTGCTCACCGGCCAGATGATCCCCTGGAGCTTCGTCGACTTCGCCGTCGTCCTCGCCTACGCGCGCAACGTCCGCTACTTCGGGCGGCCCGACGAGTCGCTTCGGTCCCAGTGCGCGACGTTCGCGTGCGCCCCGCTCTACACGGTGCTGCACGTGCTCCTGCTCACCCCGCTACGGGTGTGGTCACTGCTCACCCTGCGCCACACCGGCTGGGGCACCCGCGCCAACGTCGAAGTGCGCAGCTCGTAGCCGCTCTGCGAGGGCGGGCCAGTTCCACTACGAGGATGGGCCCCTAGACCGTGGGGTGTTTGGCGGAGGTGGACGGGAATCGAACCCGCCGGACGAGGATCGCTCGTCCCAACCGCTTTGAAGGCGGCGGAGCCCACCAGGTACCCGGACACCTCCGGCCGACACCGTAGCCGCCGTTCGGTACGCTGCAACCATGAAGCGCCTGATCCTCCTCATCGCCGTCATCGCCCTGGTCGCCGCGGCCGTCAAGAAGCTGCAGTCCTCCTGACGCTGTCGTTGTTCTGCTCGGAGACGGCGCTCCGGCAATACGGCGCCGACTGGCGCACCATCGCCCCTGATCTCTCGTACGTGGCGCTGCCCGCCGAAGGCAGGCTCTCCGACGACGACATCGCTCGCATCGATCTGGCCGTCTTCACGGCCGACATCTGGACCGGCGATCGCGGGCCCGCCTTCTTCAAGGTGCTGCTGCGTGCCCCGAACGCGAAGTGGTTGCACATGTTCGCCGCCGGCACCGATGATCCCGTGTTCGCCGAGCTGCGGCGCAGAGGCACGCGGTTGACGCATTCGGCGGGCTCGTCGGCCACGCCCATCGCTCACACGGTGATCATGCACACCATTGCGCTGTGCCGTGGCGCCCGCGAGCTTGCCGTGGCGCAACAGCAGCGCCGCTGGGCCGAACGTGACGTCACCGATGTGGAGGGCCGCACCATGGGCATCATCGGCCTGGGCAGCATCGGCGCCGAAGTTGCCCGGCTGGCGCAGCACTTCGGCATCCGGGTCATCGGCGTGCGGCGCAGCCCGCGTGGCGACGAGCCGTGCGAGACCTGGCCGACGCAGCGCCTGCACGAACTGCTGCCGCTCGTCGACGATCTGGTGCTCACCGCACCGCTCACCGATGCGACCCGCAACATCATCGGCGCCACCGAACTGGCGCTGCTGCCGCGAGGCGCTCACCTCATCAACATCGGCCGCGGGCAGTTGGTCGACGAGCCGGCGCTCATCGCCGCGCTGCAGTCCGGCCACCTTGGCGGCGCCGCGCTCGATGTGTTCGTGGTCGAGCCGCTCCCGGCCGACAACCCGCTGTGGGATCTGCCGAACGTGATCGTCACACCGCACAGCGCGGGTGGCACGCCACTGGCCACTCAGCGAGCCGCCGACATCTTCGCCGGCAACCTCGGCCGCTACCTTCGCAACGAATCGCTGATCAACGAAGTCACCTGACGCGAACGAGGATCCGGCGCGCGGGTTGGCGCCGACGGCCGCCGTCGATATGGTCGGCCCCGACCCCTGGGTCGCCGACTTCCCCCAGTCGCAGTTCCCGTTCTCCTGGGGGTACGTCATGTTTCTCTGCTGGTCCGCCAAAGGCGGCAGCGGCACCACCGTGGTGTCGGCCGCACTCGCTCTCGTCCTGTCGCATCGGCGCCCGGCGCTGCTCGTCGACCTGGCCGGCGATGCGCCGGCAGCACTGGGCATCGCCGAACCCGCTGGCCCCGGTGTCGCCGACTGGTTGGCCTCGCCCACCGCCGACGCCGCGGCACTGCAGCGGCTGGCGGTGCCCGCCACCGACACGCTGCAGCTCATCCCTTGGGGTGCTACAGGCACGCGCTCGTCGCTGGCCGACGCCCGGTGGGGCCAGTTGGCACAGGCCCTCGGCACGCTCGGCGCGGCCGCCGTTGTCGATTGCGGTACCGGTGCGCCGCCGGCGGGGCTGGTGGCCGCCGCCGGTCACAGCCTGCTCGTCACCCGGCCGTGCTACCTCGCGTTACGGCGGGCGGTGGCCACCGGCGTGCAACCCAGCGGCATCGTGCTGGTGCACGAGCCAGGGCGAGCACTCACTGCTCGCGATGTCGAGCGTTCGTTGGGCGCACCAGTGGTGGCGGAGCTGCACTACGACCCGGCCGTCGCCCGCGCCGTCGATGCCGGCCTGCTGGCCGCTCGCCTGCCCCGCTCGCTCGCTCACTCGTTGAAGAGCGCCGCATGATCGACCTCGTCGCCGAGCAGGCACCGCTGGGTGGGCTGGAACGTTGGCTGCGCGACCCCACCGTCAACGAAGTGATGGTGAACGGCGGCACCGATGTGTGGGTCGAGCGCGGCGGGCAACTGCAGTGCGTCGGCCACATCCGGCCCGGCACGTTGCTCGGCGTCATCGAGCACATCCTCGCCCCCGTCGGCCGGCGACTCGACCGCACGCATCCCACCGTCGATGCACGCCTCGCCGACGGGTCGCGGCTGTGCGCGGTGGTGCCGCCGGTTGCCGTCGACGGGCCGTGCCTCACCATCCGCCGCTTCAGCGCACAACCGATGCCGCTGGCGCGATTCGCCGGCCCTGCCGTGAGCGACCTGCTGTGCGAGCTGGTGCACCGCCGCTGCAACCTGTTGGTCAGCGGCGCAACCTCGTCGGGCAAGACCACACTGCTCAACGCGCTTGCCGGCGAGGTCGAGCCACACGCACGGCTGATCACACTGGAAGATGTGGCCGAGCTGCGCCTCACTCACGAGCACGTCGTGCGGTTGGAAACCCGTGACGCCACACCTGACGGTGTTGGCGAGATCACCCTGGCGCACCTGTTGCGCACCGCGTTGCGCATGCGCCCTGACCGGCTGGTGGTCGGCGAGATCCGCGGCAACGAGGCCGTGCACCTGCTGCAGGCGCTCAACACCGGCCACGACGGTTCGTTGGCCACCGTGCATGCCAACAGCGCCATCGACGCGCTCGAGCGCCTGGCGTCGCTGGTGCTGCAGGAGGTGGGCAACTGGCCGCTGCCGGCCGTGCACCAGCACGTGGCGCGAGCAATCGACGCCGTGGTGCACCTCGCTCGGTTGCCCGACGGCACGCGGTACGTCGCCGAGGTGGTCGAGGTTGCCAACGTTGCCGGGGTTGAGGGCACCGGCACCGGCACCGGCACGGGCTTCCGGGTGCGGCCCTTGGCCGACGGCGACCACGTGGTCGCCGCTGCACGCCGAGGCCGCCGATGAACGCGGCCACGGCGCTGGCACCCATCGCCCTCCTGGCGCTCGTGGCACTCGTGGCCGCCAGGGTGCGACCCCGCGCGGCAATCCGCCGCGCGCGCGTGGCGCGCCGCCCGCGGCGGGCAGGCATGCGGCCACCCACCGCTCACCAGTGGGCAGCGCTGCTCGACTCGATCGCCGCCGAGGTGCGCACCGGCAGCTCACTGGCCACCGCCGTGCAGCATGCCGTGGGCCATGCTCAGCTTCCGGGTGGCATCGTCGTCGCCACCTCGTTGCTCCCCGACGCCGGCACCGAGGCAACCACCAATGGCGGCACGCCTGCCGCCGCCAGCTCCGACGAAGCGGTGGTGGTTCACGCCCTCCATGCCGCGCACGCGCTCGGCGGGCCGATGGCCTCCACGCTCGACGCCGCCTCGGCCCTGCTGCGCGAGCGAGCGGCCATCCGCGCCGAAGCTCACGCGTACAGCGCGCAGGCCCGCCTCAGCGCACGGGTGCTCACCGCGGTGCCGCTCGTGTTCGCCGCGTGGAGCCTCGGGTCCAGCCGCTCGTTCCGTTCAGCCGTGCTCAGCCAGTTCGGGCTCGCCAGCACGGCGGCCGGGGCGCTGTGCAACCTGGCCGGCTGGTGGTGGATGCGGCAGATCGTCGGGAAGGCCGCCGCATGATCACCGCACTCAGCGCCGTCGCCGCACAAGTGGCGCTGCTGGCCACTGCGCTGGCACTGCGCCACGAACGGCCGCGAGTGGTGCGGCCGACCACCGCTCACGCGCGTACGCCCAGGGCCCCCTCGCGACGTGCGGTTCGGGCACATCGGCGCGCCACCGATCGCGCCTTCCCCGACGCAGTCGAACTGGTGGTGCTGGCCGTGCGCGCCGGCTACCTGCCGGCCGCGGCCATCGCCGTTGTGACACCACACCTGGCGACGCCGATACGAGCCGCGTTCGACGAGGTCTCGGCCCGCTGTGCCAACGGCGAGCGGTTCGCCGATGCGCTCGGCTCGCTGCCCCGGCGCCTGGGCGCGATCGCGGCTCCGTTGGCCGACTCGTTCGCCGCGGCCGACCGGTACGGCCAACCGCTGGCACCCGTGCTGGAGCGTCTGGCCGACGAAGCTCGCCAGCACCGCCGCCGGCAGGCCGACACGCTGGCCCGCCAGCTGCCCGTGCGCATGTCGCTGCCACTGGTGCTGTGCACGCTGCCGTCGTTCGTGTTGCTCGCCGTCGTCCCCTTGCTGCTCGCAGCCCTCTCGTCGCTTCATCGCTGACCCAACGCACGCACTCCTCGGAGGTCGCATCATGAACCAACTGATGGCACGCATTCACGCTCGCATCCTGTGGCAGGAGGAAGACGGCCAGGCAACCACCGAGTACGCACTCGTCCTGCTCGGCGCCGCCCTGGTGGCCTTGCTGGTGGTGGGCTGGGCAACCACCGGCGGAGGCGGCGGCAAGATCGGCCGCTTGTTCGATCGCGTCATCGACAGCGTCATCGACAAGCTGTGAACCGCGAGTGGCACGGCGGCACGGCCGACCGCGGCCAGGCCACCGTGGAACTCGCGCTCGCGTTGCCGATGGTCTGCCTGCTGCTGCTCGCCATGGTCCAGGTGGCAGTGATCGGCCGCGACCAGCTCGCCGTGCAGTTGGCTGCCCGCGAGGCCGCGCGCGCCGCCGCAGTCTCGGCACAACCGGTGGGCGCCGGCATCGCCGCCGCTCACCGGGCCGTGGCCCTGCGGCCGCTCGACGTGCAGATCAGCGAAGGCGACGGCATCGTCACCGCCATCGTCCGCTTCACCGACCACACCGACGTGGCCCTGATCGGTGCGTTGCTGCCCGACGTGGTGCTCTCGGCCACCGTCACCATGGCCGCAGAGCCCCCATAGCAAGCGCCGCCGATAACCTCATCGGGTCATGGAACTCGTCTGCTCGCTCACTGTGCTGGGCGATCTGCCGGTGCTGCAGGCCAGCGGCGAGATCGACCTGGCGACGTTGCCCTACTTCCACGACCAGCTCAACCGCGCCATCTCGTTGCACGTCGGCGCCGAGGTGTTCGTCGATCTCGATGGCGTGACAGCACTCGACGACACCGGTATCGGCATGCTGCTGGGTGCCGCCGGCAGAGCACGCGAGCACGGCGGCGACCTGTTGCTGGTGTGCAACAGCGACCGGTTGCGATCGCGGTTCTCCCTCACCGGGCTGGATCGCGCCATGGTGGTGCAAGCGCGAGTGGCGCTCCCCCGCCACCATGCGGGCGAACGCAATGGCACCTCGGATCGGCGCGACCAGAAAAGTTCGTGAGGAACTGACAGGAAGCCGCAACCGGCTCCTCTGAACGGACAGCACGCATCATTCCGGTGCGGCAGCCGATCAAGGAGCCACTCATGAACAACACGATCCTTCGCAGCATGATCACCGGGGCCTTCTCCGCTGCTGCTGCCCTCAGCCTGCTCGCAGTCACGGACACCGCACACGCGGCACCCGCCGAGTGCGCCCCCATCTACCTCGAGACCGCCGACGGTTCGGTGGCCATCGCCTACCCCGACTTCTGCGACGAAGGTCCGGTCGTCCCGGGCCCGGTGCCCTTCATCCCGATCCTGCCGATCGACGAGCTGCCGCTCATCCCTCTGACACCGATCGAGTGCAAACCCCTCGACCTCGCCAACCTCGAGGTACGCGCCGCACAGACCAGCCCCGACAACTGGCAGTGGCTGTTCTGGATCAATGGCGATACCGACAACTTGTGCAACGACTGGGTGCAGACCGAGATGGTCGACAACGACACCGGCCTCGCCGCCACCCAGTCGTTCAGCATCTGGAACATCGTCGACGTGAACGACGAGGGTGCCGACTACCGGTCGGAGTACGTCACTCCCTGCCGCTACGACACCCGCGTGCACTTCGGCGAGGAGTACACGGTGCTCGATGAGTACACCGGCCAGGAGAAGTTCACCGATGCCTGCGTCGAAGACGACACCCCGGTCGACGAAGGCACCCCCGACACCCCCGAGGTGCCCGGTGACCAGGGCACCCCCGACACGACCCCCGACACGACACCGGATACGACCCCGGACACGACGCCCGACACGACACCCGACACGCCCAAGACGCCCGACCAGCCGGAGACCCCGCAGACCCCACGCACGCCTGGAGATCAGGACCTGCCCAGCACGGGCAGCGACAGCACCACACTGATCGTGGGTCTGGGCATGGTCGTCATCGGCGCCGGCCTCGGCTTCACCGCCATGAGCATGACCCGCCGCCGCCGGGCCGCATGAGCCGACGGGCACTCGCCCGTACCAGATCCCCCCAACAGACAGTGGGCGCCTCGATGGAGGCGCCCACTGTCGCGTTCGCGGCCGAGATCGTGGATTGCTTCAGTGCCTGCCCGGGACGGCGCGTGGCTTGCGCACACCACGCTTGTCGAGGGCCTTCTCTTGCGCTCGCTGCTCGGCCTCCAGCGCGGCCTCCTCGGCGACGAGCCGCTTCATGCTGTCGAGCCGCTTCGGGTCGAGCCGACCGTCGGCCACCGCTGCGCTCACGGCGCAATCGGGTTCGTTGTCGTGCTTGCAGTCGCGGAAGCGACAGTGATCCATCAGCTCGAAGACATCGGCGAACGCATTCTCGATGCCGCGGCCACTGCTCCACAGGCTGACGGCGCGCACCCCGGGAGTGTCGATGAGCCAGCCGCCCTCGACCAGCCGGATCAGCTCGGAGGCCGTGGTGGTGTGCCGGCCGCGCTGGTCGCCCTCGCGCACCTCGGCGGTGATCATTCGCCCGTGCCGCACGAGCGAGTTCACCAGCGTGCTCTTGCCCACGCCGCTGGCACCGAGCAAGGCGATGGTGGCGTTGCTCGCGGCGTACCCACGCAACACCTCCACACCGTCGCCGGTGATGCCGCTCGCCACCAGGATGTCGACCCCCGGCGCCACGTCGTGCAGCGCAGCGAGCGTGGGCGCAGGGTCGTCGACGAGGTCGACCTTGGTGAGCACCACCACCGGTCGCGCGCCGCTGTCCCACGCCAGCACCAGCTCGCGCTCCAACCGGCGTTGGTTGGGTGGCGAGGTGAGGCCGTGCAACAGCATGACCACATCGATGTTGGCGGCGATGGTGTGCGCCTCGGCGCGGTTGCCCTCGAACGAAGCTCGACGCACGAAGGCACTGTGGCGATCCAGCACGTGCTCCACGCGCTCCTCGTCGGCGCCGAACACCACGAAGTCGCCCACCGCCACGTCGGCCCCGATGTTGCGCACACGAACCGGCAGCTCGTCGAGCGAGACGAGCACGCTGCTCCAGCCGCGGTCGAGCCGGCTCACGCGCCCTGTCGTGATGGGCGACCCCAGCTCGCGCCAGTGCGACAGCGACTCGGGGGTCCAGCCGAGGCGAATGTCACGTGGTTCGTCGATACCACCAACGGTAGCGTTGCCCGCCTGCGACCATGCCCCCGAGTGGCGCAGGAGAGGACCACCGATGCTCGCTCGCCTGGCGCGTTTCAGCTACCGCAAACGCTGGGTCATGGTGTTCGCGATCTGGCTGCCGATCATGATCGGCATCAGCGCCATCGGCGGGGCAGTGGGCGACTACCACACGAGCTTCTCGCTGCCCGACAGCGAGTCGAAGGAGGTCGTCGACATCCTGGCGGCCTCGGGGCAGTCGAACCGCGGTGGCAACACGGCGCAGATCGTGTTCACCGCGCCGCAGGGCACCGACGACCCCGAGATCAAGACCGCGATGGAGGGCCTGTTCGCGCAAGTGGCCGAGATCGAAGGACTTGCGGTGACCAGCCCCTTCTCGCCCGAAGGTGCGCAGTTCAACAGCACAACGAAACCGATCTCGTTCGCGCAGATCTCCTACGACGTGAAGGGCCAGAGCGAGGCGATCGAGATCGCCGACCAGATCAAGGCCCTCGGCGACGAGGTGCAGATCGACGGGCTGCGCATCGAGTACGGCGGTCAACTGTTCGCCGGCTTCGAGTTCCCGCCCAGCGAGATCCTCGGCTTCCTGGCTGCCGTCATCATCCTGCTCATCGCGTTCGGTTCCGTCCTGGCAATGGGCTTGCCGTTGGGCACGGCCGTCTTCGGCTTGTTCACCGGCATCGGGCTGGTCGGCGTGGCGTCCAAGCTGCTGGAGATGCCCGAGTTCTCCACCCAGATGGCAGCCATGATCGGCCTCGGCGTGGGCATCGACTACGCGCTGTTCATCGTCACGCGCTATCGCGAGAACCTCCACGCCGGCCTCGACCCCGAGGAAGCAACCGTGCGAGCGGTGGATACGTCGGGGCGGGCGGTGGTGTTCGCGGGCATCACCGTGATGGTCTCGCTGCTCGGCCTGTTCGTGGTGGGCCTGGCGTTCGTGCGCGGCCTCGCCGTGGCCGGCGCCATCGCTGTGCTCGTGATGATGATCGCCTCCATCACACTGCTGCCATCGTTGCTGGGCTTCGCCGGTCGCTCCATCGAGAACACCTCGCGCGCAGCGGCGCTGGGGGTCGCCACATGGGTCACGCTGTCGCTCGTCGGCATCTTCACCGGCGCGCTGGCGCTGCTGTTGATCGGCCCGCTGCTCGGAATCGTCGTATGGGGCGTCGGCTTCGCCCCGGGCCTCAACCGGTGGATGCGCACGCTGCTGCCGCACCGCAAGGAGAAGCCGCGCGAGCAGCAGTTCTGGTGGCGGTGGAGCCGCTTCGTGCAGCGCCGGCCGTGGACGGCGTTCTTCTCCGGCGCCGCCGTGCTGGTCGTGCTCGCGTTGCCGCTGTTCGACATCCGCCTCGGTTTCGGCGATACCGGCAACCTGCCCGAGGACTACACGGCCCGCGACGCCTACGACCTCATCGCCGAAGGCTTCGGCCCCGGCTACTCGGCGCCGCTCATCCTGGTCAGCAACGACCCTGCTACCACCGATGCCGGCCTCGCCGCCGTCGCGCAGGCCGTCACCGCCGATGCCAACGTCGCCTTCATCACTCCCGCCGTGCCGCTGGGTGACGGCGTGTTCCTGTGGCAGGTGTATCCCAACAGCAGCGCACAGGACGAAGCAACCAGCGACCTCGTTGGCCGCCTGCGCGCCGACGTGCTGCCCACCACCGGTCTCGACGTGAAGGTGGGTGGGTTCAACGCCGGTTCGGTCGACTTCGCCGACTACCTGGGCGGCCGCCTGCCGTTGCTCATCGGGGGCGTGCTGATCGTCAGCTTCCTGCTGCTGATGATCGTGTTCCGCAGCCTCCTAGTGCCGCTGAAGGCCGTCATCATGAACCTGCTGTCGGTCGGCGCGGCGTACGGCGTGATCGTTGCCATCTTCCAATGGGGATGGGGCAAGGACCTGATCGGCGTCGGCAAGGCCGGCCCCGTGGAGGCGTGGGCGCCGATGATGCTGTTCGCCATCGTCTTCGGGTTGTCGATGGACTACGAGGTGTTCCTGCTGTCGCGCATGAAGGAGGAGTTCGATCGCACCGGCGACAATGCCTCCGCCGTCGCCGACGGCCTTGCCGTGACAGCTCGGGTCATCACGGCCGCTGCACTCATCATGGTGTGCGTCTTCAGCGCGTTCGTGCTGGGCGTCGACCGCCAGTTGAAGCTGTTCGGCCTGGGCATGGCCGTGGCCGTGCTGGTCGACGCGACCGTCGTGCGCATGGTGCTGGTGCCGGCCACCATGGAGCTGCTCGGCGATCGCAACTGGTGGATCCCGAAGTGGCTGGATCGCGTGCTGCCGCACCTCAACGTGGAGGGCCCACGCCCCCAGGACCTCGACGACCACAGCGCCTGAGCTGCGCTTCCTGCGCTTGTCAAGACCCCGTCAAGCAAGTGCTGACAGTGAAGCTCGACAGTCGCGTCGAACTATCGTTTTCGACCTATGGCGGCAATGGGTGAGCTCGATCAACAACTGGAAATCGTGCGGCGTGGCTACGACCCGCACCAGGTGCAACGACTGGTCGGTTCGCTGGCCGGCGAGCTGAAAGCACTGGCCTCGGAGAACGCCGGGCTGCGCGAGCAGCTCGCGGCGGCCGAGGCGCGGCCGGCCGAGCCCCCGTCGCACTCCCTCACCGCTGGCGACGACGCGACGGCCGCGAGGAGCCGTGAGACCGCCGACGTGCTCGACGCCGCACGCCTCAACGTCGCGCGGGTGATGGAGCGAGCAACGAAGGAAGCCGCGGAGCTGTTGGCCGCTGCCGAGCACGAGGCCCAGGAGAAGGCCGCCCAGCAGTCAACCGCGGCGCTGGCAGCCGCCGAAGCACACGCCAAGGAGATGCTCGACGGCGCCGAGGCCGAGCTCGCACAGGTCACCGCCCGGCTCGAGCAGGGCAGGGCCGAGCTCGCGGAGCTGACTGCCCTGCGCGAGACGCTGCGCACGCAGTTCAGCGACACCCGCGCGCAACTCGCCGCGATCGAGGCGACGATGGACTCCGCAGCCGCGGCCGAGCTGCAAGACGCTCATGGGTGACGGCGGCGGCGAGGGCTCCCGAGCCGAGCAACTGATCGCCATCGCCGACCGGCTGAGCCACCAGCCGGTGCCGACGAAGCGGCGGCGAGGCTGGGTACCGATCGCAGTGGCCATCGTCGGCGTGGGCGCCCTCGTGGCCGGCATCGCCGGGCTGGTCAACAGCGGCAACGGCAGCACCGGCCAGAGCGCGGCGACAACCGTCGCCGCCCCGACCACCGCCGCCGTCGCCACGCCCCCCACGACCGCAGTCGTCGCGACCGCCGCGCCCACGACTGCGCCGGCCACGACTGCGCCGGCCACGACTGTTCCTGCCTCCACCGTCCCTTCCACGACGACGGTGGCACTGATCGACCCTGCCGACCCGGTGCGCTGGGCCGAGTTCAGTGGCGGCAAGGTGTACCTGCAGGGTCGGGTGCCCGACCAGGCGACGGCCGACGAGGTGAGCCGGAAGGCGGCAGGGGTGGTCGGCGCCGACAACGTGGTGGTGCAGTACGTCATCGACGCCAGCGCGCCGCGGCCGAACAGCGCCCCGCTCTACGTACGCGACTCGGTGCTGTTCGCACCCAACTCCGCCAGCATCGACGACGCCGCTCGAGGCGTGCTCGATCTGGGTGTCGCGTTGATGACGCAGAACCCCAGCGTCACCATCGACATTCACGGCTACACCGACTCCGATGGCAGCCCGGAAGGAAACCTCGCGCTGTCACAGGTGCGAGTCGACGAGATCTTCTACTACCTCGTCTCCAAGGGCATCGATGCGGCGAAGCTCACCCGAACGGGTCACGGCCTGGCCGATCCGGTGGCCGACAATGCCACCGCCGAGGGCAGGGCGAAGAACCGCCGCGTCGAGTTCACGATCAACAACCTGCTCGGCTGAGCTCGGTCCGCCGATCCGAGGCCATCGGCAGCGCACCTTGACAAGCAGGGTCCGCGTCACGTAGCGATACCAACCAATGTCAAAGCCACTCGTCATCGTCGAATCGCCAGCGAAGGCGAAAACCCTCGCCAAGTTCCTTGGC
>JACDJB010002936.1_pt1 | contig 11659 bp, 11 predicted proteins | sample 7454121 | NCBI WGS metagenome assembly JACDJB01 (sample SAMN14253290, study PRJNA609438) | sludge metagenome | isolation source: sludge after 25d culture with pyrite | collected 2018-12-20 | reverse complement strand
TCCCGAAGTCAAGGCCCCGTCTCCGGCAACAACAACGACATTCCTTGAGCTTCGGAATATGTTATCTGCCTGCTCTATACCCATTGCGGCAGGAAGAGCCGTGCCTACATGGCCGGCACCGAAGAAGTCATACGGACTCTCCTTCCTGTTAAGGAAACCGCTAACTCCACCCTTCTTCCTCAAGGAGCCAAAGGAACCGTATCTCCCCGTAAGCAGCTTGTGAGTATATGCCTGGTGTCCCGTATCCCATATTAAAACGTCTTCATCGGGATCGAACACTCTATATAACGCAATTGTCAGCTCGACGGTACCCAGGTTGGAAGCCAGATGACCTGTGTTAGAGGAAACTACTCTCGTTATCGTGTCACGAATTTCGCTGGCAAGAACCTCCAGCTGGGCATAGGAGTAGTCTTTTAGTCGCCTGAATAGTGGCTGTTCATTCATCTGCTAAGACTCCAATCTTTCAAGGGATTTTGTGTAGTGCCTGAACAAGAGCGCCGTCGTTACGCTGCCCACTCCTCCGGGAACAGGGGTTATCGCTGCCGCTATCTGGCTGACTTCATCGAAGTCAACGTCTCCAACCAGCTTGCCGTCAACAAAGTTGATTCCCACATCTATTACAATGCCCCCGGGCTTGATCATCTCTCGATGCACGAATTTCGCTATTCCAACGGCACTTACCACTATATCGGCGTTGAAAGTCTTTTCGGAGATGTCCCTGCTCCTCGAGTGGCAAACGGTAACCGTACCGTCTACACCTTTTTTGAGAAGCAGCAGTGCCAGAGGCTTTCCGACCGTGTTTGATCTTCCAACAATAGTTATGTCCCTGCCTTTGACTTCGATTCCGTAGTAACTCAGAATCTCCATCACGGCCTCGGCAGTTGGAGGAGCGAAAAACTCCTCGTCGTTGATTATTCCGCCGAGGTTCGATACCGTCCGACCCTCCAGATCCTTTCCCGGATCGAGAGCGGCCAGAACCGCCTTTTCATCGGCGTTCTTAAGAGGATGCATAACCATTATTCCCGCAACGCTTTTGTCGTTGTTCATCTTCGAGATCTCTTCGATGGGATTGATCCCGCTGTCGTGAACAATGACCTCTATGCCGAGTTTTTCCCCCTGCTTCTTTATTGATCTCATATACGACTTGTTAGAAGCATCGGGCTCATCGCAGAAGAGAACGAGCGAAGGAAGATTTCCCGCTCTCTCTTTGATCTTCTCTTTGACATCAGAATAAATACTCTCTGAAACGATCTTTCCATCAAGTATCATCTTCATCACCTCAAAAGAGCCCGCTGATCTTTCCGTCTGCGTCGATATCTATGTGCTTCGCGTTGGGATCCTTCCCGAGTCCGGGCATCAGCATTATCTTGCCGGCAACCACAACTATGAATCCGGCACCTGCCGATAGATTGAGATCTCGTACTTTGAAAGTGTAGCCTTCCGGCGCTCCAAGCTTTTTATCATCGTCAGAAATTGAGTACTGGGTCTTGGCGACGATTATCGGAAGACGGTCGAGACCCTTCTTCTTAAAGAGCCTGAGTTTGCTCTTAGCCGCTGGTTCAAGATCTACTCTTCCGGCTCTGTAGATTTCCTTTGCAAGTTTTTCCAGCCTTTCCTCAAACGGAGCTTCCATTGGTATCAGGGGCTTGTAGCTATTGGGCTGATCAATGACCTCAAGTAGCTTCTTTGCGAGATCGATTCCACCTGCACCGCCCTCGGCCCACACTTTCGACAATTCGTAAGGTATAGAGTCAGCCTTGCATAGAGCGTCAAACGTTTCCCTTTCCTTCGCCGTATCTGTTGGGAATTCGTTTAGAGCCACAACTACAGGGATCCCATACTTTCTGAGGTTCTCAAAATGAACCTTGAGATTCTTGAACCCATAGTTCAGGCTCTCGATATCTTCTTCCTGGATTTCGTTCTTGGAAGCACCTCCGTTTAGCTTCAGCGCTCTGATCGACGCAACGAGAACCACTGCGCTTGGATTCAGGTCGCCGACCTGACAGACGAAGTCAAGGAATTTCTGCGCGCCTAGATCCGCTCCAAAGCCCGCCTCGGTAATTACGCAATCGGAAAGCTTGAGAGCCATCTTTGTGGCAGTCAGGGTGTTTGTTCCGTGGGCGATGTTCGCGAACGGGCCTCCGTGAACGAAAGCCGGAGTTCCTTCAAGAGTCTGAACTAGGTTCGGATCAAGAACGTCTTTGAGTAGAGTTGCCATCGCGCCCTGGACGTCCAAATCCTCAACTGTTATGAACTCTCCGTCGTAACTTCTAGCCACAATGATTTTCGAGAGGCGCTCTTTCAGGTCAACGAGGTTCTTCGAAAGGCAAATGATAGCCATGATCTCAGATGCGGCGGTTATTACAAATGAATCTTCTCTGGGATAGCCGTTTGCCGAACCGCCTAGCCCCACGATGATCTGCCTGAGAGCCCGATCGTTCATGTCCATTGTTCTCGGCCAGTATATCTGCGTCGGATCTATTTTCAACTCATTCTTGAAGTTAATATGTGCATCAATAACAGCCGAAAGAAGATTATGTGCCATCGATACCGCGTGAAAATCTCCTGTGAAGTGCAGATTGATTTCTTCCATCGGAAGCACCTGAGAGTAGCCGCCTCCGGCAGCTCCTCCCTTGATTCCCATTATCGGTCCAACGGATGGTTCTCTGAGAGTTACGAAGGTCTTCTTCCCGATCTTGTTTAGTGCCATTGCCAGACCCACAGAAGTTGTCGTCTTTCCTTCACCTGCGCTTGTTGGACTTATGGCCGTAACAAGAACCAGCTTTCCATCGGGTCTATCCTGCAGCTCATTGAGGTATAGGTGAGAGATTTTCGCTACGTACTTTCCAAATCTCCTCAAGTGTTTGTCGGGAATCGAAATCGATGAGGCAACTTCGTCAATCTCCCTCAGTTCTGCTTTTTGTGCTATCTCCAGATCGGTCAGCATGGTCTCCTCCTCATAAATGCTTTTTCTCTGTTGATGCGCACTCCCGAGCAATTCTGTCGAGAACGCCGTTTACGAATTTCCCGCCCTGCTCCGAACCGTACTTCTTGGCGATGTCGATCGATTCGTTAAGTGTCACCTCAATTGGTATCTGGGGTTCATAAATGATCTCATACGCTCCAAGCCTAAGGACGTTCTTATCGATCGAGGCAAGTCTCTCGAATGTCCAGTTCATAAGGTGTTTTCGTATCACTTCGTCAATATCGCTTCGATACTTCAAGATGCTCTCGAAGTACTTACGTGTTCTCAACTTCATTTCGTCTTCCATCGAGAAGAAGCTCAACTCCCTTTCGAGGTAATCAGATGAAGTCTCCACGTCTTCGTTGAAGTCATACTGATAGATCGCACTGAAAACAATTTCCCTCATTCTTCGTCTGCTTCTGTTTAGACCTGCCTTCACCTCTTCAAACCTCTTTCTCTTTTTCTTCGTCTTCAGCCTCTTCCGCTTCAGTCGCTTCTGGTTTCATCTCTTCCGGTTCAGGTTCTGCTTCGCTCTTTTCAAGCTCTTCTTCCTCAATAATCACTGGTTTTTGGGCCTCTTCAAAGACATCTTCGATAGTGATGGAAACGTCTTCAACCTTTATGCCGCTGAAGCTTTCAACATCGTTTTTCAGCTTCTCCTGCATCTTTCTGGCATATGAGGGTATAGAGACACCGTACTTGATCTTTGTGTTTACCGATATCTTGACAGTCTTCGTACCGTCGACCTTTTCGTCGAGGTCGATATCTACCGTAGACTTGGCTTCTTTTCGTGCTTTGGCTTCCTTAGGATCGAATTTCAGAAATTCAATGTAGGAGTGAATAGCGATATCCCGGATCACTGCCTCCGAGATCTCGATTCTGCCGAGATCAGTCTCTTCAAAATCCATAATTCTCCCTCCTTTCTCCTTATGCTCTCTCGATGTATTCGCCGGTTCTTGTGTCTACTCGAATCAACTCACCGTTTTCGACAAAGAATGGAACCGTCACCTTGAGCCCCGTCTCCAGAACGGCTGGTTTGCCGCTTCCCGAAACCGTGTCGCCTTTGTAAGCGGGAGCGGTGTCTTTCACCTCCAGAACCACAGTGTTCGGAAGAACAATACCTATCGGCCTATCTTCATGGAACTGAAGATCCACCACTTCATTCTCCTTTATGTAGTCCAGGGCATCTCCCATCTCGTCTAAACCAATTGTATACTGCTCAAATGTTTCGAGGTCCATGAAGTGGAACATCTCATCCTCCGAGTAAAGGTACTGCACATGTCTGAATGAAAGCGCCGCTTCCTCCACTTTCTCACTTGCCTGGAACGTGAATTGCCTAACGAGGCCGGTCTTGATGTTCTTCATCCTCGTCCGAATTATCCCATCTCCTCTTCCCATTGAGTGCTTATTTGCTTCAGTCACGATGTAAATATCTCCATCAATGATAAGAGGCGTTCCTTTTCTAATCTTTCCAACTTCTATCATCTAGAAGCCACCTCCGGATCTCTAAAGAATCTTCAACTCTCTATCTAGATTTGTCAGAACTTCTACTCCGCTTTCACAAAAATAACAATCGTCTTCTATTCTAACCCCAAATTTGCCGGGAAGATAGATGCCCGGCTCTATTGTAATGACCGCTCCGGCCGGGATAGGATTACAGTTCTTAGGAGAAAGCCCCTGGCCATCGTGAGTGTCCATTCCCAGACTGTGGCCCAGGCCGTGACCGAAGTAGTCGCCATAACCCGCCTCTCTAATTATACTTGCTGCAACTTCGTGTATCTGGCTTCCTATAACCCCTGCCTTTGAGGCGTTCTTAGCTTCTGTTTGCGCTTTGAGAACCACTTCATAAACCTTCACCATTTCGTCGGACGGTTCCCCTATACTGTAAGTTCTTGTAATATCCGAGTTGTAGCCGTCTACCCTTGCCCCGTAGTCGATCAAGAGAAAATCGCCTTCCTGGAGAGTTCTATTGGACGGTCTGCCGTGAACTATTGCGCTTCTCGGTCCGCTGCCCACTATCGTCTCGAAGGCAAGGTAGCCTCCTCGCTTCCTGATCTCATATTCGAGTGTCGCACATACTTCTTCCTCAGTCCTTCCCGGACGAATGAAGTTGAAAGTCTCTGTAAGCGCATCTTCGGCGATCTTGACTGCCAGTCTCATCTTCTCGACTTCCTCCGGAGACTTTACCATCCTAAGATCCTTGAGAATACTGTCTGCGGGTTCAAGTTCGACGCCTAGCTGGGAGAAGACTCGCTTGTAAAGACCATAGCTGATCGTCTCTTCCTCAAATCCCACACGGCTGGCTCCATCTTTGGCCAGCGTCGCCTGAATTACGTCTTTGAGTTCGTCGCCATTGTTGAAAGGGATCAGCTTGAAGTGCGTTTCAATTTCGGCTTGAGTGAAGTACCTCGAATCAGTCACTATGTACTCGCCCTTCGGGGTCACAATAAGAACTGAGAAAGAGCCGGAAAACCCGGATAGATACCAGGAACTGGAGCGATTGCTGGACTCCATGTTGTAAAGAACAAACCCGTCAAGCTTGCTTTCTCTAAGCTTTTCTCGAAACCTTTCGATTCTCGACATGCCCAACCTCCGGAATGCAGAATGTTTTATCAGCATCAGAATAGAGTGATCTGATTTCTGTTCATCTTTCCTTTCTTTGATTGCCTTATCTCCTTGAGATCTTCGGCTGTCAATACCCTGACCGCTTTGTCCAGGGCAGACTGCTTGGAGATCACCTTCAAAATCTCTTTTGCCCTGGAGAGAACTGCCTCGGGAATTCCTGCAAGCTTGGCAACCTCTATTCCGTGGGATCTGTTTGCAACTCCGTCCACAACTTTGTGGAGAAATACTATTCCTTCTTCGGTTTCAACTATGCGGACAGTCTTGTTCTTGATGCCCGTGTACATATTAGAGAGTTCGGTTAGCTCCGTGAAATGAGTGGCGAATATCGTGTGACATCCCACCGCCTCGTATATGAACTCTGAAACCGCCCATGCTATTGAAATACCGTCAAAGGTGCTTGTTCCCCTGCCCACTTCGTCCAGGATCACCAGGCTGTCTTCCGTCGCCTTGGAGAGGATCGTTGCCGTCTCCATCATCTCTACTAGAAAAGTCGATTTCCCGCTTGCCAGTTCATCCCTTGCACCGATTCTTGTGAAGACCCTGTCATAGATTGATAGCATCGCATCATCTGCAGGCACAAAGGAGCCGATCTGAGCCATGATCGAGAGCAGGGCAATCTGCCGTATGAAAGTGGATTTTCCGCTCATGTTCGGTCCTGTTACAATGAAGAAATTCTCTGTACGGCTCATGGATATGTCATTAGGCGTGAAGTCAGCCACAAATTTCTCTACAATAGGATGTCTCGAACTAGAAACCTTCACTTTTCCATGCTCTGAAAAGCGGGGGCGAGAATAGTTGTTTCTTCTTGCTACAGATGCCAGCGACTGAGAAGCGTCGATTTCAGATAATACCAGCGCTACACTCTTGAATCTCTCCAGTGAACTAGCAAGCTGTAAACAGACACTCGAAAAGAGAGTTTTTTCGAGTGTCTCTATCTTTTCGTTTGCGCTCAGTATCTTGTCTTCAAACGACTTGAGTTCCTGTGTAATATATCTCTCGGAGTTCACAAGAGTCTGCTTCCTGGTATAGCTCTCGGGGACCTTGTTAGTCTGACTCTTCGGGACTTCGAGGAAGTAACCGAAGACTTTGTTGAACTTGACCTTCAGAGAAGAGATTCCCGTTGCTTTTCTTTCACTAGCTTCGATCGCCTTCATTCTCTCAACCGAGTTGTCAAGGAGATCTCGAAGGACGTCCAGTTCTTCGTTGAACCCCATTCTGATTACATTTCCTTCTCCAGCTGTTGAGGAGGGTTCATCCATGATGCTGCGCTGAAGAAGATCGAGCTCTTCAGGAAAGAGTTCGACCCGGTCGCTCAGTCTTTCAAGAGCCGGTTCGCTCGAGAGTAGCTCCTTGATAAAGGGTAGCACCGAGAGGGAGGTTCTAAGTGACTGCAGGTCTCTTGGTGCGGCCTTCTCTATTGAAAGTCTGGTGCTTATTCTCTCGATATCGAATACATGCTGCAGATATTCTCTGAGTTCATTTAAAAGCCGGCGATCCGAATTTAGCGCTTGAACAGTGTCCAGCCTTTCCTCGATTCTATTCTTGTCGACAAGGGGCGAAAACAGCCACCGTCTCAGCCTTCTTCTTCCCATTGCAGTAACAGTTTCATCAAGTATCTCGAAGAGCGAACCCTTTCTTTCGAGCTTGAAGAGATTCAGGTTTTCGATAGTGGAAGCATCGAGCTGCATAGAGTCGGACTTTCTGATAACCCTTGGAAGCGAAAGATGTCTCATGGGACCGAGATTGATCGACTCAAGGTACTTGAACAGAGCTCCGAGAACCTCGATCTGAGTATCATCCAGTTCGAGATGATCGATAGCGACTATCGAATAGAACTCTTTGATGTAATTAATGCTCGAAGAAAGTGCAAAATGCCAGTCTTCGACTATCTCTACCATTGCAAACGATGCCGACGAAATCTCCTTCTTCAGGTTCTTCAGACTTTCCTTCAGTAGTATTTGAGACGGCCCGATAGCTGCGATAGAGTCCTTCAACGAGACGATGTCGTCGGCGCTTGAGAGGAGTACCTCGCCGGTAGATACGTCTGCCGTTGCCAGAACGAAGTTCTCTTCGGCTTTTCCAATAGAGACAATGTAGTTGTTTGCATTTTCGGGTAGTAACTCGTCTTCTACAAGAGTTCCAGGAGTAACTACCCTGGTAACCTCTCTCTTCACGAGTCCCTTCGCAAGCGCGGGATCCTCTGTCTGCTCGCAAATCGCAACCTTGTAACCCGCTTCCACAAGCTTCTTGAGATAGCCGTTAACTGAGTGGTAGGGGACGCCCGCCATCGGCACCCCGTTTCTTGAAGTTAGAACTATCTGCAGTTCATTTGAAACTAGCTTAGCATCATCGAGAAAAGTCTCGTAGAAGTCACCAAGCCTGAAAAGAACCAGACAATCCTTGTAATTCCTCTTGACTTCAAGGTATTGTTTCATCATCGGTGTCATTTCGGCCACTTTATCCACTCCGGATACATCAAAAGCCGGCGCTCAGCGCCGGCCGGTTAATCTCTCTCTATCATTCTTCTGCTTTTTCTTTCGTCTTTTGTTCGATTACCTTGTCTATCATCCCATACTCGACAGCTTCGGCAGAACTCATGAAGAAGTCTCTGTCGGCATCTTTCTCTATCTTCTTTATTGATTGTCCAGTGTGTTTGGCAAGGATTTTATTCAGTTCGTCCCTCAGGTAAAGAATCTCCTTCGCCCGGATTTCGATGTCTTTGGCTACTCCCTCTGCACCACCGAAAGGCTGGTGAATCATTACCCTTGAGTTAGGTAGCGCAAATCTCTTTCCCTTTGTTCCTCCGGCAAGCAATATCGCGCCCATCGAGGCTGCCATCCCAATGCAAATCGTAGAGATGTCGGGCTTTACATACTGCATTGTGTCGTATATCGCCAATCCGGAAGTTATCGAACCACCCGGGGTGTTTATGTATAGACTTATGTCCTTTTCGGGGTCTTGAGATTCAAGGAAGAGGAGTTGAGCCACGACTATATTTGAAACTTCATCATCGATGGGCCACCCGAGAAACACTATTCTTTCTGAAAGCAGTTTAGTGTAAATATCAAAGATTCTTTCACCCCTCCCTCTGTCTTCAACTACGTAAGGGACGAAAGGTGCCATGTTTATGTCCATAAAGCCTCCTAATTATTGAAGAGTTTTTCTATAATTCTCTTTGGCGGAAGAAAGGAGAAAATTACGTGACCGCTGTCTGTTATCAATACGGCCTTCGTTCTCTTTCCGAAAGTCAGGTTGACGATCTTGCCTGTCTCCATGCCGAGCTGCTTAAGACGCCGAACAGCTGAGCTTTCGATAGGAAGAACGGCGAGAATCCTATCCCTTACAACAAAGGACTCGAAACCGACGTTGACAACGTGATCCACTTCTACTTTCCTCCTTTCAATAACAATGTTATTATAACATAATGGAGATACGGCGGAGGTGTTCCAGTGCTAGCTAACGATCAGGAAAGTCTCGTTGACACGGGGCGCATATACGTTAAGGCAGGAGATGGAGGAAATGGTTCAGTTTCCTTCAGAAGAGAGAAGTACATACCCTTTGGAGGTCCTGACGGCGGCGATGGCGGCAGGGGTGGCCATGTCTTTCTCAGATCGACCAATTCAATAAACACGCTCTATGAATTCAAACGCAAGAAGAAATTCATCGCTCAAAGCGGGGAGAGCGGTCACGGTTCAAATATGGCCGGAAAGAAGGGAAAGGATCTGGTTATAAGAGTGCCCGTTGGGACGATTGCATATGACGCGGAGAGTGGAGAGATCATTGCCGACCTTTGCAATCCCGGTCAAATCGTTGCGATTGCCAGAGGCGGAAAGGGTGGAAGGGGCAATGCGAGGTTCGTCTCTTCAACGAATCAGGCGCCCAAGGCAGCAGAAAACGGTGAACCTGGAGAGGAACTCTTTGTTCGGCTGGAGCTGAAGATTCTGGCCGATGTTGCACTGGTCGGGTTCCCAAACGTCGGAAAATCGACGCTCATTTCCGTTATGTCGAATGCTAGACCGAAGATAGCAAATTATCACTTCACAACCCTCTCGCCCAATCTCGGAGTTGTCATGGCAAATGACGAACAGGGATACATAGTGGCAGACGTTCCGGGTTTAATCAAAGGAGCACATCAGGGTGTCGGTCTCGGCCACAGCTTTTTGAGGCACATTGAGAGATGCAAGACTATAGTTCATCTCCTGGACATCTCTGAGAGCGAGGGAAGAGACTTCCTTCAGGATTATGACGATATTCGGTACGAGCTTGAATTCTACAAGAAGGAGCTGGCCGATAAGCCCGAGATAGTAGTTGCAAACAAGTGCGATCTTCTTCCTCAAGAAGAACGTGAAAACAAGCTGGAGATATTCAGGAAGAAGATCGGCAAAGATATTATTCCAATCTCGGCTGCTACTCGCGAGGGAGTCAATGCGTTGAAAGAGACGATCTGGAAAAACGTTGAAAGCGATCATTCCTACTTGTCGTCGATGAAGGTTGAAGAAGAGCTTCCATTGCCCCAGGTCGAACCGGTTGTGCTTACCGCTCCCTATCCGGAAGACTTCAGAGTTGAGAAAGATTCTGAAGGCAGATATGTTGTTCTTGGACCGGCCGTTGATTTCTACACGAGAAAAATCAGAGCTTTCAAATACAGGGACCGTTTCATAATGGACAAGCTGGAAAAGGGAGGACTCTCTTCAAAACTTAGGAATGCGGGGATTGAGGAAGGAGACACTGTAGTTATTGATGACAAAGAATATGTGTTCAAAGATTAAGATAGGCATCTTCGGAGGTTCTTTCGACCCGGTTCATATGGGACATGTGGCTGTAGCGACCCGGGCGATCGAGAAACTACGGCTTGAGAAGCTTTATGTTATTCCAGCGTACATTCCTCCTCACAAAGTTTCCAGTACGGTTGCACCATACGACCTGAGAAGATCTTGGCTCAAGAAGGTTTTCTGTGAAGTCGAGCAAGCGTGTGTGTCTGATTATGAAAGAGAAAGGGGAGGAATCTCTTATTCACTCTTCACGGTCAGGCACTTCGCAGAGGTTCATGGCTGCAAACCGTTTCTCGTCATCGGCGAGGACAGCTTAGTTACTCTGGAGAGTTGGTATGAATACAAAGCTCTACTGAACGAAGCGACAATAGTGGTTTATCCGAGAAGTGAAGGCAGTGTGGACTTGCCCTCCGTCGAGAAAGTTGTCTGGCTGGACGCACCTCGTTTCGACTTATCATCGACTGAGATTCGGAAGAAGATTGTGGAAGGCAAGTCGATTGAAGGGTTGGTTCCCGATTCAATTCTGGACGAGGTAACGACTTACTATGGATAAGCAAATCGGTCTCTCTCCCATGGCTGGATATACGGATGAGGTAATGAGGCAGCTTTCGCTCGAATGGGGAGCGGATTTTGTTTTCAGTGAGATGATTAGCGTAGAAGGTGTCCTAAGGGGATCGGGAAAAACAGACGAGATAATCCCGTCAGCCCCTACGAGAATACAGCTCTTTGGTTCATGCGTATCGAGAATGGCGAAGGCAGCCGCCCGGCTTAACGGCATAGCGACCTGGATCGATATTAACGCCGGCTGTCCTGTAAGAAAAGTAACGAGAAGAGGGGCAGGGAGCGCCTTGCTTAGAACACCTGAAAAAATCGCTGAGATGATTGTCGCCCTGAAAGAGACGGTCGATATTCCTGTTTCAGTCAAGATAAGACTCGGCATCGAAAACATCGAAACGGAAGCGATCATCTACCCGATATTGAAAGCAAAACCCAAAGCGGTCTTCATTCACGGCAGAACCGTATCGCAAGGCTATTCGGGGGCAGCGAATTGGAAAGAGATCGAGCGTCTCACCCAGATTCTTCATTCGGAAGGCATTCTCTCTTACGGTTCTGGCGATATGTATAGCCCTGAGGCGATCGCAAAGGCTTTGAGACAGTATTCGGTAGATGGCGTTGTCGTTGCGAGAGGAGCGATCGGCAATCCCTGGATCTTCAGACAGGCGAGAGACCTCATTGAGTTTGGCTCATACGATAATCTCACGCTTCCCGAAAGACTCAATTACTTTCTTATACACTT
>JACDJB010002933.1_pt1 | contig 11672 bp, 11 predicted proteins | sample 7454121 | NCBI WGS metagenome assembly JACDJB01 (sample SAMN14253290, study PRJNA609438) | sludge metagenome | isolation source: sludge after 25d culture with pyrite | collected 2018-12-20 | reverse complement strand
GAGGGTTGCTTTTTCAGGCTCGGCAGGCCATGTTTCATATGTGAATTTTTCTTCAGCTTGCATTATGCCTTTACCCCCTTATCATCTTCATCGTCCATCAAGTCTTCTTTATGAATATGGAAACCATGATCATCTTTAATGGAGCGTACGAACATTGCTCCTAATGTAACAGCCATTCCAAGAATCAGTACCAGTAAGCCCCAGCTAGTCTCAGCGCGGTACATTGCACCGAACGCTGCGATAAAGAGACCAAGTGCGATTACGAACGGAATGAAAGAATTATTCGGCATATGGATATCGCCAAGTGGTTCAGCAGGCGTCATAGACTTTTTGCCTTCCATTTTCTCAAGCCAGTATGCATCAAGACCGCGAACAAGCGGAAGCTGTTTGAAGTTGTAGAATGGCGGCGGTGAAGCGATCGCCCACTCAAGTGTACGGCCATCTCCCCAAGGGTCATTCCCAACCTTTTCGTTTTTAACAGTTGTAATCACTACATTGATCAAAAGTACGATAACAGCTACTGCCATGAATGCAGCACCGATTGAACTGATCAAGTTTCCAGTTTCAAGTCCCTGTCCTGGAAGGAATGTGAAGATACGACGTGGCATCCCCATCAATCCAAGGAAGTGCTGGATGAAGAATGTTAAATGGAAACCAATCAGGAATAACCAGAAAGTGATTTTACCAAGAGTTTCGTTTAGCATTGTTCCGAACATTTTTGGCCAGTACAGGTGTGCACCTGCAAATAGCGCGAATACAACACCACCGACGATTACGTAGTGGAAGTGAGCGACAACGAAATACGTGTCGTGATACTGATAGTCAGCAGCAGCAGAAGCAAGCATGACACCAGTTACACCACCGGCAACAAAAGAAGGAATGAAGGCTACTGCCCAAAGCATTGGAGTTGTGAACTTAATGCTTCCTCCCCACATCGTGAACAGCCAGTTGAAAATTTTAATACCAGTTGGGACACCAATTGCCATAGTTGCAACAGCGAAAATCGCATTTGCGATTGGTCCAAGACCCGTTGTGAACATATGGTGAGCCCAAACCATGAATCCAAGGAAACCGATCAATACAGTCGCGAATACCATGGATGAGTAACCAAATAGACGTTTTCTAGAGAAGATTGCGAAAATCTCAGAGAAAATACCGAAAGCCGGCAAAATCAAGATATAAACTTCCGGGTGACCAAAGATCCAGAAAAGGTGTTCCCAGATGACCGTATTACCGCCATTAGCTACATGGAAGAAATTCGAACCGAACATACGGTCGAAAATCAATAAGAAAAGACCAACAGTCAATGGAGGGAATGCGAACAGGATCAAAGCAGATGTTACAAATGTTGTCCATGTGAACATCGGCATTCTCATATATGTCATTCCCGGTGCACGCATGTTAACAATCGTTACGAGGAAGTTAATCCCCCCGATTAGTGTACCCGCACCTGAAATCTGCAAACCAAGTGCGTAAAAGTCGATACCATGTGTTTCAGACGCTATTGATAATGAAGCGTAAGAAGTCCAACCAGCATCTGGAGCTCCTCCAAGGAACCATGAAAGGTTAAGGAATACTCCACCAAAGAAGAATAACCAGAATCCTAAAGAGTTCAAGAATGGGAACGCAACGTCACGCGCACCAATCTGGAGTGGCATTACGGCATTCATGAATGCAAAAACAAGCGGCATCGCTGCAAGGAAGATCATCGTCGTTCCGTGCATCGTCAGGATTTCGTTATAGAAACCCGCGCTAACAAAATCATTATTTGGTACAGCAAGCTGGATACGGATAAATAGCGCTTCAAGGCCTCCGAGAAGGAAGAAGAATCCGCCAGCGATTAGATAAAGGATGGCAATTTTCTTATGGTCAACCGTTGTCAGGAAGTCCCATAATGTTGCGCCGAATCCTTTTTTCTGAGTATAGGTACTCACAGTTTTACCTCCCTTTCAAACATATCCCCTTTTATTTCTGGACTTTCAAGCCCATCAGATACTCTGCCAATGCGTCTAGCTCTTCTGGAGAGAGTTCAGGATACTTTCCAGTCATCTTATTTGCTGGCTTATAAGCCTCTGGGTCTTCAAGCCATTTCTTCACATTTTCTTTAGAATGGTCAAGAACACCAGCTACACGGGAACGTTCACCGAAGTTAGACAGGTTAGGACCAACGCGTGCTGCTTCAGGAGCCGTGTTTGCAGGAGTTACTGCATGGCAACCAATACAGCTGTTATTGAAGATTTCCTGTCCTTGCTGAGCAGTTGCTGTTTCAGCCTTAGCAGGTTCTTTTACTGCTTTCATGCTTGCTACCCATTGATCGAATTCAGCACGTGGCATAGCCTTTACTTTGAAGTCCATCAATGCGTGTGAAGGGCCGCAAAGTTCAGCACATTTTCCGAAGAAAAGTCCGCCCACTTCATCAGCTTTTTTACCATCAAACTCAAGCCAAAACTTATTGATGTTGTCGGTATTCGTATCCATCTTTCCTCCGGCAGAAGGAATCCAGAAAGAGTGCTTAACATCAGATGCTTTCAGGTTAAAGTAAACCTTTTCATCTGTCGGCACTACCAATTCCTGGCTAGTGATGATTTCTTCGTTTGGATATTCGAATTCCCACCAATAAAGATTCGCACGGACATTTACTACTAGAGCATCTGTCTTTCCATCGGCATTTTTCTTTTCCATTGGTGACACATCTGCAAACTTGAATGTTGCAGCAACTGTTGGGACAGCTAGAATTAGAAGCAATAAGATCGGAATAACAGTCCAAAGGATCTCCAGCTTGTGGCTTCCTTCAACCTGCTTTGGAATTTCGTTGTCGTTTTTCCTGCGGAATTTCATGACAACATAAATAAAAATGACTGTGACGACAGCAATTACTCCCACCATAATCGCCGTACTCAACAACATGAGTTCATACTGGGATTGAGCAACTTGACCTGCAGGTTTTAAAGCAGACAAGTAAGGCTCACCACAGCCTGACAAGACTAATGCCATCAATGTGAACAATGATAGCAGACGCCATTTAGCAAGCATCTTCATAGCTTAATTAAACCCCTCTTTCGTAAAAAATCTTATTAATTTGGTTTTAAAATATATGGAAAAATCCTCTCTCATCAAAGAGTGAATCTCCTAACGAAGGTTAGATAAGTGTGACAATTACCATAGCGACAAACATGACAGTTAAGTATTGTAATGAATATACAAACATCAGTTTTGCCCATTTAATATCATCTTTAAGCTTTTCTAGATAGATTCCCAATACAATCCAACCAATATTCAGGACAGTTGCCAGAACCATGAATGAGATACCAAGCTCAGGAAGGAAGAATGGAAGCGGCAATAAAGCCGTAATCCAAAGGTAAATCGATTTCTTCGTCGCCTTGAAGCCTTTAACGACAGGAAGCATTGGAATCCCAGCTGCGCGGTATTCTTCTGCTCTCCTCATGGCCAAAGCATAGAAATGCGGAGGCTGCCATACAAAAACAATGGCAAAAAGCATCCAGGCCATGACATCAAGGTTTGCGTCAACTGCAGCCCAGCCAATTAAAGGCGGAACAGCCCCTGAAATACTGCCGACAATTGTATTGGAAACATATTGCCTTTTTGACCACAATGTATATAGAACAACATAACTAAAAACTCCAAACAGCCCGATTACTGCAGCTGTAATGGTTGTGGTAAGCAAGAAGCCTGTGCCGATGCCAATCAGTAAGAAGCTCAACAACGCCACTTTTCCCGGCTGGACTTTCCCGGTGACTGTTGGACGGTCTTTTGTCCGCTCCATCAAATGGTCGATATCCCGGTCGATATAATTATTCAGGCTGCATGAACCGGCAACGATCAAGGATGAACCAATCAGCGTCGCAAGGATTAAATCAATATTATCCAGGAATCTAGCACCGCTAAAATGAAGTGCGAGCCATAATCCGGTAAAAGTTGTCATCGCATTGGAATTTACTATCCCTACTTTGATTAGTGCAAGAAAATCTTTCATCATCGTCTTCTCCGCAACTGCAGGCTGTCCATTTTCCAATACAGCTTCTGATAAAGCTTTTGAATTAGACATCCATATCCTCCTCCATCTCCTTTTCTTCCAAATTCCTGACACGAATTTTTACAAAAAAAAGAAGAGTATTTTCAAATTTATATCCCAGATAGTTTTCACTATTCTCAACGTGTAAAGGCTGTTAAATGTTTGTGTAGAAAAATAAAGCCTACGTTGTATATTAAATCACACTTCACAACTTTTTTGTGAATTTTTTTTGAACAAAATTTGACTAATTTGTGTCTTACCGCCATTATCCATAAAGATCATTTTTATTGCAAGGAATTTTCATTATAATTGGATGTTTATTAAAAGGACCGTCGGAGACGTGGTTTTACATATTCTTGGATAATATTTTCTTGAATGCAATAAAGCTGGTATGTAGTCTGTCATTCTGTCAGGGATGATGCTGCCATGAGAATTTTACCGGTAAAACATCTCATTGTCCATCCGGTACAGTTGGTATTGAAAAAAACACATTTATTGTGTAGTATCTTAAGTATTGTTTTCTATTCTTTTTCGCCAAACTTCGTTATTATAGGAATAGAATTTTTTATTTTGTACAAGTTTCTTTCATTATACATGTCAAGTTTATAATTTGACAACTTATCGAACTTTGAATGAGCAGGTGATGATTATGAATCGTTCCCTAAAGTGGCTTGCTGTTTTAACCACGATTGGGATGCTTTTTGTTTTACTCGGAGGAGCACTGGTTACCAAAACCGGATCCGGGATGGGCTGTGGCAGGTCCTGGCCGTTATGTAACGGTGAATTCGTTCCTACTGATATTACTCCCGAACTGGTAATTGAACTTGCCCACAGATTGGTTTCGGGCAGCGTCGGTTTCATGGTACTTATCTTATCTATTTGGACATGGAAGGCTATCGGCCATATACGAGAAACAAAGTTCCTGGCTGTTTTATCATTTTTCTTTCTTGTTCTGCAGGCATTGATTGGCGCCGCAGCTGTCGTTTGGGGACAATCCGATTTTGTTCTCGCGCTTCACTTCGGCATATCTCTTATTTCTTTCGCAGCCGTCCTTCTGCTGACTATGCTCATTTTTGAGGTGGACAAGAAGTTCGAGGCTGAGAAATTAGTGATTGATAAGAGAATGAGGTTCCATATTATCGGTCTTTCAGTATACAGCTATATTGTTGTCTATACCGGAGCACTTGTAAGACACACGAATGCAAGCCTCGTTTGCAAGGATTGGCCATTATGTACGAATGACGGCTCCGTCCTGCCTACCAACCTGTATGAATGGGTGCAGATGGGTCACCGGGCAGCAGCGGGATTCATTTTTATCTGGATCGCCTATGTAACATATATTACTGTAAAGCATTACAAACACGAGAAGGTATTGTATTGGGGCTGGATCATCTCTATGGTGATCGTTTCACTTCAGGTTACAGCCGGAGCGCTGATCATTTATACAAGACTTAATTTGTATATCGCACTGGCACATGCTTTCTTTATTTCAGTATTGTTTGGAGTCTTCAGCTACTTCATCCTTCTTGTATCGAGAAGCAAGAAAAATGCCGCAAGAGTCCAGAATAAATCAGCCGCCGACTTATCTCCGGCTACGGTAAAATAAGAAGCTGCAGCGAATGATCGCTGCAGCTTCTTTGTTTTATATTTACGACCTGAACTTGAATGTGTTCTGGTTTACCATCGCTGGAGCGGGTTTTGGATGGGAAGTCTTGTCCTTTTTGTATTTCTCTTCGTAATTAACAAACATCGAAACATTGACGAGAATTCCCGTTGCTATGGCCAGCTGGAGTAAAGAGGAACCACCATAGCTCACAAATGGCAGCGGCACCCCGGTCAGCGGAATGACACCGGAAGCTCCACCGAGGTTGACGAATGACTGGATCCCGATCATGCTTGAAATCCCTATTGCCAGCAAGCTTCCAAATGGATCTTTACACTTCAGTCCGATATGGATACCCTTCAAAACGATGAACCCCAGGCTCAGCAACACGAATCCTACCCCAAAGATTCCTAACTCCTCGGAGATGACAGCGATGATGAAGTCTGTGTGCGGCTCTGGAAGGTATCCCAGCTTCTGCACGCTTTCACCAAGACCTAGTCCTTTAAGTCCTCCTGAACCAATTGCATAATAGGAATTGGCCAGATGATACCCTGTATTTTGTTCGTCTGTGAACGGATTGCTGTACGCTGTAATTCTGCCCAGCCTTGTTTCCGAGAAAATCTCATCCTGAAGAAAAATAACAAAGGGCGTCAGAAATGCCAGTCCGAATACGATCAGCTTGGTAATGTTTCTTAAACTCATTCCAGAAGAGATAATGATTGTGGCAGCAATCCCAAAAATAATCGCTGCCGTACCGAAGTCAGGCTGGATGGCAACCAGCATGCAAACCAGAAGCAAATAAACAAGGGGCGGAACTACTCCTTTATTGAACTGGTTTATGTAGGCCTGCTTTTTTGCATATACCGCAGATAAGTAAATAATCACGCTCAATTTAGCAAACTCTGATGGCTGAAGGCTTCTTGCACCAAGTTCAAACCAACTGAGAGCATTGTTCGTCACCTTCCCAAATAAAAACAATGCACTTAGTCCTCCCAGGATAAACACGACCATCGGGAGCAATAATTTAGTGCTTTTCATCGCCTTATAGGGGAATAAAGCCATAATGATGAACAAAACAGAAGCAACCAACAAATTAAATTTTTGTTTTTGAAAGAAAAAATCACTTGGATAGTCATACCTTTGAATGGCGGTGACCATGCTGGCACTGTAAACCATGACAAGTCCGAACAAGCATAAGAGCACCACAACAATGATCAGTGAATAGTCATAGGATTTCAGTATTTTTTTTAACATTGTCTCTTCCCCATCTTCTAAGTTGTTTAATCTATTCTACTATAAGTTGAAATATCCTGCCTTTGTTTAAGGAAAAGTTATAACGAAATGTAATAAAGTCATGCCGCTGTTATTTTCATATGGAGATTTCCGACGGGATCCTGATTTACTTTAAACAAAAAAACCCAAACATCCACCTCAGGATATGTTTGAGTTTTTAGGGTTTATTTTTTTAACGAAGCTTCATGCAGAATGGAAAGTTCTCTTTCCAATTGGCCAAGAATAACTTTACCATCTGATTCTTCGATTAAGCCGAGCCTTACTGCAAAGTCTATCTCTCTTGATAATCCAAACATTTGCGTATCCAAAACCTCTTCATAAAGAGGGCATTGAGGCATTGTGAGGTTATCCATTTGCACTTTGATCAGCTTTAAAATTTTATCAGCGTCAGCCTTTAACAAGGCATGGGCTTTTTCCTGATGGTTAATAATCATATCAGACGCCAACTTGATCCCCCCGTTTCCGAGCGATTACCCAATCCTATCTATAAATTTTACCCTTAAGCGGACAAAAATGCAAGAATATTAGGGATGCAGAATTAATTGGTTATCGTATTCAGGATAGCTTAAATGACATCCTTGAAAAATATAGCTATACTTAGTGAATAAGAAGCAGAACAAAGGCAGGAGGAAATTATGGAAACAATCATCCCTATTAAAGGAAAAGTTAAATATAAAATCACCTTGGACTCTGGTGTATGGATTTTTGATGATAGAAAAGTGGATTTAAATACATATTTCATTGATGAGAAGGCAAGCGAAGATCATCTTGAGGAGTACACAAAGTCTGTATCCAGGCATTGGGACCGCGAAATCATGGAAGGTGCCGTTTATCCGCCGACGCTCAAGACTGAAGTGAAATTCGAAAAAGAAAAAGTCCTGACAGGCACTTTCGGGATTCCTTTGAAACCATTTCTTGATAACGCAGAACCAGAGCAGGAGGCAAAGCAGATTGTCATTGAATACGGTGAAAACGAACAGGCAGTACTTTCTCTCGAGGAAGCAGCCGATATCATACTCGGTTTTTCAAAAGACGGCAAGCCATTAAGGGAAGACGGACCATTGCATGTTTACTTCGGGGATGGCTCCAATCAAGACCACCCGATCAAGAATGTAACCGGATTTACTGTCAAATGATATGTATGGTACACGAACGGGCATCCAACAGGGTGCCCGTTTTTCATTTTTGCTTATGCTGTATCTTGCTGCCGGGTGATTTGTTCAACATCATGCTACTTTAAGATATCAGCAGCCAGTTGGGCAAGCGGCGACCTCTCTCCTTTGACAAGCTGGACATGCCCGGAAATCTGCTGATCCTTGAATTTCTCAACAACATACGTCAATCCGTTATTATAGGCATCCAGATATGGATGGTCGATTTGGTCAGGATCGCCCATCAAGACGATCTTGCTCCGCTCCCCGACCCTTGTGAGGATTGTCTTCACCTCATGCTTTGTTAGGTTCTGTGCCTCATCAATGATGATGAATTGGTCGGGAATACTTCTTCCCCTTATATAAGTCAATGCTTCTACCTCGATTGAGCCCATACCCGCGAGGATTGCATCCAGCTCTCCCGGTTTTTTCGTATTGAACAGGTACTCCAGGTTATCGTAAATGGGCTGCATCCATGGCCTGAGTTTCTTCTGTTTTTCACCTGGCAAAAACCCAAGATCCTTTCCAACAGGTACAATCGGCCGTGCGACAAGCAACTTCTTAAATATGTTCATATCTTCCGTCTGGAGCAAACCTGTCGCTAAAGCTAGCAAGGTTTTACCTGTTCCCGCCCGGCCAATCAGGGTGATCAGAGGCATGTCTTGCCGCAAAAGCAATTCCATTGCCATGATTTGCTGAACATTCCTCGGCCTGATTCCCCATGTGTGTTTCCCCTCATGCTCGAAGACAAGCTTTTTGACTTTTTTATTTTTCGTATCGACCATCCCAATTGCCGATGCGGAACTCCCAAGAATATCCTTCATGATCACAAACTGATTTGGATAAAAAAAGTTTTGTCCCTTTAGTTCTGAGAAATCAAGTTCTCCTTTTGTATAAAAACGGTTAAGCACCTCAATTTCCAGATATATCTCTGCATAGCCGGAATATAGATGGTTCAGTTCCACAACTCTGTCGCTTAAGAAATCCTCTGCAATCAGGCCGATCGCATCTGCTTTTACCCTGACAAGCGCGTCTTTGCTGACAAGGATGACCGGACGTCCATCTTCTTTTGTTTCTTCTTCCAGACTCAGGTTTTTTGCCACTGCCAGTATACGGTTGTCATTGGTTTTTTCAACAAAGATTTCCTGAAGCTGATGAAACGAACGATGATTTAATTCAATCCTGAGCGTCCCTCCGCCTTCCAGATTGATTTTTTCGTGAAGCTTCCCTGTCTCCCTCATTCCGTCTATAAGCCTCGAAACCTGGCGTGCATTGCGCCCGATTTCATCCATATATCTTTTCTTTGAATCCACTTCCTCCAGAACTACAGCAGGTATGACAACTTCATTGTCTTGAAAGGAAAAGATTGCATGCGGATCCTGTAATAAGACGTTTGTATCCAGTACGTATATTTTACTCAAATTGATGCCTCCCGCCTTCTTGATCTCGGCTCAGGCCAACTTGGCAGCCTTGGCCGGGACTTTGGTAAAATATATGACTTTCTGAATAAAGATAGAAGATATTTTGCACAATAACCTTTGAGCATTTCTTTTTTTATATAACGATGCAGATTGTTTAGTGTTTTTTTTAGAATAAATATCCGGAGGGATTTGATGATGATAAGATGGATTGCTGCTATCTCGTTAATTTTTCTATTGACTGCATGCAATGGGCAGAACAGCGCAAATGATAATGACCGAAACCATAAGGTCAAGGTGCAGAATAGTGCGATTGAAGGAGTTGATCGCCAATCCGGTCAGAAAATCTCCCGCCATCTGGTGGATTTGACAACAAATGTTCCGGATGTAGATGATGCCGCTGCGGTAGTGATAGGACGGTATGCGATTGTCGGGATCGATGTGAATGATAATATGGAGCGGTCTGAAGTGGACACAGTCAAATACACAGTGGCCGAGGCTTTAAGAAAAGACCCACACGGCGCCAGTGCAGTTGTCGTAGCAGACCCGGACATCACTGCAAGATTGAAGGAAATCGGACAGGATATTAAGAATGGCAAGCCTATCATCGGAATACTGAATGAACTGGCGGATATCACTGGAAGGGTCATGCCAGAGGTGCCTGCCGACATGATTGAACCGCAAACGAATAGTCCAACTGAGGATCCGAAGAAGAAACTTGATCAGGGCGAAAAGAAACAGCTGGAAAGGGATCAGGAGAAACAGTCGAACTATCATAAATAAGGTGCAAAAAAAAGCTTAGTCAATTGACTAAGCTTTTCTCATGGCATCCATTACTTGATTGTCAAGACGTGCTGCGGCATCCTTATCGTATGTCTTATCGTATTGAGGTTCTGTAACGATTTTCGAACCGTAGAACATGACATCCCTGACTTCACTGATACTGATTTCTACCAGAGCCAGCTTTAACGGTACTCCTTCAAGCTTTTCCTGCTTGACACTCGCCGTGCCGCTGATTGAATATGTAGATTCATTTGCAATCAGGTTGATGACTGCCTTATCATTGCTTTTAATGTTCTCGATGATTCGAGAGCGGTTATCCACTGCGAAATATAGAGTTGCCTCATCCTTTGCAAGCACCCATGAAATTGCGCTGACATTAGGGCCGCCTGTTTCATGGTCTACTGTTGCCAAGGTGACAAAACGCTCTTTTTGAAGTTCATCGAACAATGGTTTAATTAACTTAGGTTCTACTTGATTTGCCATATTCACCCTCCTTAAACTATCATAATAGTACTACGAACCGTTATTTTGGGGCAAATCAAACGATTCCCCTTTTTCCGGCTTTAAACAATGATATACTATAATATAATCCAAACTCAAATAGGCTATGTAAGCTAATTATTGATAAGAGGTGCCAGTATGAGAGTCAAATGTGTATTATGCGACAAAATCGAAAATATCAACAGCGATACCCTTCAGGCGAAAAGGCTTCGTAACCGCCCGATCCATACATATATGTGTGAACCCTGCAGTGAAAGGATTGCCGAGAAAACGAATAACCGGATTGCGACCGGAAATTTCAAACTGTATCGCAGCCGCGTAGAGAAAGATGACTGGTGATCGATATTTGATGATTTGCACCCCTTGATGATAGCAGGGGCGAGATCTGTTGAAGGTGATTCAGACAGCTTTTGGGGTTGTAGCCTGGAAGCTGTCTGAACTCCTCCGTTATTTTGACAGCTTTTCCGCCTTACGCCTCCAACCTGTCTGAATCAGAACGTTTTTCTGACAGCTTTTCCTCTTTAACCCTCAAACCTGTCTGAATCACAGCGTTTTTTTGACAGCTTTTCTGCTTTTCCCCTCAAACCTGTCTGAATCCGATGCTTATTTTGACAGCTTTGTGGCTTCTAGCCTTCAACCTGTCTGAATCACAGCGTTTTTTTGACAGCTTTTCTGCTTCAAGCCTTAAACCTGTCTGAATCACAGCGTTTTTTTTGATAGCTTTTCTGCTTTACCCCTCAAATCTGTCTGAATCCAGGCTTTATTTTACATCCTTAGCCGCTTCCCCACTCCTACCCATCTAAATCAGAAAACCCCAAACCCTCATAAATCTATTCAACAGCAAAAAATCCGCCCATTTCGGGGCGGATTTTCACTATTCTTCTTCTGGG
>JACDJB010002930.1_pt1 | contig 11676 bp, 8 predicted proteins | sample 7454121 | NCBI WGS metagenome assembly JACDJB01 (sample SAMN14253290, study PRJNA609438) | sludge metagenome | isolation source: sludge after 25d culture with pyrite | collected 2018-12-20 | reverse complement strand
ATTGCGCAGTTGGAGCAAGGTAAGGCCGTAATTTCCTCCATTCACAAACATCGTAACGATCATCAAGGTAGCCGACCCAACCCTGTCCAAACGTAAAAGACGGGCCAGCCCAAAGGCCAACCCGCCCATCACGACAATATTCAGAGCGGAAAAAGCAACCAGCTCCGCCAGTTCACCGCCCGGCAATTTGGAGGTTGCCAGCGAGGAGAACACAAGGCAAGGACTGAGTACCTGAAAAACAACGGCCGATAACGTGCCGACATGGAGAGAAAAGCGCCGGCGGAGCAGATAGCCAAACGAGGCCACCAGCATAATGGGCAGAATATTCCGGAAGAGGACGTGGAAAAAGACGTTCAATTGAGACGCAGGTCATCGTCATTACCGACATCGTCTTCGTCTTCCAGGCCCGGGAAAGTAAGCAGATCGAACTCGCTGTCCATCCACTCCATTTCCTCCAACGCTTCATCAATCGCGTCGTAAAATTCCTCATAGTCCGGATCGTCGGCTATTCTGGAGAGCAATTCGAAAGCCTGCTCGCCGCCAATCTGGCCCAGTGCATAGACGGCAGCCAACCCAACCTCCGGTTCCTCATCGGAAAGAAGTTGTTCCAATATCTCAATAGCGCTTGGAGATCCGATCATCCCGCAAGCGCGCGCCGCCTCGGCGCGAAAATCGGCCGACGGACTGCCGAGTTCATGCTCCAGAATCGGTAGCCAGTCTTCATCGGCCGTATTGCCCATGGCAAAGATGGCGCTCAACTGGAGATCATCCGACCCTTCTTCATAGGCATCATTGATCAACTCAGCGATGCGCGGATGCGCCGCGGATGAGACCGATTCCAAAGCCGCGCGTTTCACTTCCGGTGGGGTGGTCGGCCGCTCATACTCTGCCAGCAGGGCCTCGACAATTGGCTCCGACAAAGCGCCATCGATCTGCCCCCATTCGGCCAGAAGGATGTAATGCGCCAAAGCCCGTGCCGCGGCCGCGCGCACGCCGGTATCCGAATCGCCTTGCAGCATGCCGATAATGGGCTGGATGATCCGGGGTGACTCGGCATCCCACACGCCATCCAGCGCCGCCGCGCGCACGGAAGGCGCCGGGTCGACAAACAGGAAGGCAAACACCGGCGAAAAGTCAATTATGTAATTATCTTCGGCAATGTCGGCCATATGACGAACCAGGGCAACGCGACGATCCTCCTCGACGCTTGCCCATTGTCGCTTGAATTGCGCGAAGTCGGCCTCGGACAGATCCGACAGGCGATACAGCAGATGGATTGGCAACTGCTCGTCGTTAAATAGCGCCTCCAGCACGGAGGCGAACGGTAACTCTTTCGGGTTGGTCATGGCAAATGTACCTGTCTACTAAAACGGGATGATCGGATTGATGATATCCTGAATAATGAGAACAAACATGAGGGCAAGCAAGACGAGCATACCGATGACGTGCACCATTCCCTCGCGCTCCGGCTCAATCCGTCGACCGCGAACTGCCTCGATGAGCACAAACAGTATGCGGCCGCCATCCAAAGCCGGGATAGGCAGCAGATTCGTCAAACCCAGCGCGACGCTGATGAATGAGGCCATCGTCAAAAGCGGATAGAGCGTGCGATCCGTCGCCGATGTTTCGGCCGCCTCTCCGGCAATTTGGCTGATGCCAACGATGCTCACCGGTCGCGCCTCCTGTGGCGTGATCTCGCCATTGATCAGCATGGAAGGCAGCCGGGCATACAGCGAGATGTATTCCCACATAAACTGGAACGAGCCGGACAACGCCTCAATCGGATTGCGGCCGACGCGCGGCCCTTCGCCCAGGCCAATGCCAAGCGGCCCCTCCACAGCGGCGTCATAATCACCGGCGCGGCGCGGCACAACAGTAAGCGGTATCTCCTGTCCATCGCGCAAAATAAGCAACTCAATCTCGGTTCCTGCCTGCTCTGTGATTGCGCTGATGAGCGTGTTTGAAGACATAACCTGGCGATCGCCGACTTCCAGGATCACGTCACCGGGAAGCAGGCCACCAGTGTCCGCCGGAGAGCCGGGATTCACCGCACTGACCTGTACTGCCGGCGCGCCCAACACAAGCGCCAGCCAGAAGAACAGAATAGCGGTGACGAAATTCATACCCGAGCCGGCCGCCAGCACAAACAACCGTGCTTTCTTGGAAGCCGAGGCCAACCCGCCCGGCACGTTGGGGTCATCCTCGCCCGCCGGACGCACAAAGCCGCCCACGGGAATCCAGTTGAGCGAATAGACCGTTCCGCCGCGCTCAAAGAGTTTTACCGCGCGAGGAGGCAAGCCGAAGCCAAATTCATCGACGCGGATTTTGCTCAACTTGGCAGCCCAGAAATGGCCCAATTCATGAATCAGAACAATGGGTGTCAGGATGATGAGAAACCCGCCGATGGCCCATAAAACATTTGAAGTAATCATGATCTATTCCCGTTTCGTCCGCGCTCCACCAAGCTCAGGCAAACAGAAACGTTTCGGTCGAACGCAAACCTTTTGTGATTATATGCTTTTCAGACGATCAACCGCAAGGGGAGGGTTCCCGATCTAACATCACTCTAACAACCCGGGCACATGATATTCACGCCTGTCGCGCTTGACAATCGACGCCACGCTCGTTATCCTGTCGGCAACAATTAAATAGTTTTCGGATGGTCGCCTGCTCCGGCGCGCCATCCGAGGGGCAAGATAGCGCATGGCCCACACCACAGTGTGGGTGACGAGGTGGAGGTTCCTCGTGGCAACACGAGGTTAAACCGGCAACGGCGATCACCGTTTCAGGATTGTGCGATTAAATTGCGCAATCGTCGGGCTGTTGATTGCTGTTTCGGTGAAAATCGAAAGATCAGCGGATGCCTCCCAGGGTAGACCACACTCTGAACTTTGGCCCCTTCAAGCAAGCCTGGCGATAAACCGGGCCGGGCAACCGGCCGACAATACGCCTGGCGCGTGGTCTGAATCGCGTCTCAGGGGTATACGCCCTGCAACGCAACACCAATGAAGGGGCGTCCCCGTACAAACGACAATCGGGAACGCCTGCGATGGCAAAGCACGTGGCCGCCGGTCGTGCATGCACCCTTCCGGAAGCATGCCGATTGCCGGAGCGCCGGCGCCCGCGTCTTTAGCCGACACACGGAGGTAAAACCATGTGTGGTATTGTTGGCTATATCGGGCCGCGTCAGGCGCCCCACGTCGTTCTGCAAGGTCTCAAACGCCTTGAGTACCGCGGCTACGATTCGGCCGGAATTGCCGTCCTGGGCGAGGACGGCCGGATCGTCATTCGTCGGGACGTGGGCAAGCTGTCAAACCTGGAGGCAATGCTGGCCGCCGACCCCATAACAGGGCAAGCCGGTATCGGCCACACGCGCTGGGCCACCCACGGCGCACCCACCCAACGCAACGCCCACCCCCATCTGAGCATGAACGGCCGCGTGGTTCTCGTCCACAACGGCATCGTTGAGAACTTCAAGGAGTTGCGCAACGATCTGGCGGCCGAAGGCGTGGCGTTTCGCTCGGAGACGGACACCGAAGTGATCGTCCAATTAGCCGAGCGCTTCATGGCTGCAGGCATGTCACTGGAGGAAGCCGCGCGGCGCACCCTGCGCCTCCTTGAAGGCGCCAATGCTGTCGTGCTGATGAGCAGCGATCAACCCGATCGGATCGTCTGTGCGCGCATTGGTAATGCCGGCGGAATAGCCTTAGGAATTGGCGAGGCCGAGATGTTCATCGCTTCCGATATCCCGGCTATTCTCGAATACACCCGGCGTATGGTCTTTCTCGATAGTCATCAAATGGCCGTCGTCGAGACCGGTGGCTACCGGGTGACGGACCTGGAAGGCCGAACCGTGACGCCGGACACGCACGTCATCGCCTGGGACCCGGTCAGCGCCGTCAAGGGCGAGTACAAGCACTTCATGCAGAAGGAGATATTCGACCAACCCCGGGCGCTCATCGACACACTCGGCGGCCGGATTGACTTTGAAACGGGTTGCGTCAATCTGCCTGAAATGAACCTGACGCCCGAACTCGTGTCGAAGATCGATAAATTGTTCATCGTCGCCTGCGGCACCAGCTACTACGCGGGTCTGATCGGGAAATTCATGATCGAGACACTGGCTCGCCTGCCCGTAGAGGTCGAGTACGCCTCGGAGTTCCGCTACTACAACCCGATCGTGAACGAACGCACGGCCGTCTTGTCCATTACACAAAGCGGCGAAACGGCCGACACGCTGGCCGCGGCTGAGCAGGCGCGCGTCCAGGGCGCCACACTCTGGGCAATTGTGAATGCAATCGGCAGCCAGTCGATGCGGCTGGCCGACGGCGCAATCCCAATGCACGCGGGGCCGGAAATCGGCGTCGCCAGCACAAAGGCCTTCACAACCTCTCTCGTCGATCTCTATCTGCTGGCGTGTGCGCTGGGGACGCTTCGCGGCGTGATCTCCGCCGAACGGCTGCGGGAGTTGGCCGACGACGTGGCCCGCCTGCCTGCGCTGATCGGCCAGGCCCTGGAACGCGACACCGATTATCAGGTGCTGGCCGATCGTTTCCACAAGGCCGAAAACTTCCTGTTTCTCGGCCGGGGCATCAACTATCCCATAGCCCTGGAAGGGGCCTTGAAGTTGAAAGAGATCAGTTACATTCACGCCGAGGGATACCCGGCGGGGGAGATGAAGCACGGCCCAATCGCCCTCATCGATGAGTCGATGCCCGTCCTGGCGATTGTCACTCGGGACACCCTATACGACAAGATGATCAGCCAGATCCAGCAAGCCAAGGCACGTGGTGGTGTTGTCATCGCTCTGGCGACTGAAGGAGACGAGGCCATTCGCGCCGAGGCCGATCACGTCATCTATGTCCCGGCGACAACGTCGCTGCTCGCTCCCGTCGTCAATGTCATACCGCTACAGCTGCTGAGCTACCACATCGCCGTTCGCCGCGGCGCCGATGTGGACCAGCCACGTAATCTGGCCAAGAGTGTAACGGTCGAGTAAGGGATTCAATGCAAAAACGCCGGGACGACGATTGTTCTCACTCGTCGTCCCGGCGTCTCAGGTTCGGATTATTCCGGATGTCGCCTAGGCAAATGCCCATTGCAAAGTAGTCGGCTCCAGGTCCGCCTCGCTCAACACGGCGCGGGCGATCTGGAGATTCGCACCCATCTGACTCACGCGATGCGCATCGGAGTTGACGACAACGCGCGCCCCCCCCTCCTCACGAAACCAGCGCAACATTGTCACCAGCGCCGGCCGCCAACCGGGGGTCTGGTTCAGCATTCGGGTGTTCAGTTCCAGCGCCAATCCACGCCAGGCGATAGTCGCCAGAGCGTCGCGAATCGTGCCCTCCAGCGCTTGCGGTTCCAGCGTCGCACCCAATAACGTGCCTCGCCAGAGGATGCGATCAAAATGAGCCACAACGTCGGTTGATGAAAAGTCGGCCGCCATGTGGCCGAGCGCGGTGAAGTAGTCTGCATACACATCCAGCGGATCGCGACCGGCAAAGCACGAGGCATCGTGGATGTTCTCGTCATATAGCCAGTGCAACGATGCAATCCGGACGTCAAAGGGATACCGATTCACCAGAGCCGAGGCCCGACCCTGGAATTCGTGCGGGTTACCCAGCTCGACGCCGCTTAACAAGGTAAGCCCACGCGGCGCGAACTCCGCCTTCAGTCGATTCAACTCATCGAAGTAATCATCCGGGTTAAATTCACCCCCATGCCAGCGAGGGTGCCATTCGGCGTGTTCCGTAACGGCGATCTCCGTCAAACCGAGCGCCAGCGCCCGCCAGCAGAGCGCCTCAATGGTGTCCTGCCCATCCACGCTGAAAGTCGAATGCATGTGATAGTCAGTTGTAATATTCTGTGCGTTCATATAGTGTGATTAGACCGAATAGTGAGGGTGAAGTCAACCGGATAGAGTTAACAGGCGGTAAAGAATCGGTTAAGCGCATGTCAACAGTAGCAAGCACCCTGTGACAAGGCGTCCTGCATCATGAGCCAATTGTTGAAGATAATCACCATCTGTTTATAATCACATTACAATTCTGAACTTCCCCACGGAGAGCCTTATGACGACGTTTGCCGGGAAAAATGTATTGATCACCGGCGCTGCCAGTGGAATCGGCCGCCTGATGGCCCAGAAGATCGCCTCGCGTGGCGCAAAAGTGATCCTGTGGGATATCAACTTGCCCGGCCTGGAATCGCTCAGTGAGCAGATCGAGCGATGGGGTTATCGCGCGGCCGCCTATCATCAATGCGACCTCTCGAACCGTGAAGATGTTCGCGAAACTGCCCGGCGCGTTCTGGCTGAGCACGGCACTGTAGACGTGCTAATCAATAATGCGGGAATCGTTTCCGGAAAACCATTATTGGAACTCACAGATGAAGCCATTGAACGTACCTTCGACATCAATACGATGTCACTCTATTGGACCACGCGCGCCTTTCTGCCAGGCATGATCGCCAAAAACGAGGGCCACATCGTGACCATCGCCTCGGCCGGGGGGTTGATTGGTGTCCCCAGAATGACCGACTATAGCGCCAGCAAATTTGCGGCCGTCGGCTTCGACGACGCATTGCGGGTCGAGTTGAAGCGACTGGGATACCATGGCGTTCGCACCACAATCGTCTGCCCTTTCTATATCAACACCGGCATGTTCAAAGGCGTCAAAACCCGTTTCCCCTGGCTGTTGCCCATTATGGAACCCGACGACGCCACGAACAAAATCGTCAATGCTATCGAGAAAAACAAACAGCGGTTGATCATGCCTCCATTTGCGCTGGTCACCTACCCCGGCCGGCTGTTGCCGTTGCCTCTGTTCGACCGGATCGCCGAGTTTGTCGGCATCAATCAGTCGATGGATGATTTCCAGGGGCGCGGCAAATGATGATCGATACGAGTCGGGGCCACGCCGGTTGAACCCGATGCTCGATAGCCTTGTTCTCTACAAAGGGCGTCCGGCGCTTGTTCGACAAGCAACCGACAAAAAGCTGACCATTGAACTGGCCGATGGTGAAAAAGTCGACGTCAGACCGAAGGATGTAGCGCTTCTCCATCCCGGACCATCTCCCCATCCCCGGCAACTGCCCAATGTTCCGGGCGACCCGCAAACGGCATGGGAGCTGCTCGACGGCGGCCGGACGAACCTTGAAGAGCTGGCAGAGTTGGCGTTTGGTGATTATTCCCCGGCAACAGCCTGGGCAGCGTGGCTATTGATCGCTGAAGGCGTCTACTTTGAAGGAACGCCGGATACCGTTGTGGTTCATACGGCAAAAAAGGTTGCCGACATATTGGCGGCCCGCGAAGCCAAAGCGGCCGACGAACGCGACTGGTCTGCATTTGCGGCGCGCGTGGCGGCCGGTCTCACCATTCCCGACGATGAACGCTATCTGACCGACGTGAGGGCGTTGGCGCTCGGCCGCACGGAGACGAGCCGCACCCTGCGACGCCTTAACCTGCCACAAACGCCTGAGGCCGCCCATGCCTTGCTACTGGCCGTCGGCCGGTGGCTGCCGGCCGACAATCCCTATCCCAGCCGATTGGGCGTGGTGATCGACGACCGGCCGCGGATTGAGATGCCGGACATCGGTCGTGACACAGCTTCGGCAACCCCGGCCGACGATTCCCGCCGCGATTTGACCCATTTGTTCGCCCTGGCAATCGACGATGAGGGAAGCAATGACCCCGACGACGCATTGAGCCTGGACGGTGACCGCCTGTGGGTTCATATCGCCGATGTGGCAGCGCTTGTAAGACCAGATTCCCCGATCGACATTGAGGCGCGCGGCAGAGCTGCAAATTTGTATCTGCCCGAGGGCACAGTACGGATGTTGCCCGATGAGCTGACCGACCGGCTGGCGCTTGGCCTTCAGTCGATTTCCCCGGCCCTGTCATTCTCGCTCTTTCCCATGTCGAACGGAGATTTCGAACTGCTCGAGGTCGTCCCCAGTTGGGTGCGCGTGACGCGAACTACCTACGAGGCCGCCGAGACATTATTGGATCAAAGCCCCTATGCGGAGTTTTATCTCCTCGCCGAACGAAACCGCGCGCGTCGCCTGGCAAACGGCGCGGTTGAGATTGAGTTGCCGGAGATAAAGATCAAAGCCACAGTCGAAGGCAAAGTCGTCATCCGGCCGCTGCCGCCGTTGCTCAGCCGCCGCCTTGTGCGCGAAGCGATGCTCATGGTGGGGGAAGGGTTGGGACGATTCGCATTGACCCACAATCTTCCTCTGGCCTTCACGGTTCAGGACCCGCCGATCGAGGATGATTCCCTGCCCGACACATTGGAAGGGGCATCTCCATCCGTCATGTGGGCGCAACGCCGCCTGATGCAACGCAGCCGGCAATCCACCGCACCCGGCCGCCATGCCGGGCTGGGGCTGGATGTTTATGTGCAAGCTACCAGCCCCCTACGACGTTACCTCGACCTATTGGCCCACCAGCAGGTTCGCGCGCACTTGCACGAGGCCCCCCCACTGGACAAATCCGAGATCACGCTGCGCATCGGCACGACCGACGCCGTAGCCGGCGCAGTGAGAACGGCCGAGCGATTATCCAACCAGCATTGGACGTTGGTCTATCTGATGCAACACATGGATTGGCAGGGGGAGGGGATCGTCGTTGAGCAAAAGTCGGGCCGTGATATTATCCTCATCCCCGAGCTGGCGTGGGAAACCGAGCTGTACCGACGCACACCCCGGCCGCTCGATAGTATCGTTCGGCTCCGCGTGGAAAGCATTGATTTGCCAAACAGGGCGGCCAAATTCACCGCCATCTGATCGCCTGTGCAATCATGCCCGGCATATCCGGCTAACTCACCCCGTCACAAGTTCATCGGGCAAAAAGTCGATACGGTTCAAATAGCGGATATTGACGTATCCACCGCCGATCTCCAGGCGGCTGATCGACACATTACTCATCCCATAGCCCACACGATACGCGCCAAATAAATCGCTCAAAGAGCCGTTTTCGATATTCAACAACACCGACATGAGGGACTGAAAGAAACCGCCATGCGTGACAACAGCAACGCGGTCGCTCTCATTGTCGTGCCGTTCCAGCAACTGCATCCATAATCGACGCGCCCGCGGCGCTGCATCTTCCACCAATTCCATCGGCCGGTTCCACCAACCGATGTCGCCAAGCTCGACCGGCAACATGAGTTGTGGGTATTCGGCCGCAAACCAGGCGCGATTAGGACCGGGAACGCCGATATCCTCTCCCGATTCCTCGTCAATCCGGTGCAAACCGCCCCGCTCGTGGACATCCTGCCAGGCGACCAGCGGCAGCCCGGTAGCTTCGGACAGGTAGCAGCCGGTCTGTATCGCGCGAACCATGAGGCTGCAATAAAGATGGGTCAGGCCAAATCCTCTCCGATCATGCCGGGCTGCGTAATGAGATACCAGCGTCGTATCCCCGGGCAGGGACTGCGGCTCGGAGGCGATAAATTGCGCCAGCAGCCGCGCCTGGTGATGGCCAAGCTCCGTCAACGGCGGATCGGCCATTCGTCCCTCATCCGTTCCATTTCGCGCATACAGGGCATTGTTGCGCGATTGAGCATGACGAATCAAATAGAGTTGCATAAGGGAACGATCATACCAGAAGTTCATTACCTGCGAAAACCGGCATCAGCCGGCTCTCGCCTTCCCAATTAGCCCATCCGACTGATCCGGATACAATCCGCAGCCATATGCTGCGTGCCCGCCATTTGCTACGCTCTTCCGTCGCCGTCATGGCTCTGTTTGCGCTAGGCAAGTTCGTCGGCCTGTTTCGCGCCCGGCTGGTGGCGCAGACATTCGGCACTTCGCCGGAATACGACGCTTTTACTGCGGCCAACCAGCTCCCCGAAGTTTTCTTCGTTGTCATCGCCGGCGGTTCCCTGGCCGCGGCGTTCATTCCTGTCTACAGCCGATACCTCCACTACGAACCACGATCGGAAAGTGCTCGCCTGGCAAACACGGTACTCACGCTTGTCATGCTTCTTCTTGGCACGATTTCTGCCCTCGGCGCTCTGGCCGCTCCCTGGCTCGCCCAACACATCCTCGTGCCCGATTTCCCGCCCGCGCAGCAGCAGTTGACGGCCGACATCATGCGCATCATCCTCATCCAGACGACGATCTTCGGGATCGGCGGCGTGCTCAGCAGTATCCTGAACGCTCACCAGCATTTCATCCTTCCGGCATTGGCAACGCTGGCGCTGGACATCGGCTACTTCGTCGGCCTGTTCGCCTTTGTGCCAACGCTGGGAATTATGGGATTGGCCTGGGGCACTGTGGTGGGTGGCGTCCTCTTCGTGTTAATTCAATTGCCGGCCCTGGCGCGTTATGGAATACGATACAAGCCGCAACTGGCGATACGCATGCAAGGCATCCGCGAACTGGTCCGGCTGATGGGACCGCGCATCGTCACACTTGGGACAATCCAGGTCGCGGACCTCATCATCATCCGCCTAGCTTCCGGCCTGCCCACAGGAGCCACATCAGGCTATTTCTACGCCTACGGCCTCATGCAATTCCCCCAGACACTTTTCGGCACGGCAATTGCCCTGGTCGTTTTTCCGACGCTGGCCGAGCTTTATAACGCCGGGGATAGAGAGGGGTTGAAGCGCGCGGCCGCCAACACACTGAGCATCATCTGGACACTGACCATCCCCGCCGCGGCCATAACCGTATTGCTCGGCAAACCGATCATTGAATTCATCTTTCAAGGCGGCGCATTCGACGAACAAGCAACGCAACTCGTCTACACGATCCTGGCCGTCCTCAGTATCCGCATCGTCAGCGAATCGACCCTTGAGATCGTGGCTCGCCTTTTCTATGCCCGCCACAACACCGTCGTCCCGATGCTGGCCTACCTCGGCTGGTTTCTGTTGGTGGCAGTTGCTTCGGTGCTGCTGGTCCGTCCTCTGGGTGTCGTCGGTCTGGCGTTTGCTTCCGCACTTGGTTTCACACTGTTGGCGGCCGTCCTGTTTGAATTGAACCGTCGTGAGCTGGGCGGCCTCGGCGGCCGGGCGCTCCAGCGCTCCTTCGTGCGGTCTGCGGCCGGGACCGCTTTCATGAGCCTCGCTATCGTACTCGCCGGCCGCCTCATTGATAATACATTTCTCTTCCTGGCAATGGGCCTGTTGGTCGGCGGCGTCGTCTATCTGATTGCCACGTGGTTGATGGGTGGCCGTGAACTCAGTGATTTATGGCGCATCGCACGTGGAAAGCAAGTCTCGCAACAGCTTACTGATTAATTTTGAACGATTGTTCATAATTAAAAATTAGATATTGACAATGCCGAACATCCGTGCTATTCTACATCCATTGTTCGCGCGCCCACATATTTTGAGCGCCGCGCCCATCGCTGATTATCTCAAGGAGTAACCACCCCTATGTCCCGCACCAACGGCAGCAACGCAATGGACGGTCGCCTGGCAACGCTCGATAAGACGATCGACTCTCTCACCAAACGCTTCGGCGAAGGCACAATCATGCGCCTCGGCGCAGGTCACAACCTGCACATCCAGGTTGTCCCGACAGGGTCAATCTCCCTCGACATTGCTCTGGGAGTAGGCGGGGTGCCGCGAGGACGCATCATCGAAATCTACGGCCCCGAATCCTCCGGCAAGACCACCCTCTGCCAGCACATCGTCGCCGAAGCCCAGAAACTCGGCGGCATCTGCGCCT
>JACDJB010002928.1_pt1 | contig 11684 bp, 14 predicted proteins | sample 7454121 | NCBI WGS metagenome assembly JACDJB01 (sample SAMN14253290, study PRJNA609438) | sludge metagenome | isolation source: sludge after 25d culture with pyrite | collected 2018-12-20 | reverse complement strand
TTGCTTGTACTCGGAGCCTATACACTCTTTAAACGCTTCTCTTCCCTGGCACACCTTATATTGGGGGTAAGCTTAGGTTTGGCTCCTATAGCAGGCGTAGTAGCTGTTACAGGCGAGATAACCCCCTGGTCTGTCTATCTGGCCCTTGGTGTCATGTTTTGGGTAGCAGGGTTTGATCTGCTTTACTCTTTACAGGACATAGCATTTGACAAAGCCCATAATCTGCACTCCATCCCTTCGCGCCTTGGCGCTGAAAATACGATGTGGATTGCCAGAGTGTTTCATCTTTTGACTGTAGTGCTTTGGGGTTGGTTTGTGGCTGCTGCGCATCTTGGCGTATGGGGACAACTGGCAGTACTGTTTTCCGCAGTCATGTTGACGTATGAACATTACCTTGTCAACAAAGATTTTACAAAGATTGACAAAGCTTTTTTTACGGTCAATGGCTACTTGGGATTTGTCTTTTTAATTTTTATCATCATGGAGGTGCTATAAATGGAATATATACTTTTAGTATTGATTTTTTTGTTAACAGGGTTACTTTTTTATCTGAAAAATAAAAATAAAAAACTCACAGCGCAAAAAAAAGCACTAATCGAAAAACTGGAACTAAAAGATATCATCATATCAACTCTTCAATCATCACATGTGTCGGCCAAAGATGACATAGAAAACTTTTCAACACACGACAAGGTGATGGAACTTATAGATGCAGGAGAGAGTAGAGAGAGTGTTTCTGAAAAGCTGGGCATTCCTACAAGCAGGATAGAGCTTATCATTAAATTTGACAAAATCAAAAAAGAACATGACAGATAAGAGTTGGGAATATTCACTCCGCGAAGCATATGACTCCCTGGAGAGATCATACCGTGACTTTCTTGAACAAAACAAAGCGTATTTCCCCTCTCAAACAGAGTATCTGAATGCCTTTAAAACGCTCCCCCGCCATAAAGTAAAATATATTCTTTTTGGACAAGACCCTTACCCTCGAAAAGAGAGTGCAAAAGGGTATGCTTTTATCGATGCAAAAGTAGAAACTATTTTTTCCGACACAGGATTAAGCAAAGAGGTAAACCGCGCCACAAGTCTGCGAAACTTTGTTAAAATGGCACTGTTGGCCAGAGGTGATCTTGACAGTGAAGATCTTTCTCAGGATGCTATCTCTAAAATAGACAAAGAAAATCTCATCACTTCGATCGATGAACTTAGAGTCAATTTTGAAAAAAACGGTGTTTTGCTTCTCAATACAGCATTGATCTTTACAGACAAAAAAAGCTCCACAAAACATGTCAAATCATGGAGACCGTTCATGCAAAGTCTTCTGGCTTCTTTAGAAAAAGAGAGTCCAAAACTTATACTCTTTGGCACTCACGCAAAAGAGCTCAAAAAAAGACTTTCACTGGCAAATTTTGAAACCATAGAGCTTGAACATCCGTATAATCATACGTTTGTTTCAAATAAAAAAGCGTTAAATTTGTTTGCTTCCATGAAGTTACTTGAAAAATAAAGTTAATTTGGGTAGAATTGCGGTCTCCAATATATTTGTGCACTCATAGCTCAGCTGGATAGAGCATCGGTTTGCGGTACCGGAGGTCTCAGGTTCGAATCCTGATGAGTGTACCACTCTTAAACAACGACTACCTCGTTAATATAATCTATTTCGTATCATTTTAATATACTTCAAAATTTAAATAACTCCCACTCATTTGGTCTTTTAAATATCTATATTCTGATGTTTGGTACGATTTTATACGTTTGCGATCTTTTTGCGAACTATTTTTCTTAAGATAGATGAACACTTTACTGATACAGGAGTATTAACAGATGAAAGAGTATATGCCGTTTATCAATGGGAAAAGCACGTCTTCGCAGATGGGGAAAGTGATTGATGATATCAATCCTGCAACCGGAGAGGTCTTTGCCAAGGTGCATTTGGCGAGCACGGAGGAGATTGAAGAGGCCATCAGCGCAGCGTATGGGGCATCAAAGCTTTGGGCAAAGACAACGCCAAGAGAAAAAGAGGCAGTACTTTTAAGAGCAGCCGATATTTTCGAAAGACGTGAAGATGAGATCAAGACGATTCTGGTGCGAGAAAGCGGATCGGTCTATGCAAAGGCGATGTTTGAAATCGCTCTTGTTGCGGACATTTTGCGGGTTGCAGCAGGAGAGGCGAGACGTGTTTTCGGCCAAACTTTTACTTCCAATGACCCAGGTGTGCTCTCCTACAGCACGCGTCGTCCGTTAGGCGTTATCGCCGGGATTTCGCCATTTAACGCGCCTATGATTCTAAGTACAAAGAAATTTGCTATGGCCATCGCTGCGGGCAATGCCTTTGTGTTGAAGCCCTCAAGCCATACACCAGTCTGTGGTCTTATTTTCGGTGAAATTTTTAAAGAAGCAGGATTGCCAGACGGTGTGTTAAATATCATTCCGTGTTCGAGCAGTGATCTGGGAGAAACCTTTCAAACCGATCCTCGTATTGCGATGATCACCTTGACGGGCTCAACGCGTGTTGGTAAACTAGTCGCTGCTTCGGCAGCGATGAACCTGAAAAAATGCACCGTTGAGCTGGGTGGTAAGTCACCGACCATCGTACTGGGTGACGCCGATGTTGATTATGCTGTCGATACCGCGGCCTTTAGTATTTTCCTCCATCAAGGACAAATTTGTATGGCAGGTTCGCGTATTATCGTTGAAGCAAATATCTATGATGCGTTTTGCAAAAAGTTTACTGCCAAGGTCAAAACCCTAAAAGTGGGCAATCCGGAAGATCCGACCACGATCATCGGGCCGCTTATTGAAACGGCACAATGCCACTTCATAGACGGGTTGATCGATGATGCACTTCAAAAAGGGGCAACTCTGCTCTGCGGGCGCGAACATGAAGGGTGTTTTTACAAACCAACCGTCGTCGCAGATGTGACTGAAGAGATGCTGATCTTTCATGAAGAGGCTTTTGGCCCGGCTGCGGCTATCATTAAAGCACGCGATATTGATCATATTATCGAATTTGCCAACAACAGCTCTTACGGCCTTAGTGCATCGATTATTACTGATAACCTGAGCGCCGCACTGCGACTTTCCGAAGAGATCGAATCGGGTATGGTTCATGTCAACGGGCCAACCATCCAAGATGAAGCGCATATTCCGTTTGGAGGTGTCAAAGAGAGCGGCATGGGCCGTGAAGGAGGGCATTTTGCTATTGAAGAGATGACCGAACTCAAATGGGTTACCGTTGAAGCAGCCGGTAACAGAGTGTACCCTTTTTAAAATGATCAATAAATTATCTGCTATTCCAATCAACGAAGCGTTGAAAGACTATCTTTTCATTTTTATCGGAGCCTCTTCATTGGCTCTGGGTGTTGTACTGTTTTTAATTCCAAATCAGATCGTTTCAGGAGGAACACCGGGTATATCGATACTGATAAACCATTTTAGCGGTATTCCAGCAGGTATATTGATGTTTCTGATCAATATACCTCTGGTGCTAATGAGTATAAAGTTTATCAGCAAAGAGTTTGCGGTCCGGACCGTCTTTTCGGTTGTCGTTTCATCATCGGTGGTCGATATATCGCGAGAATACTTTCAAGTTGCTCCCTGGACGAACGATCCCATTTTGGCCAGTCTGTTTGGCGGTATCACCATTGGTATCGGACTGGGGTTTATCATTGCTGGTAATGCGTCGGCGGGAGGACCCTCTATCGTTGCAAGGTACGTAGCAGATAGAATGCAGTGGAAACAAAACGATATCATTATCATAATGGACGTGATAATCGTCCTGGCTGCGGGTATCGCTTTTGCAAGTGTTGAAAGCGCCATGTTAAGTTTGATGAGTGTCTATGCGACAGGACGCAGTCTGGATATGCTGATTTCGGGAAGACCTTCAAAAAAAGTGGTCCATATCTTTGCAAAAAACATCAGCGCTTTGCGTCATCAAATTATTGAAAATCTGGGAAGAGGAAGCGTTGTGATGGAAGGGGTCGGATTTGATAAAGAAGAGACCCACAAGATTTTGATGCTGGTTGCCGAAGGTAGTACGATCCGTATTTTACGCGATCTTGTCAAAGAACATGATCAAGAAGGTTTTTTGGTGGTGATCGAAGCTTCGGAACTTCATTAAAATCCCGCTCAAGCATGCGTAGTCTCGCCGCATGTTCATTGGCTGCTCTTTTTAGAGGGAAAGCTTGTACCCGATTTTAGAGTAGCAGGTTATAAAATCTTTGGGTAACTTTTGTCGAAGCCTGAACATCAAAGAACGCAAAGCTCCCTCTCCGACAAGCTCTCCATCCCAGACAAAATCCTCGATCATCTCCACCGAAACAATTTTTCCGAGATTCTTTATAAGAATCTTGAGCAGTTTATTCTCTTTACTTTTTAATTCGAACGTTTCGCCGTTAAAGAGCAAAACACAATTTTCATTGTCATAAATATATCCGTGTTGCAGTGTAATAAACCGTTGAGCGGCCTGTTGATCAACGGCGAGCTTATTGTGCAGAGAGATGTTTTCAGACTTGACATCGGAAATTTCGCAAAAGAGTTTCTGATTTTCGTAAAACGTCTTCAAGGCAATTTCGATAGTAGTTTTTAATTCGATCTCTTTAAACGGCTTGAGGATATAGCCGTAGGGCCTGATATTGATTGCCCGCTCAATCGTTTTATTTTTATCGTTAGCCGTTAAAAAGACGATGGGGACAGCGAACATTTCACAGATCGCTTCAGCAACGGCAATGCCGTCTTCTCTGTCCTGGAGGGTGATATCCATCAAGATAAGATCGGGCCTTTTCGTTTCTGCGAGATGAAGCGCTCTCTGTGCGTTCGTAGCAATCCCCACCACGTCGTAATTAAAGAGGGTGAGTGTCTCTTTGATGTTCAGAGCAATGATACTTTCATCTTCGACAATCAGTATTTTTCGTTTCAAGCCTTTCCTTTCTCTTTTGGAATAAAGGTAATGGCACATTTGAAGCCATTCTTGGAGTCGGTTTCGATCTTGCCGTTTAGCTGAAACTCAGTGATCGTATTGATCAGCTGATAGCCTAGCGTAGTGGAGGTACTGACATTTTCACTGTTGAACCCAATGCCGTTGTCATTGACACCAAATACGATCGATCCTCCTGGCCCCTTTTGGATAAAAATATCGATTATCCCGGTATCAACGTTGACAAAAGCGTGTTTGATAGCGTTTAAAAACAGCTCATGCACAATCAGGGCGACGAGCACCGCATAATCCATCGATAAAAAGAGATCTTCCGCATCCAGACGGACTGATATCTTCTTGTTTTGGGCATACAGATCGATCATCGCCGAGGAGAGCTGTTCTAAATGCGACCGCATATTGATAGTGGCCAAATCACTGTTTTGATAAAGCATTTCATGGACAAGTGCGATGGCATAGATACGACTTTGACTTTTGGAGAGCGCGTCTTTTACTTGCAAATTTGTCTCTCTACGGCTTTGCATCTGTAAGAGTGAAGAGATCACTTCAAGGTTGTTTTTGACGCGGTGATGGATCTCTTTGATGAGCACTTCTTTATCCTGAAGCGAGTTTTTCAATGCCATATTTTGTTCGGTAATAATTCTGCGTCTCTCCTTGTGTTCGGTGATATCCCGACCAAACGCGCAGATGAACTCTTTTTGGCCATTGTGAAAGTAGTTTGTTGAGATGGAGACTGGCAAGGTAGTGCCATCTTTTCTGGCCTGCTTACTCTCAAAACAGAGGAACTTTTTCTGCTTGATCTCTTCTAAAAACTTATCCGTATTTTTGTTGTAATCGGTATCGATGTCACTGAGTTTCATCCGCAACAGCTCCTCTTTAGAGTAACCCAACATTTTACATGCCGCGTCATTAACGTAAAAAAAACGGGTATCAAAGGTAAACCAGTAAATCGCATCCGCACTGTTATCGAGGGCAAAGTTAAAGAGTTGAAGATTTTCTTTTTCTGCTTGCTGGTATTGAGAAAGTTTGACCAGAGCATCTTCTGCTACCTGGGCTGTTCGTCTTAGAAGTACATAGAGAAAAAATGCGCTGAGGACAAAAAAGAGGGATCCAAGTAAAAACGGCAGCCCGAACTTTTCATTGCCTGCGTTGATCAGGTTGATGGAGAGTCTGTCTACAACAGCAACACCGATGACTCCGACAACAGCAAACCCCAATGCCTGAAACTTGACCCGATTTTCATTGTATATTTTCAGGAGTGCGCCCGCAAGTTTGGATATCAATACTCTTCCTCTTCTTTTTGATCAATTGTGTAATTTTACCATATACGAAGTATGAATCGTCATTTTTTCACTATTTAAGGTCGAATTTCTTCATTTCACTTTTTATGCGAGCATTATGCGAGTTTTTTACTCTATATTTGTTCTGTTCAAAACTTATAAAGGAGTTTACATGAAGAAATTGGCTGTAGGCCTGTTGTTGGCTACATCTTCCATCTTTGCGGTGGAATTGGGAAAAAACTTTGAATTTAAAGATGGGGAGCATGCCTATGAAAAGGTATGTGCTTACTGTCATACACTAAAAACCGCTCCACAAACCATATATACGAAGATGGATGATCAAGCTGGGATACAAGCGCGGGCAGAGGGTATTATGTATACCGTCCGTCATGGAAGCAGTGCGATGCCTGCCTTTAGAAAATCAGAAATTAGTGACGCTGTGTTGAAAGATCTGGCAACGAAATTGGCCGACGGCACTATCACGTTTACTGAAAAATAGGAGAAAAAGATGATTCGAAGAACATTTCTTCAAGGCTCTGCCGTGGCAATAGCCGCGATGTGCGCGCCTTTATCGGCGGCAGTTTTCACTGTTGATGCTGTCAAAAAGAAGATAGCGGTTGTATCTGAAACAGCGTATGAGACCGGGTACGCCAACGCCGTTTCAACAAGGGTGGATGATGTTGTTATCCTCGGTTCTGACAACTTGGAAAATCTCCATATATTGTCGGCTGTAATGAAAGAAAATGGTAATGCCGTCTTCTGTGGCCTGGTAACACATAGTGATTATGCACTTTTACATCATGTCGCAGTAGCACAGGGGGCAAAAATGGTATCGGAAACGGCACATATCCCTTCTCATAAGGGGATCAGCCATACCGAAAACTCATATGCAGGCATCTCGGTAAAAAAGGCATTTGATACCTTTGCCTCAACAGGTAGCCCCCAATACGGAGCGGCACTTTCATCGTACCACACTCTGGGCTCGCATAACACGCTGTCCGTTGCAAAGCAGATTGACTTTGTTTCCAACCACACAACGAAAAACGCTTTCGTATCGTTTGTAATTAAAGCCTAAAGGAGAATTAAATGGATAAGAAACTGACAGCACTGCCAGAAACTGTTTCCCTTGAAACAATGAATAAAGCAATAAAAGAATTTGTAGAAATTCTAGGCGCCGATAATGTACTGATCGGCGATGAGGACATTGCCCCTTACAAAAAAATTATGATGGCAGTAAAGATCGAAGATCATATGCCTTCACTGGTGCTACAAGCTTCGACAAAAGAAGAGGTCATTGCCATCGTCAAAGTATGTGACAAGTACGTCATTCCTATTTGGACTTTTTCAACGGGGAAAAACCTGGGGTATGGTACCGCGGCACCGGCAAAACCAGGAACCGTCATCCTTGATTTGCACAAAATGAACAAGATCATCGAAGTCAATCCTGACCTCTGCTACGCGGTACTTGAACCAGGAGTTACTTATCAGCAGCTCTTTGACTACATTCAGGAAAAAGGGTACAAGCTATGGCTCTCCTGCCCAGCTCCCAGCGCCATTGCAAGTCCTGTTGGCAATACTATGGACCGCGGTGTGGGATATACACCATACGGTGAGCACTTCATGATGCAATGTGGTATGGAGGTCGTGCTGGCAGATGGATCTTCATTTAAAACAGGGATGGGTGGCATCAAGAATTCTACGAGTTCATCTGTTTTTAAATGGGGTTACGGACCATCACTAGACGGTATCTTTACACAAAGTAACTACGGTATTTGTGTCGAGATGGGAATATGGCTTATGCCAGAACCGCCGGCATATAAACCATTTTGTATTACATTTGACAATGTAGAAGATGTTGAAAAGGTTGTTGAGGTTCTTCGGCCGTTGCGTATTGCCAACATTATTCCTAACGCTTTCACGATCGCCAGTACGCTCTATGAAGCAGCCGGTATTGTAAACCGTTCTGATTATGTTGACGGGAACCGCTCCATTACGGAAGATGAGATCGAAAAGATCAAAAAAGATACAGGAATGGGTACATGGAACGTATATGCTGCCTTGTATGGAACCCAGGAGGCTAATGAGATGAACTGGAAGATTATTCAATCTGTCATCAATGCCAACTTTAAAAACCATAAATTCTTCACTTCCAAAGAATTGGGAGATGATCCGGTATTCAAATACCGTGCTGACTTGATGCGAGGCAATATGACACTGCAGGAGTTTGGGCTCTACAACTGGAGAGGCGGCGGAGGGAGTATGTGGTTTGCCCCGGTAGCACCGGCGGAAGGAAAACACACACTTAACCAATCGGCACTGGCTAAAAAGATTCTGAATAAATACGGCTTTGATTATGTTGCCGAGTTTATCGTCGGTTGGCGTGATATGCATCATATTGTCGATCTTCTTTATAACAGAAACGACCCTGAAGAGATGCAACGCGCACACGACTGTTACACTGAGTTGGTACATGAATTTTCGCAGCAGGGTTATGGTGTTTACCGTACGAGCAGCGGGTTTATGGATATGGTTGCCAAGACGTATGGTCCGGAGATTCATAGTGTATTTCAAAAAATCAAGCGTGCACTTGATCCTAAAGGGATTTTAGCACCGGGCAAATCGGGCATCTACTGATCTGGCAGCTTTCTAGCATATGAGGGGGCAATGCTCCCTCATTCTCTTGCCATTTTTTTCTCCTTCTTGATCTCACTTATTTTAATTAAAATTGCTCCGTTTTTCATTGACAGATGGCATGTTTTGGAATATACTTCGCAAAAAAAACAAGGTAAAGATAATGCCTACAGAGAGTAACAACACAAAAGGTAAAAAAAGAGACATGTTGGAAACTTTTTTTACAAAGATTTTAAATTTCGATCTCTTTTTAGATCAGAAATTAGATCTTATACTTCTTAAGTTTGTAAATATTTTGCGTTATATTTTTATCATGATTATGATTGCATATCTCGCTGTTTGTCTTATGAGTTTGTTTCATAAAGTTGTCTCTTTTACCTTTGCTCAAGGTGTTCTAGACTTTGCTTCCATAAAAAATATTTTAACGGATGGCTTGTTTACGCTCATTGTACTTGCTATTGTAAAAACACTTTTCATAAAAAACAGTTTTGACTATGTGATAACATTTTTAGAAATTACGTTTGTTGTTTTAGTTAGAAAATTAATCTTACTGGAGACCCATCCCTCTGAAACGCTACTCTTGCTTGTTCTAGGGTTGACATCCGCTTTATTTTTTATGCTTATTGTCTATATACATGTACTAAAGAACAAAGAGAAAATGAAGCATAATTTTATAGAGTAAAATGGCTAAGGAGGATTATAGGGGGTCGGGAGATGAGTATAATCTTGTCTAAAATAATATATTTTTAATTTTATCCAATATATTTAAATTAGTTTTATTTAATACACTGAATTGTCTTACAATAGACTATTGGTAAGTAAAGTTGTCGAGGATGTTGGCGGTGTTAAAAGTGTCGTCAACACCATGACCGTTGAATAATAACTTTAAGGAGAAAAACATGTTGTGGACAACAACTGTGATACTCCTGGTTTTATGGGCATTAGGATTGGTTACCAGTTATACATTGGGTGGATTTATTCACTTGTTATTGGTACTTGCGCTTATCTTCATACTCATTCAAGTTATTCAGGGACGGCGCGTCATTTAAACTACGCGCTTTTACATATATAATTAAAAAAGGAACTATCATGAACGACAGAGAACTTTATCAACAAAAAAACAGGCTGAACCTGTCTTGCTTGGAGAGCGTTTAAAATTCCGTGTCAGTCCCAAATAGTAACATAAGTTACACTTCTAAATATTTATCCAATTCCCCTTCAAAGAAGATTGCCAGCCTGGAAATGGTCAAAGAGCATTCCAGACTGGCATAATCCATTAACTAAGAATTATGCTAGAATAAAATATATTAAGACTCTAGCAAGAGGGAAGATGAAAATCATGAAACAAAAATATTGTACGGCATTGATCACGTTTATCTTGACCATAACAACAGGTTTTAGCGCGACAGATGGCAATAAGATTCACAAAGAGACATTATCTGTCAACCAAAGGAGTGTCTTTGTGCCTCCAAAAGGTAGCCTGATGCGTAAAAATATTCTTGATGCACTCAGAAATGAGCTCAGTCAAACACAAGGGAAGAAAATAGTATTTGTCGTAATGTATCTTAAAGCTACAAAAGATTGGGCTTGGATAGACACACTGCCCGAATCCTCAGACGGTATCGACCACTACGAAGGTATCTCGGCTTTACTACATTTTGAGCAAGGAGAGTGGAAAGTAGTAGAATTGCCTTGTTGGGAGGAAGAAAACCCTGAATGCATAGGTGATCCAGGGTATTTTATGGGACTTAAAAAACGTTTTCCACATCTTCCCGATCAGATTCTCCCCAAAGAGTAAACGCTATTGGATATCCGCCAAAGGGAGATAAAGGAGACAAGATACTTTTACGAGAAGATTCACTATCCTATTCTCATAAAATATGCACAGAGAACATAAACATAGAACGCTACTTTGCGAGTCTTACATAGCGTTAGATGAAGACTGGACACACTAGGTAAATACTCCTATGAAACAAGGAGTGTTACTGTATTTTGATATATGCATATCCTTCACGCTGAAGATCAATTATCTTGATAATCCCAGATGGTGAAAACTCAACAAAATCTGCTATCTGTTCTGCTTTGACATTTTGCTTTTCCATAGTGTTCTGACATGCAGTAAATATCATATTGTCTCCTGCTGTCATTTTTAGACTTTTTATGCGCCCCATAGTACCATTTTCTGCGGGGCCGCCTTGATCAATGTACGGTTTCTTCTCAATTTTAGTATCTTTAAAATCTTTCATTACATACTGAAGACAAGCACCAAGTGCTACAACATTAACCTCATAATCTTCTAATGTGCTTTGATAATGTTTTACAACATTGTTAAGTGTGTTTAGCATAACATGTACGCGTTCTGGATCCGAAAAGTCACATTGATAGACGATCTTTACAACATCATCTTTTTTCTTCTCTTTAGCCAATGCTGGTAAAGTAGCTGTCATCATAAGCGCTATTAACGCCCATAGAGTATTTTTAAATTTCATTTTTTATCCTTTTAAAATGCTGCGGTAATCTGAACTGCAATACGATCACCCATATGGTCTAACACTTTTTGTGCATTCTCATTACCTGGTGCTTTTGCATCTCTTATCATGTAGTTAAAATCGATGCGTGTTGGCCCTTGGAAGCGATAAGAGGCACCTAGTGTGGCCGTTGTAAAGTCACGCTCTCCTAGGACATCATTGGTCAATCTATTGGAATAGTCATAACGCCCGAATACTTCAAACTTTTTAGGTATGATCTCATATTGGAGATTCACATACCCTCCATCTGCTTCATTTTCCTTACCTGCAGCAAACTGAAATTGCCAATCTACAACAGTAGGATTGATATCA
>JACDJB010002926.1_pt1 | contig 11686 bp, 8 predicted proteins | sample 7454121 | NCBI WGS metagenome assembly JACDJB01 (sample SAMN14253290, study PRJNA609438) | sludge metagenome | isolation source: sludge after 25d culture with pyrite | collected 2018-12-20 | reverse complement strand
TCTCCCCGAGGATCAGTGGAACCTGAAGTATCTGATCCGCCAGGGCCCCAAGGATCTGCGCCTGTTCATTTCGCTGTTCACCCACAACCGGCTGGGGCGGCTGTTTCTGCCGGAGCTGTATTACCTCGGCGGCGTGCCGCTCACGTCGCAGATGGGACATCGTGCAAGGCGGCTGGTCTCGCGCCTTGCCGCCAGCCCGGAGCCGTTCTTTCTCAACGTCTTCTACTCGACGACCCACCCGCCGTTCGCTTCCGAATGGCCCTGGTATACGCGCTTTGCCGACCCCGCGTACCGCGGCAGTTCGAAATTCGCGATGGCCAAGCTGACCGACCCGTTCGAGATCATTCGCCGCCAGGGCGCCCCCAAGGAGGAGTTCGATCTCGACCAGATCGTCGATCTCTACGACGGCTGCGTCGCGCAGTTCGACGACGAAGTCGGGCGAATGCTTCAGCATCTCGATGCATGCGGCCTGGCGGAAAACACCATCGTCGTCGTCTACGCCGACCATGGAATGGAATTCTTCGAGCACGACACCTGGGGACAGGGCAATTCCGCCGTGGGCGATTACAGCCCGCGCATCCCGCTCGTCGTTCGTGACCCGCGGCGGCCGCCGCGGGGCCAGGTGAACGAGGTCGTGCGCAGCATCGATCTGGCTCCGACCCTGCTCGAACTGGTGGGCGCGGCGCCCGCCTCGCCCATGGACGGCATTTCGCTGGTGCCGTGTTTCGACCCGGACGGCGCGTGCCCGCAGAACGACGCCTACAACGAGACGGGTATCTGGATCACCGACATCCCCGGTCTGCCGCACGCGCATCTTCGCTATCCGGATCTGCTGGAACTCTTGGAAGTACCCGACCGCGAAACCGGCACCCTCGCCATCAAGGCCCAATATTGCGGGCGCATCATGCATGCGAAGGACCGGATGGTTCGCCAGGGGCGCTGGAAACTTGTCTACCAGCCGCTGGAGTCGGGCTATCGGCTGAAGCTTTTCGATCTCGAAGCGGATGCCGCCTGCCAGCACGATCTGGCGGATTCCAATCCGGAGATTCGTGCCGCCCTGTGGGCGCGACTCGAGACCTTTCTACATGCGGACGGGCAATATCACGACCACAGGTAACCCCCGTCTACCGGGGCTCTCGCCGGTTCCGGCCGATCCGCGCGCGGATCGTCGACACTGAATCACGCACGCATCTGATCGCGCAGTTCACTCAGGCGGACAGAACCGGCAATACGGGTTCTTGGGCGTGCCAATGGCCGGTGGCGCCACGTTTGGGGTGGCGGGTTGAGGTGCAGCGTCCACGGGTGCAGGTACCGGTTCAGCGGGCTGCGGCGCCGGACTGGCGGCCGGAACCGGCGCTTCCTTGTCCACGACAGGCGCAGGAAACGGCTCCTTGCCGCCAAGTTCAAGATAGCGCCGCTGCAGGGCCGTCGATTTGGGTACGTGCCGAAGGCCCTCGCTGACGGCTTCGAGCGCATGCGTCCGATCCTTGTTTTCCGCCAGCACATCCGCCAGTTGCAGGTAGGCCCTGACGAATGCGGGATTCATCTTTGTCGCCTGTCTGAAGTCCTTGATCGCGTCGGCCCTGCGCCCCATGAGCTTGTACACTTCGCCACGGTTTGTGAACAGCTCCGCGCCCATCGTGAAATCCGGCTTCAGTGCCTTGACGACGTAGCTGAAATTGGCATCGGCCCGTTGCAGGTAATGGCTTCGCTGTCGTGGGTTGCTTGCGGCCCAATAGCGGTTGACGAAATTCACCCCCGCACAATAATGAAAGAAATCGACGAAGTTTTCACCGATGCGGGCGGCCCATGCTCTCGATTCGGGCGAACCCCACGGTGTCTTCATCCTTGCTGCACAGAAATCAGGCAGCCGCGCCATTTCGGCATCCGACACCGCCTCCGGCAGCACCGACACGTCGGCGGTTGCCGTCGTAACGGCCAGGCTCAGAAAAAAAGCGGGAAGGATTGATGTGAATCTCATTGTCCGTTGCCCCATGCGTAATAGCTCTGCGATCCGTTTCATAGGTCGTGGTTCAAAGTCTGCGTGTCTTGTCCGCGACGCGCTCCCAGTCGAATTCCCCGCGTACACGTGCGAGGGCGGCATCGCCCCATCGTTTCGCCTGTTCTGCGTTGGTCAGCAAATCCCGCAGCGCGGACGTTACGTCTGCCAGTGCACGCCCGTCGATGCGCCGTCCCGTTACGCCATCCAGCACGGCCGACCCGGTGCCGCCCGCCTCGCCGGCAAGGCTCGGTTTTCCGCACGCCGCAGCCTCGATGAAGACCATGCCGAAGCCTTCATTATCACCGTTGATCTCCCGATTGGGCATGGCGAAGACATCACACGCGTTCATCCAGCGCGGCAGATCGGCCTCGCTGACCGCCCCGATCCGGTGTGCAATCCCCTGCAATGCATGGTGCGCGATCAGACCGTCCAGATAGTCCGCATCCTCGCCGATCCCGGCGATGACATAACGCACCGCGACACCCTCGGCACGCAATTGCGCCACCGCACGGATGACCTGATCGAAACCCTTGCGCCGCGACAGGCGGCCGACCGAGAACACCAGTTTCTCGTCGGGACGAATGTCCAGGGATTCCCGCAATCCTGCAACATCGAGTCCAGGGCGGAAAACCGCGACGTCGACGCCCGGATAGATGAGGGTGACGCGCGCGGGCAGGACTCCCATGCCAAGCAGTGTGGCGCGCGTGTGCTCGCTGTTGGCGATGACCCGATCGGCATGACGCAAGGCGAACCGCATCGCCCGGTATTTTCCGCCGCGTCCCCACGACGTCAGTTCCTCGCCATGAGCATAGATCACCACCGGGCGAAACGTCATGCGTGCCACCCCCCAGGCGACGAGTCCCTCGGGCAGGGCGCGGAACGCGTGGATGGCATCGAAACGATGCGTGAGCGCCAGCGCCAGCGACTTGAAGAAGAAGCGGGCATACATGGCCAGCGATTCCGGCCTGAGCCAGGGCACGCGCCTGAGGTTCAGCCGGTGGATGCTGTTGGAATGGGCGACGTCGACTTCGGCGGCACCCGGCACGTCGGCGGTGACGATGTGGATTTCCTTGCCGCCCAGGCGCTTGTAGACTTCGGCCGCCCACACGGCCGTACCACCCCGGGTGGGCAGGAAGAGTTCACTGAGCACCAGCAAACGGTTCATGCATTCAGCCTTTCAATATCGACAGCACGGCGCGCACGCTCCGCCAGTCCGGCCGCTCGCGCAGCGAGGGCACCACCGCCCTGACCGCGGCCGCGCGCTCGCCCTGCCGGATCAAGGCGCAGGCGAGGTTGTAACGGGCGCTCGCCAGACGCTCCGTGATCCCCTGACGCACCGGCGGCGGAAAATGGATCGCCAGGCGCGACAGCTCGATGAGCGTGCGTACGTTTTCCCGCTGCGCAGCAACCGGATCCTGGCGCGTGGCACTGCCGCCGTGGATGACGTACACGCCCAGGCTGCGGCACACCACGCCGACGCGATGACTGTCCGCCACCAGTCGCGCGAGAAAATGCACGTCCTCGCACACCTTGAAGCCCGTGGGATAGCCCCCCAGTTCGATGAAGCGCGCGCGCGGTACCGACAGGGTATGGGTGTCGCCGAAATGATCCGCCGTGAAGGCGGCAATCTCGTCAGTCCGCTCCATCACCACCCGTGTTGCGCCTCCGGCCTTTGCCAGCATGGCGCGCCCCGCAGCATGCTGGACCATCGACGTGCCGAGCAGCGTGCCGGCCGCGTCGCGATATTCGTAATCGCCAGTCAGGAAATCGAGCGTCGCGTCCTCTGCGATCCACTCGGCGTGAAGGCGAAGCCGGTCCGGCGCATAACTGTCGTCGGCGTCGAGAAAGGCCAGCCAATCTCCGGTGGCGGCCGCCGCGCCGGCGTTGCGTGCCACCGACACGCCACGGTTCGCCTGCCGGATCAGGCGCACGTCGGCGAACCGGTGCGCCACTTCGGCGGTGGCATCGGTCGAGCCGTCATCGACGACGATGATCTCGTGCGCGGGCCAGGTCTGTGCGCGCACCGATTCGATGGCACGCGCCAGCGTGGCGGCGCTGTTGAATGCGGGAATGATGACCGAAAAGCGCGGATTCACGCACGGCCTCCGATCATCGCCAGCGGTAACGCGAGGCCCGTGAGCGCCGCCACGCGGCGGAACCGCGGAACCTCGTCGAGCCGTGCTGTCCAGGCCGCAAGCCGCGGCCGCAGACGGTGTTCCAGCCAGGCGGGATCGCAGACGCGCAGTGCGCGCGCAATATCCGCCGGAGCGGCGAAGCGCAGCGACGGCAGGGCCGCCAGCGCACCCCTGAGTCCTGCATCCAGTGCCGTCAGCGCGGAGTCGCCGGCCTGCAGGAAATTGAAGCGATGGGTCTCGACCAGCGCGACCCGGCCCTGCCGGCTGCGTTGCCGCAGATCATCGATCAGTCGCTGCGGCGCGTGGCCCAGCGCCGGCTCGAAATAGACATCGCGCAGCAGATAGAGCGGTCCCGCCGCAGAACGCATGCCCGTCAGCATGGTGGCATCGACACAGCCGGGCGCGCCGGTGTCCGTACGGCATGTCGCGCGGCGCCCCGGGGTGATGATCGTATCGACCCCGGCGGCCGCCCAGGCGGCTTCGACGGCCCCGTTCCACACGAAAGTCGTTGCGACCGCCGCCTGCGGTGCCGTTCCGAAAACGCGCCGATAGGTATTCACCTCCTCCGCCACGGCCGCCTGGATATCGCGCTCCGGCAAGGCCCGGGACGGCAGCGACGAAGCGTCGACCCAGCGGCTTTGCAGCGCAGACGGCAACGTCTCCGTCGAGGCCGGTTCGGGGCCGGTGAGCCAGTGACGCACGGCTTCGTCCTTCCACGCTGCCGCGAGCACCGCCGACGGCCAGTAGTGGCACTGACCATGCAGTTGCGGCACGAACACGCCTGCCTCGATCCCCGCCCGCATCGCCCCGCGCACCGCGCCGAAGCGCGGAGCGTCGAGCCCAATTCCGTAATAATCGTGGCAGTCGCCGGCGGCAATGCGAGGACCGTCGGGTACTTCGAGAATCACGCCCAGCGTCATCACGGCGCGCCGGCCGCTGCGATCCTGGACGTCCGACAGCACGTCCGCCAGACGATGCAGGGCCGGGGCCTGCGCGAGCGGTCCCGCGCCCCAGTCGTCGCTTTCGATGACGAGGACGGGAAAGCGGAACACCGGTTCGCGCCAGCGCGCGAGCAGCGGACGCGCGAAGACCAGCAGGACGGCGCTCCACAGAACAAGCACGACGCCGAGGACGAGAACGAACAACGTCATCGCCATGCCGCACCGGTTCCACCAGGTGTGATCGGCCGCCCCCGGGAAGGCGCAGCGCGCATCCTGATAGGCAGAGTGCAGTCGCGCATCAATACCCCATCCTCGCCGCCACCTCGGCGACCTTCGGCAGCACGCGCTCGATCTTTTCGCGATTGCGTCCGTCTTTCCACTTGTCGAGGCGGATTTCGGAAAAGGCGTTGTAGGGTATGTCGAGCACGTTGGCACAATGGGCCCGGAGTCGCTCGTCGAAACGCAGGCCGCAGCCCTCGAAAACATGCCGGAAGGCGGCGACCGGATCGCGCAGGAAATCCTCGTAGAACACCTCGACCCACTGTCCTACGGGAATGCTCGCCCTGGCATCGAGAATCGCACCGTTGATCGCGGCGTACTGGAAAGCCGCGACATCCTCGACGGACGCGTCGACGTAGTCGCGCCAGCCGTCGGCCAGGAAGAAGCACCATTGGGTGAGCGTGCCGTTCTCCACCGCCACCCGTTCAGGAAGCGCGTTCGACCACGTGGCGAATTCATCGGGCTTGCGCCAGCCCTCGATCAGCGAGTTGAGATTGTCACCGGGACTGCGCTTGACGAAGACAAACACCGCATCCGGAAACAAGGCGTGCAGATACGGCACACCCAGGCCATTCTGGTTGTTCTTGTCGACCCAGCGATGGTGTCCGGTCCAGGCATGGAAATAGCGGCTGACCGCATCGCGATCGGCCACGCTCGCATCCTCCACGCCGAGCGCATGCGTGTTCCAGTGCTTGTTCGCCAGGGGGTGCAGGGTCGTCCAGTAATCGTGGGTTTCGCGTTGCAGGCTGCCGATCTCATGCGATTCGGACAGCGTCTTGTAAACGAGCGTCGTCCCGGCCCGGGAGCACCCCACCACGATGACGGGACGATCCGCCGGCCGCGGCGCAAGCGCCCAGCGCGCGCTCCGCATGCCGCGCCGCAGGCGTTTTGCATGCCAGGTAAGCGTCTTGCTTACTTTTTGCAGGAATTCGCGCAAGGTGCAGGGCTTTCCGAAAACATGACTATCTCTTGGGAGGCGCTGATTAATTCGACATTGTCGTTCCGGCCTACGCCGGAACCCAGTCAAGTCAAGCAGCTGCTTCCCTTGCAGCCGCATCGCGCCGCGTGCCAACGCAGGCAGCGGACCCATTATCATTGCATTATCCCGCATCACACAGGCAAGTCGCACATGGATGGTATCTACGGCTGGCTGGGCGAACACGGCGCCCATCAGGATCTGATTCGACACATGGGCATGGCATCCGGCGCATCGCCGGACGCCATGCCCGACGTGTACACCACCCCCCTTGCCGGAGTGGGCGCTTGCTCGCGCCTGGGCAAGGCCGCCGCCCATTGCGAAAACGGACTCACCGTGGCGCTCTTCGGACGCCCGCGTTTCCTCGACGAAGACCTGGCGGCGCTGGCACGCGAACGCAACACCGCCGCCGCCGCGCTGCATGGCTGGCTGCGCCATGGCGAGACGCTGCCTTCGACGATGCAGGGCAATTTCGCACTGGCGGTGCTCGATCCCGGGAACAAGCAGGCTTTCCTCGCGCTCGACCGCATGGGCAGCGAACGCCTGTGCTTCGCAAACGGGGGGGGGCATTTCGTGTTCGGCACCAGCGTGCAGGCGGTCGCCGCCCATCCGGCCGTCGGTCGCAACATCGACACGCAGGCGATCTACGACTATCTCTATTTCCATGACATTCCCGCGCCGCGCAGCCTCTACCAGAACGTGCACAAGCTGCTGCCGGGACAGTTCGCGACACTGCGCAACGGGCGCATCGACACGGGCTTCTACTGGCATGCCGACTATTCCCCGGCGAAGCCCGATTTCGAGACCTTGCGCGCGGAATTTCGCAACCTGCTCGATGAAGCGGTGCGTGCCACGGATGCCCCGTCGACGGCGGCATTCCTGTCCGGCGGCACCGACAGTTCCACGGTCGTCGGCGCGCTCACCGCGGCACGCGGCGCGCCGGTCGACACCTTCTCGATCGGTTTCGACGCCAGCGGATTCGACGAAATGGAGTACGCGCGCTGCGCTGCCGAACGCTACGCCAGCCGTGCCAACGAGTACTACCTGAAGCCGGCCGACATCGTCACGGCCGTCCCGCTCATCGCCCGCGCCTACGACGAGCCCTTCGGCAACGCGTCGGCCGTGCCGGCCTATTTCTGTGCACGCAACGCGCGCGAAGCCGGTTTCGCATCCATGCTGGCCGGCGATGGCGGCGACGAGATTTTCGGCGGCAACGTGCGCTATGCGAAGCAGGGCTTGTTCGAGCTCTACGGCCGCATTCCCTCCATCCTGCGGCACGCGCTCATCGAGCCGGTTGCGCATTTCCCGGGGCTGTCGAACCGGTTTCCGCTGTCCAAGCTGAAAAGCTACGTCGCCCAGGCCAAGATTGGCCTGCCGCTGCGGCTGGAAACCTACAACTTCCTGCATCGCACGCCGCTCGATGAAATCTTCACGCCGGATTTCATGCAGGCAGCCGACCCGTCGGCCACCGATGCCGCGCTCACCGAGGTCTATGCGCGCACCGCCTCGGACCATTACATCAACCGCATGATGCACGTCGACCTCAAGTTCACCCTCGCCGACAGCGACCTGCGCAAGGTCGGAACGATGGCGGAGACGGCCGGCGTCGAGGTGCACTACCCGCTGCTCGACGACCGCCTGGTCGCCTTCGCCAACCATCTGCCCGTCGATTACAAGGTGCGCGGACAGACGCTGCGCTGGTTCTTCAAGGAAGCGCTCACCGACCTGCTGCCGGAGAAGATCATCAACAAGCGCAAGCACGGTTTCGGCCTGCCATTCGGCGTATGGAGCAACCAGCACGCGCCGCTGGGCGAAATGGTGGGCGACAGCCTGGCCGACTTCAAGCGGCGCGGCTGGCTGCAACCCGCGTATCTGGACCACCTGCTCGCGATGTCACAGGGGCCGCACGCCAGCTATTACGGAGTGATGATCTGGGTGACGATGATGCTGGAGCGCTGGCTGCAGGAGAACGGGCACTGAGCCGAATTGTCCTGCGGGGCGCGCTGCGAAGACGAAAATGCGCTCATCCGTCGTCACCCAGACGCGCAGCCATTGCAGGGTTCGCCTGCATGAAACGGTGCAGATCATCTCTCAAGCGCTCCAGCTCGCGGGGTAACGATGCCGGGGTGAGCTCTGTTCCGAACCCATGCACGGCCGGTGCACCGCACGTCCGGTCGAGCATGGCGGCAAGCATGCGGTCCCCCAGTTCGCGGCGGTAGTGCGCCGGCTCCCAGAACCAGCGAAGCATGGAACGCCTGTCACGGGGAGGCGGCGGGCTTTCCGTCGAGTACGCATCGACCGCGTTGAAGTCCCACAGCGGCACGTCGAACTCGACCGTGATATCCGTGAGCTGGCGCTTCCATTCCTCGAACAGGGGCCAGTACCCGGACATCTCGACAAGAATCAGATAGTCGACATGGTAGGGATTGACGAACAGCACCACCTCGACGTCCTCGTCCTTCGCCCATTGCAGAAAATTCCGCAGTGCCAGCAGCGGCTGACCGCGTCGGCCGTCGGCATACAGCACGCCGAGCGTGTCCGCGCGCAGCCGGCCGCGTACCTCACGGTTTTTCTGTGCGAACAGCACGGACTGGCCTTCGCTGCGAATGATCGGCACGTAATCGAGGCCCGGGTTGAAGCCGTCCTCGCGGCGCGTCGCGGCATAGGCGTCGCGCTGTGCGGCAATGGTCGTCAGCGAATCGGCGAGGGCGGTCAGGGAGAACAGGCCGCTCAGCACATCCTCCGCCTTCTGCAGGCTCGGGCCGGGACCGAGGCGTCCGTCGAAGCTCTTGCCGAGCGCGCGCCAGTCGATGCTGGCCGCAGCCGGGTTGCGGTCGACGAGAAAATCGAGGAAGTCGACACCGAACAGCACACGCCGGGCTTTGCCCTGCTCCACCGCCTGCTGGACGTAACGGGTCTGCATGAACACGCTGCTGCCGGGAACGCCCATGTTGAACACCGGACGATCGGTTTTGTCCCAGCAGGCGCTCTGCGGATCGACGCCGATCTCCGGGCGCGAATTGCCGCCGATCACCACCGTCGGCCGGACACGCGCAGCCATGTAGGGCTTGGTGACGCGCACCCGTTCGGTGGACGCCGGCTTGCGTTCGTTGAAGCCGGCGATGCGGCGCGTACCGAACAGGCCGTACGGGTCCACGAAATAGTTGACGCCGGCGCCAAGCAGGCAGACCGCCAGGAACGCCCCGACGAACACGGAGACGAAACGCTTGTGTGCGGAAGCGGGCTGCATGACTCAGAACTGGAAATACAGGAATTCGGAAATCCGGCTCATCGCCAACACGCCAAGCGCCGCAATCACCCCGGTCGCCAACGCCCAGCGGCTGCTCGGCTTCCAGCTCAGTGCGGAGTGCAGGTGTTGCAGCAAACGCAGCTCGCTTGCCTCCTCGGTACGATACCGCTGCAGCGCCGGTTCGAAGCGGTGCAGTATCTGCTGTGTGTTGGGCGTGGCGACGACGATCGTCAGCAGGGTGATCGTCCACAACCAGGTGAAAATGAACTGGCTGCCGCCGCCAAGGTAGGTGGTGAAACCGTGCTCGGCGAGCATCGGCCAGGCCCCGCCCAGCCGGGCGGCAAGCGCGTTCGGCAGGGCGACACCGTTCATGCCGGCCATGCCCTGCAGCATGGCGACCGCGGCGTCGAAACTGGAGGCACGAAAGAACACCCAGCCGACCACGACGGCAGTGAAGGTCACAAGCCAGGCCAGCAGCTTCGCCAGGCGCGACGTAAGGAAACGACCAGGCAGGAGACGGCCGGCAAGATGCGTCCAGGCATGGTTGACGCACAAATACAGTCCATGCAGGCCACCCCAGACCACGAAGGTCCAGCCGGCGCCATGCCACAGTCCGCCGAGCAGCATGGTCACCATGAGATTGACGTAGCGCCGCGCCCGGCCCTTGCGGTTGCCGCCGAGGGCGAAGTAGAGGTAGTCACGCAGAAAGCGCGACAGCGTCATGTGCCAGCGGCGCCAGAACTCGACGATGCTGGTCGCCTTGTAGGGCGAGTGGAAATTCAGCGGCAGCCTGACGCCGAACAGGCGCGACAGGCCAATGGCCATGTCGGAATAGCCGGAGAAATCAAAGTAGAGCTGCAGGGTGTAGGCCAGCGCGCCGCCCCAGGCCTCGAAAAGAGTCAGCACCTGCCCCGCGGCGGCGGCGTCGAACACGGGGGTCGAATACTGCGCGACGCCGTCGGCGAGCACGGTTTTCTTGAACAGCCCGATGAAAAAGATGCTCAGCCCGACGGACAGGTTTTCCCAGTGCGGGCGATAGGTCTGCGGCTGCGCGAACTGCGGCATCATTTCCTTGTGATGCAGCACCGGGCCGGCGATGAGATGTGGGAAGTAGGTGACGAACAGGCCGTAATGGATGAAGTTGCGCTCCTTCACCTCACCGCGGTAGGCGTCGACCAGGAAGGCGATCTGCGTGAAGGTGAAGAAGGAAATACCCAGCGGCAGGATCACCTCCTGCAGGTGCCAGCCGGTTCCCAGCAGTTGATTGGTGCTGGCAAGGAAGAAATTCGCGTACTTGTAAAAGCCGAGCAGGGCCAGGTCACCGCCGATGGCAGCGAGCAGCAGACCCTTCGCGCGGGTCGCCGTGCCGCGCCGATGTGCCGCGGAAATGGCCGAACCCATGGCGAAATTGAACAGGATGGAACCGATCAGCAAGCCGACGTAAGCCGGGTTCCACCAGCCGTAAAAAAACAGCGAGGCGGCGAACAGCCAGAGCGCCGCCAGCGGACGGCTGAACCGGCCGATGGCGAAAAACGCCGCGAGCACGGCCGGGAGGTACAGGAAAAGGAAGGGATAGGAGTTGAACAACATGCGGAGATGAACGCCGGCACACCGGCCCGGTCGCCGGCCTCAGGCCACCGGCAACCCGGGCAGACGGCCCTGTGGTCGCGTCAGCCCTAAGATAAGGTCTGCTTCGGGTGGTAATTGCCGACACCGCAGGAATGTCACGCTTCTCCTCCTTGTCAGGCTTGCCGCTGTCGGTTGATGCCACGCGGATGCGGCAACGACGTTGCCGGCCGGGGCTGCGGCACGACCGGATGGCCACGGTCCAGCACCCCGGCCAGCTTGGCGGCGATGACCACGATGATCATCAAGTGATACGTCAGGTCGAAATAGGCCAGGCCCAGAAATGCACCACCGGCCCCATACCCGATCAGGCTCACCTGGATCATCGCCGCGAGATCCGCGGCCCATTTTCGTTCGGGATCGTTCCTGCACTGGCTGATGACCTGGCTGGCGCGTCGCCAGGTGAACAGCGCCAGCAGGAGGAACATCGCCAGTCCGATGAAGCCATGCTCGCCAAGCACTTCGAAATAGATGCTG
>JACDJB010002925.1_pt1 | contig 11690 bp, 12 predicted proteins | sample 7454121 | NCBI WGS metagenome assembly JACDJB01 (sample SAMN14253290, study PRJNA609438) | sludge metagenome | isolation source: sludge after 25d culture with pyrite | collected 2018-12-20 | reverse complement strand
CTTGCTCGCAACCGGTGCGGGCTTCGCAGCCGCTTTCGCAACAGGCTTGCTCGCGGGCTTCGCCGCGACCGACTTTTTGGCTGCAGGCTTCGCCTTCGCGGCGGGCTTCGATTTGGTTTTCGGGGCGGACTTTGCGGCGGATTTCTTCGATGAGGCTTTGGCCATGGCTTCCAGACGCTGCATGAGTGAAACGGCAGCGGCGTTACACCACGGCCGCCCGGCCGCGCGCAAGCGGCGTTCGGCCGATATTGGCGTTTTTGATCACGAACGATTTCAGATTGTTACAGAAATGGGCAAAATCTCTGGATTCGCGACCATGCCCGTAACAATCCGAAATATTCCGTTACTTAATAATCCCGAGGCCGAGGATGCCGACGAGGATCAGATAGATCGCCACGATGAAGTTCAGCAGCCGCGGCATGATGAGAATGAGCACGCCGGCGATGAGCGCGACGATCGGCTGGATGTGGGCGATGCTGATGGACATGGGGCCTCCCGGCATTGAAACGTACGATTAGGAAACGCACGATTGCGAATCGAAATGAATCTATCTCCCCGCCGCGCGCCGGAACATCCAACGGCGCAAACGGGCGGTGAGTTCCATGACGCTTCAAAGTTCTGCCGCCACCGCATCAAGCGTTCCACGAAAAGACCCCGGTGAGATCACAATCACGCAGGAACGATGATCCGCCGCCGCCATTGTCACCGCTGTTGATCGGCGCCTGCCGGTTTCAGCCGCGATGGCGCGAGCGATGCTTGCGCGATCAGGCTCCCGTCAATGAGGAGAACATCACCATGCGTAATCCCCTTCTCGCCGCAGCGCTGCTGGCCACCGCCACCGCGATGCCGCTGGCGGCTCAGGCGCAGCAGCGCATCATCGTCGAGGAAGGTGTGACCACCGGCCTCGCAGGCCCCGGCATCGGAATTATCGCCGAGGACGAGCGTCCGCGTTTCCGCCAGTACATTGTGGAAGAGCGCGTGCCCTCCTACACCATCGACGCGCCGGTGCGTGTCGGCACGGTGCTGCCGGAAAACGGCGTAACCTATTACGACGTGCCGCAGCAGTACGGCGCGACCAGCTATCGCTACACCGTGGTCAACGACCGGCCGATCCTAGTCGAGCCGCGCACACGCCGCATCATGCAGGTGATCGACTAGGCCGCTTGAATGGAGCACTCTCCGCTCACGTTTGGGCCGGAAAGGTTGTCCCCGCCAATTCCGCTCAAACAAACAGCCCCGCACGGATCGCCGTGCGGGGCTTTTTCAACTCTGATGTCATGCCCGGACTTGTTCCGGGCATCCCGATACCCAAGGCATCATGCCAGACCAATCGGGATCACCGGGACAAGCCCGGTGATGACAAGCTGACGAATGCGTCGTTCACGGCTTTCGCCGGGCGGGGCTTTTTATGTGGCGAAATCAAACAACAACACCGTCATTCCGGGGCGCGCGTCTTCGCGCGAGCCCGGAATCCACCTTATTGTATGACGATGGATTCCGGGCTCACCCGTAAAAGTGCGGGCGCCCCGGAATGACGGAAAAAAATAGCCTCTGCTTTGTAGCCTTAATCCTGAATCTTCGAGAAATCCGCCACCGCGCGGGTGGCTTCGCGGATTTCGTTGAGCAGCTTCAGGCGGTTCTCGCGCACCGCCTTGTCGTCGTCGTTGACCTTCACCTTGTCGAAGAAGGCATCGACCGCCGGACGCAACCTGGCCATCGCGCTCATGGCGGCGGCGAAGTCTTCCTTGGCGACGGCCGCTCCTGCATCCGCCTTCACTTGCGCGATAGCGGCCGCGAGCGCCTTTTCCTCATCGACCTTGAACAGCGACGCATCCGGCGCACCGTCGAAGGTGCGCTTGTCCTTCTTCTCCTCGATGGCAAGAATGTTGGACGCGCGCTTGGTGCCCGCGAGCAGGTTCTTGCCGTCATCGCTGTCAAGGAATTTGCCGAGCGCTTCGACACGGCGCACGACCATCAACAAGTCATCCTGACCTTCGAGTGCGAACACGGCGTCGACAAGATCATGACGCGCGCCCTGATCGCGCAACTGGACTTTCAGGCGGTCGGCGAAGAAGGCGAGCAGATCCTTGCCATCATGCGGCTTCGCCGCTTTCGCAAATGCGGCGAGCAGCGGCAAACGAATGCCATTGTCGCCCACAAGACGGATCACACCCAACGCAGCGCGGCGCAGCGCAAAGGGGTCCTTCGATCCTGTCGGCTTTTCGTCGATGGACCAGAAGCCGGTGAGAATATCGAGCTTGTCTGCCAGCGCGACGGCAATGGCGACCGGATCGGTCGGCACACGATCGTTCGGCCCCTGCGGCTTGTAATGATCCTCAATGGCTTGCGCGACTGAGGCGTCCTCGCCCTGCGCCAGCGCATAATATTTCCCCATCAGGCCCTGCACTTCGGGGAATTCGCCGACGACCTCGGTGAGCAAATCCGCCTTGGCCAGCTGCGCCGCGCGTTTGGTCTTCGCCACATCCGCGCCGACCAGCGGCGCGATTTCAGCGGCAAGTTTTTCGATGCACGCGATGCGCTCGGCCTGCGTGCCGAGCTTTTCGTGAAACACGATCTGTCCGAACTTTGGCAGCCGGTCTTCAAGTTTCGTCTTGAGGTCCGTCTCGTAGAAGAATTTCGCGTCCGACAGCCGTGCGCGGATCACGCGCTCGTTGCCCGCGACAATGGCCTTGCCGCCGTCGGTGGCTTCAATGTTCGAGATGAGAATGAACTTGTTGGCGAGTTTGCCGGTCTTCGGATCGCGGACGACGAAGCACTTCTGGTTGTTGCGGATGGTGGCGCGGATCACTTCGCCGGGGATTGAGAGGAAGCTCTCGTCGAACGAGCCCATCAGCACCACCGGCCATTCGACCAGCCCCGCCACTTCATCGAGCAGCACCTGATCCTCGACCAGCTCAAAACCCTGCGCGAAGGCGAGGTTCTTCGCCTCGGTGAGGATGATGTCCTTGCGGCGTTCGGGATCGAGCACGACCTTGGCGGCTTCCAGCTTGCTCACATAGTCGTCGAAGCGGCGCACCGTGATTTCGCCGGGCGCCATGAATCTGTGGCCGCGCGTGGTCTGCCCGGCCTCGATGCCGGCGATGTCGAACGTCACAATCTCCGGCTCTTCGGTCTCGGGGCCGAAGGTCGCGATGATGGAATGCAGCGGACGCACCCATGTCAGCGCGCCATTCTTCGCCGAGCGTTCGCCCCAGCGCATCTGCTTCGGCCAGGGGAAGGTGCGGATGATCAGCGGAATGATTTCGGCAACCACGTCGATGGCGGGACGGCCCTCTTTCTCCAGAAGCGCGATATAGAAATCGCCCTTCGGGTCGCGCTGGATCTTCGCTTCATCGAGCGACTTGAGACCGGCGGCTTTCAAAAAGCCCTGCACGGCACCGTCAGGCGCGCCGACCTTCGGGCCCTTGCGTTCCTGCTTGAGGTCCGGCTGGCGCTGCGGAATGCCATGCACGGTGAGCGCAAGGCGGCGTGGCGTCACGAACGCTTTCGCGCCTTCATAGACCAGACCTTCGGCGACCAGCTTGTCGGTGACCATCTTGCGCAGGTCATCCGCCCCCTTCGCCTGCATGCGCGCGGGAATTTCTTCGGAGAACAGTTCGAGCAACAAATCGGGCATGAGACCTACTCCCCTCCCCCCGCCTGCGGCGGGGAGGGGTCGGGGGTGGGGGGAATGCGTTCAGCAATGGCTGCGGAGATCACCTCAGCCACGCCGTCTGCATTGTTCAGAACGTCACTATTCCAGAACCGAAGAACACGGTAGCCTTGCGCTTCAAGGTAGCGCGTTCGCGCCGCATCGGATGTGCTTTCCCCATGCTGACCGCCATCGACCTCAATTACGAGGCGCAGCGCATGGCAGGCAAAGTCCGCGAAGTAAGGACCAATCGTCGCTTGCCTGCGAAAGTGAAAACGCGCGGGCTTTATTTGCTTGAGATACGGCCACAGCTTTTTTTCCGCGTCTGTTGTATCGCGGCGGAGTCTGCGCGCGCGCGCAATGCGCTTGTCGATAGGTCGGCGTGACATCGTCCCCCCACCCCCGACCCCTCCCCGCCGCAAGCGGGGGGAGGGGAGCACTACGTTGCTCACACACATTGTCAAATGCAACTTCCTTTCGCAGAGCCCGGCTCGCTTCGCTCGCCGACCCTCCCCCTCAAGGGGAGGGTAGAAGTTTCACTCCGCCCTTCCCGCTTCGGTGTGCACCCACGCTTCCCCGCAGGCCTTGGCGAGTTCACGCACGCGCAGGATGTAGCTCTGCCGCTCGGTGACCGAGATCACGCCGCGCGCATCGAGCAGGTTGAACACATGGCTGGCCTTGATGCACTGGTCGTAGGCCGGAAGCGCCATCAGATGCGCCTCGCGCTTGCCGTCTTTCCAACCGGCTTCGAGATACTTGCGGCACGCGCCCTCGGCCATCTTGAACTGCTCGAACAGCATCGAAGTGTCGGAGTGCTCGAAGTTATGCCGCGAGTATTCCTGCTCGGCCTGCAGGAACACGTCGCCGTAAGTCACCTTGTCGGCGCCCTCGCGGCCGTTGAAGTTGAGATCGTAGACGCGATCGACACCCTGCACATACATCGCAAGCCGCTCGAGGCCGTAAGTCAGTTCGCCAGCGACCGGCGCGCATTCCACACCCGCGACCTGCTGGAAGTAGGTGAACTGCGAGACTTCCATGCCGTCGCACCAGCACTCCCAGCCGAGTCCCCATGCCCCTAACGTCGGGCTTTCCCAGTCATCCTCGACAAAGCGGATGTCATGCAGCGCGGAGTCGACGCCGATGGCTTTCAGCGATTGCAGATAGAGATCCTGAATGTCCGGCGGCGACGGCTTCAGGATCACCTGAAACTGGTAGTAGTGCTGCAGGCGGTTCGGGTTCTCGCCGTAGCGGCCATCCTTCGGGCGGCGCGACGGCTGCACATAAGCTGCATTCCAGCGCTTGGGGCCAAGCGCGCGCAATGTCGTCGCCGGATGGAAGGTGCCCGCGCCGACTTCCATGTCGTAGGGCTGCAGGATGACGCAGCCGTAGTCAGCCCAGAAGCGCTGCAGGGTCAGGATCAGGCCCTGAAACGAGCGCTCGGGACGCATGTGCGGAGGCAGGGAATCCATCGGACATCTTCAGGCGTTGGAATGGGGTGATTTGCGCGCGGACCGTATCGGCGCGGGCCAACGGAATCAAGGCGATGGCCGTAATTCCTAGCCAAATCGGCGCGATTTTAGCAATTCCCCGAAGGTCGGTTTAACCGCAGGATCAGACGGGTTTCATGCCCGCCGGGTTTGTTAGGGACTGTCCGCTAGCAAGGCCGGATTGCAACCAACGGCCGGGCCAACCGGCGTAGCACTGGCAGGGGCGACAATGATTGCGTTTCAGGTTCTGGTGGCGGCCCTCATCATGGCCGCGCTTTGCGTGATGACCATCAACGACGTGCGCCGGCACGGGTGATTTGCTGTTTGCAGCGTCATCCTTCGAGGCTCGCCAACGCTCGCACCTGGGATGACGACTTCTGGCCAATAACTCAAAAGCCCGTCATGCCCGGGCTTGTCCCGGGCATCCACGTCTTCCTATCCCGCAAACCGCCGCAAGCAAGACGTGGATGGCCGGAATAAATCCGGCCATGACGGCAGAAAATATCGCCAGATTACCCCGGCCGGTACGTTCCGGTGTCGGGATCGCGGCGCAGCTTCGGCATCCGCTCCTGCTCGGCGAGAGGCGCCTTGCGCGCGGCATCAAGCTCGCGGTTGATACGGCGGCTTTCGCGCACCGCGAGCCGCAGCAATGCGGCTCCGCCAAGAATGCCCGCGGCAACCAGGATCAGCGGCGGCATCACCAGTCTCCCGTTCTACAATCCGTAGCGCGCCCAGATCGCGCGCTCTTCCAGCGCTGAAATCAGGTCTTCCGAAAATCCGGGGAAACCCGGCAGCACCGCGCCCGCGCCCGGCTTGCGGCCCGCGATGCTCGAAAGCAACCCGGCCGGCTGCGCGATCACCGGCGTCTGCACCTTGTCGCCATAGCGCGCACGCAGCACGGTGCGCAGATCGCCGAGGGCGTCGGCAAGACCGAGCTTCACCGCACGCTCACCGGCCCAGTATTCACCGGTGAACAGATAACTCTCCTCACCCTTCAGCCGCGCACCGCGGCTGTCCTTCACCAATGCAATGAAGGTGTCGTGAATTTCGCGCTGGATCGCTTTGAGACGCGCGACATCGTCGGGGTTCTCGGGAAGAAATGGATCGAGTTGCGCCTTGTTCTCGCCTGAGGTGTAGAGCCTGCGCTCGATGCCGACCTTCTTGATCAGATCGACAAAGCCGAAGGTGCCGCCGACCACACCGATCGACCCGACGATGGAGGACGGATCGCAAAAGATTTCATCGCCCGCGCAGGCGATCATGTAGCCACCGGAGGCCGCGACATCCTCGACGAACACCAGCACGCGCAGATTCTTCTCGGCGGCGAGCTGGCGGATGCGCTGATAGATCTGGCGCGACTGCACCGGCGAGCCGCCCGGCGAATTGATCACCAGCGCGACGGCACGCGCGCCCTTGGTCGCGAACGCTCGCTCCAGCAGGCGGGCAACACCGGCCAGCGACATGCCGGGCCGCAGCGGCGTCACCGCGCCAATCACCCCGGACAGGCGCACCACCGGCACCACCGCCCCGCCGCGCATTCTGGCAGGCAGCAGCCGCTTCAATCTCTCGACAATGTGACCGCCAAAGCCATTCCCGGCCATCGAACGTCCTTCATGTTCACGGTTTATTATTCACGAACTGGCATCAGGAGCCACCAGCACATTCGTTCTTCGTTAAGCACGTCGTTTGTGCCTGAATTTCGTCTAAGCGTCTGACTGGACGATATTTCTCTGAGAATTTTTGGATCACGCCCCGGAGGCCTGATCCAAAACTGGAACGCACTTTGCATTGCAACAATCACGAGGGTTGCAACGGCGCAGCCCTGAAGGTGCAGACATGAAGATTTACCTGCTGATCCTGCTGATTGGCGCTCTCCTGACCACGATCCACTTCACCCAGGCCCCTGAAAAGGTCCAGAAGCCGGTATCGCAGTAAGCAAACTGCGTGTTTTTCAGGCACCCAAACGGCCCGCCAGCGACAACGCGGCCTTCCCGTCAAGAACGGCCTCCGCTCCGGTGTTTCCATCCGGGCCTTGAAGGACCAGTCCGGGATGCAGCGCCAGCGGCGCCCGGCCGCCTTTCACAGCGGTGACGATGACCCGGATGGCCGCGCCTTCCGGACCGGGGTGAACCGGCAGAATGGCAATGCTGCCGAACCCGCGCTCCAGCACAGCCAGCACCTGCGGCAATCCGTCAGCCCGCCAGATCAGCGTCAGCACGCCACCGGATTTCAACACCCGGCGCGCAGCGTGGGTCCATCGCTCCAGCGTATCCGCCGCCGCCACATGCGCGGATTGCCGCGCGGGATCGGGTGACGCGCGATGCCTGTCGGCGTCATTGAAGGGCGGATTCATCAGCACAATGTCGGCGCTGTCAGGCCCAATTCCGGCTTCAGCGAATGCCTTCGCACGCGCCGTGACATCCAATGTCAGCACCAGCGCGGGAAGATCATTCGCAGCGGCATTGCCGCGCGCCAGCGCCGCAAGTGTTTCGCTGATTTCCACCAGCACCAGATCAAGACCGGAAACGCGGCGCGCCAGCGCCAGTCCCGCCGTGCCGACACCTGCGCCGAACTCCACCACGCGATGACCTGCACGCGCAGGCGTCGCCGCCGCCAGCAGGATCGCGTCGTGGCCCGCGCGGTGGCCACGCTTCGGCTGGCGCAGCCGCAACTGCCCGCCGAGGATCAAGTCATCTGTGACATCGGGAAGACCGGAGTCAGTCATCGTCCCGCAATTCATGGGCAAGGCCCGCATCGGTGAGCAGCCTACGCGCGGCGAGATTGTCATCCTCATGGACCAGAATGCGGCGCGGAAGCACGCCGAGCGAGCCGTCCATGATGCTCATATTGCTGTCGAGCACGAGGTGATGGATGTTGGCGCCGTCCAGCAGCGCGCCCACCGCCGACACCAGCACCGCATCATTGGTCCGCACCAGTTCACGCAAACCACCGTCTCCTGCCGCTGGAACAGCCCCTAAAAAGGCGGCCGTTGTTGCTCTTGCCGCATCGCACGGCAGTTTCTATGGTGCCCCTGTATTCATCCGGAGACCGGACGTGGCGGTTATTGTACCCTTTGAGAACCACTCGACGCCATCAATTGATCGGCTGGTCGAGCTTGTCGCGCCAGATATGGAGCGCGTCAACAGCACGATTCTGTCGCGCACCGGCTCGGAAGTGACGATGATTCCGGAGGTCGCCAACCACCTGATCTCGTCGGGCGGCAAGCGCCTTCGCCCGATGCTGACCCTGGCGATGGCCAACCTCACCGGCTACACCGGCGACGGCCATATCAAGCTCGCGGCGGCCGTGGAATTCATGCACACCGCCACCCTGCTGCACGACGACGTGGTGGACGAAAGCGAGCTGCGGCGCGGCAAGCTCTCCGCGCGCATGCTCTGGGGCAACGAGGCCAGCGTGCTGGTCGGCGACTTCCTGCTCGGCCAGGCCTTCCGCATGATGGTCGAGGTCGGCTCGCTGCGCGCGCTGGACATTCTGTCCTCCGCTGCCGCCACCATCGCCGAAGGCGAGGTGATGCAGCTCGCCGCGGCCAAGAACACCGCCACCACCGAGGACGAATATCTCGCCGTCATTCGCGGCAAGACAGCGGAGTTGTTCGCCGCCGCCTCCGAGGTCGGTCCGGTGATCGCGAACCGCCCCAAGGCGGAGCAGACCGCGTCGCGTTCGTTCGGCATGAACCTCGGCATCGCCTTCCAGCTCATCGACGACGTGCTGGACTACGGCGGCAAGGCCGCGAAGCTCGGCAAGAATGTCGGCGACGATTTCCGCGAGGGAAAGATCACGCTGCCGGTGGTGCTGGCGTTCCGGCGCGGCAACGATGCCGAGCGCGACTTCTGGATCCGCACGCTTGAGAAGGGCGAGATCGGCGACGGCGATCTCGATCATGCCATCGGCCTGATGACCAAGCATCGCACGCTGGAAGACACGATGAGCCGCGCGCAGCACTACGGCGCCATGGCCGTCGATGCGCTGGCGCTGTTCCCGTCGTCACCGATGAAGACCGCGCTTGAGCAGGTCGTCGCGTTCTGTCTGGCGCGATCGCACTAAAGTCATTTCTGCTTGCTGCTCCTGCTTCACCTCTCCCGTGGGGAGAGGTCGACTTCGCGAAAGCGAAGTCGGGTGAGGGCGTAGAATCTCTCGATAGATTGAGATCCCCTCACCCCAACCCTCTCCCCAATGGGGAGATGGAGCGCATCCTCAACTCAGCACACCCGCATGCACCCACCATGCCGGATAAGCCCGCGCGATCAGTTGCGCGGCGGCGCGCGCTTGCGCATCGGTGGTGAAAATTCCAAAGCAGGTCGCGCCCGACCCTGACATCCGGACAAGCCGGACACCCTCGGTTTCGCGCAGCGCCCGAAGCACGTCGCCGATCACCGGCTCGACCTCGAGCGCCGGCTTTTCCAGATCGTTGACGCCATGGCCGATGGCGTCGATCCATTCGTCGAACGACGCACCGTCCGCCGGCCATCCCGGCGACAACATCACGTCACCGACGCCCGCCAAAAGTTCGCCCTTGCCGAGACCGAGCGCCGCAAACACATCCTTGGTCGCAACACCGACACGCGGATTGACCATCACGCAGGGCATCGCCGGAAGTTCGAGCATCGCGAGATTCTCGCCGACGCCGGTCATGGTGCAGGCGCGCGAAGCGAGACAGACCGGAATGTCGGCGCCGGTCTCGCGCGCGACCTCCACGATGCGCGCGTCGTCCGTTGCAAGATTGTTGGCGCGCGCCAGAAGCCGCAGCGCCGCCGCCGCATCCGCCGATCCGCCACCGATGCCGGCCGCCACCGGCAGATGCTTGTCCAGCGTGAATTGCCCGAGTGTGAGGCCGGGAATGCGCCCGGCCAGCAGCCGGGCGGCGCGGACCACCAGATTGTCGGCCATGTCGCCACAGTCCTGCGCGCCGGGGCCGCTTGTCACAAGGCCAAGCTCGGGTCCGGGGGCGAGCGTCAGCGCGTCCGCGCAGTCTGCGAAGGCCACCAGACTTTCGAGGTCGTGATAGCCATCCGGGCGGCGGCCGAGAACGCGCAGTGTCAGATTGACCTTGGCGCGCGCGGTGTCTGTCAGCAGTGTCATTTGCATGAACTCTCGTCGTCGTGCCCGGGCATCACCGCTCGAAGAACGGCGTCGCTTCCGCTTGCCTATGTCCCGGGCATCCACGCCTGACTGCGCGTCCCAAAGACGTGGATGGCCGGGACAAGCCCGGCCATGACGGCAGTGATAAATTGCAAATCATTCAATGGCAATCCGCACCCTGCGGGCGGGCACCACACTTGGAAGGACTAGCCGCCCTTGCCGTCTTCCTTCTTCTTCTCGGCGGCGGCGGCGTTGGAGGTGTCCTCCGGCAGGCCGTCGCGCAGCTTGGCCTCGATCTTCGGCAGTTCGTCCGCTTCCGGCTTGAGGTCGCGCGCATGGGCCCACTGGAATTTCGCCTCCAGCGTCCGCCCGACGCGCCAGTAGGCGTCGCCGAGATGATCGTTGATGGTCGGATCTTCCGGCTTCAGATCGATCGCGCGCTCAAGATGCTTCACCGCGTTCTCGTAGTCAGCGATGCGGTAATAGGCCCAGCCGAGCGAGTCGACGATGTAGCCGTCGTCGGGCCGCTGATCGACGGCGCGGCGGATCATCTTCATGGCCTCATCGAGATTGATGCCCTGGTCGATCCACGAATAGCCGAGATAATTCAGCACATGCGGCTGTTCGGGCTGCATCTGAAGCGCTTTCTTCAGATCGACCTCAGCCTTCGCCCATTGCTTCGAGCGCTCGAAGCAGATGCCGCGGAAATAATAGAACACCCAGTTCGGCTTGTCGGCGTTCGCCTGCGCCTCGATGCCCTTGCCGTAGGTGTCGGCGCAATCGGCGAATTTCTTGCGCGCCCGCTCGATATTGCCGAGCGCCATGATCGCCTCAAGGTCCTTCGGATCGTCGGCGACGACGCCTTGCAGGATCTTGATGCCCTCGTCAGTGCGGTCCACCGCATCGAGATCTGTCGCAAGCTGAATCTGCGCATTGCGCTTCAGCGGCGAGTTTGCCGGCACGCGCTCATAGACCTTGATCGCCATCGCGGGCTTCTTCACCGATTCATACAGATCGGCGAGGGAGAGCAGCGCGAGCGAGTGGTTCGGATTGAGATAAAGAGCAAGCTGCAGGTAGACCAGCGCGAGGTCCTCGCCGCCCCGGCGGGTCAGCGACGCGCCGATGCCGTAAAGCGCCTCGGCTGCGCCCTGCTGCGGATTCTCCGCGAGCGGCGGCAGCTTCTTGCCGGCCCTGGCCTCGCGAAGTCCTTCCACCACCAGCGGATGACGCGCGAGCTTCTTGTCGAAAGCCTCATAGACAGCGGTCGCCGCCGCCGCGTCCTTGTTGCGCGAAAGCCAGCGCGCATAGGCGTCGGACACGCGCAGCGCCGAGTCGTCGAGCTTGTAGGCGCGCTCGAAACGCGCGCCCGCTTCCTTCTGCTTGTTGGCGAGTTCGAGGATCATGCCGGTGTGCAGGTCCTTGAAGATCGGATACCACTCCGGCCCCGCGAG
>JACDJB010002923.1_pt1 | contig 11692 bp, 10 predicted proteins | sample 7454121 | NCBI WGS metagenome assembly JACDJB01 (sample SAMN14253290, study PRJNA609438) | sludge metagenome | isolation source: sludge after 25d culture with pyrite | collected 2018-12-20 | reverse complement strand
GCTGGATTCCAGTAGGTTGATTTTGTTATGCTCCCCAGGTAGGACTTGAACCTACGACCTACGGATTAACAGTCCGCCGCTCTAACCGACTGAGCTACTAGGGAATATCTGTTTTGTCAAGAACGATTGCTTTTTCAAAAGCGTTGCAAAAATAACAGCTTTTCGGGAAAGAAAAAATTTTTCTTAAAAGAATTATCTATTCATGCACAAAAGTATTAAAACAATCTTTTTCTTTTTACCAGATAGGTAAGCAAAACGTCCTTAAACTCTTTGTTTATATCGGCTTCAGCCAAATCAATCTGGTATTGACCGCATTTAACTTTCAGGTCATTGAAATATGAACTTACTGTGGAAATATAGTGATTTTTAACTTCCCAGGGATTAAATTTTATCACCTCACCGCTCTCCAGATCAACAAATTTATGGGGACGGTTGCTGTATTGAAATTCCCGTTCATGTTTGTGGTCGGTAACATGAAAAAGCAAAACTTCATGCTTGTTATATCTCAGGTGCTGCAAAGCGGAAAAGAGCTCGTCGGTTTGCCGGTTATCAATCATGTCGCTGAAAATAATGACTAATGAACGTTTGGAAATGCTTTCTGCAATTAAGTGCAGCGCATCGGTTGTGTTTGTCTTTTTTCTCAGGTGTGCATTTTCCGGCTTAATCAACTCGGCAAGTTTTCCATACATCATTTCTGCGTTGATTGATGAGAGCCGGGGAGTTGTATGAAACTCAATGTCTTCGGAAAAAAGGGTAAGCCCGACAGCATCGCGCTGGTTTCGCAGCAGGTGGATAAGCGCTGCCGCCGTATAGACCGAAAAAGCCAGCTTGTTTTGCAGCCGCCGGCTGCCTTTGTGATATGGAAACAGCATGGATGAAGAAGTGTCAATCACTATCTGGCAACGCAGATTGGTCTCTTCCTCAAACTGCTTTACAAACAGCTTGTCCGTTCTGGCAAACAATTTCCAGTCGATATGTTTTGTAGATTCCCCCTGATTGTACTGCCGGTGTTCGGCAAATTCCACAGAAAACCCGTGGAACGGGCTTTGGTGAAGTCCGGTGATGAAGCCTTCCACCACTTCCCGCGCAATCAGCCCAAGATTGTCAAACTGATGAAACTGCTCTATATCAAAAATATCCTTCAAGGCAGGATAGTTTAAAAACGAAGGCAGCTCCGGAAAATCAGATGCTGCCCCGTTATGTTAATATTTTTGGGAATCGTCTATAATAAGGCGTCCAGCTTTGCAGTGAAAGTGTTTTTTGGGGCTGCACCAACCTGTTTGTCAACCACCTCGCCGTTTTTAACGAATAGAACGGTAGGAATATTTCGTATCCCAAACTTGACCGACACACCCGGATTGGAATCCACATCCACCTTACCAATCACTGCTTTGCCTTCATATTCTTTGGACATCTCTTCTACAATCGGAGCAATCATGCGGCACGGACCGCACCAAACAGCCCAAAAATCAATCATTACCGGTTTGTCTGACTGAATCACCAATTCTTCAAAATTGGCATCGGTTATCTCTATTGCCATTGTTTTTTGTGTTAATATTTATACTTTAAATTATTTGTCATAAAACGCTGCGAAATAGTTCGCATTTTCTTGTTAAAACAGAGCGTTTATTATATTTCTCCTGCAAAAATAGCTAATTAATTTTAATCCCGATATCTGGTCTATCCCCGATGTAATTGAGAAAACTGTTGGTCAGTTCAATCCTGAAATTTCGGGAAAAGAGCTGCACATATATATTACTTTCCGGGTCATAAACGTTAAATTTCAACAATGCTGAACCTTTATTGTTTTTTGCCAGACCTTCAATATCTTCAATGATTGATTTGTCAAGGCTATCAATCGGCAGATTGATGGTAACACTTTTTACCTGATTTTTTCTTGTTTCGGAAAGCAGTTCAATATGGGAAACCTTAAATTCAAAAGTGTCGCTCTGGTTATATCTTGGTTTAACAGCACCTTTAACAAGAATGAAAAGACCTGTTTTGCAGTATTTGTGAAAATTCACGAAATCTTGTCCAAAAAAGAAAAATTCCATGGAGTCCGTGTAATCGGAGAGCGTCAGCGTACTGTACGGTTTCCCCGTTCTCGATGTTCCTTCGCGCGATGCGGTAACCATGCCGCCAAAAGTCAGTTCGCGTGTCCTGTAGTTTTCAATGCTGTTTTTTAAATCCTTGAGTGAAACATTTTGCGAACAGAAATTTTGGATTTCAAACTTATAATCGTCTAACGGATGGGCGGTGAGATAAATTCCGATCAGATTTTTCTCCTTTTCCAGAAGGCTCAGTTTTGGCCACTCTTCCACATCAGGGACTGTTGGTTTTTGAATATCGGCATTTCCTCCCAGGTCGCCAAACAGCGTTTGCTGCATGCTTTGGCTTTCGGTTTGAACTTTATTCCCGTAACGAATCAGTTTCTCAATGAATGTGGTGCTGTCTTTTTCATTTTCGCCGGCGAAAAAGCTGCTGCGGTTTATCTCTCCCAGACCATCAAAGGCGCCTGCCATGGCAAGCGCCTCCATGTTCTTTTTATTTACGCTTTGAAGATTCACTTTTTCAACAAAATCATAGATTGAAGTGAAATTTCCCTCCTTTTTTCGTGCTTCGATGACGTCATTGGCTGCTCCGGCGCCAACTCCTTTAATGGCAGCCATTCCAAAACGAATATCTCCTTTTTGATTGGTTATGAATTTTGAAAAACTTTCGTTTACATCCGGTCCGAGAACGCTGAGTTTCATGCTGCTGCATTCGGTCATCAGTTTGGTAATTTCCGTAATATTGTTGAGATTCCGGCTAAGGTTTGCTGCCATAAATTCACCCGGAAAATGCGCTTTCAGATACCCGGTCTGGTAAGCAATGTAGGCATAGCACACCGAGTGAGATTTGTTGAAAGCGTAGGACGCGAAGGCAGTCCAGTCCTTCCATATTTTTTCAATTACATCATCTGTTCTTTTGCCGACCTGTTTACATTCATCTATGAAGTTGAAATTTGCCTTACATCCGCTAACAAATTTTACTTTCAGCTGCTCCATCAGTAAGGTATCCTTTTTCCCCATCGCTTTGCGAAGTGTATCGGAATCACCGCGCGTGAAATTTGCAAGCAGTCGCGAAAGAAGCATAACCTGTTCCTGAAACACGGTAATTCCGTAAGTTTCACTCAGGTATTTTTCCATCATCGGCAGGTCATATTCAACTCTTTGGCGACCGTGTTTGCGGGCAATATACGCAGGAATATAATCCATCGGACCTGGGCGATAGAGGGCATTCATGGCAACAAGGTCTTCAAAACGGTTGGGTTTCAGTTCCCTGAGATGTTTTTTCATCCCCTCGGATTCAAACTGAAAAATTGCAGTGGTTTCACCCCTACTGAACAACTCAAAGGTTTTTGGATCGTTCCACGGAATTTTTTCAATGTCTATTTCAATACCTTTGGAGAGTTTTATATTTTCGAGCGACTCTTTAATGATGGAAAGCGTTTTCAAACCTAAAAAATCCATTTTTAAGAGACCGATTTGCTCCACAAACCTCCCGTCAAACTGAGTGGTGAGTAATCCTTCTTCATCTTTGGTCGGCATCAGGGGAAGATGGTCGGTAAGCGGATCGCGGCTTATAATTATGCCGCAGGCATGAACGCCTGTCTGCCGGACTGACCCCTCAAGAGTTTCTGCAAATTTTATGGTTTGGGCGATAAGCGAATTTTCCGAAGATTTTTCCTTTCTCAAATCGGGACTTTCCTTAAACGCCTTTTTAAAGGTCATTTTCGGAATTTCGGGAACCAGTTTCGCCAGCCTGTCGGCTTCTGGCAACGGCAGCCTTAACACTCTTGCCACATCGCGGATTGCCATTTTTGGAGCCATCGTTCCGAATGTGCAGATGTGCGCAACTTTATCCTGTCCGTATTTTTTGGTAACATAATCGAGAACCAGCTGCCGTCCGTCATCGTCAAAATCGATGTCCACGTCCGGCAGTGAAATTCGGTCGGGATTGAGGAAGCGTTCAAAAAGCAGATTGTATTTGATGGGGTCGATATTGGTTATTCCGGTGCAGTAGGAGACAACGGAACCGGCTGCCGAGCCGCGCCCCGGACCGACGAGAACACCCATCTGGCGGGCTGCGTTTATAAAGTCCTGAACAATCAGAAAATATCCCGGATAACCCATCTGTTTGATGGTGTCTAACTCAAAATCTATTCGGGTGCTCACCTCCCCGGGCACCGGGTCGCCATAGCGCTCTTTTGCACCTTCATAGGTGAGATGGCGGAGGTATTCGGATTCCTGTTTTACGCGCAGCACCTTCTCATATCCTCCCAAACGTATGAAATCTTTTTCGCCAAACTCCTGAATCAGCTTAATTTCCGGGAAGTCTTTCATAAAATCTTCCATCGAACCAAAAGATTCGGGAATAGGGAAAAAAGGCATTATCGGCTCGGAGTTCAGCGGATAACTTTCAATTTTTTCAACAATCTCAGCCGTATTTTCAAGCGCTTCGGGAATGTCATTAAACAGCTCGTTCATCTCCTCCTGAGTTTTGAACCACTCCTGTTTTGTATAGCGCATCCGGTTGGGGTCATCCACATCTTTTCCGGTGTTCAGGCAGATGAGCAGATCGTGCGCATCTGCATCCTCTGCATTGGTAAAATGCACATCGTTAGTAGCAATGAGCCTGACATTGTGCTTTTTAGCCAGATCAACCAACAATTTATTGACTTCAATCTGCCTTTCATAGACATCTGCACGCTGAACCGGATCTTCAGCCGGATGGCGCATCAGTTCGAGATAATAATCTTCGCCAAAAATCTTTTTGTACCATAAAATTGCCTCATCGGCTTCATCAAACTGATTATTCATCAAGAGTTGCGAAATTTCACCGCCAAGACATGCCGATGAAACGATAAGCCCATCGCTGTATTTCTCAAGCAGTTTCTTGTCAATCCGGGGTCTGTAATAAAAACCTTCGGTGCTGGCAATAGAGATTAATTTTACTAAATTCTGATAGCCGGTTTTATTTTTTGCCAGAAGAATCAGGTGCTCTCCGGAACGGTCAACCACATCTCTTTTGTCGGAAATGCTGCGTCTGGCAACATAGGTTTCACATCCTAATATCGGTTTTATCTTTGCCCTGTTGCATTTTTCATGAAATTCTTTGATGCCAAACATGGTGCCGTGGTCAGTAAGCGCCAAAGCAGTCATGCCGTTGTTTTTAGCTTTGTCAACCAAAGCATCCACGCTGGCGGCACCATCTAAAATAGAGTACTGGGAGTGAACATGTAAGTGTGTAAACGGAATCATTCTACTTCAATTTTTTTGTAATTCTGCTAAAAAGCCTGCATAAAGTTACAGTTTTTTGAGGGGTTTAAAAGGATTGTTGATAACTACTAAACAAAAAAATCCGGCATTGGAGCCGGACTTTTTTGCCTATGATGTTGTTTCTTAAAATGCTGAGGCGATTTCTTTTCTGATTTCCTCAAACTCTTCCGGGCTCAATTTTAATGTTTTTGAAAAATTCAGAATGTCAGCTTCGCTTTGCATCGGGACGAGGTGAATGTGTGCATGAGGAACATCTAATCCCAAAACAAGCGAGCCGATTCTAACGCACGGAACAGCCTTTTTTAAGGCAGATGCAACTTTTTTTGCGAAAAGATGAAGTCCGGTGTATAGCTCGTCATCCATTTCGAACAGATAGTCCACCTCTTTTTTGGGAATAACTAATGTGTGTCCTCTGGTTAGCGGTGAAATATCTAAAAATGCAAGGAAGTGCTCATCTTCGGCAACTTTATATGCTGGGATTTCCCCGTTGACAATTCTTGTAAAAACAGATGGCATAGCAGAATTAAATTGAGATTTCTATAATTTCGAAAGATATAGTTCCTGAAGGAACTTGTATTTCAACAACATCGCCAACCTTTTTCCCCATTAGTCCTTTGGCAATTGGGGTGGCAGCTGAGATTTTCCCCTCCCTCACATTGGCTTCCCCCTCAGGCACAATGGTATATTGCATGACGGCATTGTTTTTTTTGTTTTTAATCTTTACTTTATTCAAAATGGCAACCCGCGAGGTTCCGAGTTTGGTTTCGTCCAAAATGCGTGCTTTTGCGATTCTTGATTGTATTTCAACAATTTTTGCCTCAAGCATACCCTGGGCATCCTTGGCGGCATCATATTCGGCATTTTCGGAAATATCTCCCTTATCAATTGCCTCTCCAATCAATTTTGAAATGGCGGGCCTCTCAACATTGAGCATTCTGTCCAGCTCCTTTTTCAGATTGTCCAAGCCCTCTTTTGTTAAATATACTATGCGTGACATTTTAAATCCTCCTGATTTACTTTGTGCTATAAAAAAATAGAAAGAATTCCGGTTTTTCCGAAACTCTTCCTTTTCGGCAAATGTAGATAATTTATCTTAAATCAAAACAACTTTCAGTGGGAATATTTTCAGAGAATTGAGTATTAGCCGTTAACTGTATTTTCTGTTGAGTATTTCACTGAAAATAACTGCCTGCTTCAATGAAAACTGTTTTGAGTCGCGAATTTTCTTTCGGGTCGGTTTTTTGGGAGTATGCACCGGTTGCTCAAAAATTGTTCTTGCACCTTCCTGTTCGGGTGAAAAAGAGTACGCCGTTTCATAAATATGATCGAACAATTTATCTGCCGGGCTGCTCTGAACCGAAGTTCCTGCTTCATCCCAATCATCATCTTCCTTAGGTTGTGGTGCAGGTGGTTGCGGTACCTGCTTTTTTTTCATCTGCTCCAAAAAACTGGCAATGATGAAAATTATAACCACTAAGACAACGAATATATCTTTCATTTTTCTTGTTTTTCCTTAATTTCTTTTCAAAATTACTGATATTTGCGAAAATAAAAAAGTGTTACAAAGTTTTCAAAAATATTATGGGGGTTTTCTTCTGATTTTTTCCCTTCTGCTGGCGATTCTTTCATGCGATAAGGTTGAATATCCGATTCCCGACGTTTATGTTTCGTTTACTGTCAACCTGAACATTGTGAACGATTTGAATGCGCCGGGAAGTTCTGTCTATTTCCCAAATGTGGGGTTTGGTGGCGTAATAATCTATTGTGAGGAGCCGGGAAGGTGGAATGCGTTTGACGCTGCATGCACTTACGAAGCAAGCCGTACCTGCATTGTGAGAAATGACGGAGTACTTGCCGATTGCCCCTGCTGCGAGTCGCAGTTTGTGTTGCTGAGCGGCGCTTATCCCGTAAAATCGCCAGCAACCATTCCGCTGAAACAGTACCATGTTTCTATGATGAATAACTACACGCTGAGAGTTTACAATTAACCGAAAAGGCAGATGATTTAATCCGCAAACATCTGCGTGCTAATTGTTTTGGAACATTGAACCCGGAACCCGGAACTTCTTCACTGACAGCAAAGTCGGGATTAGCCACCAAATCACAAAAACACAAAATTTCACTAAGCTTTTAAATATTCTTTGTGGGGCTTTGTGCCTACCAGGGGCAGGCAAGCTTTTGTGGCATTTCTTGTTTAATTTGCTTTTCGCAAATTTTCGCAGATATTTTAATACTAAACCGGCGCATAAAACAAAAAGGTCTTTTTATGGTCTGGTTTAATTGTTTATTTTTGTGGGAAGTATCAGGACAATTCTGATACGGCTTTTTCAAAAGAATTAATTTAATTTGTGGCAGAATGAAGACAATCGGAATAATTGGCGGTTTGGGACCGGAAGCAACAATAGATTACTATAAGGAGATGATTCAGCAGGTAAACCTTACGGATAAAACGCTGAATTATCCTGAAATTGTGATTTTCAGCGTTACCATGCGTAAATTTATTGAAAAGTTGAAAAGCGGGGATAAGGTAGGTGCTGCTGAATACATTACGGAATGTGTGTTGAAACTTGAAGCTGCCGGAGTTGATTTTGCAGCTATCAGTGCAAACACACCCCACCTTTTTTTTGATGAGATTCAGGAAAAAGTAAATGTTCCGCTGATTAGTATCGTTGAGGTTAGCAGAATTAAGGCAAAACAGATGGGGCTGAAGCGTTGCGGTTTGTTTGGTACAAAATTCACTATGGATGCTTCCTTCTTTTCAGACGTTTTTGCAAAAGACAACATTGAGGTTATGTCACCCGATGAAGATGATGTGGAGAGAATTAACGAGCTTCTTTTTACCGAACTTGAGTTGGGAATTTTTAAAGAGAGCACCAAAAAAGAGCTGCTTCAGATTGTTCAGAAAATGATAGACAAACGGCAGATTGATTCATTGATATTGGGTTGTACCGAATTCCCGATTATGTTTACGCAGGAGGAGTATCTGGGAATTCCTTTTCTTAACACGACCCGGATTCATGTTGAAGCTATTCTCGAAAAGGGAATGATTTAGAATTTAATGGTTTAACAATTCAAAAAAGCTTAGTGATGGAAAAAAATGTTTTAAATGAAAAGATAAACGCTTTGCGCAAGGAGAAAAATGCAGTAATTCTGGCGCACTATTACCAGGTTGCCGAAATTCAGGAAATTGCCGATTTTGTGGGAGACAGCCTTGATCTTTCCCGGAAATCCGCAGAAACTGATGCTGATGTAATTGTTTTTGCAGGAGTTCATTTCATGGCTGAAACTGCAAAAATTTTATCGCCACAGAAAAAAGTGCTGCTGCCCGACCTGAGAGCCGGCTGCTCGCTTGCCGAATCCTGCCCTGTGGATGAATTCAGAGCTTTCCGGGAGCAGCATCCCGACCACATTGTTGTATCTTATGTAAATACAACTGCTGATGTAAAGGCTTTAACGGATATTACCTGCACTTCTACCAATGCTTTGAAAATTATCAACAGCATTCCTGAAAGTCAGCCCATTATTTTTGCTCCCGACCGTAATTTAGGGAATTACCTGAACGGTTTAACGGGCAGGAACATGCTATTATGGGATGGCGCCTGTCATGTTCATGAAGAATTTTCTCTTGAGAAAATTATGAATATTCTTGAAGAGCATCCTGATGCAAAGCTGATTGCACATCCTGAATGCACCAAGCCGGTTCAGATTGCTGCCGATTTCATTGGTTCAACTTCGGCGCTGCTCAGGTTTGTAACCACAGATGAAAGCAAGAAGTTTATCGTTGCCACCGAATCGGGTATTTTGCACCAAATGCGAAAGAAAAATCCCGACAAAACGTTTATTCCGGCGCCACCCATCGACTCTACATGTGGGTGCAACGATTGCAGATTTATGAAAATGCACACTTTGCAAAAGGTGTATGAGAGTTTGCGAGACGACAAGTTTGAAATCAGACTGGATGATGAAATTATCAGAAAGGCAGTGATGCCTATTCAGAAAATGCTGGAATTGTCAAATTGAACCGGTTCAATTTGAGCAACTTGCCGTTTCCTGGTAATTTTATTTGCAAATTTATACCCCATCATTTAAAAGATGAAAAATGTCTTTAAAAACAAGTTTGCGCTAATTTCGATAGCTCTCTTTTTAGCTGTTTTTATTTGGCTTTTTTTCATTTTTCCCGATAAAACCAATCGCAAGATCATTAGGCAGAGTGCTCGTGAATCTGTTTTTGCCGGGAGCATGGCGTGCAAAGAGTGCCATGAATCCGAATATGAAGCGTGGAAGCTTTCAGACCATTATAAATCAATGCAGGTTGCTGATATGCAGTCGGTCCTCGGTGATTTCAACAACGCTGTTTTTAAAAGCAAAGGTTTTACGAACAGGATGTTCCAAAATGGCAGTACCTTTTATATGGTTTTGGAAAACCGCAATGGAAATCCCGACACATTCAGTGTAAGATACACTTTTGGCTATTATCCTTTGCAGCAGTATATCATCGAATTTCCGGATGGGCGCTACCAGTGTACGCATGTGGCGTGGGACAGCATGGAAAACAAATGGTTTGACCTCTATCCCGATTTGGAAATTCATCACAGTGAATGGCTTCACTGGAGCGGCGGAGCGCAGACGTGGAATAATATGTGCGCCGATTGTCACTCTACAAATCTTCAAAAAAATTATCAGGCTGAATCGGACAGTTACCATACAACATGGGATGAAATAAATGTTTCGTGCGAAGCGTGCCATGGACCGGGAAGCGAACATATCAGGCTGGCAAGAGCCGATGCCAAGCCGGAATTGGTAAATTCGTCAGTTTTTTTGGGCGCTTTCTCATCGCAGCAGGAGCAGATGCAGTTTTGCGCAAGATGTCATTCGCGCAGAAGTCAGCTGACCAACAGTTTTAATTTTGAAGAGCACTGGATGCAGCAATACAGTCCTGAAATTTTGCGCCCCGATCTGTACTATGCCGATGGGCAGATTTTAGATGAAGTTTATGTTTGGGGCTCTTTTACCCAAAGCAGGATGTACAGGGAGGGCGTGCGCTGTCTCGATTGCCACGACCCGCACACCTACAGGCGTAAAATGGAGGGAAATCTGCTCTGTTTGCAATGCCATGATCTACAGACTTATGACAACAAATCCCACCATTTTCACGAACCGGGAAGTGATGGGGCAAAATGTGAAAGTTGTCACATGCCCGGACGCTACTATATGGTGAACGATTATCGTCCCGATCACAGTTTTCGCGTTCCGCGCCCCGATTTGAGCGTAAAATACGATGTGCCCAATGCATGTAACAGATGCCATGAAGATCAGTCGTTTCAGTGGGCATCAGACTGGGTGAATACCTGGTATGGCAACAAAAGACAATTTCATTATTCTGAGATATTGCTCAGGGCTGTTCATCTGGAATCTTCGCCAAAGGAGATAGCTCATTTTACAACTATTGATACCATTCCGGATATTGCAAAAGCAACTGCCCTTTTTCATTTAGAAAATTATGCCGGAGAGGAAGCTTTTCGGGCATTATTGGGTTCTTTGCAGCACCCGGCGGCACTTGTGCGGCGCACAGCAGTGGAGGGGTTGGGATTGTACAACATTGAAGAATATAAAACCAATATGATGAAATCACTTTTTGATACGGTGAAAATGGTGCGGCTTGCCGCCTATAACGCACTTTCCGGTGCGGATATCTCTTTTGCTTCTGCCGGCGACGTTGCTCAGTATAATCGTGTTGGTGAAGAATTTTTTGAAACAAGTACGCTGAATTCCGATTTTCCGTCCGGGAAGTTATATTTAGGGCAATATTATCAGCGTGCAGGGCAGACAGATCAGGCGCAGGAATATTATGAAAAGGTGATTGCGGATGACAACTATCAGAATATGGCAAGAATGAATCTGTCTCTGATATACAATTCCCAAAACCGTAATCAGGAAGCGGCAGGATTATTAAAAAAAGTTATCGAGCAGGAGCCGGATTATGATTATGCTTTCTATTCATTGGGGCTGTTGTATGCCGAAATCAACAGACCCGACTCGGCAATTATCTTTTTGGAGAAAAGTATTGAGAAAAACCTTCAGAATGCAGCTGCATACTACAATTTAGGATTGCTATACCAGCAACAGAATCAGGCTACAAAAGCGGAAAATACATTTTTGAGGGGAATAAAAAATATTCCCGGAAACGAGCGGCTGCTCTACGCGCTGACACATTTCTATCTTCAGGAAAGAAACAGAGAACAGGCAAAACGATACGCTCTTGAATTGAACAGGCTTTTCCCGGGGAGGCAAGATTATATCGGGTTGCTGGAATTGATCCAAAATTAGACTGACTTTCTGAAGAATCCGTAGCGTATCAGGCTGGCGGCACT
>JACDJB010002921.1_pt1 | contig 11693 bp, 5 predicted proteins | sample 7454121 | NCBI WGS metagenome assembly JACDJB01 (sample SAMN14253290, study PRJNA609438) | sludge metagenome | isolation source: sludge after 25d culture with pyrite | collected 2018-12-20 | reverse complement strand
CGTGAGTTGATGCTGAATTTGAATTGCAGGGTTGGACTGTAACTGAGCGATTCCAGACTATGGTAATTTGAAGAAATCTCAAAAGGAGATAAAGCAACGGCTTCAAATTCTCCCTGAATGACCCGATCGGGGAATATGCTGTAAGCATCTGATTCATAAATTGCTTTGCGATTTCCTGAACAGGCTGAACAAAGTAGCCCTGCGCTAATTACGGCGGAATATAATAGATGACGATTCATGTGGATGTAAGTTTTACCGGTTGATCAATGTCCTGAAAGGTTTTTTGATTATTTAATGATGCTAATGTTTGATGCTGAAATAGTTGATGGTAATTGGATATGACAGACTCCGGTGGATTTGTTCCAGTACCAGCGAATGGTATTATCGGTATCATACCAGACTGCTTCGATTTTTTCCTGTCGTACGGACTTTATTTTCTTGCCATTCACCAATATTTGCTTCGGAGCTTTATCTGTATGCAGACAAATGCCTGTTTTTCGGTTTTCGCTTTTCATAAAGCCGTTGCGATTGTCTGTTTTCAGTTCTATTTCATAAGCATTTGTACGATTGGTACACCTGATAGTGGTTTTGCTGAATAAATCCTGCTGATAGCCATTAGTTTCACCATCATCTTCATATAATTCAAACGAAGCGGTACGGCCTTCAGCAGCAGGATATATGTTGAACAGTACCGGAGCGTTTTTCTTTTCCCCGATGTATTGTTGTACCGGCATTTCAGGAATGACCGAACCTTTTTTTACAAACAGGGGGATAGTTCTCAGACTTACAGGATAATTTATCCATTGCTTGCCTTTATAGACTGTTTTTCCATCGTTATAATCGATCCATTCTCCCTGAGGGAGATAAATCCGTTTTGTAGAAGCTTCTTTTTCAACCACAGGTGCGACAAGTAAATTACTTCCGAGCAGAAATTGTTCATTCAGATTGGTTGTTTCAGGATCGTCGGGATATTCCAGCAACAAAGCACGGATAAGCGGCAGGCCGGTATCATAAGCCTCACGGGCTGTGGTGTAGAAGTAGGGATGTAGTTTATATTTCAGTTCGATGGCTTCTCTGCTTAATTTTTCGGCTTCTTCTCCGAATGTCCAGGGTTCAGCGGCATTATTTCCTTCGTGATGGGCACGACTCAGGGGGTTGAAAACGCCGAACTGCATCCAGCGAACGTAAAGTTCTGCCATAGCTTCACGGTCGGTAATGTCGCCGCAGTAGCCCGATATGTCGGTTGTCCAGAAGGGAATAAGTCCCATGCCGGCCGATTGTGCCAACGGTAGCTGGGCAGCCAGTAAATTCCAGCCGGCGCTCACATCATTCCCGTTTCCCGAGTCGCCCGACCAACCGAAGGTGTAGCGTTGCATACCTGCGTAAGCAGCCCGTGTCATTTGAAACACCCGTTTCCCCGGATTCTTTCTTTCGAACTGTTCTGTTACCACTTTGTCCCAGGTTAGTCCGTACACATTGTGAATCTCGTCATGCATACCGGCATGGTGTTTCATAAACAAGCGGTCAACATCTTCTTCGTTGCTCCATGCCGGTTCGCCCATGTCGGTCCAGAAACCCTTTACTCCATCATCAATTACTTTTTGCTGATATTCGCCCCACCAGTCAGCCACTTCAGGTTGGGTAAAATCAACCACACCGCAGTTGCCTCCCCATGGCCATGGCATATCATAGCTCGTTCCGGTGCGGATATCTTTCACAAAATACCCCAGCGAATCAGCTTCTTTCCATTGCTTCACATTGTTTTGCGAAATCACAGGGTCCTGCGATACAATCATTTTAAACCCCTGACTTGCCAGATCAGCCACCATGCCTGCCGGATTGCTGTAGTTTTCTTTTCTCCATTCAAAATCCTGCAAGTGCTGTGTCCAGCCAATATCCTGATAGATGATGTCGCAGGGAATCTGTCGTTTTCTGAATTCGGCAGCCACTTCCCGGGCAAGATCTTCTCTGGTGTACAAACCCCGGCATTGAGCAAAACCCAGTGCCCATGCAGGAGGCATGATAGGTTTACCTGTCAGATCGGTATATCGTTGGATAATTTTTTTATAAGTAGGGCCAAAGATGAAATAATACAGCATTTCGCCACCCGGAGTACTAAAGCTGTAATAATCATCAGATTTGCTACCGAAATCAAACTCGCTTTTAAAAGTATTGTCGAAAAATATTCCGTAACCATAATTACTCATGAAAAAAGGAATACTTTTATACAAAGGATCTTCGTTGACACCATAGCAGGGACGGTCGCTGTTCCACATCCTGAAAGTCTGGCCGCGACGGTTGAGCGATCCGCTTTTTTCTCCCAGGCCAAAGAATTGTTCATTGGGTCGGAGTGTTTTATAAGTTGTTTGCTTTTCCCCTTCTTTCATATATCCTTTTTGCTGATAATCTTCCAGCAGGAGTTTCTGATATTTATCGAAAATTCGCAATTGAAAAGGCGCTTTGTTGATACGAAGAATTAATTCGGAAGTATAAATTTCATAACTTCCCGCCAGTTCATTAACATTCAAATTTCCAACCGACTCAACCGACTCATTTATTACGGCAAATGAAGGATTATTTCGCTGAAAGGAACCGGTTTCATACCAAATTCTGATAATGCCGGGACTGACAAATTTCAGTGACACAACAATATTATTATCCGTTGTGAAAACCACTTCATTTTTATTTGTCTGATGTGAATTAATATTGCCGGGCGTTTGAGCAGTAAACCTGACCGGAACGATAGCGAGCATAACTAATAACAACACAATTTTTTTCATACCTTCAATATTTAAAATTCAACAACAAGCATGTTCCAGTATTGTAATTCGGGGAGCCTAAAGCTTACTTTGTCGCCCACTTGTTTAAAATTCAGTGAGCGGGAAATACCTCCGGCAACATCCGGAGAAGCGATCCATATTTTTTTCACCTGTTGAGTGAACGATAAGGATATTTTCGCATCTTTTACAACTACCGGGGGAGGTTGTACTCCCTCATTGTCCCTCCATTCCAACGAAACGGCACTTGTCAGGTTAATAAGATGGATCACCTGTTTATCAGGGAATAATTTGCCAAAATAAGCAACCTTGCCTGTGCTTGCCGGCCAGGGTTCAAGACCTAACTTATTATCAATTGAATTTAAGGTGATCGTATTAAAGTTTCCTCCATCGCGCAACAGGTTTTGATAGGCAGTCAGGAAATCATAATATTTGATTAGCGCTGTTTTCAGTTCCTGTTTCATCTGAAGGTTATTGTTGGGGAAATATTCTTTTCCCAACATGTGCTCTCCCAATTCAATGTGTGAGCCCCCGAAAGCAAAAATCACCGCATTCGTCATCAAAACCGAAGCCGTATTGAAGTAACCCTTGTTATTGGCGAGGTTGTAGTTCATATAAGCAGCCAGTACGGTATTTTTTTGATGGTTTGAAAGCATATTGTTTTGTTTTATAATGGTAGCCAGATCGTTGTAACGGTCGTAGGGAGTCCAGACTTCTGTATATAAGAACGGAACAGGAGCAACAGCAATGCCCTGCTGACCGTATTGGGAAACAGCATTCAATACATTGACTTTATCCGGAATGGCCCTCTGAACTGCTTCAATAAAAGGCAGATAAGTATTTGCCAGATTCAGTGAATTGCCCTGATAAGTATAGCGGGCGCCTCTGTTTCCCAACTGATCCATGTGGAAGCCATCAAAACCGAGGAACTGATACACTTTCTTTGTTTCATTAATGGCATAAGTCTGCCACTCGGGATTCGATGGGTCGAGCAAATAAATATTGCTTAAAAACGGCGAACCGAGAGGATGATAATCGCGGTTGATGTGCGTATTGTCGTTGAAAACATACCATTCCTTTTTTACTCCGTCATTTTCTGCATTTTCCCACGCACCGTAAATCAGGTTATAAAACATCGAGCGGATATTGCGTTTGTGTCCGCTTTTGATGTACTTATCCACGGTGCTGAAATACACTTCTTTATTGCTGATTTCCCGCCAGCTTGTTGCCGGAACATCTCCGTTCATTGTAAGGGGTTGATGATGTTTTCCCAGCCAGTCATAATACTGCAAGCCATTGATATGGTATTTAGTCAGTTGATCAAGTACCTCATCAATTTTTTCTTGTGATAAATTTCCGAAATCTGTCAGAAAGCCATAACGGGGAAATTTAGTCCAGTCGGACGAAACATCTATTGCAGTTGTCGCATGAATTCTCTCAACACCATTAACCACACTGTACACTTCTGCCATATATCCCCTGAAATCAGTTGATGGAGGTGTCCATTGCCAGTTGGTCGCGGTTAACTCCGTTGTTTCAGTTACAGCTCCTGAGTATTTATACCTTACTTTGGCCCCTGAAGGCAGTGAAACTGTTTCGAGCGAAAAGAGTACAGTTTCTCCGGGCTTGTAGGCTGCTTTATCAGTTGAAAGCAGCAGATTCTGAAAGTTGGGAGTTGCCGGATTTTCCGGTGCCTCCGGGAACTCTTCAACAGTTCCCGGATTACAACCTAAAAGGAATAAAGAGAGCAACAAAAACGATAAGATGTTTCTTCTCAACATAGATAATTATGACATTAACTTTCGTTACTATTGTTTCACAATGCTGATATCCAGTGTTTCCAGATTCGCGGTAATCACATAATCGCCGGCAGCAGTGAGACTCCATTTTTCGTCGTCAGAAGCACCTCCCTTGTGGCGGTACATCTTGGTGTCGCTGGTACGCATGTACATATCCTGCCCCCAGTCGCTGTTGCGGTTTACCGGGAATTTGAAATCGCCTGCCACCATCGGTCCGGAGTAGGTGAATATACATCCATTGGTTGCATCTTCGGTTAATTCTATTGCATCTCCGATATTCCAACCGATAGGGGTAGCGCTGCCCACCATGTATAACTTCTCACGGTGAATGTCGATTGAAAGATCAAGCAGGTTCAGTGTGATAACATAGAATCCCTTTTTCGTGATGGTCCATTTCTCATCATCCGAAGCGCCACCGTGGTGCAGGTACATCTTAGTATCCGACTCGCGCATGAACATATCCTGTCCCCAGTCGCTGTTGCGGTTCACCGGAAATTTGAAATCACCGGCATTCATCACCCCGGTATAAGTAAATACAAACGGATCGGTAGCACTCTGTACCAACTTTGTTGCGTTGGAGATATCCCATCCATTGGGTGAAGCATCGCCTACCATGTAAATTTCACTGTAGGCAGGTAAATCAACCTTTTCGTATGTGATGGACAAATCGAGCAGACTCACTGTTACTTTGTAAACTGCTGTTTCAGTAATACTGAATTGCTCATCAGGGTCAGAGTCGCTGGTGCGTAAAACGATTTTTGTATTATCAGCGCCTTTATTATAAGAAGGCAGGAATTGTCCCTTTGTTGTGATAAATTTAAATGTTCCGGCACCTAAGCCACCCTGATAGACAAAAACAGTCGGATCAGCCTGTGGCGTCAGTTCAATGGCATTGTCGGCACTCCACCCGTTGGGTGAAGCACTTCCGATGATGTACAGGGTTTTGCTTACCGGTTGGTAGGGAGTAACACTGATGCTGATAACAGGAGATGTTTCTCCCGTTACCGGTGTGGTGTAGATGGTTGAGATAACGCGGGCTTCCAGATTCATTGCCGTTCCCGGTGTACCATTCCAGCGGGTAAGTAAAGAATCATTCAGTTCTCCAACAGTGAAACCTTTGCTATATTTTCCTTTTCCCATATCGAAACGGGCAGGATCGGCAAAATTATTTCCCAGCTTATCTACTTCCAGTACATACGAAATCGATGCGCCGGTACCGTTATTGGTGCCAGTTGTCCAGGTTAATGTTAGTCCGGTATTGTTAATCTGCTTTTGATTAAGTTGTATAGTACTTTGCGAGGCAGTTACCGCCAGAGGTCCGGCTTTTATGTTATCGTCGGGATATTCTGTTTCACAAGAGCTCAGAATGCATATTCCGCCGAGTAGCAGAGCCGGCAATAATTTATAATATGATCTTATTTTTTTCATATCTAGATACTATTTAAGATTAATAGTCAGTGTTTTGTGATAAATTTGGATTTGCATCCCTTTCTTTTTGAGGTACAGGGAATAGTAAATGCTTAGTAGTCATGTTCGTTTTTCCTATTGAGTGAAGGAAATCAATGCCATACTGTCCGTCGTTCACACGAATTAAATCGAACCAGCGTTGTCCTTCGAAAGCCAACTCCATACGTCGTTCATGCAGGATTTTCATTCGGAGGTCCGATTGGTTGAGTCCGCTTACATTTCCCAATCCTGCTCTGGCACGAACTTTATTAAGTGTGGCATTATCATTTGAAGCCGGAAGTTGTGCATCGGTAGTTTTCCCCAGTTCGTTCAATGCTTCTGCTTTCATCAGCAGGACATCGGCATAACGCAATACCGGAAAGTTAAGAGGATTATTATCATAGGCATTAGCAACAGATTTTGCTACCAGGAATTTACGCAGGTTGTAGCCAGTATAGGAGTATGATTTTTTATAATCCATGTTATCGAATTTAGGACAGCCTTCATATAATACAGTAACATCTTTTCTCAGGTCTCCTGCCTCATAAGCATTTACAAATTCCTGTGTCGGCTGATTCCATCCCCAGCCACCTTCTACCATATTTGCTCCACGTGGTCCGGTAAAAGTGCTTAGCCACGACGATTGATTTTCGTTATCCCAGAAACCGTATCCGGCGTCTTTCACATATTGTACTTCGAATAGCGATTCGACACCATTTTCTTTGGTTGGGTCGAAATTGTCTCCATAATTTTGAGACAGGGCGTATCCCAGGTTTTTTACCTCATCGCAATAGTCAATTGTTTTTTGCCAGTTTCCAAGTGTCAGGTAAACTTTCGCCAGCATGCCATAGGCAGCTCCTTTTGAAGCTCTTCCGACATTAGCTCCGGTGTATTGATCGCGTGCAGGCAACAGTTCAGCAGCTTTTTCAAAATCAGCAATAATCTGATCGTAAACCAGCGATTTAGCAGTTCTTGCAGGCCGTAAATATCCCTGTGGATCAACGGGTTCGAGCACAAGGGGAACGTCGCCGAAGAATCGTACCAGAATAAAATAGTAATGTGCACGTAAGAAGTAGGCCTCACCCAATACACGGTTTTTAATGTTGTCGCTGATATCCATACCGGGTACATTTTTAAGAACAAGATTGGCCCGTAAGATTCCCGGCCAGGGACCTCTCCATAAATCGAGTACTCCCTGATTATCGGTTGAGGTAACAAAGTTGGCCTGATCCTGAGTTTCAATACCGTCGGTACCTCCGGCAGCGCCTACAATACTGTTGCCGGCCATAATGTCGGTAGTCCACATACGCATATTGTACAATTTAGGCCACTGAAGTGGTTGGTAAGCGCCATTTACTGCTGCGATAGCATCCGCTTCAGTAAGATAGAAGTTTTCAGTATTTACTGAATCCTCAGGCGCTTTGTTCAGAAAATCCTCGCTGCAGGAAACCATTCCCAGGGTGATGATTGTCAGAAGAAAATATTTTGATAATTTCATAACTCTTTCTTTTTTATAGATTAAATACCAAGGTTAATACCGACAGTAAATGTGCGGGTTACAGGATAGACATTATTATCGATGCCATTTACACCTACTTCAGGATCAAATCCGCTGTAGTTGGTAAATGTGAAGATATTTTGCCCGGAAATATAGAACCGTGCCGAATGAAGCTTAATCTTCTGAATGATTTGAGCCGGCATGGTATAACCTAAAGTTATATTTTTAATACGCAGATAGGAACCATCTTCCACAAAGCGATCCGATGGACGTGTGTTTTTATTCGGGTCGTTGAATATTGCACGCGGAACGCTATTGCTGCTCCCTTCTCCATTCCAGCGATTGAGTGTGGCGATAGTCTGATTTTGTGCTACTGCCATGGCCTCGCTCCAAAATCGGTTGGCGTTTACGATCTGATTTCCGGCTACTCCCTGCAGAAAGATGCTTAAATCAAATCCCTTGTAAGTAAAAGTATTGTTCAGGGCGAATATGACCGTCGGATTCGGATTTCCCAAATAGGTGCGGTCATCATCGTTGATAACACCATCATTGTTCAAATCTTTGAAACGAATATCTCCTGCCGATGTTCTGTTGAAAGGATCGTTTCCGGGAACCTGAACAGCGTGATTATCCACTTCAGTCTGGTTTTGGAAAACACCGTCGGTCACAAATCCGTAGAAAGTATTGACAGGCAAACCTGCTTTGATTAATGCGAGATTATAGTTCAATCCAATACTTCCGCTCGACATAGGAATCGTGTCGTTGATGCTGATTACTTTGTTCTGATTGAAAGAGATGTTGAATGAAGTATTCCATTTCAGTTTGCCTGTCAGATTTCTTGAATTGATGGTCAGTTCTATACCCTTATTCTGCATCTCGCCAGCATTGATTGATGGTACATATATATCAGAATACCCTGTAGAAACAGGAACTACCATTGGAACCAGCATTTTATCCGTATTTTTCAGGTAAGCGTCGATCGAGACATCCACCCGTTGATTTAATAGTGTGGCATCAATACCGATATTACCTTGTTTCTGTCGTTCCCATTGTACGTATGGATTCGGCATTACAACAGGTACAACCGCCGAAACGATGGTATTATTGAAGTTGTAGACATAGGTATTCAGTGAAGAAGCAAACGAATAATTTCCTATTTCCTGATTTCCTGTCACACCGTACCCAGCACGCACTTTCACATCATCGAAGATATCGATGTCCCGCATGAAATCTTCTTCAGAAATACGCCATGCGGCAGATGCTGAGGGGAAAGTTCCGAATTTGTTTCCACTACCGAAGCGGGAAGATCCGTCGCGTCGGATAGTTGCAGTGAATAAATATTTATCTGCGAAACTGTAATTGACACGTCCCATATACGAAAGGAGGGCCCAACTGGAGGTGTTCCCTCCGTTTGTGGGTTGTTCAATCCCGTTATCGAGTTGTTGCGTCGTTTCACTCGCAAATTTTTTGACTGATGCATTGATATAATTGTTGCGGTTTTCCTGAGCACTGGTACCAGCCATGATACCTACACGGTGATCTCCTATTGTCTTTTCATAAGAGAGAGTATTGTCCCATAACCAGGTAATGTTTTTGTTATATCGCTGATAAAGATAAGCCGAACTGTTGATGCTGGTATCCCATTTATAAGTGGGCGACCAGGTACGTGAATCCCAGAAATTTGCCTGCAACCCGTAAGTTGTTTTGAATTTCAGGTTTTTCATTAATTCCAGTTCCGCATAAACCGATCCCATCAGATTGTATCCTGAAGTCAGGTTTTCAACGGTAAGCGCTTTCCCAACCGGGTTTTCAATGTCTCCGTCATAAATGGGTTGAGCTACGGGGCCTGAGTAACTTCCGTCAGATCGTTTTACGGGTTGTGTAGGTAATGCGAGCATAGCATTCTGGATGCTGTAACTTCCGCTGGGTTTCAAATCGTGGTTCAGCAGTATGGTGTTACCCACTTTTAACCAGGAGTTTACTTTGCTGTCGGCGTTCACCTGCAGTGAAAAACGTTTAAACCCTGTACCGATCACGATACCCTCCTGATTGAGCACATTACCGGAGATATAATAGTTTGTTTTTTCACTGTTACCCGAATAAGAAAGAGAATAGTTCTGCATGGGAGCGGTGCGGAAGATTTCGCCAAGCCAGTTGGTGCCCACACCCAGACTCTGAGGATCCCAGAAAGCAGGATTAGGAACCTGTCCGCCATTGGTCAGCATTTCATTCTGAAGTTGAGCAAACTGACTTGCATTCAACATCTCTACCACATTGGTAGGTTGTTGTAGTGCATAAGAATAATTAAAACTGAGATTTGATTTTTCAACGCCCTGAGTTCCACGTTTGGTGGTTACAATGACCACTCCGTTAGCTCCCCGCGAACCATAAATAGCTGTTGCGGAGGCATCCTTTAATACCTGAAGCGACTCAACATCGTCCATATTCAGTTGATTAAGTCCGCCAGATACAGGAACACCATCGATGACAACCAACGGATTGCTGTCGTTGATGGTACCGGTACCACGAATTCTGAAAGTTGCATCCGAACCGGGAGTTCCTGAACTGATAACCTGAACACCGGCCGCACGACCCTGCATGGCATCACTGATGCTTGGAACAGGTAAGGACGTAAGTTCATCCGATTTAATCACAGAAACAGATCCGGTGAGATCTTTCTTTCGCTGAGTGCCATAACCCACCACCACTACTTCTTCGAGTTGTTCCGATGTTTCAGTCAGCACGATGTTTACCGGGCTACTTTTCACCACCACTTCCTGAGTGGTATAACCTACATAAGAGACCAACAATACCGGGTTTGAAGAATTTGATGTCAGGGTAAAACTCCCCGAGAAATCTGTAATTGTTCCTGAAGAAGTGCCTTTGAGCACCACACTTACGCCGATCAATGGATCGCCATTCACATCCGCTACTTTTCCCGTAATGCTGCGGCTGCTTGTCTGCGCTGCTACAGGAAGAAGTATCCATGCCATCAAACTACCTGTAAGCAGGAAGTTGAGAAGAAATTTTTTCATGTTTAACTTCATGTTAGATATATATTTAAGATTAATTTGCCGGGATTCGCTTTTCCCCGATGCAAATATAGAAGGTAAAGAAATCCAAAAAACCGAATGGAACAGGATAGTAGTGAATTTAAAAGAAGTATTAACTCTAATGGTTAATTTTCAATCAATTATGTGATTTGGATCGGAGGAAATTAGTAGTAACTTTAGAAAAAATAAACTCCGGTTTAGTTGTTTCCTAAACCTATTCTCATGACTTTATCTTCAAATTCTTCTCTGTTTCCAAGGGCCTTATTCCGCATTTTAGTACGGTAGTTATATACAGTAGATAAAGAACATCGCAAAAAATGAGATATTTTTACGCTGTCGGTAATGCCCAGACGAATTAATGCAAAAACGCGTAACTCGGTGGTCATCAGTTGCCCCTGTTTCAGCTGAAAGCCTTCGTCGTCGGAAAGAAGTTTTCCGAATTCTTCCACAAAATCGGGAAATAATTGCAGAAAAGTAATGTCGAAGTTGTGGTAAAAATCTTTCAATTCGTCCTCAATCAATTGATTTGATTTGATAAGGTGCATCATCTCTTCGGTTTTCCCGGTACCGGCGAGTTTATTGAGTGAGCGGCGATAATTGTCCAGTTTGTCAATGTATTCCGAACATTGATCCATGTAACGCCCGATATATTCTTCCTTGATGATATTACTTTCAGAAAGTGTTTCATTGGTATCTTTCAACTCTTTGTTGATACGGAAGAGTTCATGGTTCAGTTCGTTCAGTTGATCATTAGTTAACGAAAGATTTTTACGGGCGGCGGCCAGTTTTTTCATTTGCCGGTAGATGAAGAAAACTGCTATCATCAGGGCGATGGATAAAAAGCTGATGATAAAAATAGTAATCATCATCAGTCTTTGTTTCGACAAGGTCTGATGTTGATATGCTTTGTCCACAATGGGCATGATCTCCGAGATTTCGATGGTTCGGAGTCGCGCGTTACAAAAAAGGGCATCTTCGAGCGAGCGGCGCGAGTAGAGATATGCCCGGTCGATGTCGCCATCCTCATAAAGCATAAAACTCAATAACCGAAGCGAAACATATTCTTTGGTTGCCGATTTCAGGTCGTGGATAGCCGAAATGGTAAGCCATTTTTTTTCTT
>JACDJB010002920.1_pt1 | contig 11695 bp, 9 predicted proteins | sample 7454121 | NCBI WGS metagenome assembly JACDJB01 (sample SAMN14253290, study PRJNA609438) | sludge metagenome | isolation source: sludge after 25d culture with pyrite | collected 2018-12-20 | reverse complement strand
GAACGTGGGGATGATGATCCAATAAAATTTATACAATTCTGCAAAGAATTTTTCCCTGATATCAAAGTGTTGGTTTTAAGCTATCACTCTGAGAAAAACCTTCTTGAACTCGGACAGGATGCGGATTTCGCTTTGTCCGCCGCGGAAAGTTACGAGACTACTGTTGCAGTGCTGGATCACTTGTTGTTTAACCGGCCTCTAAATATTTAAAAAGCTGTCAAAAATATACTTTTTGACAGCTTTTTGATTATTAACGCGCTTTTCGATTGACTTCTTACAATTCTTTTATCTCTCTCACAAGCTCGGTCACCATCTTTTTTGCGTCCCCAAACAGCATCATCGTTTTTTGTTCATAAAACAATTCATTGTCTTCACCAGCAAATCCCGGGCTAAGACTGCGTTTTACAATCATGACGCTTCTGGCCTTATCGACATTAAGAATGGGCATACCGTAAAGCGGACTTTCCTTTTTGTATCGGGCAGCGGGATTTACTACATCGTTGGCTCCGATTACCAGCGCCACATCCGTATTTTGAAAATCATCATTAATTTGATCCATTTCAACCAACTGATCGTAAGGCACATTCGCTTCCGCCAGCAGTACATTCATGTGACCCGGCATACGGCCCGCGACGGGGTGAATAGCATACCGGACATTCACACCTTTGTCCATCAGAATTGTAGCCAATTCCCGTAAAATATGCTGCGCCTGGGCTACAGCTAATCCATATCCCGGTATAATAATCACTGACTGAGCGCTGTCCATCACCATCGCGGCGTCTTCCGCGGAATATTCCGTGACCTGTGAACGCTCTCCTGCCGACATCTCTCCGGTTCCCCCTTCTGTACCAACCGCTCCAAACAAGACATTTGTCAAAGAACGATTCATTGCTTTACACATAATCTGTGTTAATATAAGACCGGAGGCCCCCACCAGCGCTCCTGAAATAATCAATACATTATTTGAAAGCACAAATCCCGTGGCAGCGGCAGCCAAACCGGAATACGAATTCAGCAATGAGATTACCACCGGCATATCCGCACCACCTATCGGAATAACCAGCATAACACCGAGCACAGCCGATATTCCAATAATTATCAAAAGGAAATTGATCAGTGACGGATCCAGTACAACAAATACACCCAGTACCACAACCGCCAGGATAAACAGGATATTAATGGCCTGATGCATAGGGACTACAATTGGCGCGCCCTTCATGATACCCTGCAGTTTGGCAAAGGCGATCAGACTGCCGGTAAAAGTTACGGTTCCGATCAGCAGACTTAGGATCATAGTGATAATCACATCATTGGTCATGCCCATACCGCCTGAATGAATGTATTCGGCAAATGCAACAAATGTTGACGCGACACCTCCAAACCCGTTGAAAAGCGCCACCATCTGAGGCATTTGCGTCATTTCTACCTTTTTGGCGGCAATTCCGCCAATGGCCGCGCCGATAATCAGACCGGCGATGATATATGTGAAATCCAGAATGGATCTGTCAAGCAGTGTCATGACCACGGCCAGAAGCATCGCGATCATAGCCAGCAGATTCCCTTGTCTTGCTGTTTTTGGTGAGCTCAGTTTTTTCAGACCGAAAATAAAAAGCGCTGCAGCAATCAGATAAACCACATTTGTAATTGTTACCATCAGTTGCTCCCCTTCTTTTCTTTGTCCTTTTTAAACATTTCCAGCATCCGGTCAGTAACCATAAATCCTCCGACCACATTGATCGTGGCGCTGATCACTGCGAGCATTCCCAGGATTTTCCCAAGCTCATCAAATCCGCTGCCGGCGCTGATCAAAGATCCGACCAGGGTAATACCCGAGATCGCGTTTGATCCTGACATTAAAGGCGTATGCAGTAAAGGCGGAACTTTTGTGATGACTTCAAAACCCACAAACATTGCCAAAACGAACACATAAAGAGAAACCATTATCACGTCATTCATTCTATTTACCTCCGCTTGTTACTGCTTTCGCGATTGCATCATTGAGGATATTTCCGTCATGAGTGATGCACGCGCCCTTTGTAATTTCGTCATCAAAATCAAACTGCTCATTCTGATAAAGATGTTTTAACAGATTTGTAATATTTTTGGAATACATCTGACTGGCGTGAACAGGTAAAGTCGCGGGAAAATTTACTGTCCCGTTAATAATAACTCCGTTCTTTTCAATAATCTTATCCGCCTGAGTAAGCTCACAGTTTCCTCCCTGTTCCGCCGCAAGATCAATAATAACAGAACCGGGTTTCATCATTTTCACCATTTCTTCCGTAATAAGAATCGGCGCTTTTTTGCCGAATATCTGAGCCGTGGTTATCACGGCATCGATCTTTGGCAGACGGGCTCCAATGGCTTCCTGTTCTTTTTTGAGAAATTCATCCGATTGTTCTTTCGCGTATCCGCCCGATGTTTCAGCGTCTTCCGGCATCTCCATCTCTACAAACTGCGCCCCGAGACTCTGAACCTGTTCCCTGACCGCGGCGCGCGGATCAAACGCTTCGACTTTCGCTCCGAGACGTTTAGCCGTCGCGATTGCCTGTAATCCGGCCACACCCGCCCCGAGCACGAACACGCTGGCCGGGGGAATAGTACCGGCGGCAGTCATCATTAGCGGAAAAATCTTGCCTAAATGATTGGCTGCAAGCAGCACGGCTTTGTAACCCGCCAGTGTCGCCATCGAACTTAACGAGTCCATACTTTGAGCGCGGGTTATTCTTGGGATAAATTCCATTGCGAATGAAGTAATTTTACGGTCCGCTAATTTTTGGATCACATCAAGATTGTTAAATGGCGCGAGGTAGGATATGAGATGACCGCCATTTTTTATCATTTCAACTTCTTGCAGCTTTGGTACCTGTACTTTAATGATGACATCTGCCGCCTTGTACAATTCCGCGTTATTTTTACAAATCTGAGCTCCGGCTTCTTTATATTGATCATCACTGAAAGAAGCAGCGGTCCCGGCGCCTGACTCTATGAACACTTCATGATTATTGCGGGTGAGCGTGCTGATCATTGATGGAATAACCGCCACACGCGTCTCACCTTTTGTGATTTCCCTGGGAATTCCGAATTTCAATTTTACCTCCCCTGTTATTTTTGTTTTCCAATTAAGATAATATTCATTTGAAGAAAACGAACTGAATATGTTACAAATAATATTTCTTGGAATGAATCTTTTATATAAATCAAACAGACTGGCTTCATTAAATTTCTGCTATTCCTTCGGCCGCGCGCGGACAAGTATTGAATTTATCAGACTAAAAAACGGTATGAAGCCAGTAACCGAGAATCATCAGACTGCCGGTAAAGAAATGGATACCGACACTTGAAGCATTCACCTTTAACAACTCATACGGCATTCTTTGCCGGTCCGCGTCGACTCTGTTCCAGCGGATCATCCACTCTTCACCCCATTTTACCGCGTGTCTCACAAGCACCAACGGGAGCAGAGAAATCAATACAAATGGCGTGGCAAGCGAGGGGCGGAAGAAACCAATTATACCCAGCATCAAAATGAACGCAAAACTCATATAGTTAAAAATGGCATAGTATTTAAAAGGCCGTTCGTACAGGACGTGATCATCCTTGAAACCAGCCAGTCTTACTACCCAGGTAATTTTTCCGGCTTGTTTATCAGATGGTAAATCCTGAAATTGATTGATCCATACAACCAGCATGATCAATAATGCAACCGGTATCGACGCGAGTAAGGGCTTTTGCCAGCTCCAACCCAGACTATTGGCATTAAGATACGGCGCGGTTAACACATAATGGGTGCCCAGCACCATCACCGGACCGAATCCCAGGGCGATTGCCGGCTCTCCCCATCCGTGATAGGACAGGCGAACCGGATTCCAGGTGTAAAATATTCCCAACGCGATTCCGAAAAACCCAAACCACAAAAGCGGGCTGTTTCCAAAATAGGATCCGGTTATTATCATATTTAATTTTAATCCGATATAGATCGTAGCGCCAAAAGACAAAATAGTGGCAAACAGAACTTTCCACGGCGCCATTAAACCCGCCTGTATCATCCGGCTGCCGCCGTTAAACGGACTGAACACTTTATTATATTCATCCGCCCGGCTGGTATGATCGAAATAATCATTGCCCATATTCGTTCCGGCCTGCGCCAGAATCGCTCCTGTGAGAATAAGCCAGAACGTTGGCCAACTCCATGTACCAGACGCGCCTCTGTTGAGCAGATCATTCCACGCGATCACCGCGCCAAGCAAGACCGGCACAATCGCCGCCGTAAAAAACGGAGCCCTGACCGCCCTCAACCACAGTCCTATTCTGGCATAAACGGACTGGAACAGGTCTGCCATGACATTCACCCGGTTTTCCGGATATTCACGCCATTCAAATTTTTCATCCGCATAAAAATCAACGTATTTGACGCGAACAGGTTTAATCCGGTAATATCCGACCACTTTGTTCTTAATCAGGAACTGGTCATCCATGTATTCCTTAAAGGCGGTTGTCTTTTCCAGAATAAGATCATGCGCTCGTTCTTCTTCGGATTTATCTTTTATCCGGTGACAAATCCCCTCCATCTGAATACCGCGGATTCCTTCCTGACCGACCGGCCAGATAACAGCCTGAATTTTGGGATTAACACGAATCTGTTCAGCTTTACGTGTGGGATTAAATGTAAAAAAAACAAGATCCCGGTCATCCCTGGCGAAGAAAACGGATGCCCCGGAACTGTTATTGTTCACTGATGTCGCGATGACCATCCTGTCGGCTTCGTCCAATAGCCTGCTTATCCCGAGATCTAATTTATCCAAATTATTCTTCATTGGTTCTCCGTTTCAATGAAAAATTACCGGCCTTTACCTGATAAAATAAATCTTCTGAAAACTATGCACAGAACTTATGATCTACAACTTAAAAACAAATCTTTCAGCAAGTAATCATTTTTATAACAATAAATCATATCGAGTTTTGAATGGCGTTGACCGCGCCGGGATCTTCCAGTCCGCTCAGATCGCCCATCGCCTCCTGTAAATACGCCGCTCTGATAATACGATGCATCACTTTGGCATTCCTGGTTTTTGGAAGCGCTTTTACAAAACGAACTTCTTTTGGCTTCAATGCTTTTCCAAGACCGGTGGCTACTAATTCATGCAGCTCTGATCTTACTTTTTCATCAGGTTTATAACCTTCCCTGAGCACGCAGAACCCAATGACTTCCTGATCCTTAATTGGATGAGGAACACCGATAGCCGCCGACTCCGTCACAGCCGGATGACTGTTTAAAATCGCTTCAACTTCAGCGGGTCCCAGGCGTTTTCCGGCGATTTTTATTGTATCATCGCTTCGGCCGAGGATAAACCAAAGATTTTCATCGTCAATCGCGGCAAAATCGCCATGAAGCCACATGTTGCCAAACCGGCTCCAGTAAGTATCCAGGTAACGCTGACGGTCATTCCAAAAACTGCGGGTCATCCCGATCCAGGGTTTTCGGATTACCAACTCGCCTACTTCACCGCAAACCGATTCTCCGTTTTCATTCACCACATCGGCATCCATTCCAATTACCGGGCCGGAAAAAGAACAAGGCTTCAGCGGTTTAAAATAATTTCCGCATAAAATACCGCCGCTTATTTCCGTGCCTCCCGAATAATTAAAAATCGGTTTTTCACTATTTAATACATTTTTAAACAACCAAAGCCATGAATCCGGATCCCACGGACTGCCCGTTGACCCGGTCATCCGCAGAGAGGTTACATCATGTTTTTTGACAGCATCAGGTCCATGAGTTTTAAGTGTCCGTATGAGCGCGGGAGAAATTCCCAGATGAGTAATATGATGGCTTTCAATCAGCGACCATAAACGATCGGGTTCGGGATAATCAGGCGCGCCTTCATAAAACACCATGGTAGCTCCGATGATCAGCGAGCCAAATACTTCCCACGGACCCATCATCCAGCCCATATCGGTCATCCAATACATGACATTTCCGGGTTTTAAATCCATGGCATAGAACATATCCATCGCTGCTTTAACCGGAAATCCGCAATGAGTATGCACAGCCCCTTTCGGCTTTCCGGTCGTCCCGCTGGTGTAGATGAGCATCGCCGCATCTTCCGCGTCAGTTTTTTCGGTGACCGCTTTATCCGATTGCCTTGGAATGAGCTCATGCCACCAGTGATCTCTTTCTTCCATCCAATTTATATTTTTTCTGGAGATATAATCGACGACAATCACATGCTTTACCGAAGGGGACTCGAGCAAGGCCTCATCGGCGATGGCTTTCATGCCGATACTTTTTCCCCTGCGGTAGTATCCGTCTGCGGTTACAATCGCCTTTGCGCGACAATCATTCAATCGGCTCGATATGGCCGAAGGACCGTAGCCGCTGAACAATGGAAGTATCATTCCGCCTATCTTTAATATTGCCAGAAATGCGATAACCAGTTCCGGTATCATCGGCATCAGCAATCCGACAGAATCACCTTTTTTGAGTCCCAGTGAACGCAATCCGTTGGCACACCGGTTTACTTCATGATACAGCTCCTCATAGGTGAGAATTCTTACGGTTCCTTCTTCATTTTCCCAGCGAACAGCCGCCTGATGACGAAATTTGGTACTCTGCCATTTATCGAGACAATTATGTACAATATTCATTTTACCGTCAACACACCAGACCGGCAGCTCGATGCCACCGCTTGTATCCAGTACCTTAGAATACGGTTCGTAAAAATCAATCTGCAGATCACGGATCACCGCGTCCCAAAACCAGGAAGCATCATTGATGGACCGTTCCATCAGATGATCATAGTCAGCAATATCGTGTTTAGTCATGAATTTTTGCAGATTGCTGTCATCCATCCATTTTTTTACCGGCTCCCATACTACTTTCTGATCAAAAGGAAAAGACGCGGGCTGATTCTGTTTACTGGGCATAAATTTCTCCGGTGTATTTACAAAAGTTAAATCTGGGCAGCACCCTATTCATGTGCCGTTTGTTAAATCTATTCAGTGAAATTTCAATAATAAAAGTGATTCTTAAATCTAAATCATGGTTTATAAATTTTACGTTCCAATGAAAAACGCCTGCCGAGTGTAGTGTACTCCGCTCCGGCTAAACGTCCCACGGGATTAAGCATACCGGTGTCAATCCGTCCATTCTCAAGAAGAGCATCATCCACATGAAACAGAACGATCTCGCCAATCACTAAGAAACCACCACCCTGTTCAGCGGGTCCGATTTCAATGATCTTGTACAATTTGCATTCAAAACTTATGGGCGATTCCCGCACCCTCGGCGGTTTTACGATCACTGACTTTACCGGCGTGAGTCCCGTTTGTTCAAACTCGCTGATCTCAGGAGGAAACTCTGTGGCGGCGTCATTTACCTGTTCAATGATTCCCTCCGTGACGATATTAACAACAAATTCTTTGGTTTGTTCGATATTGTTCAACGTATCCTTTTTCAAACCGTCTTTTCCCCTGCGGGTCGGTGAAAAACATATGGTGGGCGGCTGCGAAGTGATTCCCGTAAAAAACGAGAATGGCGCCAGATTCGCCAGGCCATCCGTGGAGAGCGTTGAGACAAACGCGATGGGACGGGGAAGAATGCTTCCGACCATTAACTTGTAATTTTCTTTAAATGTCTGTTTTTTAGGATCAAATATCATATCTGCCTTCCGGTGTGTTTCGTTTTTTATATCTGTTTATTCTTCAAGCCAGCTAAAAGGGTAAGCCGGATCATCAATTTCGTCCGCTTCTTTGGAGATTATAAGCGGTTTGAATGTATCCAGCATCACCGCCAGTTCTTCGGTTTTTTTCTTTCCGATCGACTCCTCATAACGCCCGGGATGCGGACCGTGCGGCAATCCCGCGGGATGAATAGTGACTGATCCCTGACTGACGCTTTTCCGGCTCATGAAATCGCCTTCCACATAATACAGTACTTCATCACTATCCACATTGCTGTGATTGTAAGGCGCCGGAATGGATAATTCATGAAAATCGAACAGCCTCGGGACAAAGGAGCAGATAACAAAACCGGGACCTTCGAACATTTGATGTACCGGAGGGGGCTGATGCAGCTTACCAACAATAGGCATAAAATCACTGATATTCAAAATCCAGGGATAATAATACCCATCCCACCCGACAAGATCAAAAGGGTGATGCGCGAGAGTGTACTCCTGAATGCCGGACCTGAGTTTCAACAAAATCTTAAAATCCCCGGTTTGATCAACCGGGCCTGAAAATTCAGGGACTATGATATCCCGCTCACAATAGGGGGCGTGTTCAAGAAGCTGTCCGAATTTATTGAGATACCGTTTTGGAGGCTCCACCGGACCATACGATTCGATGACCAGCAAACGTGTATCATCACTCTCAAATTTAAACTGGTGCAGCGTTCCGCCCGGAATAATAATGTAATCCCCGTCTTCAAACGGCAGATCTCCGAACTGACTTTTCAGCATACCCCGGCCGCGATGAACAAAGATTACTTCATCCGCATTTCCGTTCCTGTAAAAAAAATCCGCGTTTTTTTCCGGAAATATGGTGTACATGACAACATCGCTATTATAAGCGAGCATCCGGCGTCCGCTAATCCAGTCCCCAAAAGGCTTAAATTTAAAAGTTTCAAGATGCCTGTGGCGGTGCGTGGAATCCGTGGTGGGAACCGGATTAACCGGTTTGAATGAACCGACTTTTTTTATTCGGGTAGGAGGATAAATATGATAGGCATTTGAATAGATGTTTGAAAAACCCTCCCGGCTGATCAGTTCCTCGTATCTCAATCCTCCCTCTGAGCCACGATGCTGAATATGCCTTTTCGGGGGTATTTCACCTCTTTTTATATAATATGGCATACGTTTCCTTCTTTTTCCTTCAATTTCTACATTGAACCATCTTTAGAAGATCAATGTTTCACTTTCCGCTTAAAATTCCCCGGATTTTACCGTTTGCAAAGCACCACTGTAAATTCCATCACGTTTTTCGGGCATCTGCCTGCGTCATATCCCACAAATACAATAATAGACTCCCGGCGCCCAGACAGACCGCGCCCACATCAATCAACCATCCTATTCTTGGTATTTCCCTGAACAACGCAATAATAATGATTCCGATGAGCATTGAAAAAATTAAACTTCCTGATTCCCCGCCTTTTTTCAGCAATTTCAGCAAATAATCGCCGATGAATAATCCCGTAATGATAATCCCTATATAAACAATAACAAGATAAACTGCCGTTAAGATCATGGCGGCCGGGATGGTAATAATCAAAACCAGAAGTATTGTTATCGCAAGGGGTGTTAAAACAAGAAACAGAAATCCTATACCGGAGCTTAGCCCTACCCTCTCGGTCATCGAGTTTGTTAACTTTTTTAGAAAGGGCTTTAAAAATATACTCAGGATAATCCCGACAACAAACATCGCTAAAATTCCCCAATAAAAAAACTTTGTCTGATAAAATGATGATTCCGGTTTGATAAAAATCTCAAGATCCGCCGGACGAAATGGAATTTTATCAATATCCAATTCTCTCGTAACTGTTAATTTTGTACCCAACGGGGATGAATAATCAGGGCCAAAATCAATATTGTGGGCTTCAAGTTCGACACCCTTGCCGATAGTTCCGTTTAAAAAAGAATTCCTGGCGCTTCCTCTGACAGAACCATAAATCCGTCCGCCCTCAAGCCTAAACTCACCCGAACCGGTGATTACATTCCCCCTGACTAATCCGCGATCCGTGATCTTGAGACTACCGCTATACACAAGAACATCACCGCCGACCTCGCCGTCTATGATGACGCTTTCACCGAAGCTGATCACCATATCATTGACTTTTCCGGTCAGGATTAGCCGACGGCAGCCCGCGATGACATCATCTTCTACTACGCCTTCAATGTTCAGTGTTTCACAGCCCGTATAGAGGTCGCCTTTAATATATCCCCGGATATCGACATTCGCGGACCCGGCGAATAAATCCGTCAACATGGTGTCACCACTAACAACTCTCACGGACTCCCCGCTTTTAAATTCAGCCGCGAACGAACTCAAAACCAGGGAAAGAATCATGATGTAAAAGAGTTTCATGTTCACTCCTTTTTTTCAGGCTTATATACGAAGATTAATACTATTTATTCCACCAGCGTGCTTAAAATCCCTAAATGTTCAATTTCAAGTTCTACAATATCCCCTCTTTCTATCCAGCCGTCTGCTTGCTCCGGCCTTAATTCCAGAATGCATCCTGTTCCCACCGTTCCCGATCCGATGACATCACCCGGGAACAAGGTAACCCCCTGAGAGGCGCGGGCAATCATTTCTTCAAAGCTATAGGTAATATCCGCAAAATTACCTTCGGAAAGCAACCGGCCGTTTTTTTTAGCGGTCATTTTCAGATTGTACCCTTTATTTTTTCTGAATCCTTCGATTTCATCCGGTGTGACCATATAAGGCCCGAGACCCGAAGCAAAATCTTTTCCTTTTGCCGGCCCCAGCCCTACACGCATTTCTTTTCTCTGAATGTCTCTCGCGGACCAGTCATTAAGAATCGTGTACCCGGCGATATACTCCGCGGCTTTATCCGGCGAAATATCTCTGCCCGCTTTTCCGATGATACAGGCAACTTCAAGCTCATAATCCAGTTCCCGCGTATAATCAGGTTTACGCAGACTCTGACCATGTCCGAGAAACGCGTTTGGATTTGAGAAATAAAAGACGGGAAATTCATACCACTCAGGAATCATCCGCAAATTGCGGAGCGCGCGAGCGGTTTTGACATGCTGTTCAAACGCGTAGAAATCTCTGAATGACGGAGGATTTATTACCGGTGGAAGAAAAATCACATCGGATGACTGAAAAGCCGCGGGCTGACCATCAACGATGATATCATCAGGATTTGCATTTAAAAGAATTTCAGATAAGCCGGTCAACTTTGGGAAATACCTGCTCCATTCTTTCAATAGGCCGTTCACGGTGAAGCGCGGTTCAAGACCGGCATCATAGCTGTTTTTGACTTTTGCCCAGGCCGCGGCCTTCTCCAGATCAATGACCCGATCATAAAGAAATATTCCCGCGCGCTGCCGGCTATCAGTCATACTACTGAATGTGAGTAATTTCATATATTTTTTATCTGCACAGTGAATTTAATAAAGATGACAATTAATCAGAGTTTGTAAATCAGATACAACCCGCAACGGGAACCGGATTAATCTCTAAACTAATGGATTCAATGAACTGAAAAAACCGAAAAAATATTTTTACAGATTTCCTCTGCGATCCTGTTCTCTTTCAATGGCCTCAAACAACGCTTTAAAATTACCTTTGCCAAAACTCTGTGATCCCTTGCGCTGAATGATTTCAAAGAACAGGGTCGGGCGGTCCTGAACAGGCTTAGTAAATATTTGCAGCATATAGCCAATCTCATCCCTATCCACAAGTATCCCCAGCTTTGAAAGCGCGGTGAGATCTTCATCTATTTTTCCGACACGATCCGGTAGTTCCTGATAATACGACTCAGGCACATCCAGAAACTCTACGCCGTTCGCGACCAATTTTCCAACTGTCTGTACAATATCTTTTGTCTCCATGGCAATGTGCTGTATTCCCGGACCCGAGTAATATTCTACAAATTCCTCTATTTGAGATTTCCGCAGACCCGCCGCGGGTCTGTTTATGGGCATTTTTATACGTTCATTTTCATTCG
>JACDJB010002919.1_pt1 | contig 11698 bp, 5 predicted proteins | sample 7454121 | NCBI WGS metagenome assembly JACDJB01 (sample SAMN14253290, study PRJNA609438) | sludge metagenome | isolation source: sludge after 25d culture with pyrite | collected 2018-12-20 | reverse complement strand
GACCAAACCAATATTCGCAACTATCTCTATACCATCACCAAAAACAGTTGCCTGAATCACCTGCGGCAACAAGAGATCATCTTTCGCAACAACCGCGATTATCTTATTCCCGAATTGCGTTACCGCCAGGAGGCGTTGCAGTCGTTTGGAGACACTTTCGATGATGTGGAATCCCTCATCGAAAAAGTGGATGAAGCCATCGAACGACTTCCCGAAGTCATCAGAACTACTTTTAAACTCAATCGTTTCGAGAATCTTACCTACGTGCAAATAGCCGATAAGCTGGAGATCAGTCCTAAAACCGTGGAGGCACGTATTTCCAAAGCGCTGAAAATTTTACGAAGTGACCTGAAGGAGTACTTGCCTTTATTGGTGGGACTGCTGGGTTTGTAGATGTTGAAGGAGCGGGAAGTGGGAAGTGGGGAGCACGAAGTGGGGAGACCGGAGACGGAAGACGGGAGACGGAAGACAGAAGACCGAAGAGGGAAGACCGAAGAAGGGAGCATAGAGCGGGAAGCACGAAGCACGAAGCACGGAGAGGAGGGAAGCGGGAAGCACGTAGAGAAGCACGTCACATCCTCGGCGCTCCGTCGCTGAAGCTTTGGAGCGTAAGTGACAAGCCTTCGGAGACCGAAGGGAGGAACACGGTGATACCGACTGCAGCCTGCCTGCCGACGCAGGTAGGCAGGGGTAGGCAGAGAAGTCAGAAGCTCGAAGCAGAAAGCTGATAGGAAAAAGAGATTAAAGGAGTAGAAAGGATCGATGGAAAGCAAAAGATTGAAGGGAAAGAGATTGCGCCGGATTGAGCGAAGCCGCAACACCGAAGCTAAGGAAACAGATTCCTCACTCCCATGGTCTTGTCTTTCCGATCCGGCAGCTGCCGGAGAGGAATCTGTTTTTTTATGGCACTTGCTTTATATTCTTGAATAAAATCCCCATTCGCAAATCGCTCTAATTCAATTGCTTTTGCACATTTTTAAAAATAAATTCAAAAAAAGTGCATTTTTTCGATAGGGTATTGCCCTTTGAATGTGTTTAGTGTTTAAAAGAGACAAAGAAAACATTGGAAGAACAATTTTTACATATACTCCGCAATAAAATTACCGGGAAAGAGCGCGCAGCTTTTTTCAAAGAGTTGGAGCAGGATGAAGTGAAAAGGAAAGCCTTTAGGGCCTTCGAAAAGCTGTGGATAGCCAATAATATGGCACATCGCCAAACTTCATCAGCAGAAAAAAGAAGAAGCTTCAAAGTGTTTTGGAAAGCAGCCCACCCTGAAAAGCAACTGCAAGTGTGGCAAACTGTTTCAGGCGTGGCAGCAGTGCTACTGGTGGCCTTGTTTGCATCCTCTCTTTTAATTCCCGGCCTTTGGCACCCGGCTTCCGAAACGCTGGTGTTCTCAGCCCCAAAAGGCAACATCTCTCAGGTAACCCTGGCCGACGGCAGTGCCATCTGGCTCAATTCGGCTTCTAAAGCCACCATAACAACCCATGGTAACAAGAAAGTAGAAGTGGACCTGGAGGGTGAGGCCTTTTTTGATGTTCCTCACAACGATTCTCGAGAGTTTCTGGTTCAAACCGGGAAATATCGACTACGCGATATGGGAACCCGGTTTAACGTGAACTACAATCCACAGAATAATCTGTTGTCCACCGCCCTTTTCGAAGGAGCCATTGAATTTAGCAGAGATAACAGTGTAATCCTTGACGACCTTGAGCCGGGAACCATGTTCTCCCTTAACCTGACTACCAGAAAATTGACTTTTGCCAAAGCCGATGTGGAATTTGTGACGGCCTGGAAAGAGGGTAAGTTCGTGTTTATTAATAAAACATTGGGGCAAATTACCACGGAGCTTGAGGAGTGGTATGATGTGAAGTTTGTGTTCAAGAATGAAAAGATGAAAGAGGAGATTTTCTCCGGCGTAATTAAACGACGCACCAGCATGGAGCATCTGCTCAAAGTATTGCAGTTGTCAGCTAAAATGGATTATTCCATCGAAGAGCTGGAAGATGGCAGTAGTATCGTCTATTTTGACAAAACCCAATAAAAAACAAGGCACCTCGCGCCAACGAGGTGCCCTGAATAACAGTTAAGAACGAAACTGCGCAAACAGTTTCATAATGTGTAACTAAAACAATACAAAAGTATGAAAAAAAAACGAAGAGGAGCATGCCCATTCAGGCATGGTCTGCAAAAAACATGGCGAGTTATGAAACTATCAGTCATTATGCTGGTTTTCTTTGGTCTTACGCTTTCGGCCAAAACCACCGAGGCCCAAAAATACCTGGAAAACCTAACGGTTGAAAATGCCTCCATCCTGGATGTGTTTCGGGAGATTGAATCCATCAGCGATTATGGTTTCTTCTTTAAGAACGACCAGATGGACCTGGAAAAACGGTACACCTTTAGTCTAAAGGATGCGACGCTTGAAGAAGCTTTGGCCCGCATCTTTTCCGACAACCAATACACTTATCAGGTGGTTGGGGACAATGTGGTGGTGATGCGAAACGAGAGAGATAAACGCAGTCCGCTTGGGGTTCCAAACATCCAACAGGACGGCAGAACCGTATCAGGCACCGTGGTCGATGCCAATGGCGAGCCCATCCCAGGGGCTACCGTGGTGGTGAAAGGCACCACCACGGGTACCATCACCGATATGGACGGAAACTTTACCGTATTCGGCGTGCCGGAAGATGCCACGCTGCAGTTCTCTTTTGTGGGGATGAAGACGGTGGAAGTAGCAGTAGGCGAAAAAAGCAGCTTTAATATTGTGTTGCAGGAAGAGACGCTGGGACTCGATGAGGTGGTTGTAATAGGGTATGGTGTGCAGAAGAAGGTAAATGTTACCGGAGCGGTAAGCGCCATTACCAGTGAGGTGTTGGAGGACCGTCCTATTACTAATTTAGGTCAGGGTCTTCAGGGGACCATTCCCAACCTGCAGGTAGAGCAGAGTTTTGCACCGGGCGAAGGAGCTACATTTAATGTCCGGGGTACCACCTCGTTAAATGGGGGCGGCCCCTTGGTTCTGGTGGATGGAGTAGTACAAGATCCCAATCTGATAAACCCGGATGATGTGGAAAGTATTTCGGTTCTGAAAGATGCTGCTTCTGCTGCCATTTACGGAGCCAGAGCTGCCTATGGAGTTGTATTGATTACCACCAAAAAGGGAAAAGCTAATGAAAGTCCGAAATTAAACGTTTCAAGCTCATATACTGTTACATCAGCTACTAATATTCCCAAATATGCGGATAGCTGGCAGTATATTAATTATATGAACACGGCTAGTATTAACGCTGGCGGAAGCAACTATTTCGATCAAAGGTTGATGGATAATGCCAAGCGTTATTACGACGACCCGGAAAATAATTCCCCGGTTTATTATGATCCTGCAATAGACACTGATGGAAAGTACAATTATGCTGGCAACACCGATTGGGCTGATGAACTCTATCAGAGTGGGCTGATGAAGCAGGTGAATGCCAGCTTATCAGGTGGTTCCGAAAAAGCTCGCTATTTTATGTCCTACGGATTCATGGATCAGGCTGGGTTTCTAAAGTCTTATGACGACATGTATCAACGACACAATGTAAATCTTAATTTAGATGTAGATGTGTTGAGTTGGTTAACTGTTACCGGGCGAGTGAAATATACCTATTCCTATGAAGATCATCCATCGGGAGGTAGTAACGGGTGGTCTGGAATAACCGAGTATTCGGGACAATTAAAGAATGACTTAAGACCCTTAATGCCTGTAAGGCATCCTGATGGGAATTGGGCAGGACAGGGTCAATTTACTAATCCCTTTGCTGTAGGAGCTGAAGGAGGACATGACCAGCGTAAAGTTAACGATTTTTGGTTGACAGGGGCCGCTGAAATAAGGCCCTTTAAAGATTTAAAGGTGAATGTGGATTATACTTATAACCCATATTCATGGAACAAGGAGCGGACTTCAAGGTTATTCAGCGAATACTGGGCAGAACCCGGTAAATCAAACATTTACCCTTGGGTTAATCCCAATTCGGTAGCCTTGGAAAATAGCAACGATTATTATCAGGCTTTTAATGCCTATGCCAACTATTCTAAAGCTATTGATAACCACAATTTTGGATTTTTATTGGGTTATAATCAGGAAAAAAAGGATTATAAGTGGTATTATGCCAAAAGAGAAAATCTTATCGACAACGACCTTCCTGCCATTAACCGTGCTACCGGTGAAGATTATGTGAATGGTTCTATAACAAGTTGGGGGGTTCAAGGCACATTTTTTAGGTTTAATTACGATTACGATTCAAGATATCTGCTGGAGTTAAATGGGCGATATGATGGATCTTCTAAGTTCCCCAGTGGTGACCGAACCGAATTCTTCCCTTCTGTATCTGCTGCATGGCGATTATCCCAGGAAGCATTTTGGGAAGGTTTAAGCAATACTGTCAGCGAATTGAAGCTGAGGGGTTCATTTGGTTCACTTGGAAATCAGGACGTGGAAGGAAATTTCCCTTATATCTCCAACTACGGAATTAATACATCTTTGGGGTATTTATTAGGGGGTATTCGTCCGGTGAGCATTGCTTCAGGATCTTTAATCAGTCCTTCATTTTCATGGGAAAAGGTGGATCAATGGAACATCGGTCTTGACCTTGGGTTTCTCAGAAATCAATTAACGGCGTCATTTGATGTTTATCAGAGAAATACCATTGGTATGCTAACAACCGGAAAACCGCTCCCGGCTGTTCTGGGTACCAGTGTCCCTCGTGATAATGCAGCTGATTTAAAAACTATGGGTTGGGAACTTGTAGCTTCCTGGAAAGATCAAATTAACCATTTTAAATATAACATTGCGTTTAACATTTCTGATTATCAAGCTGAAATAACCAAATTTGACAATCCCACAGGCGATATTGGAGAATATTATGTAGGTCATAAAATAGGCGAGATTTGGGGCTATGAGGCAACCGGATTGTTCCAAACCGAAGCTGAAATTACGAACCATGTCGATCAATCTGCACTTTATGGTGGGGATTGGATGCCGGGTGATGTGAAGTATAAAAACCTGGATGGTGATGATGCTATTACATGGGGAAGCAATACGCTCTCCGATCATGGCGATAAGAAAATTATAGGAAACAATACACCCCGCTACCAGTATGGGTTAAAAATAAACTCGTCATGGAAAGGGATTGATTTAAACATTTTCTTTCAAGGTGTTGCCAAACGCGATTTGTGGTTAGGAAGTAATCGTTTTTTTGGAATAGGAAGCCAATGGGATGTACCTATGAGAGAAACAATGGATTTTTGGTCGGAGGATAATAAAAATGCGAGGTTGCCCCGTCCGTACATAAATGGTGGACATGGAAACCGACAGACCTCAACGTTGTATCTTCAAGATGCGTCTTACCTGAGACTTAAACAGTTAACCGTAGGATATTCATTGCCAGAGACATGGATTAGCAGAACTCCTATAAATAAAGTGAGGTTGTATTTTACCGGCCAAAATTTGTTTACAATAACGGACCTCAACGATCTTTTTGATCCGGAAAATACGAATCTCATGAGCTACCCTGTACCGAAATCTTACTCTTTCGGATTAAACCTTTCTTTTTAATTTTTTAACTTATTGAGATATGATAAAAAATAGATGTTTCATACTAATTCTGGGTTTGGTCATCACCTTAGGTGCTTGCGATGTTACTGACACAGTGCCTGAAGATGCAATTACAGATTTAAATTATTGGACAAAAACAGATGATTTAAAGCTCTGGGCCAATGATTTTTATCCAACACTATCAGGACCCAGTCAGTGGTACGACAATACCAGTGATAATTGTGTTACCAATACACCTGACAATCGATTATTTAATAACATTACCGTTCCCGGAAGTGGCGGTGGCTGGGGCGCAGGTGATTGGGCTAATATTCGTAATTTGAATTATTTTCTCAGTCATTATCAGACCGTTGAAGGGAATGAGGCTGAGATAAATCATTATGTTGGAGAAATTCGTTTTTTCAGAGCTCATGAATATTTTAACAAGGTTAAGCGATTTGGGGATGTGCCCTGGATTGATAAAGATTTGACAACTACCGATGATGAGTTTTTATTCAGCACTCGTGATCCCCGAAAAATGGTGATTGACAAAATTATTGAAGACCTCGAGTTTGCCGCAAACAATATGTTGTTACCCGGTGATGTAGAGGCAGGTCGTCTGCATAGGTACGCGGCTCTTCAAATGTTGGCCAGGGTTGCCTTGCATGAAGGAACCTGGATGAAGTATCGCGATATTAGTGGATGGGAAACTTATCTGCAAAAGGCCGTATCTGTTTCCCAAACCATCATGGACGAAGGCGATTATGCCATTGAAAAAGGTAATGCTCCGCATATGTTCGAAGACTATCCTCTGTTTTTCCGTCAACAATTTATTCAGGAGGACTTAACGAGTAATAGTGAATGTGTTTTGCCTCGTATTTACATTAAGGATAAGCTCATGCATGGACTTTCCAGACAAGTTAATGAAACGGGTTGGGGTATTAGTAAAGATTTCATAGAATCTTTTCTCTGTGTTGATGGACTTCCCATTGCATTAAGTCCTGTCTATCACGGAGACGACTCTTTACAGATGGAGATGGCCAACCGCGATCCACGCCTTAGAAATATGGTGGATAATAAAAATTTACCTTATTTTTTAGACGGATCGACGCCCATATCTTATCCAGTAACTGCCATTGCTGTTGATAAGTGTCCTACTGGTTATATGGCGTCAAAATTCCGGGATCCTGTTCCTTCTCAAAATGAGGCCAATCAGACTACCTACGATTGGTATGTATTCCGTTATGCGGAGGTATTACTCATCAATGCCGAAGCTAAAGCAGAGCTGGGAAATATTACACAAAACGATATTGATTTAACCATCAATAAATTACGTGAAAGGCTTGATGAGCCTGGAGAATTTCAGATGGGACGTTTAGTTCTTAATCCTGCAGAGGACCCGTTAGCTATGGTTAACGGACAACCCAGGTACGGCTACAGTCTGTCTCCGTTGCTTTATGAGATAAGGCGCGAACGCAGAATCGAATTGGCTTTTGAAGGTTTTCGATGGGACGATATTGTAAGATGGAATGCCGGGAAATTGATTGAAAATCCTAAAACCATGCTTGGGCTTGTTGTAAACGATGAGGTTGTTACCAGGTATCAATTTTTTAATGGTGGTACAAACCCATTTGCCGATCGTTCGTTATATGAGTTAACCGATTGGGATGGTGAACAAAAGAAGCTGCTTAAGGTATATGAAACTACCCAACGGACATGGGATGATAAGTTATATTTGGACCCGCTTCCAACCGATCAACTCTCTTTAAATCCTAATTTGGATCAAAATCCGGGTTGGTAAAATCTTGTAAATTAAATACACCAACTTTGTAATCCCATATTAAGCTTACAAGGTTGGTGTTTTTTATTGGAAATAAGTATCTTACAACTATTTAATTATTTTGATTTATGAAAATCTTTATAAATATGCTCATCTTACTTGTTTTGCTCTCGGGCTGCAAGCAAGAAACCGGGGTCGGTAAATTCCACTCCAATTTCGTGACCATTGAACCTGGCACACCCCTTGACCAGATTGTTGAAATGGCAGCCAATGTAACCCCCTCTGAAAGACAGCTGCGTTGGCAGGAATTAGAGTTTGTTGCTTTTTTTCATTTTGGAGTTAATACCTTTACAAACAGGGAATGGGGCGACGGAACTGAAAGCCCTGATGTTTTCAACCCATCTTCGTTGGATGTCCGGCAGTGGGTTGAAACTTGCAAAAACGCAGGTATTAAGCAGGTGATTATTACCGCTAAGCATCACGATGGTTTTTGCCTCTGGCCCAGCACGTACACTGAACATTCCGTAAAAAACAGTCCTTGGAGAGATGGTCATGGTGATGTGGTAAAAGAGGTAGCGGATGCTTGCAGGGAGTTTGACCTGGGTTTTGGTGTGTACCTTTCCCCTTGGGATCGAAACGCTTCATTTTATGGTGATTCTCCCAAATACAATAAATACTTCTTGAATCAACTTACCGAGTTGCTTACCAATTATGGCAAAGTAGATGAGGTTTGGTTCGACGGAGCCAACGGCGAAGGACCCAATGGCAAAACACAGATATACGATTGGGAAGCCTATTACAGCCATATTCGAGAGCTACAGCCCGAAGCTGTAATTGCCATTATGGGTCCCGATGTCAGGTGGGTCGGTACCGAAACGGGTTACGGAAGAGAAACCGAGTGGAGTGTGGTGCCCGCTGATTTGCAAGACCATGACTTAATTGCCGGTAGTTCACAAAAAGACATAAATTACGTGCCCAAGGGCGATTTTACCCAAGAAGATTTGGGAAGCAGGGAAGCAATTGCCGATGCGAGCGCTCTTATCTGGTACCCTGCCGAAACAGATGTTTCGATACGCCCAGGATGGTTCTACCACTCTTCTGAAGACTCGCTGGTTAAATCGCCCGAAAAGCTCCTCGACATCTATTTTAGTTCTATTGGACGCAATGGGGTACTTCTTTTAAATCTTCCACCCGATCTCCGGGGATTGATCCATGAGAATGATGTTGAAGCATTATATGGTTTAAAAGCATTGGTTGATAAACTTCACAAAATAAATTATGCTGCCAATGCTGAGCTGAGTTCAACAGGAGAGAACCTGAAAGCTCTTGTTGATAAAGACAACAACACCTACTGGAATATTGAAAACATGAAGAATGTACCGATATTGGAAATTTCGTTACAAAAACCTGAATTGATCGACGTCTTATCCCTCCAGGAAAATATCCGTGTGGGGCAGCGCATTGAGGAGTTCAGACTGGAATATTTAGAAGGGACCACTTGGAAAGAAGCCACTTCGGGCACAACGGTGGGATACAAACGACTTTTGCATTTTGAGCCTGTTATAGCCAGGGATTTTAGATTAATTATCGAATCTTCGAGGTTGCAGCCAGCATTATGCGAAATTGGCTTATATAAGCATCCCGAGATTTAAGCAATTATTTAGGCTTGCGAATTTACTGTCTTTTTTAATGATGATCACTGATTATAAAATCAACTTAAGTTCCAATACGGTAACTTGCTGTTTAACAGTTCCGGTTGCCGATGGTGAATTTACCCAGGCTGTGCGAAGCAACGTGGTGTTAAGCGATTTGATTGCTTACACCACCATATCTACCGCAGCGAGCATCAAACCCGAAGGCAATGCTCCTCCCCTTGGCACGCCTTGCGATTGGACTACGGCCAACACCTATACAGTAACGGCCGCCAACGGCGATTCAAAAACCTGAACCATTGAGGTAACGGAGTTTAACAAATAACTCCACCGCAATTTGTGGTGGAGGGCGAAAGCTACGGGTTTACCCCAATTACCTCCATGGCTTTCCGCGCCGACAAACGCCTTACCTATCTTAGGGCCGGTGTGGGTTTTAATCCGGCTTCGGGAGCATAAAAACCTCCAACACACTAAACATCAAATGCTTAACAGCCGTTGAACGCGCAGCAAAGAATCCCCTTTTATTAGGAAATTCCCAAAAACCACAAAAGGAGTCGCTTTTAAGCGGCTCCTTTTTTTTGCTCCAAATGTTAAAAAGGAGATTTCTTATTGTCAGTACAAATCAAATAACTATATTTGCCCCTGTTTATGTATTACATAAATTTAAAAGAAGTAATTTTTACACTTATAAAGTAAGATGGCATGAGAAAAAAGAGGTCTATTTCGATCTTTCGCGTACACCCGGGTGGGTGCCGAATTAAAAGAACAGTTAAAGGTGGGCTGACAACCCTGCTTCTGATGGCAGCCGGGTTGCAGTTCTCTGCACTTGCAGCGACAGATGGCGATATTAAAGAGTCGGTAAATATGGTTTCACTTCAGCAACAAACCAAAACCATCACCGGAAAAGTAACAGATGACAATGGAGAGTCTATTCCGGGAGCTACTGTCGTGCTAAAAGGCACCACCAGCGGAACCATCACTGATATGGATGGTAACTTCACCCTGGCCGATGTGTCGGAAGATGCTATATTGGTATTTTCGTTTGTGGGGATGAAGACTACCGAAGTGCAAGTTGCAGGCCAGAACAATTTTAATATTGTATTGGAAGAGGAAACATTGGGTCTGGACGAGGTAATCGTCATAGGATATGGTACCACTTCGACCAGGATGACCGTGGGGTCCGTAACTTCCCTGCAAACGGATAAAATTGAAGATTTGCCTTTTACCAACACGGGAGATGCTTTACAGGGCCGTACAGCCGGCGTAGTTATTCAATCCGGGGGAGGTTCGCCGGGTTCAAAACCTCGAATTTCCATCCGGGGCGGAGAAAAGCCCCTTTACGTGATTGATGGGGTTATCAGGGATGAAAGTGACTTTAATTCTCTCAACTCTTCTGACATTGACAAAATAAGCATTCTAAAAGACGCCAGTGCCACAGCCGTTTACGGTTCACGGGCGGGAGACGGGATTGTACTCGTACAGACCAAACGGGGCAAGGCTGGCGATATTAAAATCCAGTACTCGGGTGGTATTGATTTCAGTCAACCGGCCGTGTTTCCCGATAAAATAAATGCCTTAGATTATGTGAATGCGGCTAACCAGGCTGCCGAGTACGACGGTCGCGACCCTCTCTATTCGCAGGAGGAAATTAATAAGATCGCTAACAAATCAGACCCTTACGGAAACATAACCGCTAACACCGATTGGCGAGACTTGACACTTAACGATTTTGCCTCCGGACACCGCCATAATTTATCTATGTCGGGTGTCAGCGATAACGGGATTAACTACTATGCGGCAGTGGGCTACCTTAAACAAAACTCTATATTTAAGGAGTCGCATAATAACGAGTATGATCGCGCAAACTTGAGAAGTAACATATCTACCCGGTTCGACGACATAGGTCTGGAAGTGGGAATAAATATCGACGGGGCACTGGAAAATAGAAATCCCACGGTTTGGGGTGATTACACGGTATGGAGTCAGATCCAGAATGTAAAACCAAACTATGCTGCATTTAATCCCGATGGAACCTACAGTTCGATATCAATACACCCTCTGGTTATTTTAGACAAAAGAGCAGGCTACAATGACGAAAAGGACAAGTACATCAACACCCAGTTAAATGCCAACTGGGATGTGCCAAGCATACCGGGGCTAAAGGTTGGAGCATTGGCAAATGTGCGCTACAGCGATTACAACCAAAAAATATTCCAGTCTAAAGCGCCTCAATACCAACCCAACGGAGATGCCGTGCCTTATACCAGCAACTTTTTGAGGATGCGCAATGATCACAGCACGCAAACTTCTTTCGATGCCAACCTGATGTACAAAAAGTCCATCGAGCGACATAGTTTTGAATTACAAGGAGTTTACAGCTTCTTCCGATCAAACGGAGAAAACTTTTGGGCACAACGAGAAAAATATTTATCATCGAGTTTCGACCAATTATTTGCCGGTGATGCTTCTACCCAAACCAATTACGGTGCCGGTCGCGAATCTGCCCGCATAGGTTATGTGGGCCGTGTTAAATACGACTTTGACCGCAAGTATTTGTTCGAGGGTAACTTTAGGGTGGACAAATCCGACAACTTTGCCCCCGGCAAAAGAACCGGATTTTTTCCGTCGGGTGCCGTTGCCTGGACCATTTCAGAAGAATCTTTTATGCAAGACCTGAAAGATAAGGGT
>JACDJB010002918.1_pt1 | contig 11698 bp, 9 predicted proteins | sample 7454121 | NCBI WGS metagenome assembly JACDJB01 (sample SAMN14253290, study PRJNA609438) | sludge metagenome | isolation source: sludge after 25d culture with pyrite | collected 2018-12-20 | reverse complement strand
TGCTTCACCGGGTGTTTTTTTAGATATTCGGTCACCCGTCCGGGGAATGTGTTCCCGCTTGATTCGCGCGATGTGCAGGCCAGATATCTTTCGGGTGAATAGTGGCCGGCTTCGTATTGTTCGCGAAGAAACCTCACTCCATGCAACAGTTGGTAATCCAGTTGAGGATAGCTTCGGATAAAGCTGTGAAATGGGGCGATGCCCGTGCCCGATGCGATAAAAAGCAACCGGTCATCTCTCTTCCAGTCACGGGGCAATGAGAAGTATCCGGTGGCTTCCTCCACCTGCACCTGGTCACCGGGTTTGTGGTTTTTAAGGGCGGGTGATATGTATCCGTCCAGTACCTCTTTCACCAGTATCTCAAGATAAGGGTCTGCCTCGCCGCTATACACAGAGTATTCGCGGGTGTGGATGCTGTTGGCAGGGCCCACGTTGATGTGTTGGCCGGTTTTAAACACCAGTTGATTGCGTTCCAGGCGCATCACGAAAGTAGTTTCGGTGAGGTGCCGCATCTCCAGTATCTGGTGCAGTTTGGTATCTATCTGGTTGTTTGGGGGAAGCTGCATAGGTGAATTCCATTTTGATAGATAACCTAAGAAGCGGCAGATGGTTCAATTATAGTTGAAGGAAACTTGCAAACATCAACTTCTATCAATTATAAATTAAGCTTTGAAGAGGAGTAATAGAAGTTCGTTTTTCAACCTACCCTATATTTTTCAAAACATGACAATTATAGTTTTTTTGATGTGGGTTACTTTCTATCTTTGTGCAGCGTGGTTTTTCTATTTTGAGGTCTGGAATAAGTGAACCACTAACAAATATAATCCAGGAAATAAAATGGTCTTTTAAAAAGATGTGCTGATAATCATTAAGACCTCTGCGGTCTTTGGACTTCCCTGCCTGCTCTTAGTCAGGCGTCTTCCTTCTTCCGTTCCGATAGCTATCGGAATCTGTCTTCGGTCTTCCATCTTCCAACCAAATTCTTACTCTATGAAAACAATGAAAGCCCTGGTTAAGGCAAAACCCGAAAAGGGCATCTGGATGCAGGAGATACCTGTTCCTGAGATACGGGCCAACGATGTTTTGATCAATGTGACCAAAACGGCCATTTGCGGCACCGATTTGCATATTTACAAATGGGACGAATGGGCCCAAAATACCATTAAAACCCCTATGACCATTGGTCACGAATATGTGGGATACGTGGCTGCCGTAGGATCGGAGGTATCCAGTGTGAAGGAGGGAGACCGGGTTACGGGCGAGGGGCACATTGCCTGCGGGCACTGCCGAAACTGCCGCCGGGGCCGGCAGCACATTTGTGAGCACACCATTGGTATTGGGGTGAACGTGGACGGTGCTTTTGCGGAGTATGTAAAAGTGCCTTCTAACAATGTGATGAAGATCAATAAAGAGATTCCCGATGAGATTGTGGCCATTATGGACCCTTTTGGCAATGCTACCCATACCGCTTTGTCGTTCCCGCTGATTGGCGAAGATGTGTTGGTAACGGGTGCAGGGTTGATTGGCAGCATGTGTGTAGCCGTGGCCAGGTTTGCCGGTGCGCGTTATGTGGTAGCCACCGAAACCAGCGAATACCGGGCCAATCTCGCTCGCAAGATGGGCGCCACCCGGGTAGTAAATCCTTTGAAAGAGAACTTGGGCGACACCATCCGCGAATTGGGTATGATAGGCTTCGACATTGGTTTGGAGTGTTCGGGTGCCCCCGCTGCCTTCAACCAGATGCTGGATCACATGTACAATTCCGGAAAAATATCTCTGCTGGGAATTTTGCCTTCCTCTACCAAGGTGAACTGGAATACCATCATATTTAAAGGCTTAATACTCAAAGGTATATATGGCCGGGAAATGTTCGAGACCTGGTACCAGATGGAGCAGATGCTCATGTCGGGACTCGATATATCACCCATCATCACGCATCGCTTGCCCATCAATGACTTTCAGAAGGGGTTTGACATTATGGAAGAGGGGAGCTGTGGCAAGGTAATCCTTAACTGGGAATAATGTGTGGGGGCGGTGCTATTTAATGGTCCAAACAATGCCTATGATGCTGCCATAAGCCATGCTCCGCCAGGGATTGCTGGTGATGGGGCAACTGCCCGTATTGCAGCCGATAAAGTAATAATAGGCATAGCCCAAAAGCGCTCCGGCTAAAATACCAATGGACATCCGGAGCCAGCGCGGCATTTTTTTCTTCTGCGGTTTTTCCATCTTTATATTTCGATGTCGTTTAAAAATAGGATTCCGATGCAAAGGTATTTAAAAATATAGATATATAAAAGTGTTGTATTTGAAGCAAAAAAGATGATAAGAAATATTTCAAGGTGAATGGGCAGGGAGGATCGTTAGAAGTTAGAAAAAAATAGTAAGTTTGTACGAATGTATCAGGTGCCATGTGCCTAACAGGGAATCCGGTGAGAGGCCGGAACTGTACCCGCAGCTGTAATCCCAATCGATGCTTTGCAACTGTTAACGCCACTGTTCCGGAAAAATGGGAACGGGAAGGTGTTGCAAAGAGGGAAAGTCAGAAGACCTGCCTGAGCATTATTATTCATCCCTGTTAGCTTTCGGGAGAAAAAGTTATGGATTCAAAAAAAATATGGAGCGCAATCGTGGTGCTCATCGTGGTTACTGCCTGCCACAGCGTTTCCAAAGAAAATAATTCTTCTGCACTGTTTTCGGGGCAAACCCCCGATTCTGTTTACCAGCCCCGGTACGCCAAAGGCTTTACCATTTCGTATTACGACAGCCTGAAACTGATTGAGATAAAGGACCCCTGGGATTCTCATGCCCCCGGTTCACGCTTTTTGGTAGGCCCTGCCTACCAGGCCAGGCATTTTGAGTCATCATCTATTCCTTTCATCGAATTGCCGGTAACCAATTGGGCCTGTTTCTCATCCACGCAGGTGGTATTCGCCGATAAACTGGGTGTTCTCGAAACTTTAAAAAGTGTAGCCGAGCCTCAGTATATCTCTCATCCCGAAGTGAAAAAAAGACTCAGGAGGGGACTCATCCGCGATGTTGGCCTGGCCAGCGCTGCCGATGTGGAGGTTTTGCTTGCCACCCAGCCTCAGCTTATCTTTGTTTCTCCTTTTATGGACAACCGATACGGAACCATTACCGAGGCAGGTTTACTGGTGGTGCCCGATGCCGGTTATCTGGAACAATCCCCCCTGGGACGCGCCGAATGGTTGATACTTTTTGCCTCCTTTTTTGATAAGGAACCTTTGGCCCATCCGCTTTTTAAGAATATTGAAAAGGACTATCTTCAGGTTCGTGAGCAGGCGCTGGCTCTGGATGAACGGCCATCGGTCATTACCGGCACTCTCTATCAGGATGTTTGGTATTTGCCGGCAGGCGATAGTTTTATGGCTCAGCTGTTTGCCGATGCCGGTGCGGCTTATCCTTACCACAATGTGAAGGGCACCGGTTCTCAGGCGCTCGACTTTGAAACGGTGTTTAACGACACCTGGCAATCCGACTTCTGGGTGATGATGGTGAATCATCCCGGTGAATTCAGGGCTTCCGACTTTTTGAGGATGGATAATCGTTATGTTGATTTCAAGGCTTTCAGGGAGGGGCATGTGGTGTACACCAACACTGCTCATTCTCATTTTTTTGAGAAAGGGGTATTAGAACCTCATGTTATCCTTAAGGACCTGGTCTTTTTCTTTCATCCCGAACTCCTTCGCGATTACAGACCTGTTTATTTCGAGAATTTAAAGCCGTAATAGCTATGGGAGTTTCAGTTGATAGAGGAAGGGGACGCAAGCGGATTTTTTTCATGATGCTGTTCTTGTTTATAGGAGCAGTCGTTCTTTTTTTATTGAATATTGCCCTGGGGTCGGTTAATATCCCCATTGGCCAGGTTATTAATGTATCATTGGGATGGCCTGCTGACCAGGATAGCTGGCGACTTATCATACTAAAAAGCCGGTTGCCCCAGGCCATCACCGCTATACTTGCAGGTACCGGACTGGCAGTTGGCGGGTTACAGATGCAGACACTATTTCGAAACCCGCTGGCAGGGCCCTCCATTTTGGGCATCAGTTCCGGCGCCAGCCTGGGGGTGGCCCTGGTTTTACTGCTGTTTGGTAAGCTGGGCGGGGTAGCTCTCAGTCATCTGGGATGGGCCGGGCATCTTACCGTGAGTATGGCCGCATTTTTGGGTGCGGTGGTGGTATTGTTCCTGATACTTTTTCTTTCCCGCCATTTACGCGACAATGCCATGCTCCTTATCGTGGGCATCATGGTGGGTTATGCAGCCTCGGCCATCGTGGGTATTCTCAAGTTTTACAGTATGAAGGAGGATGTGCATGCATACGTGATATGGGGGCTGGGCAGCTTTGCCACTGTAACGTGGTCGCAGATGACCATCTTTATTCCGGTGGTTATTATTGGACTGGCCGGTGCTGTTTTTTTGGTAAAGCCCTTAAATGTGATGCTCCTGGGAGAACAGTATGCGCGCAATCTGGGGATTAACATTAGGCGTTCCCGTTTGTTTATTATTATATGCACCGGACTTTTAACGGCGACCATTACCGCCTTTTGCGGACCCATTGCCTTTTTGGGACTGGCCGTTCCGCATCTTACCAAAGTGTTGTTTAAAACATCCGACCATAGGGTGTTGGTGCCGGCGGTTATGTTGTCGGGAATGGCCCTGGCTCTTTTTTGCAATTTGATTGCCCGCATGCCGGGCTTCGATGGGGCACTGCCCATCAATGCAGTTACCAGTATGATTGGCGCTCCGGTGGTCATTTGGTTGATTTTGCAACGAAGGACAGGGAGAAATATAAACCTTTAGGTTGATTTCGTGAAAATAATTACTATCTTTAGCAAGTATTTATTTGCAGTAAAGTATGATGATGAAACGTACGATGATTTTGAGCGACTTTTTGATTTATGGAGCGATGTCGAATATCTGGAAGAGTTTTTTGAAGCGAACAAACATGATTTGAAGTATTACGGTTTGAATGTTGAAGAAGCCATCTGGAAAACCTTAGACGAAGCCAAATCTTTAAGAAAACGAATGCTTGGTGTGATAAAGGATGATACTTCAAATTTGGATTCTTTGTTTCAAAATCTTTATGTTCATGAAACCAGATTGTATGAATTGGCAAAACAAAAATCGAAGCAAAGATGGTTACGGCTCTATGCCATCCGTATTGATGCAAATATTTATCTAATTACAGGAGGCGCTATAAAGCTGACATTAAGAATGGAAGAAAGATATCATACAAAGAATGAACTTACTAAGTTAGAAGAATGCCGGATTTTTTTAAAAGAAAATGGTGTATTTGATGATGAGTCTTTTGAGGAGATGCTAACCTGAACTATTCATAAACTATAGAAAATATGAATAACTATGAAAGCTGCTAAATTAAAAAACTTTGAGAAGTTGGTAAGCCCTGAAAAATCAGGCTGGTTCGAAAAGTCAATGTGGAAAGAAGAGAACGAAGCCTGGTTGGATAAATCTGCCAGGATCGCTGTTCGAATTCTTAGAGAAATACGTGCACAAAAAGCAACAAATGGGATGACACAAAAAAAACTGGCCGATGCCTTGGGAGTTTCACCTCAGTATATCAACAAAGTTGTTAAGGGAAAAGAGAATTTAACACTCGAAACCATTAGTAAAATTGAACAGGCCTTAGGCATCACAATAATTAATGTCTCTTCTGTGGAATCTTCACCCACAATAAATGTGGCACAGATTTGATTTATTAAGGGGTTATTTCGGCACAATCCCTAAGTGAGGAGATTTTATGCAAGAGTTAATTCGAACATCAGATTTATCAATAGGCTATTCCGGCAGGGATGGCAGTGGGGTTTTGCATGCCCATATTGACGTAAGGCTGATGGCCGGTGAATTTGCCTGCTTGCTTGGCCCTAACGGGTCGGGTAAGTCCACTCTGCTTCATACCATCACCGGGTTTTTACCTGCACTGGCAGGAGAAGTTTTCATTAATGGTCACACGCTCCGTTCCATCCGTGAACGTGAACTGGCGCATCTGATTAGTCTGGTACTTACCGAGCGGGTGTTTGTTTCCAATATGACGGTGTTTGACCTGGTATCGCTGGGTCGCGCGCCCTACACAGGGTTCTTCGGGCGGTTGACTAATAAAGACAAGACTCTGGTTAAGGAGGCCATCGCTGCTGTGGGCCTGGAAGGTTTCGACGGGCGTTTACTCACTGCCATGAGCGACGGGGAGCGGCAAAAGGCCATGATAGCCAAAGCCCTGGTGCAGGAGACGCCGCTCATTCTGCTGGATGAGCCAACGGCCTTTTTAGACCTGCCCAGCAGGATAGAGATCATGCACCTTTTACGTAAGCTGGCGCATGAGCGGGGCAAAGGCATCCTGCTCTCAACCCACGATCTGGACCTGGCCCTTCAGATGGCCGATAAGATGTGGTTGCTGGCCCCGGGCCGCGCCATGGAGACGGGCACCCCTGAGGACCTGGTGCTGACCAACGAGTTTCGCAGTTTTTTTGAGCGGGAGGGTATTCTCTTCGACAAGGATACGGGGCAGTTTACCGTGGAAAAGCAGAAAGTAAAGACCATCCGGCTGATAGGCAAGGGGGTGGAGTACAAGTGGGTGAGTCGCGCCCTGGCCCGCAGTGGCTTCGCCACATCCGATGAGCCCTTTAGCGGCTTTCAGGTGGAGATTCGCTCCGATGGAGAGCGGGAATACCTGCTCTCGGGTCCCTCGGGAAAGACCCATAAGCTGCGCACCATTGAAGACTTGCTGGAGCAATTGAAAAAAGAAGAAAGGTCATATCTGACAGAATAGATTTCTTCCCTGTCTTTATGTCAGCTTACCCCCTTTGGCATATCCTTTGAAAACACTCCTCACGGTTTTAATTAAATCATTTTAAAATTGTAGGAACTATGCAAACAGGGAAAATTGGTGTGAGCACCGAAAATATCTTTCCGATTATTAAAAAATATCTCTATTCCGATCATGAGATTTTTCTTCGCGAATTAATGTCCAACGCCGTTGACGCCACCCAAAAGTTAAAGACGCTGTCAAATCTTGGTGAATTTAAAGGTGAGATGGGCGATGTGACCATTCGCGTTTCACTGGATAAGAAGAAAAAAACCATCACCATCTCCGACCGGGGGATAGGTATGACTGCCGAAGAGATTGACAAATATATCAACGAAGTGGCTTTTTCGGGCGCCAACGACTTTCTCGAAAAATATAAGAAAGATGCCAATGCCATCATTGGTCATTTTGGACTGGGTTTTTACTCTTCTTTCATGGTCTCCCAAAAGGTGGAGATACATACACTCTCATATCAGGAAGGTGCTAAGGCCGTTAAATGGTCGTGCGATGGAAGTCCCGAATATACTCTTGAAGATATCGAAAAAAAGGATCGGGGAACCGACATCGTGCTCTACATCGACGACGACAACAAAAATTTTCTGGAGAAGGATGAGATCAACCGCCTGTTGAAGAAGTATTGTCGTTTTTTACCCGTTGAAATTGCCTTTGGCAAAAAAACCGACTGGAAAGACGGCAAAGAGGTGGAGACGGAAGAGGACAACATCATCAATGATACCAATCCCCTGTGGACCCGCACACCTGCCGACCTGAAGGATGAAGATTACCAAACCTTTTACCGCGATCTTTACCCCATGGCCGAAGACCCGCTGTTCAATATTCATCTGAATGTGGATTACCCGTTTAACCTGACCGGTATTCTTTACTTCCCGAAGATCAGGAACAACATTGAGATGCAGCGTAATAAAATTCAACTCTACAGCAATCAGGTGTATGTAACCGATTCGGTGGAAGGCATTGTACCGGAGTTTTTAACGCTGCTGCATGGCGTGCTCGATTCACCCGACATTCCGCTTAATGTGTCGCGCTCCTATCTTCAGAGCGATTCCAACGTGAAGAAAATTTCCAGCCACATCACCAAAAAAGTGGCCGACAGGCTGGATGAGATTTTCAAGAAAGACCGCAAGACGTTTGAGGAGAAGTGGGATCATCTGAAAATATTTATCGAATATGGCATGCTCACCGACGAGAAGTTTTACGACAGAGCTCAGAAGTTCTCTTTGTTGAAAAACACCGACGCTAAGTTCTTTACCTTTGATGAATACAAAGAGATCATCAAAGGTAATCAAACCGATAAAGACAAACAGTTGGTTTACCTGTACGCCACCGATGCAGAAGCTCAGTATTCGTTTATAGAAGCTGCCCGCAACAAAGGTTACGACGTGCTGGTGATGGATGGACAGCTGGATACGCACTTCATCAACCATCTGGAGCAAAAATTTGAGAAAGCCCGCTTTGTGCGTGTGGACAGCGATGTGCCTGAAAAGCTGATTCCTAAGGAAGTGAACAATGAGTTGAAGCTCACAGCCGCCGAGAAAGAGAACCTGACGGTGGTATTCAGCTCACAGGTGCCTAAGTTCGATAAGGCTAATTTCACCGTTACTTTCGAGGCTTTGTCGCCTACGGATAATCCGGTGATGATTACCCAACAGGAATTTATGCGGCGTATGAAGGAGATGAGCCAGACCGGTGGCGGCCCCATGATGTTTTATGGCGATTTGCCCGACAGCTTTAACCTGGTGGTGAATGGAAATCACGAACTGGTACAGCGTATCTCTAAAGAGTGTGAGGAAGCAGTGGGAGAGAGTGTAAGCAGTGCCCGCAGCCGCATCGAAGGCCTTGAAGCCCGCAAGCAGGAACTCGAAAAGGCCAAAAAGGATAAAAAGGAGGAAGAGATTCCTCAGGCGGAGAAAGAGGAATTGGAGGATGTGGAGAAGAAAATCAGTGAGGTGAAAGCCAAAAAAGACGAAGCCATCATTGGTTTTGCTTCCGAAAACAAGCTGGTATCACAGCTCATCGATCTGGCACTGCTTTCCAACAACATGCTGAAAGGTGAGTCGCTTAACCGGTTTGTGAAGCGAAGCATCGACCTGATATAAGCAACTGTGCAAGAATGCGCCCTGCGAGGTGCAACTCTATATAAACATGGGAAATAGCCGACTTCCCTTTATCATTTACAAACACACACACTCCATGTCGGCAAAACTACTATAAAAAGAGGCAACCTCCATCAGGGGGTTGCCTCTTTTGTTTTCTGTGCCGGGCAGGCATAACTTGTTTGTTTAATCATTTGATTTTTAATTCGTCATTGTACCTGAGGAAATAATTTGGTAATTTAAAAAAATAACTTATTTTTGCTCCTTTAGAAAGGATAGAAAGAGTAATACAATGGTACCAAACCATCCAAAAGGAAGTGCCGAATTTATCAATCGCCTCAATAAGATTAAAGTTTTGAATCTTATTCGCGAATCAGGTGAAATATCGCGTGCCGCCATTGTGAAGGAGACCGGGCTGAGTGCGCCCACCGTTACCCGGATAGTGGAGAGCCTTATTAACATCGAAAGGCTGGTAGAGCAGATTGGCATTGGCGAATCGAGTGGCGGACGACCACCGCTCATCGTGCGTTTCAATGGAGAGGAGAGTTATGTGATTGGCATGGATTGGGGCCGCACTCACATTTATGGCGTGTTGGCCAATCTCAATGGCAGATCCTTGACCGAATTGGACATAACTACCGATGTAGGTGACGATTTTCAAATGGATTTGAAGCGGGTGGTAAGCCTTATTGAAAAGCTGTTGACCGAGTCGGGCATTGATAAAAAAACGCTGAAAGGAATAGGTGTGGCGGCTGCCGGCTTTATCAACAAAAAAAATCACATTATTGAATATTCGCCTAACTTTAAATGGGTGAATGTAGATATAAAACAACCGCTGGCGCAGCATTTTGGCGTTCCGGTAATGGTGGATAATGTTTCGCGGGTGATGGCACTTGGAGAACTGCTTTACGGAATTGGTGAAACGTGTAAGGACTTTATTTTCATCAACGTGGGATATGGTATAGGGGCTGGCATCGTATCAAATGGCAAGCCATTTTTTGGCTTCGATGGCATGGCAGGCGAGATGGGGCACAACCGGGTTGTTGGGCCTGTGACCGGCGGCAGGCAGTGTGCATGTGGTAAGATGGACTGTCTGGAGTGCTACTCATCGGGGCGTGGTATCACGGAGATCGGGACTCAGCAGAGACCATTTTATCCCAAATCACTTTTACACTCTTCAGCCCGTCTTTCCACGGAAATCATTGCCGGATTTGCACGGCAGGGGGATGAATTGGCGCTGCAATTATTTCATCAGGCAGCTGACTTTTTAGGGCTTGCAATTGCTTCAATGGCCAATATGTTTAATCCGGCTGCCGTCGTATTAGGCGGAAAGGTAATAAACGCAGGCCCTTTTTTTACGGAACGAATAATAAGTGTTTTTGAACGCGAAGTGATCCAACAACCTGCCCGGAAGATTAAATTGTTGAAAAGTAAACTGGAGGATGAAGCCGCCGTAAAAGGGGCTGTTTCGCTAATTTTAAGCGATATACTCAATTTTAGAGTTTGAATATTACAATAATGTCTTTTGTAAGCCTGTTTTTAACCAAATAACTTTCTTATCATGTTAAAAGGAATCTCACCACTCATCTCTCCCCAACTGCTGGAAGTACTGGCCCGCATGGGCCATGGGGACGAAATTATTTTGGCCGACGCCCACTTTCCGGGCGAGTCGTTCAATACGCGTGTGTTACGCGCCGACGGGTTAAAGATCGCCGATCTTTTGGCAGCCATTCTGCCACTTTTCGAGCTGGATGCCTATGTGCCTCATCCTTTGGTGATGATGGCCGCCGTGGAAGGGGATACACTCGACCCCTCGGTTGAAGAAGATTATGTAAGAAGCATCCGGCTTTCAAATCCGAAAGCGCCCCCCATAAAACGGATAGCTCGTTTTGATTTTTACGAACGCACCAAATCGGCCTTTGCAGTGGTAATGACCGGTGAAACAGCAAAGTATGGGAATATTTTGTTGAAGAAAGGTGTGACGCCTGTGTGAGTTTGAGTATGGAGCGCGAAGCACGAAGCACGAAGATACCTGCCTGCCGAACGAAAGGAAGGTAAACGGTAAACGGTAAGCGGTAAGCGGTAAACGGTAAACGGTAAGCGGTAAGCGGTAAACAGTAAACGGTAAACAGTAAATAAAGGTTTGTAAAAATGTGGATACTGAACTCTGAACTCCCTCTTAACCGGAACGGTTCTGATTTGCAAACCGTCCTACAAAACCGTTCCTGAAGTGCCGTTTCCCAAGCACCTTGTGAATCAGAATCTGCGCATCGCCGTGTTCCTCCGCTAAAGCTTCGGCGACACGCGGGCGGCAAGCCTATGGCGACAGAGGGGAGGGGCGAAAGAACAAATTTATTCTTTTGAACCTTGAACTATTATTCTTTGAGCTTTGAGCTTTCACCTTTGAGCCAACTTACCCTGAACCTACGCCTCCTGTACAGATGCACAATTTGTGCGTCTTCTAACCCACAACCCATAACCCAGTACAGACGCACAATTTGTGCGTCTCTATCCCAAAATTTAAACAAACAAATTCATGACCACCAAACCAAAAGTAGTTGAACGGGCGTTTATCGTACCCTTCATTCTCATTACCAGCCTCTTCTTTTTATGGGGTATTGCCAACGATTTGACCAATCCCATGGTCTCGGCCTTTAAAAAGGTGATGCCCGAACTGTCAAATTTTGAAGCGGCACTGGTGCAGTTTGCCTTCTATGGCGGTTATGCCACCATGGCCATTCC
>JACDJB010002915.1_pt1 | contig 11705 bp, 11 predicted proteins | sample 7454121 | NCBI WGS metagenome assembly JACDJB01 (sample SAMN14253290, study PRJNA609438) | sludge metagenome | isolation source: sludge after 25d culture with pyrite | collected 2018-12-20 | reverse complement strand
GTGACCTGGAGGCGGCGCGGGCGCGGCTGGAGGGGGAGGTGGCAGCGCTTGCCCGACAGGTAAATGACGAACTACAAGCGGCAAATAACGGCGACGAGTAACAAATGAAGAGTACTCTAAACTCGTCACTCGTCATTCGTCATTTAGATTTCCCAGCGATAGTGGACGAGGTAGCTGATATAGTAGCGTCCCTGCCACCGCTCGACGCCGATCAGCCACGTCCCCCAATCCAGTTCCTGCTCCGCGGGAGCGGGCCGGTGGGCGCTGTAGTAGTTGACGGCCTCATACCCCTCGGGCAGAACGGTGGATCCGGCCGTACCGCCGAATTGGCCCTGATCGCAATCCCACACGGTCGCGCCAAGCAGATCGCGTTCCAGACGCGGCAGTGCGACTTCGCTGAATGAGCCGCGGATCGCCTCGCCACTGCCGTCTTCGACTCCCCAATCATAGCGCTTTGCCGCGCGGAAGAGCGTCTGCACGTCCTCGCCGGCCACAACAACCTCTTCGTTCCACCAGTTCAACCGCAGGCGCAGCCCGCGATCGGGGTGGACCAACTCACCCAGCAGCTTGCCGTCTTCCTCGGCCACAGCCTCCTCCAGCCGAACGAGCAGATCGTTGATGGCCGGGTCGGAGCAAAACACTTCCGGGCTAACGGCCTCGGTGAGATAGCGGCTGTTCACCCAGCCGTCACCGGCCTCTGTCTCAACGGGCAACCAGAGAGAACCGCCGCGAATCGTCTCGCCCTCGTCGATGACCGCGATGCCGGTCGCGTCGGCCGGCAGGCGCGTGACGATGGCGGCGCCGGCGTCGGGGCGGCGGCGCACGTTCAGCGTATCGTTGGCGGCGACAAAGGCCACACGATACTCCGTCCCGACCGATGAGCCGACGGTGGCAACGGGCGTGGCCATCGGCCCGGCCGTGGCCATCGGAACAGCCGTGGGGAGCAATGCAGTCGGCAGCGGCGGCGCGATTGTCGGCGCGGGCGGCAGGGTTGCGGTCGGCAGCAGTTCGGTCGGGGTCGGCGTGGGTGGAATGGCGGACGCCGCCGCGGTTGGCTGCGCCGCGTTCGCAGTCGGCGCAAGGGCCGTAGCAGCCGCGGTCGGAATGACAAGCACGGGCGGACTCTCGCCGCCGCAGGCAACCAGGATCAGGGCAAACACCGGCAGGACAATCGCCCACGCGCCGCGGCGGGTAAAAAGCTGCTTATTACTTCGCATGGCTCAATCTTTATCAGTGGGCCGAACGTACCCGGAAGCTGACGAGAGCGACGAAGCGGGACGACCGGCGACTACTAAACCTCTATAAAGTAGACGCCGGGTCGGTGGTTAATGTTCCATGGATGGTTCGCGGAAGCCACGAACACGGCTGCGCCCTGTGGCGCGGGCCGCTCTACTCGCGGCTCGGCGACGCAATTATGTCTGATCGCGCTACAGGTTGAACTTGATATTCAGTACGTCGCCGTCGAGCACCAGATAGGTCTTGCCTTCCTGGCGCAGCCTGCCGGCGTTGCGCGCCCCGGCCATGCCGCCCAGCCCGACCAGATCGTCGTAATGCACCACTTCGGCGCGGATGAAACCCTTGGCGAGATCGGAGTGGATCGTCCCGGCGGCGTCGACGGCCGTGGCCCCGCGCTTCACTTCCCAGGCGCGCACCTCATCCTCGCCCACGGTGAAGAAGGATTGCAAGCCCATCAAGTCGTAGCTCAGGCGAATGACCCGGTCGAGGCTCAACTCCGTCACGCCGTACTCCTCCATGAACATCGCCAGCGTGTCCTCGTCGCCGGCGGCGCTCAACTGGGCAAGCTCCATCTCCAGGCGGCCGCGAATGGTCGCCAGGATCGTCCCCGGCTGGTCATACGTCAGACCCGGATCGGCCTGATCGTCGCCCAGATTGATCAACACAATCTTCGGCTTCAGCGTCAACAAGCCGTAGCCGCGCAGCCCCTTGAGCTGCTCCTCGGTCAGGTCGAGCACACGCAAGGGTTGATCGGCAGTCAGCGTGGCGTTCATCTGCTCAAAGAGCGCCAGCTCGGCCTGGGCGGCGGCCTTGTCCTTCGACGCGCCCTTCTTCAGCCCTTCCTGAATCTTCTCGATCCGCCGTTCCACCGTCCCCAGGTCGTTGAGCAGGAACTCCGTATCGAGAGCGGCCAGATCGCGAGCGGGATCGACGTTGCCGTCAGGGTGAGGCACGCTGGCATTCTCAAAGGCGCGCACGACGTGGACGAAGCCCTCCAGGCCGGAGAGATGATTGAGCAATTGCGGGCTGAGGCCGCCCGCGTCATCGTCGCTCTTCTGCAACCCGGCCACGTCGGTATAGGTGATGCGGGCGTAGGTGGTCTTTTTGGGGTTGAACATCCGGCTGAGCACGTCGACGCGCGGATCGCGGACGTCGACGACGGCCGTCAGCACGTCGAAGCGGCCGCCCATGCTTTGTCCGGTGGGGGCGTTGCCCAGTGTCAGGGCGTTGAAGATAGTGGTCTTGCCCGACGAGGGCAAACCGATGATGCCTAGTTTCATAGCGGTTGAGTATAACAGGAAGGGTGAGAGAACACAGATTCGCCGACCAATCGGCAATATGCGTCCCGGGGGTTGGAATTGTTGTGATTCTGCGGTTTCTCTTTCAAATCAGCACAACCAACAAGTCGTCGACGGTCATGTTTACGAAGGTCTCGGCCACGGGCGCGGCTGCCAGCCGGGCGCGCAATTCGTCCTCTCGATGGGGTACGCCGACCAGCGCCGTCTTGATAGCGGCCGGGTCGCGCAAGGTGAAGTAATCGCCGTAGAAGTGGGCCGACCGGATGATGCCGTCAACCACATCAAGCGTCACCTCAACCGTGCCGCCCTGCGTGCGCGCCCGTTTGTTGAAATTGTAGCGCGGCGAGTGGCCGTAGTTCCACTCCCAGGTGGCGTACTTCGTGTCGCGCAGGCGTTCGATGGCGGCGCGGTCCTCACCTGTGAAGGTGTAGGCCTCGGCGTTCGGCGTTCCGGTCATCATGTGTTCCATCAGACAGTCGCGAAACTCCAGCACGCTCATCGGCCGCGACAGGTGTTCGCTGATATTCGTCACCCGGCTGCGCACCGACTTGACCGCCTTGTCGGCGAACTTGGCCGGGTCGGGCCGCAGCGCGGCGGCTACGTCGGTCATGCGCGTGGAGAAGAGCAGTGTGCCGTGATGGAGGATGCGCCCCTCGTGGACGTACTCGGCGTTGCCGGAGAACTTGCGGCCGTCGATGGTCAGGTCATTGCGCCCCTCGAAGCGGGCGTCGACGCCCAAGCTGCGCAGCGCGTCGAGGATGGGTTGCGTGAAGCGTCGGAAGTCGACCTCGTTGCGACGACTGCCCTCGCCGCCTCCGGCAATGAAGGTGAAATTCAGGTTACCCAGGTCATGAAAAACCGCGCCGCCACCCGACAGCCGCCGTACGACGGGGAGGTTGTGTTCGCGTACGAAGTCGAGGTTGATCTCGGCCAGCGTATTCTGGTGGCGGCCGACGATAATCGCCGGCGCGTTGCGCCACAACATGAAGCAATCCTGATCGAAGTGGTCCAGGACGTACTCTTCGGCCGCCAGATTAAAGTAGGGATCGGTCTCGTGACGAGTGATGCAGAGCATGGAGATATGACCTTACTTCAAAAACCGCTCAAACCACCCCAGCAAATGCTCCAGCCGGGCAATGCGCCTGTCTGTCCGGCCGCCGCGGCTGACGCCGTGCCCCTCGCCGGGTAGCAGCAGCAGTTCCGTGTCCACGCCCAGCTTCCGCAGGGCGATGAACACCTGCTCGCCCTGCTCCTGGTCGCAACGGTAATCGTTCTCGCTGTGGATGACCAGCGTCGGCGTTTTGGCGTTGCCGATGGCGCTGATGGGCGATTGCGCCCAATTCGTCGCTATGTCATCCCACGGCGCGACCGTCCCGGCCAGGTTCTCCAGCCCGGCGTTGAGGTCACTGGAGCCGTAGAAGCTGATGAAGTTGCTGACCACGCGTTGGGCCACGGCCGCCTTGTAGCGATCGGTGCGGCCGATGATCAGCGTGGTCATATAGCCGCCGTAGCTGCCGCCGGTGACGCCCATGCGCTCGGTGTCGATGTAGGGCAGCGCGGTCACATAGTCGGTCCAGTCCATCACGTCGTCGTAATCGACCGTGCCCCATTGGCCGAAGATGGCCCCGGTGACGCTCTCGCCGTAGCCATGGCTGCCGCGCGGGTTGCTCCAATAGACCACGTAGCCGGCCGCGGCCAAATAGTGGAACTCGTGCATGAACATGTTGCCGTACTGCGTCTGCGGCCCGCCGTGGATCTGCAGGATGGACGGGTACTTCTGCGACGGGTCGAAGCCCGGCGGCTTGAGGATCCAGCCGTGGAGGTCGAAGCCGTCGCGCGCCTTGAGCCACACCTCTTCGATCTCGCCCCGCTCGATCTCGTCGTGCCAGGGGTTGAGGGTCGTCAGCGTCCGCGGCTCGCCGGCCGCGCCGTTCTCATCGATGTCGCGCACGCGCAATTGGGCCGGATCGTCCAGCGCGGACCAGAGATAGGCCACGCGCTTTCGCTCGCCGTCGAAGGTGTAGCCGCCCACGACACCCGGCTCGACGATGACCTGTTCGTAGCTGTCGTTCGGCTCAAAGGCGGCCAGTGAGACAAGCGGTTCGTCGCCATGCCACGACGCGCTACTGTAGATGCGACGGCCATCAACCGACCAGATCGGCAGATAAGGCCCCGACCCGTTGAAGATGTCGCCGTTGGTGGACGAAGACAGGTGGAGATCGACATGCTCGCAAATATCCCGCGCCCCGCCGCCGGCGACAGCGGCCACGTAGAGCCGCGCGTTCTGATACCAGCGGCCCGGTTTGTCGCGCCCCAGCCAGGCCACGTATTGCCCGTCGGGCGAGAAGACCGCAGCGAACTTGCGGCCCGGCCGGGTCTCCAGTTGGCTCATCTCACCCCCTTGGGCGGAGATAAGATACAACTCGGTCGCGTCCAGATCCATGTCGGGCTGGTCGCTGCGGTTCGAGTTGAACAAAATGTGCTCCCCGTCGGGCGACCAGCGCGGTTCCGTCTCATCCTTGTCGCCTTCGGTCAGTTGCGTGGCCGCGCCCGTCCCGGCGTCGATGACCCAGACGTGCCAACGCTCCTTGGGCAGATAGCCCGCGCCGTCGAACTTGTAGTCGGTGCGCGTGATGTGGCGATAGGAGATGCCGAGCTTCTTCTTGCACTCATCCTTCTCCCGCTCCAGCGCGTCGGCGTCCTTCTTGCGGAACTGGCAGACCAGCTTCGTCCCGTCGGGCGACCATTCGTAACCGGCAAAATTGCCCTTCATCTCGGTCAGCGGCCGTGCCTCGCCGCCATCGAGGGGAAGCAGATAGAGCTGGGCCTGCTCCTCGCTGCCGCGATTGGACACCAGGGCCAGCGTCCGGCCGTCGGGCGACCAGCGCGGCTGGCTGTCGTTCCATTTGCCGTGGGTGAATTGGCGCGGCCGGCCGCTTTCGACGTCGGCCACCCACAGATTGGCGTATTTCTTCTCCGTCTCGCGCTCCACACGCTGGACGATGTAGGCCACCCGACGGCCGTCGGGCGAGATCTGCGGATCGGAAGGGACGTGGTAGCGGTACAGGTCGTCGGCCGCAGTCAGGCGGGGCGTGTCGGGCGTTTGGGATTCAGTCATGAGGGTAACTCCAGGTTGATGAATTGCGGTAAAGATACCACAGATCGAGAATTAGGGATTGGAAATCGGGAGTGGTCGGTGGCCGGTGGTCGGTGGTCTGTGGTCTGTCATCGGCGCTCTTCACTCCTCATTCGTCACCCGTCACTCATTTGACAATTACCGGCCGGGTTTCCTAGAATGGCGATATGGATGTTCCCGCAGTTCTCGATCGGCTCATCGCCCTGGAGGCGGACGTAACGTATCGGGAACCGCCCGGCGACGGCGAGCCGCCGTTCCGCTACGAACGGGGCATACTGCCGGTGCTGTTCTCCGCTCCCCACGGCGCGGCCCACCGGCGCAACGGCCGCTACAAGCAGGAAGATGAGTACACCTCTGCTCTTGTCCGCCTGCTGGCCGAGCGCACCGGCGCTCACGCGCTCTACGCCTTTGCTCGCTCCGAGAGCGATCCCAACTACGACCGCGAATCGCCCTACAAAGCGACGCTGGCCGAGCTTGTCGCCGCCCATGGCATCCGCTTCGTGATCGACATCCACGGCATGTCCGACCGTCACAAGTTCGGCGTTGCCGTGGGCACAATGTGCGGGGCCAGTTGCCGGCGGCGGCACGAGGCGTTAGCGGTCGAGACGCTGGCCGCGGCCGGGTTCATCGAGACAACTGCCCAGGAAGCCCGTGATTTCTCCGCGCTGCGCTGGAACCGCTTCGTCGTCAATCACGGCCGCTTCACCGGCGGACTGACCAGCCACACCGTGACCCGCTTCGCGGCCGAGGAGATAGGCGTCCACGCCGCCCAGTTCGAGCTGTGCGGCAGCCTGCGCATCGTCCGGCGGCGAGGCACGCCCGCATGGCCCGGCGAGTTCCGCGGCAACCCGGAGGGCATCGCCCGCGCCACGGTCGCCTTCGAGCGGCTGGCGCACGCTCTGGCATCTTAGCCCCAAACGCGCGAGAATCCCGCCCCTCAATCCGTGCTATAATTCTCGCCAACCTGCCCGCAAGCCGCAGGCATCAATAGCTAATTTCAGGAGCATATCCGTGAAACGCATTCTACTTGCTCTTTTCATCATTCTGACGGCCGCGCTGACCGCGTGTATCGGCACGGAAACCACGGTCCGGGAAGTAACCACCATTCGCCTGCCTATGGGCTACATCGCCGACCCGCAATACGCGCCGTTCTACGTGGCCGTGGAGCGCGGCTACTTTGCCGAGGAAGGGTTGGCCATTGAGTTCGACTACAGCTTCGAGACCGACGGCATCGCCCTTGTGGGCGCGGGCGAATTGCCGCTGGCCGTTGCCAGCGGTGAACAAGTCATCCTGGCCCGCGCCGAGGGGCTACCCGTGGTCTACGTCGTGCAATGGTGGCAGGATTTTCCCGTCGCCATTGCCGCCCTGTCTGAGGCAGGCATCCGCGAGCCGGCCGATCTGGTCGGGCGTAACGTCGGCGTGCCCGGCTTCTTCGGGGCCAGCTACGTCGGGCTGGTAGGGCTGCTCTCGGCCAATGGCATGACGCTGGACGACATCGACGCCAACGAGATCAGCTTCAATCAGGTGGAGTCGCTGCTGGCCGGCCAGTCGGAGGCCGTTGTGGTCTACGTCAACAACGAGCCGGTGCAACTGCGGCAGCGCGGCGAGTCGATCGACGTCATCGCCGTGGCCGACTACATCGACCTGGTCGCCAACGGCATCCTGACCAACGAAAAGACCATCGCCGAAAATCCCGAACTGGTTCAGAGCTTCGTCAATGCCTTCATGCGTGGCCTGCGCGACACGCTGGCCGACCCCGACGCAGCCTATGAGATCAGCAAAAAATACGTCGAGGGGCTGGACGACAGCCGCAAGGGCGTGCTGGAGGCGTCGCTGCCGCTGTGGGGCGTCGAACCGCTCGGCCGCACCGACCCGGCCTCGTGGGTCGTGACGCAGGACATACTCATCGAGATGGGCTTGCTGTCGGGGCCTCTGCCCGATCTGGACAAAGGCTACACCAACGAGTTCGTGGACAACTCGGGAAGTTAATTGCGCGGTCGCAATAGCATTCACACCTCGTCGTATGAACGATGACTTTCTGGCCTTGCGCGACGTAGGCCTCACGTTCGCCGACACGGGCGACGAAGTATTGGCCGGGGTTGACCTGGACGTCCCGGCCGGAGCGTTCGTGGCTGTGGTCGGCCGCTCCGGCGTGGGCAAATCGACCCTGCTGCGCGTCATCGCCGGGCTGCTACGGCCGACCACCGGCACGGTTCGCCTGCAAGGGATCGATCCGGTTGTCTCGCCCGCGCCCGTCGGCATCGTCTTCCAGCGCGACAACCTCATGCCCTGGCGCACAGTAGCGGAGAATGTGGCGTTGCCGCTGGAGTTGGGTGGAGAAGGGGAGAAAGGGAGAAGGGGAGAAGGGGGGCGCAACCTTGCCGTAACTGACGCATTAGCCATGGTCGGATTGGCCGGGCAGGAAGAAAGCTACCCGGCGCAGCTTTCGGGCGGCATGGCCCAGCGCGTGGCCATCGCCCGGGCGCTCGTCCACCGGCCGGCGCTGCTGCTGCTCGACGAGCCGTTCGGCGCGCTCGACGCGCTGACGCGGGAACGCCTGGCGCAGGAGTTGCTCGGCATCTGGCAGGCCCATCCGGTGACGGTGCTCATGGTCACCCACAGCATCGGCGAGGCGGTGCTGCTGGCCGACGAGGTGCTGGTGATAAACGACCGGCCGGGGCGCATCAGCGAACGGATCGCCATCGACCTGCCCCGGCCGCGGACGACCGCCGTAGAAGCCACAGCCGGTTATCAGGCCTACGTGACCGCCGTGCGGGGCGCAATCCGCACCACCGAGTCATGATCTCCCGGCGCATCCTGATCGTCGACGACGAACCTCAACTGCAAAAGGCTATCCGCGCCTATCTGGAGCGCGAAGGGTACACGGTGCAATCGGCCACCGACGGCCACGCCGCGCTCGAAGCGGCGGCAGCCTTCCACCCCGATCTCGTTATTCTTGATGTCATGCTGCCCGGCTTGGGCGGGTTCACCGTGCTGGAGGCGTTGCGCCGGCAATCCGATGTCTACGTCCTGATGCTGACCGCCCGCGCGGACGAAATCGACAAGATCATGGGGTTGACGCTGGGAGCCGACGACTACATGACCAAGCCATTCAGCCCGCGCGAACTGGTCGCTCGCGTACGCGCCATCTTGCGAAGAGAGCGGAGTGCGCCGGGTGACGCGATTGTCAATCCTGATGAAGCGATGCTCGATTTTGCCCGATTGCGCCTTGAGCCTGCCGCCAGACGGGTGTGGAAGGATGATCGTGAGCTTGAACTGACTCCCATTGAGTATGATCTGCTATACACGCTGGCTCGCCATCCCGGGCGCGTCCTCAGCCGCGAGCAGATCATCGAACACGTCTGGGGCTACGATTATTACGGCGACGACCGCGTCATCGACACCCACATCCGCCGCCTGCGTCGCAAGATCGAAGACGATCCGGCCGCACCCGTTTTCGTCGTCACTGTTCGCGGCGCGGGCTATCGCTTCGATCGGCGTACAGAATGAACACCCTGCTGTCCCTTCATCGGCGCGTCGCCTGGCTCCACCTCTTCTCCTATCTGGTCATTGTTCTGATCGAACTCATCGTCCTGCGCAACTTCAGCGGCACGCCGGAAGCCAACGTTGTCCGTTACCTCACCTTTTTCACCGTCGTTCTGGGTAGTCTGCTGGTCATCCGCCGGCGCATCATCCGGCCGATCGAGGAGATGAAAGAGGCCAGCCTCCGCATCGCCGCCGGAAACTATCAGGAACGGTTGCCCACGTATCCCACCATGGAACTGAACGAACTGGCCCAGGCATTCAACCGCATGGTCGCTACCATTGAATCCACGGAAGAGCGACGCATCATGCTGCTGAGCGATATAGCTCACGAGCTGCGCACCCCGCTCAGCAACATTCGGGCCACCATGGAGGGGCTAATTGACGAAGTATTGCCACCCGAGCCGGACACGTTCTTCGACATCCAGCGGGAAGTCGGTCGGCTGCAACGGCTGGTTCACCAGTTGGAGGCCCTGTCGCGAGCCGAGAGCGACCAATTGCCGCTCAACAGGCAGCCGATCGAATTTGCGCTGCTGGTGCGGAGTGTCTGCGACCGGCTATGGATTCAATACGAGGATAAGGGGGTGGCGCTGATGATGGAGGCGGCCGACGATTTGCCGCTACTGTCGGCTGATCCTGACCTGATCACCCAGGTGCTGACCAACCTGTTGGGCAATGCCCTACAATACACGCCGCCGGGTGGGCGAGTCCGCGTCATAATCACCCGGCAGCGTGGTGATATCCTCACAAGTGTTGTGGATACCGGCATCGGCATACCGACTGACGATCTGACTCGCATCTTTGAGCGATTCTATCGCGTCGACAAGTCGCGGGCGCGACAGAGCGGCGGCAACGGCATCGGGCTGACCATCGCCGCCCATCTTGTTCGCGCCCACAACGGCCGCATCTGGGCCGAGAGTGATGGTCCCGGGCGTGGGGCCACACTCAGCTTCACATTGCCCCTGCAATGACGCATACTGCGTCGCCTGCATGCCGATTGAGCGAGACGCATCAGACTGAATTTGTCACAAAATCGTCATATTACGGACATCCATTCGCCACCTTTGCCGGTTACCATACGTGTATTGAACAAATATTGAAAGTCAAATAACCAACCACGGTTAAAACACGGATGGAACGGATCGGACGGATAGGAAATTATCTCTATTCGTCATATCCATTCTTCCCGTGTTTCTCCGTGGTTGGCTCATGAATTTGTAGAATTTACTCCGGGAGATTTGAATCTGTATGGACAATATAAATGTTTCACCGACCGTTCATCTGATGGTCGGAGCTGTAGTGTTGGTCGCCGGTCTGGTGGCGATGGTGGTGGCGGTGCGCGCTGCCATGAAGCGGCAGCCGGTCAGTCGGAACGCCAATCTGATCTTCATCCTGTTTCAGCTGACGGTCATGTTGCAGGTTCTGGTCGGTATCAAGCTGCTGGATCAGGGGCTGGGGCCATTGCAACTGTTCGTCCACTACCTGGGCGGGCTGGCTCCGATGGGTTTCTACCTGCTTTACTATTGGCTGCAACCGGCCGACGGCGCGGCACAGGGGCGTCGAGCGGCCGTTGTCGCTGTAGCCTCGTTCCTGTTCGTGCTCATGACTTTCACGATCGGCAGCATGTATGTTGCCTGAGGCGTCTCCCTTGCAGGGCACGTCTGAAGCCTGCCCTGCAAGGGAGAACACTTTGTGTCGATCTAATCTGTCCCATTCGCGCGGAGCCGGGTATCATAATTCAATCATCAATCGCGCCGGCCCACAAAACAGGATCAAACTATCTATCGGGTCTTGAGGCGCATGGAGAATTATTTAATGACATTGGTAGAGAAAGCAACGCTTGATAAATCGGCAACAAAGTCGACGCTATTGCTAATCGCCGGCGACTGGCTGGTGCTGGCGCTCTTCGTACTCATCGGCCAGATCGATCATGAGATGGTAGGGGCCAACCCCCTGCCGCGCCTGTTGGGCACCACGGCCGAAATCGCGGTGCCGTGGACGATCCTCGGCCTGCTGCTGGGAGCTTTTCGCTACACGAGCGACTGGCGCGGCTTCCTGGGTCGCTTCGCCGTGGCCTGGCTGGCGGCCGCACCGCTGGCGCTCCTGCTGCGCGCCTACATGAACGGCCAGGCGGCAATCATCGTCATCTTCATGACAATCACAATATTCGTGGGTGGCGGCATGTTGCTGGCGTGGCGGATCATTTATTGGCTGATTCGCCGGCGGCGCGATCAGGCGGCTTCAAGGTGACGCACCCGTCACGTTGCGTTCCGGCGCGGCTCCAGAACGGCGAACGTGCCCGAGGCGCGGGCGATGGGGCCGCCGCGGTCGCAAATCGTCGCCTCCATGAAGGCGGTACGCTTGCCCTGATAGACCACCCGGGATTGGCAGGTCAGCCGGCCCGCGGTGACGGATCGAAAGTAGGAGATCTTGATCTCCACGGTCGTGCAAATGCGCCCCCCATCGAGCGCGGAGAGCAGCGCCCCGCCCAT
>JACDJB010002914.1_pt1 | contig 11707 bp, 6 predicted proteins | sample 7454121 | NCBI WGS metagenome assembly JACDJB01 (sample SAMN14253290, study PRJNA609438) | sludge metagenome | isolation source: sludge after 25d culture with pyrite | collected 2018-12-20 | reverse complement strand
TTTAGAAATTATATCATTAAATCCGGCTTTTTGAATTTTTATTCTTTCTTCGGTAAATGCATAAGCAGTTTGGGCAATGATAGGTAAAGACCGATTGTTTTTGCGTATTTTTTGAGTAACTTCAATACCCGAAAGGCCCGGCATTCTGATATCCAGAAGCAAAATGTCAAAAGCCGGTGTTGATTTTAGCTTTTCCAGTACTTCCAGACCATCGCAGGCCCGGGTAATACTGATATTTTTATGTAACAACAGGTTTTCAAGATAAAGAAAGCTGATCTCGTCATCTTCAGCAATAAGAATATTCAATGGTCTTGTCAGTGAATCAAGTGTTGAGTGATTTTCGGCAGGCTTCGTTTCTGATTGATTAACCGGCTTGAAAGGAATTGTAAAATAAAAAGTACTCCCTTTATTTACTTCCGATTCAACCCAAATATTTCCACCTAACATTTCGACATAAGCTTTTGAGATAGCTAACCCGATACCTGAACCTTCGTGAGAACGTGTAATGTCCAGATCGGATTGTACAAAACGATCGTATATCGCGTTTTGTCTATTTGCGGGAATACCGCATCCGGTATCTTTTACGTAAAATTCCAACATGTCTTTCTTTATTTTATAACCCAAGTTTATACTTCCGGTAGTTGTAAATTTTATTGCGTTTTTTATCAGATTGATAAAAATTTTTTCTAACAGCGATTTGTCGGTTTCAATAAGGACTGAATTATCGGTTAGATTATTGTCCAGCGTGAGCGCTAAGTTTTTTTCGGCAGCCTGATTAGTAAAAAAACGCAATAATCCAGACATAAATTGTTCAAGATACACTTCTGACTTATGCAGGATGATCTGATTACTTTCAATTTTTGAGATTTCAATTACATCATTAATAGTGTGAAGCAAGCGGTTACCACTTTTCTTAACAATGTCGAGATATTTTTTTCGATCTGTTTCAATCAGATCCTGATTGTCTAATAAATCGATAAATCCCAGGATACCATTCATAGGAGTGCGAATTTCATGGGAGATGTTTTGCAGGAAAACTGTTTTCAGATGATCACTTTCTTCTGCTTTTGTTTTTGCAGCCATCAGTTCTTTTGTTTTGATCCTGACTGATTTTCTGAGTATAATAATAAAGGCAAATGCAAGTAGGGTGACGACAGATATAATGATTAACAGCCACTTGATTTGCAGTGGGATACCATGTTCATGCTGATGAATATCCAGCCATTTATGCAATGAGGTAAAATAGGCAGATGTAGTATTGTTTTTTAACTGTGCTAAGTTGTGGTCAAAAATGGTTAAAATATCCTGAGATATGTGATTGTTAAATCCAAAATATAATTCGTTTGGCTGAAACACAATTCCAGTAGGAATAATATTGGGATCAAATTCATCAGAAAAATAGAAAAAACGGTCAGCAACAATCAAATCAACTTCATCATTCATTAAGGCATTCCGGGTAGATATATAATCTTTGAATGCAACGATATCATAAGATAAATTGAATTTCTTTTTGATTTTTGTAGTTAACAGTTCCTCCTGATATGAGCCTTTCAACAAGCCGATTCGTTTCCCTCCGAGTTCGTTTATCGATTGAATACGGTTGGATTTCTTCGTGTAAACTTCTAGCCAGGTATTAATGACCGAAAGGTGGTTAAAGTTAAATAAAGAGTCGCGTTTTGGCGTGTGTGCCATGTCGGGCAGGATGTCAATTTCGCCAGTTGAAAGCATGACGATCAGAGTCGGCCAATCATTGTAAACATATTCAAGTTTGAGTTTCTCCTTCCCGGCAATATCAGTTAAAATATCAATAAAGATTCCATCCGGGTTTCCCTCATCGTTGAGGAATATTTTAGGCTTATTCTGATAAACACCCACCCTCAACGATTTCTCCGGACTAGCTTCGTGAGCAAAAACCGGAAAGTACGTTGCAAGTAAAAACAATAAACTGATCAACAGGGTCGGATTTGTTCGTGTCATTTACCAGCATTTTATAAGCCATCTTATAGAAAACAAAAAAGAGCGCCTTTTGTTAGACGCTCTTTTTATTTTTATTAAATAAATATGTACTTTAGTATAAACAATATTGCCAGTATATACATTCCGATGCTGAGCTTTTTGAAGTTGCCTGCAATCATATTGATTAGCACATAACTCAGAACACCCAGTGTGATACCTTCCGCAATACTGTATGCCAGCGGCATGGCGATGATACAGATGAATGCCGGTATTGTCTCCGAGAAGTCAGAAAAATCAAGTTCTTTGATAGGACTTAACATATAAAGACCAACCAAAATCAAGGCCGGAGCTGTTGCGGCTCCCGGAATAGCCAGAAAGACAGGAGAAAAGAAAAGCGCCACAGCAAAACATAATGCTGTAATCAGGGCAGTCATTCCGGTTCTTCCTCCTTCTGAAACACCAGCTGCACTTTCAACATAAGTTGTAACCGTACTGGTACCCAACATAGCGCCTGCTGTTGTTCCAATGGCATCAGCCATAAATGCTTTTTTAGCATTGGGTATTTTTCCGTCTTTGTCGAGCATTCCTGCTTTGGTTGAAACACCCACCAGTGTTCCCAATGTATCGAATATGTCTACGAACAAGAAGGTAAATACAATAATCAGCATGTCAAAAGTGAAAATTTGACTGAATTCAAATTTAAAGAAAATAGGCTCGATTGATGGAGGAACACTTACAAAACCTTTGATTTGTGTGATTCCAAGGGGGATACCAATCAAAGCTGTCAGGATGATACCAATGAGCAGGTCGCCTTTAACTTTTTTGACGATCAATACTGAAGTGATAATCAACCCTATTAAGCCGAGCAATGCTGTTCCACTGGTAATATCTCCAAGAGAAACCAGGGTTGCATCGTGCTTTACAATGATTCCCGCATTCTGCAATCCAATAAAAGCAATAAACAATCCGATCCCGGCGCTGATTGCAGTCCTTACTGATTTCGGAATAGCATTGGCAATAGCTTCCCGCACATTGAATATCGTTAATAGGATGAATATTACCCCTTCAATTAATACTGCTGTCAGTGCAAATTGCCAGGTGTGACCCATACCCAATACAACTGAAAAAGCAAAGAAAGCGTTTAACCCCATACCCGGTGCGAGGGCGAAAGGTAGTTTAGCCCACAGAGCCATTACCAAAGTTCCTACGATAGCAGCAATAGCTGTTGTTGTAAATAATGCGTTTGCATCCATTCCTGCTGCCGATAAGATATTCGGATTCACAGCTAAAATATAAGCCATGGTCAGGAAGGTGGTTATACCGGCTATAATCTCCGTACGTGGAGTGGTGCCGTTTTCCTTTAGTTTGAAGAATTTTTCTAACATGATTATTAAATTTTAACCACAAAAGGCGAAAATAGTGAATAGTGGTTAGTGGATAGTGGTTAGTGTTCACTGTTCACTATTCACTATTCGCTTACATGTGGTTTATTATTATAAATTGTATTTAACAGCAAGAGTCGGACATACTTTGAATCCGGATACGCCTGCGAAGTTATATCCCAGTTCAATTTCGCCTCCGGCAGATATTTTCTTGTTGAAATTGTACCAAAGTTGTGGCTCGGATAAGAAAATATAAGATGAACCGAAGAATGTTTTTTCGCGCCAAAAATCAGCAAAACCAGTAAAAGAAAGTTTTCCTTTCAACATGTGCATGTACCATACTGCTGTCAACTGAAAATTGTGAGGTTCAGCATTTCCCTGAATCAGTTTATACATAGCTGAAAGTGAGATTCCTTTTGAGAAATCCTGACTGTTCAGACTGTAAGTTCCACCTAACAGGTAGGCGTTATTAATCTGGAAACTTGCTCCACCGTTTTCTGCATGTAAACCACCATTGTACTCTACGTGAGCAGATAAGGGACCATCCCAAAATTTCAGTTCACGTGCAATTTCGAAGTAAGCTTCGGACGGGCCTCCTGCACTGTAGTTCATGTCTACAAAGTAGAATAAACTACCGTTTGCATCCGGTTTGAAACGTTCGATGGTGCTGGTGAGATAATTTCTCCCTTGCCCGAAATCGTAATGTAGCTGAAGATTAGTCTGTGCAACCAGACTTACACCTGCAAACAGCAAGCAAGCTAAAATCAGTTTTCTCATGAATGTTGAATTTAATTAATTAATAAATGTTGATATTTATAAAAATCACACAAAAGTAAGAAAACGGAACAATTTAACAAAAAATATATAGATTAAAACGGGGAATTGTTAATAAGTTTTGAATATTTATCAAAACCAAAATCCAATATTTACAGAAGTGGTTAATTTGCGGTAAGCATCTGAGTAACCCAGTGTAAACTCAACCGGACCAAATGGCGATTTATAAGAATAAGTAACACCACCGCCAATAATTGATTTATATGTACTGAAACGGTTGAATTCATCACTATGCAACAGTAAGTTTGCCGCGAGCGTCAGGTGATGTTTTTTGTAAATGCTAGCTCTGTATTCAACACAACCGATAAAAGTGTTTTTCCCGGTCGACCAGAATGAAGGCAAGCCATAGAAGGGAAGATGGTGATTAAATCTGACCTCGTAATCTTTCGATGCGATGAAATTACCCAACTGAAGAGGAACATCACTGAATAAGGTACGGCCATAGGCACTTAACATCAGTGTAGATTGTTTTGTTAAAGCAATGGCGCTTCTGTTTTTTAGCATCCAGATCGGATTTATAATATTAAATACCAAATCCTCCGTAAGAGAAAATTCAGTATAAAATTCAGACCCTTTAGTCGGAAAATAGTAATCGTTCAGGCTGTCGTAATGATAATAACCATACAGATGATAAAAGAACTTACCACCTCCTGTCGATGAATTGACCGGGAGTATGCCATTTATGTTGAATATTTCTCCTCCGTAAAATTCCTGTTTAACACCTCCACCTATGATAGAGTGTCTTAAAAAAGGCTGGTAGGTAAATAATTTTAATGAGGCAGTATAAAGTTTCGTATCGAAATGGTTGTTTTTCGAAGTGTAGATTGTAGCCTGATTAAAATTTCCATCTGCCTGAATAGCTATTTTAGGCCATTTTTCTTTATCGAGTTCTGCCAAAACACTGAATCCGGGGTTGGCGGAGATGTCAGCCGTAAATGACAACAGACCGAATGTTTTGGTATAATCTTTTCTGGTTGAGTTTAATACAACAGAAATACCGCTTCGGGTATTTAGCCGCATACCGACATTGAAGTTCCATGCCTTTCCTTCTTCTATGTGAAAATGCAGAATTTTGCCGTTCTTATCGTCATCCAGCTTAAAATAAACACGCTTGAAGATGCCCATACCATACAGGGAGTTGATCGACTGTTTAATGTCATCATAATTGTATTCTCCGGGTAAAGTTTTGTTAACCATGTTGGTCAGCAGATTGTCGGACATGGAGTAGTTTCCTGAAAATTTAATACCCGTAATTTTCCATTTTTGTTGTTCGACAAGTTTAGAGGGTACGGTTTTGTATAAAAGTTTGTTTTTCACTTTTAATTCCCTTAACTGGTCTACAACTGCCAGTGCGGAATTTGTCCCTCTTACCATCAGGGTATCCAGTGCCTGTCTGTTGAAGCTGGAAGTATTATAACCGGTAATATCAGGTCTGATGATTATATCGCATAAACTATTATTGACAGAGTCTTTATTCAATGAATAAAAGTTGATAATTTGGTTGGTCAGCTTATCCAATGATCCGATTTGGTCTGCCTGATAGAGATCTTTTCTCAAATCAACGCCGATGATAATGTCTGCTCCCATCTTTTTGGCAACATCAGTAGGGAAATTATTTACTAAGCCACCATCAACGAGCAAATAGCCGTTATGTTTTCCCGGAACGAAAACACCGGGTATAGCCATGCTGGCAAAAATGGCTGTTGGTAGAAATCCCTCTGTCATGACTATTTCTTTGCCGGTTTCGAGGTCTGTGCCTATGCAGGCAAATGGTACCGGAAATTTTGTGAAATCGGCATTTTCCGGAAGATTAGCCATCAGTCCGCAAAACAGATTCAGCACATTTTGTCCGTTAACCATACCACTGGGTAATGAGGGAAACTTATTTTCAGCTACCGGTAGTGTGATGACATAGCGTTGTTGTTCTGTCTTGGATGTTTGATCCAACTCGCGTCGTGGTACATAATCGGATAACAGCTCAGGCCAGTTTCCTTCTTTAGCCAGTTTTATGATGTCGTCGGCACTATATCCTATGGCATAGAGTCCGCCCACGATACTCCCGATACTGGTTCCTACAATGATGTCAACGGGTATTTTCTCTTCCTCCAATACTTTCAATACACCGAGATGTGCAAAACCCTTGGCTCCTCCGCCGCTTAAGACCAAAGCAACCCTGGGACGTTTTGAGGATTGCGCAGTTGTGGCGAATGAGCATGTAATAACAAGAATCAGAATCAGCAGCTTTCTCAGCATGATTGATAGAATTGATTGGCCTCCAAAAATACAGTTATTTTTTGAATAATGTATAATATGTAAACAAAAAATAAGCAGTTTTGTTTATATAAAAGAACAGCTTCCTCATGGAAGCTGTTCTCGCATACAATTACATTGTAATTTTTTGATTATCTTCTGTTTCTCCAGGGTTTGTCACTGCCTGAGCTTTTTCTTCTGCTTTCGCTTCTTCGGTCGTTGTTGTTGTCTGATCTCCAGTTGTTTCCTGATGATTTCCGATCATCGCCAGTGGATTTCCGTTTGTAACCGCCATCATTTCCATAAGGTCTGTCGGTTCTGCGCTTTCCGCTTTCCGCTCTCCGTTTTCCGTTTGATTCGGAATATGCTTTGCTTTCTCTGGCAACGCCAAGTTCGATATCTTTCTGGCCGGCAAAAGCATTGATGACCTTATCCATCTGGTCGGTAAATACATCGAAGAACGTAAATTTATTGGTGACCTCAATATCTCCGACTGTAATGGTTTTATCTCCCACAATGTCGTTGATAATACCTAATAAACGGGAGGGATTGATGCCTTCACGGGTCCCTAAATTGATTTTGAGACGCATCTTATCTCCTCTGCGACCTTTTTTCTCACCTCTGTCGTTTCTGTCACCTCTTTCGGAATTTCTTTCCCGTTCGTGATAATTCAGATCTTCTGCATCCTTGTAATAATCAAGGAATCTGTTGAATTCCAACGAAACAAATCTTTTCAGTAGTTCCGATTTGTCGAGGTATTCCAGTTGTTTCATGATCTGATCCATGTACGGACTGATTTGTTCTTCGTTCACCTCCACCTGCTGCATTTTATCAATCATGTGAAACAATTGTTTTTTGCAGACTTCCAGTCCGTTCGGAATTTGCTGTTGCTCAAAATTTTTCCTGAGCATGCGTTCAATATCCTTAATTTTGAATTTCTCTTTCGAATGAATAATTGAAACAGAAACTCCTTTTTTGTTAGCACGACCGGTACGACCGCTTCTGTGGGTGTAAATCTCCACATCGTCGGGCAGGTTGTAATTGATTACATGGGTAAGATCGCTCACGTCCAATCCACGTGCAGCCACATCGGTAGCAACCAGCAACTGGATGTTCCGGATGCGGAATTTTTGCATTACGGTGTCTCGTTGCGCCTGCGATAGATCTCCATGCAGAGCATCGGCATTATAGCCATCTTTCATCAGATGATCGGCTACCTCTTTGGTTTCCTGTCGGGTACGGCAAAATACAATGCCGTATATGTCCGGATTCAGGTCTACAATCCGTTTCAGTACCAGATAGCGTTGTTTGGCCTGAGAAACATAATAGATGTGAGAAACATTGTCGGAGCCTGAATTCTTACTTCCTACCGTAATTTCCTCATGATCTTTCATGTACTTTTTCGCAATGCGGGCAATTTCTGCCGGCATGGTAGCCGAGAATAACGTGGTGCGACGTGTTTCGGGCGTTTCCTTGAGAATGGTTTATATGTCTTCCTTGAATCCCATGTTCAACATTTCATCGGCTTCATCGAGCACCAGATAGTTGATGTTTTCAAGCTTTACCTTTCCACGTTCAATCAGGTCGATTAACCTTCCCGGTGTTGCTACGATGATTTGCGGTGTTTGATCGAGTTGTTTTAGCTGTGTACGAATATCTTCACCTCCGTAAACCGGTACCACACGAGTGTGCAGGTGTTTGGAGAAGTTTTTCAGATCATTGGAAATCTGGATGCACAATTCGCGGGTAGGAGCGAGGACCAACGCTTGTACCTGTTTGCGGTTGGCATCGATCATATTCAACAGTGGCAGGCCGAAAGCTGCCGTTTTACCTGTACCTGTTTGCGCCAAAGCGACCAGGTCGGAGTTTTTTTCAAGCATAAAAGGAATTACCTTTTCCTGCACAGGCATGGGGAACTCAAAACCGAGTTCTCCGATTGCTGAGAGAATTTCTTCCCTCAGGTTCAGTTCTTTAAATGTCATAATGATGTTTTAGTACACGTTTTGAGCAGTCATCCGGCGATAATTTCATTCGTTTTGAAACGTGTACCCTCTGATTAGCAAGCTGCAATGTTTGATGCAGTGGATTTCGGAATTTTACCCGCAACGCGTGGTTGTTTTATTTTTGCGGGTGCAAAGGTAATGAAAAAAGCCGGATAAACAGCATGTTAATCCGGCTTAATTAAAAATATATTTATAAAACGATTAGAATTTATACTCTACGAAAGCTTCAATCGCTTCGTAGGATGCCAGTCCTAATTGTTGATATAACGAGGCTGTTGCTCTGTTTCTGTCTTCAGCGCGTTGCCAGAAAAGTCTTTCGTCGTTACCCATAAACGGAGCGCTTTCCATCTGAGATTGGTGACGAAGAATTGATTTTCTTTTGTTCAGTAACTGTTCCGGGCTAATTGGCACAGCCATTTCAATGTGGTCTATTTCCCATTCAGCCCAGGCGCCACGATACATCCAAACGCGGCATTCATCCATGATTCCTTCTTTCTTAAGTTCATCAATGGCGGCCAAAGCTGCATTTAAACATACTTTGTGCGTGCCGTGCGGGTCGGCAAGGTCACCGGCAACAAAAATCTGATGAGGTTTAACTTTTCTGATTAAGTCCATAACAATCAGAACATCTTTCTCTGTCAGATTGCCTTTCTTAACAGCGCCTGTTTCATAAAACGGTAAGTCAAGGAAGTGTACATGTTCCGGCCTTAATCCCACGAATCTACAGGCAGAACGAGCCTCTTCCCTTCGGATTTGTCCTTTGATGAAAAGAAGATCTTTATAGGTGGAAGATTTAATCTCCTGTTGACTTAACAAAGCATCCAGCGCTTCATCCAATTTTGCGTCAACTTCAACTTTGCTTTTATTGTACTTACTCGAAAGACTTTTCATCAGAGAAACATAACGGATAACTTCTTCATCACCTACGGCAATATTTCCGGATGTTTGATAAGCTACATGTACTTCATGATTTTGATCCACCAGGCGCTGGAAGGTACCTCCCATGGAAATTACATCATCATCGGGGTGTGGACTGAAAACCAATACTCTTTTAGGATACGGCATGGCACGCTCCGGACGATTGGTGTCGTCGGCATTGGGTTTACCACCCGGCCATCCGGTAATGGTATGTTGCAGATCGTTGAATATCTGTATGTTTACATCGTAAGCAGAGCCGTACTTTACCAACAGTTCATCCAATCCATGTTGATTATAATCTTTATTGGTAAGTTTCAGAATGGGTTTGCCGGTTTTTTCACAGAGCCAAACAATCGCTCTGCGTGTCAGCTTGTTAGTCCAGTCACACGAACCAACCAACCACGGATGACTGATACGTGTCAGCATCTGAGCGGCGTTTACATCCATCACAACCTTGGCATTCTTGTGGAATTGTAATAAAGAAGCAGGTACATTGTCATCTGCTTTTTCTTCCACAACTTTCTTAATAATGGCAGCTTTATGTTCACCCCATGCACCTAAGGTGAGCTGACGAGCATCCATGAGGGTGGAAAGACCTATTGTGAAAGCGTATGATGGGATATCAGAAGTGTTGTTGTAAAATGGTTTTAAATCAGCTCTTGACTGATCGTCGAGTAACATCAGACGCGTTTTTGAACCAATATTAGACCCTGGTTCGTTGTAAGCCAGATTGCCGATTAAACCAACACTTACCAATACAAAATCCAAACCGCCTTTCTCTGCAATCAGCTTGTCATAAGCATGACAAAAAGCATGAATGTTTTTTTCATTTGCGTCAGGAATAAGCGTATGGAAATTATCAGGATTAAAGTCTACTTTCTGAAGCAGATTTTCCTTAATAATTACGGTGTTGTTGTGCAGGTTTTGTTGTGATAGCGGATAAAACTCAGTTACGTTGAAAACAACCACATTGTTGAAACTCAACTCTTCCTCTTTGTGTAAGCGTACTAACTCTTCATAAACACTCAACGGAGAAGAACCTCCGGATAAACCCAGCACGCAGGTTTGATTTTGAGCCTGTTTGTCTTTGATGACAGACGCAATCTCAGCTGCGATTTGCTTTGATCCTTGTTTCTCATCGTCATAAATTTCTGTGTCAATTTTTTCAAATTGAGTTTGCCTGATTTTATCAATGGCATCCTCCGGACAATAATACCGTTCCGGAATTCTTTCCAGCGTAATTTTTGAACTTAAATCGAATTGCATAATGATTATTATTTATCTTTAGAGCAGTTTTTTACAATCTGCTGCATAATTTCAAACTTTTTTTCTTGTTGCTCTAACAACCTGAACTGAGCAATTGTTCGCTGCCAATTGTGTTCCGGATGTTGAATTTTATAATAGGTATCTCCATTCAAATAATCAGCAAAAAAACGTACCGTTTGCATATAAGTTAACATTTTTGCTCCGAGTGCCAGATATTCAAGTTCGGTGTCGGTCAGGAAAGTTGCTTTTTCCAGGTAACCTTTCGTATATGCTTCATAAATTGCCAGATTCACGTCGATATTATCCAGATTGGGATCGTCCTCTGCTCCTGTATTGGCTGCGGTTCGCATAAAATCTCCAAAATCAGATAAAACGGTGCTTATCATCATCGTGTCAAGATCGACTATACAACAAGGTTCATCTTTATCGTTGAATAGCAGGTTATTGATTTTTGTGTCACAGTGATTGATACGACCGGGAAGTTTGCCTTCTCTGTATAATCGTTGTGGCAAACACATTTCATCGGCTCTTTTCAATAGCTCATCCACCATCCATTGTGTTTTCTCCAATCTTCCTGCCGGATTTTCTTTTACGGCATCTTTCAGTTGCTGTACCCTGAATTCCACGTTGTGAAAATCGGGAATGCTATCAATTAGCTGATTTGCGGGAATATCGACGATCATACAATGAAAATTACCGTACGCTTTTCCTGCTTCATAAGCCAGTTCGGGTGTGATGGCTTCGTAACTGTGTGTGTTTACAATATTAACGTATATTCTCCAGTAATTACCTTCATCATCTTTGTAAAAAAGCTTATTGTCTTTTGTTTCAATAAGTTGAAGCACCTTCTGTTCGATATTTGTTACCCCTGCCTCCCTGTATTTTTTTCTCAGGTGATCGGTCACAATGCGAATATTGTTCTGCAATCCCTCCACATCTTTAAAAATGTTGTGGTTAATTCTTTGCAGAAAATAGGATTCGTCATTGGGATTTTCTCCTGTCAGGATGAAAGAGTCGTTGATGTGCCCGATTTTAAGTGGTTTAATGTCGGTAATTTTAGTTTTGAGCTTGAATTGAGTCAGAATTTTTTCCATTGAA
>JACDJB010002907.1_pt1 | contig 11716 bp, 16 predicted proteins | sample 7454121 | NCBI WGS metagenome assembly JACDJB01 (sample SAMN14253290, study PRJNA609438) | sludge metagenome | isolation source: sludge after 25d culture with pyrite | collected 2018-12-20 | reverse complement strand
TCTCCGACCTCTTCCCGCAGGCGGGGAGAGGTGAACGCGGTACAGCGCGTGTTGCAGCTTTCTCTTTCATTTTTTCTTCCGATCGGGACCACTTCGCATGTCTGCGCGCGAGGACGCTCATGCACGCCATCAGCAAAAGCGATGGCTGCGGCCCGACGCACATCGCTGGGTACGTTCGGATGTCGTGCGGTTTCTGGTGCCCGGTGCGGCAGCCAGCGTCTATTCCGATGTCGAGCGCAAATACAGCCCGAACCAGCCGCGCGTGCCGGCGGGGAGCGGGCGTGAGAGCGGACGATGGACGGATGGAAACAGCGGCGGGATGGGCGGCGGGACCGCTTCGCCGACGGCAATGATCGACTTCGGTAGTTTACCGAACTTCAGCGACCTTTTCTCGTTGTTTCAGATCGCACCAACTGAGACGGATAACAGTGACTACACGCAGCTTGCGGGTGATGTGCCGGAGGGGAATGAATCTGGTACTAGTCAGAATCATGTCGCGCCAGAAATTCCTAAGGAAAGGCCCGATAGCAGTTCTGATCGAAAGAAAGTGCGTATCCCCGTTCTGAAGCATTACGACATTTCTGGCTGGTATAGTAAGCCAAATCTGGATTTTGGAGGTTTAACCCCTCGAGATTATCTAAGAGACAAAGGCGCGGCGGAGCGCAGGCAGGTGGGGTTGGACGCGTTGATTCGATTTGGGGTTTTGAAGCCATGAACCGCGAAAAAGCACTTCAAGATGTTTCGCTCGAGGAACTTGTTCAGCGTTTTGTTGTGCTCGCGCTGAATGAGTACGAAGCGGTGAATTCTAATCAAACAAGTAAGTACAGACGTCTTTATGAGCAAATGAGCGCTGTAACAAATGAACTTAGATCGCGCGCCGGCGATCAGCGTCGCGCGTTGACTGCGCTTTATACGCATCCGAATGTGCAGGTTCGGCTTGCTGCTGCTCGCGCCACACTAGCTCTGAATTATACCGAGGCGCGAAGCGTGGTTCAGGCAATTGCCGATAGTGGCGTATTTCCTCAGGCGGGCGACGCGGGAATGACGCTCTCGAATCTCGACAGAGGAGTTTTCAGGCCGTCTTGAGATGTTCGGGGCAGGCCGAAGCGGAATACGGGCCACGGGGCGCTTCAATCCCGGATTTCGCTGTGCTTCATCCGGGCTACGCTTTCTGAGCGCCGAGAGCAGCAGAAGACCTGGGCGGAGTACTTTGGTTTCTCTCGGAGTCAGATTGATGATCCGTCAAATGTGGTTAGTATTCCGAGGCTGAAGCACTACCAGATCACGGGGTGGTACGGCACCCGAAATCCGGACTATGGCTGGTTGTCGCCGCGCGAGTATCTGTCGGACAAGAACTGGGAAGAGCGACAAAGGGTCGGACGTGACGCGCTGATTCTGTTCAGGGTTCTCAAGCCATGAAGAAAGTTGATCTTTCCAATGTAACCAGTGACGATCTCGTCCAGCTTTTTGCCGAGAATACGCGCGAGCAGGACAAGGCACTGCTTCTCGGTCAGATTGCAAAATACAATCGACTCTTTGCACGTATGAAAGAGATTCATGATGAGTTGAAGTCGCGTCCCGGAGATCAACGCAGAATGCTCATTAAATTGTTTGAATTCCCCAATATGCAGGTTCGACTGCAGGCCGCCAAACTGACAAAAGAAGTCGCTCCGCTTGAGGCGCGGGCGCAACTCCAAGCGATCGTCGATTCCAAATGGTTTCCCCAAGCGGGGGATGCCGGGATGTCTCTCAGCATCATGGACGGAGATATAAAACTTAAGCCCGACAAATGATCGCGGAGGAGGATGTATGAAAAACTCACTCGGTTTGGGATCGCTTCTCGTTGCCGTATTAGGTCTTCTTGTTGCCACCCCCGCCGCCGCCCGCGGCGCGGCGCCGAGCATCATGAATTCGCCGGGCTATCAGCGGGCGCTGGAGGAATCGCGCAGGCGCTATCGGCAGGAGGCCCAGCCGCAGGCGCGGCCGCAGCCGGTCCATCGCAAGAAGAAGCGGCATCGCGGCCATCACCACTGAACGGACGGGCGCCAGCGCTTACGGCACCGCGCCGACACCGATGCCGCCGCCGAAGCGGATGCAACTGTCCGAGCCCGGCATGCGCACAAAGCCTGGGCCGAATTCAGGGCAGCCGGCCGGCTGACGGCGCGCTGAAGGTTGCTTGAGAGGCTGATCCTGCGTCCGGGCCTGATGACGAGGGCGCGGCGTCTTCGTCTCGCCCTGCTGCGCCTGGGCCGCCGCGATCAACGCAATGCAGGCAGCCACGCTGACAATCGCTTTGCAGGCGTGAATGGACAATGGATGCATCGCGTTCTCGCAACTGTTGCCGAAGAAAATACCGGACAGAAAACTGGCGGCTTGTCCGCTGCTTGTCAGGGAGCAGGGAACTTGACGATTGTTACTGAATCGCCGCGCCCCAGCTTCGGGCCGTCTTCACGATCCAGTCTCTATATAATGTCAGGGGTGTGACGCCAGTGAGGCCGCCGCAGCCGGCCGCGTTGTTCGCAGCGGTCGACCAGCTCACCACGCCGGTGATGACGCTCAGGCCGTTCTGATCCTCGAACGCCGGTGCGCCGGAATCCCCTGTGCAGGCGCCCATGCCCGCGCTTTTGTTCTGGGTTTGCGGATCGACCAGACGCACCTGCAACGTGCCGGGCTGGCCGGTCACGGCGAGCGGCGCGGCGCGGACTGTGCCGACGCCCGCATCGCGCCCGGCAACCGTGGAGCCGATGCCGACGACCGTGAAGCGTGACGCCGGGGTGAAGGGGATGCGCGGCACGCCGACAGGCGCGGCGGATTTTCCGGGCATCGGAGCGGGAAGGCGCAGCAGCGCGACGTCCGCCGTGGCGCGATGGGCGGCGATAGATTGCGCGTTGTAGCGCGGATGAACCGCGACCTGCTGCGGCGCGATCAGCGTGGGCGGCTTTGAGGAATAGTCGATCACGCGATTGGCTGTGCCTGGCGCGATGCAATGCGCGGCGGTGAGAACGATGTTCGGCGCGATCATCGTGCCGGTGCAGACACCGCCGCCTGCCGCGACGACCGTGACGATGGATTGCGCCACGCTGCCGCTCGGCGCGGAGCGGCTGCCGGTGATGGCGTGCGACGGCGTTGTAATGGCCGAAGAAATAATGAGGGCGGCGCAAAGGCGTGACAGCGGGATCATCCGCAAGGATGAGCCTCGCCGCACATGCTTTGTCAACCGCTGTTGCCTGATCGACCGAACACAGGGGTTTCACCATGCCTGCATATCTCGTTACCGCGCCGGCGGCCGAGCCGCTGTCGCTCGCCGATGCCAAGGCCTTCCTGCGCGTGGAGCACGGCGACGACGATGCGATCATCACAGCGCTGGTTTCGGCGGCGCGCCATCATGTCGAGGCGCTGGCGCGATGCGCGCTGATCACGCAGACCTGGCGGCTGGTGCTGGACCGCTGGCCGGATGGCGGGCGGATCGTGCCGCGCATCGGTCCGCTGCGCGTACTCGCGGCGGCGCGCGTGTTCAACGCGGCGGGTGAAGCGAGCGAGATCGACCCCGAAATTTTCGCGGTTGATCGCGCGGCAGGCGCGCTGGCCGCGCCGTCGTGGTCGCTGCCGGTGCCAGGGCGAAGCACGGCGGGAATCGAGCTGGATATCGAGGTGGGGTATGGCGCGGCCGGGGATGTTCCGCAGCGCCTGCTGCAGGCGATCCGCATGCTGGTGGCGCACTGGTACGAGAACCGCGGTCTGATCGCCATCGGCTCCAGTGTCGCGATGATGCCTGCCAGCGTCAACGCCATGATCGCCTCCCATCGGGTGCTCTCGCTATGATTGATCCCGGACAGTTGAAAACGCGCCTTGTGGTTCAGCAGCCCATCGAGACGCCCGACGATCAGGGCGGCGTTGTCCGCACCTGGAGCGCATTCGCAACCGTGTGGGCACAGGTGACGCCGCTCGCGGCGCGCCGCGATGTCGAGGCGGATGCCGATGGCGCGACCCAAAGCTATCGCATCGTCCTGCGCAGTCATCTTTCCCTGACCTTGCAGAATCGCTTCAGCGACGGCGCGCGGATCTACCGGATCGCCGCGATCCGCGAGAGCGACGACCGCCGCCTGATCGAAATCGACGCCGACGTGCGGATGGGGTGAGGCGTTAACGTCATCCTGAGGTGCGAACCGCACCTGCGGTGAGCCTCGAAGGATGACGAGCAAGATGCCCATCCTTCGAGGCGCGCGAGCGCGCACCTCAGGATGACGACATCGTATGAGGGAAGATCATATCCATGACCACAGCCAACGTGGCGCTGCGCGCCGCGATCCATGAGGCGTTGCTGGCCGACAGCGCGCTGACCTCGGCACTCGGCGGCGGCAGGGTTTATGACGAGCCGCCGCGCGACGCGGAGTTTCCTTACGTGACGCTGGGCGAGGCCCGGCTGACCGATGCATCATCCGACGGCGGGCAGACGCAGGAGCATCAGCTCACCTTGCATGCCTGGTCGCGCAAGGGCGGTCATCGCGAGGCGCATGTGATCGCGGGCGCGCTGTTGCAGGCGCTTGACGACGCGCCGCTGTCACCCGACGGGCACCGGCTGGTCAACCTGCGTTTTTCCATCGCCGACATCCGCCGTGAAAGCGACGGCCGCACCTATCACGCGCTGGTGCGGTTTCGCGCGGTGACGGAGCCGCTGGAATAATTTCTCCGTCAAGGCCGGGCATGACGATTGTGGGCCGTGGCGACATCGCATCAACCTCTGAAGGAGAACACAATGGCCGCCCAGAAAGGCAAGGACCTGCTGCTCAAGATGAGCGATGGCGCAAGTTTCGTCACCGTCGCCGGGCTGCGCAGCCGCCGCATCGCGTTCAACGCCGAGGTGGTCGATGTCACGCACGCCGAGTCGACCGAGCGATGGCGCGAGCTTCTCGCCGGCGCGGGCGTCAAGCGCGCGTCGGTCTCGGGCAGGGGCTTGTTCAAGGATGCCGCGTCCGATGCGATGGTGCGTCAGGCGTTCTTCGATGGTGTCCTGAAAGCCTGTCAGGTCGTTGTGCCTGACTTCGGCGCCATCGAAGGCCTGTTCCAGATTTCAAGTCTGGAGTTCTCCGGCGAGCACAATGGCGAAGTGACGTTCGACCTGACGCTGGAGTCCGCCGGCGCGCTGACGTTTACGGCGGCATAGCTTGTGTCCCGGGCGCGATGCAGCGTGCAGCGCTGCTTCGCAGAACCGGGATCGCTGCGCGATGTCGTCCCCGCGAAGGCGGGGACCCATACTCCCTGGATTATCGGGTGAAGAGTGATGTTGGAGCAATCTTCCATAGCCACCATAACATGTGGTGGCTATGGGTCCCCGCCTTCGCGGGGACGACGCTGAATAAGTCGCCTCGTTTCCGCTTTCATGAGGATCCCAATGCCAAACACCTATCGCGGAGAAATCGCCGCCGAACTCGGCGGCAAACAGCGCACGCTGGTGCTGACGCTCGGCGCGCTCGCCGAACTGGAATCCGCCTTCGGCGCGGCGGATCTGGTCGCGCTGGCCGAACGGTTCGGCAGCGGGCGGCTGTCGGCGCGCGACCTGATGCGCATCATCGGCGCGGGATTGCGCGGCGCGGGCGAGAGCGTGACTGACGCGGAGGTGGCCGCGATGTCCGCCGATGGTGGGGCTGCGGGCTATGTGCGCATCGCGGCCGATCTGATCGCCGCGACATTCGACGATGCGCCGATCCGGGAGGCGCGATGAAGCCGTTTCCGTGGGAACAAGCGATCGGCTTCGGCCTCGGCGTGCTGCGCCTTCCGCCGGAGCAGTTCTGGCGGATGACGCCGCGTGAACTCGCCTGCGCGGTGGCGGCCGTGCGCGGCCCCGTCAGCGCGCCGATGGACCGCGCCGGCCTCGACGCATTGATACAGGCATTTCCTGACAGGCAGGAGAGAGCACGATGACGATTGATTCATCCGGTGACGATGTCTCGCTGACGCTCGGATCGCTCAACTCGCGGACACGGGAACTGACCGCCGGCGCACTGTCGTTCTCGCGGGCGATGACCGGCGCGTTCACGGCATCGGTCGTCGGCGGCCGGCAGTTCGACGACGTGCTGAAGTCGCTGACGTTGCGGCTGTCCGACATGGCGGTGCGGCTCGCCTTCAAGCCGCTGGAAAAGAGCATCGCGGGCGGATTGTCGAGCCTGCTCTCCGGCCTCGCGGGCACGGGAGCATCGGCGGGCCTCTCGCTCACGGCGGCAGGCGGCGCGGTGAAGCCGTTCGCCAGCGGCGGCGTGATCGGCACGCCGACCTACTTTCCGCTGATGCAGGGCGGCGTCGGTCTTGCCGGAGAGGCGGGACCGGAGGCGATCATGCCGCTGTCGCGCGGACCGGACGGAAAGCTCGGCGTGGCGGCACGCGGCGGCGGCAACAACATCACCATCCAGATTGCGACGCCGGACCTTGAGAGTTTCCGCCGCTCCGAAAGCTATATCACCGGCCAGATCGCCCGCGCCGTCTCGCGCGGGCAGCGGAGTTTGTAGCAATTCCGTCATCCTGAGGTGCGAGGCGGTTTCGCCGAGCCTCGAAGGATGACGAAGACTTGCCGCGCATCCTTCGAGGCTCACCGCTAGCGCGGTTCGCACCTCAGGATGACGCGGATCTATGTCCCGGTGGATCAGATCATGCCTGCCAGTTTTCACGAAATCCTGTTTCCGCTCGACATCGCGCTGAAAAGCGCGGGCGGTCCGGAGCGGCGGACCGACATCGTCACCTTCGGCTCGGGCCGCGAGGAGCGCAACGCCCGCTGGGCGCATTCGCGCCGCCGCTTCGATGCCGGTTATGGCGTCAAAACGCTCGACGCCCTGCAGCAGGTGGTCGCGTTCTTTGAGGAGCGGCGCGGGCAGCTCTATGGCTTCCGCTGGCGCGACCGGCTCGATCATTCCTCCGCCGCGCCGGCGTCCGATATCTCGCCGCTCGACCAGGCCCTGGGCACGGGGGATGGCACGCGCGCCGCATTCCAACTGACCAAGACCTACGGCAGCACCCATGCGCCTTACACGCGCATCATCGCCAAGCCGGTACCGGGCAGCGTGCGCGTCGCCGTCGCGGGGAGCGAAGTCGCGTCAGGCGCGGCGTTCACCTGCGACAGCACGACCGGCATCGTCACCTTTCTTGCCGGACACATTCCCGCAAGCGGCGCGGCGGTGACAGCGGGCTTTCAGTTCGATGTGCCGGTGCGCTTCGACACCGATTATCTCGAGGTCGATCTTTCGGCCTTCGCCGCGGGCGCGATTCCGAAAATCCCGCTGGTGGAGATCCGGCCATGAGGGACATTCCATCGGCGCTGCAGGCAAAGCTCGATTCCGGCGTCACGACGCTGGCCCATTGCTGGAAGCTGATCCGGCGCGACGGCGTGGTGCAGGGGTTCACCGATCACGACGACGATCTCGTGATTGATGGCGTGACTTTTCGTGCGGGGACGGGTTTCACCTCATCCGAGGCGGCCAGCCGTTTCGATCTGTCGGTGGATGGCGCGGAAATCGCAGGCGCGCTGGCGGACGACGCGCTCAACGAAAGCGATCTCGCCGCAGGCCGCTACGATGCCGCAAGTGTCGAGACCTGGCTGGTGGACTGGAGCGAGGTCTCGCTGCGCGTTCTGATGGCGCGCTCGACACTCGGCGAGGTGAAGCGCGAGGGGCAGGCGTTCAGCGCCGAACTGCGCGGGCTGGCGGACCGGCTGTCGCAGCAGAGCGGGCGCCTGTTCACGGCGCGCTGCAGCGCCGATCTCGGCGATGCCCACTGCAAATTCGATCTCGTCACGGCGGGCCTGCAAGGCGAGGGCAATGTGGAGTCCATCGAATCCACGTCCACGATCATCGCGGCTGGCCTCGATACTTTCACCGAGGGCGTTTTCAGCGGCGGCAAGCTGACCTGGGCATCCGGCGCCAATGACGGCCTGTCGGTCGAGATCAAGGAGCATCGCATGGCGTCCGGTCATGCGCGGCTGTCGCTGTGGCAGGCGATGCCGGAAGTCATTGCAACCGGGGATACGTTCGCGGTTTCGGCGGGATGCGACAAGCGCTTCGCCACCTGCCGCGACCGCTTTGCAAACGCCGCCAACTTACGCGGCTTCCCCCACATTCCGGGCAACGATTTTGTCATCGCTTCTCCCGATGCAGGGGCGGGAAATGATGGTGGGTCGATGGCTGGGTGAGGTAAAAATTCAAAGTAGCGTTCTACTTCCAAAGACGCCATGCTATTTGTAGGGTGCTCTCATATTCGGATACGATTGCGTGATTTTTGAGAAGCCGATGACACATGATGAAGCTGGCTGTTTGACGTGGTGGAAACTTGGTATCGTATTGCTGAGCGTATCCGCATTCGCCTTTTGCCTCACACAGCTTGCTTATATCGAGTTTACTGGAGTTCGATTTAACGGAGTCGATGAGACGGCTGACAATACGTCAATGAGTCTGTTTTTTCTGGGGTTGCGCGTCTTCCCTTGGGTTTTAGGAGCAGGAATTGTTCTGGCGATTCCGCTTTGGCTGGTACCTTACGTAGTACACGGCTTTATCGAATGGAAATTAGGACGTTCGGTGCCGGTGCGACGATGGGTTCTAACACTTCTTATTTTTGTTGTTGCCGCACTCTGGATATCCGGTCTTCTGGCCCTTCTGTCTTGGTTCGCAAATCCGCTTTTGCTGGCGACTTGGTTTCTTTTTCTATTCAGTTCTCGAAGCGTAACTTTTGGCGTTGCTGTGCTGACTGCTATTTTGATGATTAGCTATCTAAATGTCGCTCCATTGCCGATTGGCTGGAAAGACGCCCCAATTCATATCAAAAGTTTTTCCGTCGGTTACTGGGCTTGGTTAGCGAGCGCAGTGGTTATGATTGCAGCGTCGTTCCCATACAAGGCGACCATGCATCTCTATCGCACAGTTACCCTCACCAGAACGTAGCAGGTAGCTTCTTCCTTTCGTCGGCAGGAGGCGCAACGCCAATGGGAACACTGGTGAACAAAACGATTCTGTCTCGCGCTGCCATCGTCGCCGAAGCGCGCACATGGATCGGCACGCGCTATCGCCATCAGGGTTCGCTGAAAGGCGTGGGCTGCGATTGTCTCGGCCTCGTGCGAGGGGTCTGGCGCAATTGCGTCGGCTCGGAGCCGGAGATGCCGCCGCCTTATGCGCCGGACTGGGCGGAAGCGTCAGGTGCGGAGACGCTGGCCGAGGCGGCGCTGCGGCATCTCGTGCCGGTGACGCGCGACGAAATCGGCGGCGGAGATGTGCTGCTGTTTCGCTGGCGCGAGGGCTTCGTCGCCAAGCACGCGGCGATTGCGACGGGTGAAGGCACCATGATCCACGCCCATGACGGCGCGGCGGTTTGCGAGGTCGCGCTCTCGCCCTGGTGGCAGCGGCGGCTGGCGTTCGCATTTCGTTTTCCGGATGTAGACGAATAGCAACCCGTCATTCGACGCAAATTGAAATCTGCGTCGTCCCGGCGAAGGCCGGGACCCAGCGCCGGTGGCCGAATTTCATCCAGTGTGAAGATAACCTCATGGCAGCTCTCGTTCTCTCGGTCGCTGGCGGTGCCGCTGGCGCGGTGTTCGGTCCCGCAGGCGCGATTGCGGGTCGGATCGCCGGCGCGCTGATCGGTAACGTCGTCGATCATACGCTGTTCGCGCAGGATCGCAGCGTGCAGGGGCCGCGGCTGGCCGATCTCGATGTGATGGCCTCCACCGAAGGCGCGCCGATCCCGCGCGTCTATGGCCGCGCACGTCTGTCGGGGCAGGTGATCTGGGCGACACGGCTGGAGGAAGTCGTCTCCACCCGCACCGAGGGCGGCAGCGCCGGAGGCAAAGGCTTCGGCGGCGGCGGAAGCGGCAGCGTCACCACGACGACATACTCTTATTATGCGAACATCGCGGTCGGGCTTTGCGAGGGCGAGATCGGCCATGTCGGCCGCATCTGGGCCGACGGCAAGCTGCTCGATACGTCGAACCTCAATGTGCGCGTTCATCGCGGCAGCGAGGACCAGGCGGCGGATGGGTTGATTGTCGCGAAGGAGGGCGCGGCCAATGCGCCGGCCTATCGCGGTCTCGCCTACATCGTGTTCGAGCGGCTGCCGCTGGCGGATTTCGGCAACCGGATTCCGCAAATGTCCTTCGAGATCGTGCGGCCCATCGGCAGGCTCGAACAGATGACCCGCGCGGTGACGCTGATCCCCGGCGCGACGGAATTCGGCTACGAGACATCGCCGGTGGTGCGCGTGCTTGGCCCCGGTCAATCCGCGCCGGAGAATCGCCATGTCACCAGCGCGGCGGCGAACGTCATCGCCTCGCTCGACGATCTGCAGGCGACATGCCCCAATCTCGAACGTGTCGCCATTGTCGTGGCCTGGTTCGGCAACGATTTGCGCGCGGGCAATTGCCTGGTGCAGCCGCGCGTCGACAACGCGATCAAGGTCACGTCCGGCGGGACGTGGTCTGTCGCCGGATTGAGCCGGGGAAGCGCCGCTGTTGTCTCGACAGTGGACGGCCGCCCGGCCTATGGCGGCACGCCGTCCGACGACAGCGTGCGGCATCTGATCGCGGAACTGAAAGCGCGCGGCCTCAAGGTCACGCTCTATCCGTTTCTGATGATGGATATTCCGGAAGGCAACGCGCTGACCGATCCGTGGACCGGCGCGGCGTCGCAGCCGCCGTATCCCTGGCGCGGACGGATCACCTGCAGCCCCGCGCCGGGTGTCGGCGGATCGCCCGACGGCACGGCGACCGCCGCAACGCAGATTGCGAGCTTCTTTTCCGCCGGTGGCACCAGCGGCTGGAACTATCGCCGCATGATCCTGCATTACGCAAATCTGGCGCAAGCGTGCGGCGGCGTCGATGCGTTCCTGATCGGATCGGAACTGAAGGCGCTGACGCGCGTTCGCTCCGCATCCGGTGTCTACCCGGCAGTGCAGGCGCTGACGACATTGGCCTCGGATGTAAAGGCTGTCGTCGGCGCAGGCACTGTCGTGACCTATGGCGCGGACTGGACGGAATACGGATCGCATGTCATCGGCGATGAAGTGCGTTTCCCGCTCGATCCGCTATGGGCGTCGTCCGCCATGGATGCCGTCGGCATCGACTACTATGCGCCGCTGTCGGACTGGCGCGACGATGCGGATCATCTCGATGCGCCGCTGGCCGCGACCATCCATGATCGCGATTATCTCGCGTCGAACCTGAACGGCGGCGAAGCTTATGAGTGGTATTACGCCGACGACACCGCGCGCGCGGCGCAGGATCGCACGCCGATCACTGACGGTCTCGGCAAGCCTTGGATCTATCGTGCGAAGGATGTGTGGAACTGGTGGGCGAACCCGCATGTCGAGCGCGTGGGCGGCGCCGAACTCGGCAGCGCGACGGCGTGGACACCGCAAAGCAAGCCGGTCTGGCTGACGGAGCTTGGCTGTCCTGCCGTGGACAAGGGCGCGAACCAGCCGAGTGCGTTTCCCGATGCGCACTCGGTCGAAGGCACATTTCCGCATTTCTCGAACGGCCAGCGCGACGACCTGATCCAGCGCCGCTATCTCGAAACCATTATCGCGGCGTTCGATCCGGACTTCGGCGCGGATGAACTGAATCCGGTCTCGCCGGTCTATGGCGGGCGGATGATCGACGTTTCCGGTTTGCATCTGTGGACCTGGGACGCGCGGCCTTATCCGGTGTTTCCGGCGGCGACCGATGTCTGGAGCGACGGGCCGAACTGGC
>JACDJB010002894.1_pt1 | contig 11754 bp, 11 predicted proteins | sample 7454121 | NCBI WGS metagenome assembly JACDJB01 (sample SAMN14253290, study PRJNA609438) | sludge metagenome | isolation source: sludge after 25d culture with pyrite | collected 2018-12-20 | reverse complement strand
GCCGAGCATGCGCGGCCCGCCGGCGCCGATCATCAGCGGAGGGCCGCCCGGCGCGTGTGGCCGGGGCAACCCTTCCAGCGCATCGATGCAGTAGTGCTCACCGTCGTGGCTGAACTCGCCCTCGCCGAAGAGTCCTTTGAGCACGACGAGCGCCTCCTCGAAGCGGTCGACCCGCACCTTGGGCGCGTCATAGCTCAAGCCCGCCTTCTCGTAGTCCCAGCGCATCCACCCCGCCCCCAGGCCCAGCTCCACGCGCCCGCCCGACAGCGCGTCGAGTGTGGCCAGCTCCTTGTGCAACACCACCGGATGGCGGTAGTCGTTGTCGAAGACCAGCGCCCCAACCCGCAGCTCCTCGGTGACGGACGCCGCCCAGGTCATCGCTGCCAACGGCGCCAGCTGGTCGCCGAAGTGGTCGGGCATGTGCAACGCCGAGAAGCCCGCCTCCTCGACCCGGCGGGCGGTGTCACCCCAGGACGTGCCCGGTAGGGGCTGGGAGAGCTGGATGGCGAAGCGGAAGGGCCTGGTCATCGGCCCATCGTTGCACTCGGCGGCGACACCGCACCGGAATGTGGGCTCGCGTGGGAGGACCGGGCCGGGCTCAGCGCAGCCGGTAGTTGGGGGCCGCCTCGGTGATCGACACGTCGTGGGGGTGGCTCTCCCGCAACCCGGCGGAGGTCATGCGCACAAACCTGGCCTCGCTGCGCAGCCGGTCGAGGTCGCCGCACCCGGTGTAGCCCATCGCCTGTTGCAGGCCGCCCACCAGCTGACCGACAACGTTGCGCAGCGGTCCCTTGTAGGGCACCCGAGCCTCGATGCCTTCGGGCACCAGCTTGTCCGCCTCGGTGATGTGGGCCTGGAAGTAGCGGTCCTTGGAGAACGAGCGGGCCTTCATTGCCCCCATCGAACCCATGCCTCGATACTCCTTGTACCGCTCGCCTTGGTAGAAGACGATCTCGCCCGGGCTTTCATCCACCCCGGCCAGGTAGCTGCCCAGCATGACGGTGTTGGCCCCCGCACCGATCGCTTTGGGGACGTCGCCGGTGTACTGGATGCCGCCGTCGGCGATCACGGGGATGCCGTGGCGCCTGGCGACCTCGGCGCACTCCCACACGGCGGTGATTTGGGGAACCCCGACGCCGGTCACCACCCGGGTCGTGCAGATCGAACCCGGGCCGATGCCCACCTTGATCGCATCGGCGCCGGCGTCGATCAGCGCCTGGGCGGCCTCGCCGGTGGCGATGTTGCCTGCGGCGATCGGCCCGGCCCACTCGGCGCGCAGGTTGCGCACCGTCTCGAGCACCGACGAGGAGTGGCCGTGGGAGGTGTCGACGATCAATGCGTCCACGCCGACGTCGATGAGCAGCTTGGCCCGGTCGAGCGCATCGGGCCCCACACCCAACGCGGCGGCCACGCGCAGGCGGCCGTCGGCGTCCTTGGTCGCCTCGGGGTGGTCCATCCGCTTCTGCAGGTCCTTGACGGTGATCAGGCCGCACAGCCTGCCGCCCGAATCGACGACGGGAAGCTTTTCGATTTTGTGGCGGGCGAACAGCACCTGGGCCTGATCGAGCGTGGTGCCCTCCGGAGCGGTCACCAACGGCAGCGGCGTCATCACCTCGGAGATCAGCTGGGTGTCATCGGTCTCGAAGCGCAGGTCGCGGTTGGTGAGGATGCCGACGAGTAACCCGGCATGATCGGTGATCGGCACCCCTGATATGTGAAAGCGGGCCATCAGGTCGAGCGCATCGGATACCGGACGGTTCGCCGTCAGGGTGACCGGGTCGGAGATCATGCCCGACTCGGACCGCTTCACGCGGTCCACCTCGTGGGCCTGTTCTTCGGGCGACAGGTTGCGATGGACCACGCCAAGCCCGCCCATCCGCGCGAGTGCGATCGCCATGCCCGCCTCGGTGACCGTGTCCATGGCCGCCGACACGATCGGGACGGCCAGGCGAATGTCCTGAGCGAACGATGCCGACGTGTCGACGTTTTGGGGGAGTACGTCGGAGGCTGCGGGCATGAGCATGACGTCATCGAAGGTCAGCCCGGGTGGGCCGAAGCGGGCGACGAAGTCGGATTCTTCGTCCCCGCTGTCGTTTGCGGGCTCCGAAGCGTAAGGTAGGCCGCTCGACCCGGAGCGATCGGGGCGGCGGTGCTGGGTCTCCATAGATGGAGTCTAGCGACGTCTCATGGGCAGTCCCATGGCCGATACTCTGCACACGGTCACGACCCTCTGGCACCTGGTGAGGAACCCCTGTTGAATACCTTGAAGAACCGGTTTGGCCGTCGCTCGCTGGGCGCCACCGTCATGGCCGGGGCGGTCCTCATGGGCACGGTTGTTGCCGTCGCTCCCGTCGGGGCACAGGACCCGACGCCTCCCCCGACCACCGCTGCACCCACGACGACGCCCACAACGGCACGGCCGACCGCGCCCCCGACGACCGCTCCGCCAACGACAGTGGCGCCGACGTCGGCTGCACCGACGACGAGGCCGCCGACCACGCAGGCCCCGCCGCCGGTAGCGCCGACCACCAACGCGCCCGGACCGGCGACGACGCCCCCCGCCCCGCAGGAGCCCGAAGGCCCGCAGGAGACCCTTCCGGAGGCCACCCTTCCCCCCAAGCAGGACGAACCGGAAGATGAGGGCGGCGGCGACGTCGGCGAGCCGGTCACCCCGCCCGGAAACTCGGAAAGCTCCGGTGGCGGCAACACCGGCGGCGGTGCGGTCATCGGCGAGAACCCGATCCGGGAGCTGGCACCCGGCGTGTGGGAGACCCCGGTGCTCATCGGCGGTCAGGCCGGTGTGCAGGGGGTCAGCCTGCGCGAGACGGTCACGAAGGTGCGCAAGGAGGCCGAATCCGCAGCGTTCACGGTTGACGAACAGCGCTCGGCATCCAAGGCCGGGGTCATTGGGGCCGAGACGGCCATGGTGCAGTCCGAGCGGGCGCTCAACGAGGCCCGGGTGGAACTCGAGCGGCGTGAGTCGGCCGCCGAAAAGGCGCGCAAGCAGCTCGCCCGGATGAGCGTCGCCTCCTATACCAACCTGTACGGTGAGAATGACCCCGACATCCTGGCGCTCACTGGCCAGACGATGCGGGCAAGCGCGGTGCGGGAGTATTCGGGCACCGTCCTGGTCGGCGCCGACGAGAACCAGGCCTCGGCCTCCGATGGCCTCGATGGGGCCAAGGCTGCGGTCATGAAAAACACCGCCAACCGCGACAGCGCCAAGGCTGCGCTGGCGGAGAGCCGCAAGGCGCTCGCCGAGACCGAGGCCAGCTTGGCCAAGGTCGTCTCCCAGGCGAGCGCGCTGAATTTGGATCAGGCCCCAGCAGCCGCACCCGAGGAGGCCCCCGCAGAGCAGCCGGCGGCGCTGCCCGACCTGCCCGAGGGCGCTCTGGCATCGACGACGACCGGCGGCGACCCGACCGCAGGCGCTGGGCCCGATGCGGCGTTGAACGCGCTGGTGAGCAACGACCTGACCGTCACCTACCCGATCGCCGGCGACTGGAACTTCGTCGACTCATGGGGCTTCGAGCGGGCGGGCGGCAAGCGCTCGCACAAGGGCAACGACCTGTTCTCCCGCTACGGCAACCCGGTGGTGGCCGTTGAGGACGGCGTCGTGCGGGTGGCGACCAACAGCCTGGGCGGCAACACGGTGTACCTGTACGGCCGGTCGGGCAACCGTTACTACTACGCCCACCTCTCTGCGGTTGAGGATGGCATCGACGGCCAGCAGGTGGAGGTCGGGCAGGTGATGGGCAAGGTTGGTACCTCCGGCAACGCCATCGGCACGCCGCCGCACCTGCACTTCGAGGTGCAGCCCGCCGGCGGCGAAACCTCCAACCCGTACCCGATGCTCAAGGCTCTCGCCATGACGGTGGCCCAGGCCCGTCAGGGCGGGGCCACCCCCACGGTGCGGGCTCAAGACCTGCTCGTGTTGCCCGACCAACTCGGTCGCACGCTGTGGGCCGAGGGCAAGGTCCGCTCGGACACGCTGGGCCGCCTCGGCTCCGACGACTGGATCAAGCTGATCAACCGCACGGTGCTTCCGGTGGAAGCGCTGTCGCTGGGCGATCCGGCGGTCGCCGCCGAGGTATCGACCCGCCTTGGTGACAAGGTCGACCCGGCAGCGCTGCCCACCGTCACCGGCGGCGTGGCGCCGACGACGGCGCCTCCGGTGCCGATCCCGGCGGGCGCTAAGCCCCCCATGGCCGCTCCGCCGACCAGCCAGGCGGGCCCGGCCGGGTAGTTGCCGCCAGGCTCGATCGGCTCTGGAGCGACCTCGAGTCTGCGCGGGAGCCTGCGAAGCCGTCCCGGGCTTGAGGGCGAGGCGGCGCCAGCGCAGCCTGTCGGCCCGAGACTCAGACGTTACGCGGTTGCCTCGTCGAGTGCATGGACGAGGGTGTTCCAGCTGAGGGTGGCGCACTTGATGCGGACCGGGAACTTCACGACCCCCTGAAGCGCCGCCAGGTCACCCAGATCGGGGCTGTCCGCCGTCTCGGTCGGCGCGTCGTCGTCGTCGCCGCTCAGTTCGGTCTCGTGGCTCGACATCATCTGCTTGAACGAGCCGACGAGGGCACGCACCTCGTCGACCGAACGGCCCTTGATCGCAGCGCTCATCATCGAGGCGGACGACTGGCTGATCGAGCAGCCCTGCCCATCGATGGCGACGTCGGTGATGACGCCGTCGTCAACGGCCAGGTAGACGACCACCTCGTCCCCGCACAACGGGTTGAACCCCTCGGCCTTGACGGCCGGTGGGGTGTCGAGCTGCCCGCGATGGCGGGGGCTGCGGTAGTGATCGAGGATGATCTCTCGGTACAGATCCTCAAGACCGGCCATGGTGGCTCCGGAGGGTTGGTCGGTCGAGCCCCGAAGGCCCGGCCAGGTGCGGGTGGCGAGCGTCGCAGGCTGCGGCGCACGTTGTGGAGAAAGAAGGGTTACAGAAAGAACTCGGCCGTGGCGTCCAGGGCGTCCGCCAGGGCATCGACATCGTCGGGTGTGTTGTACAGGTACCAGGAGGCGCGTGCGGTTGCCCCGACTCCGAGCTCCTTCATGAGCGGCTTGGCGCAGTGGTGCCCGGCCCGCACCGCCACGCCGTGCTCGTCGAGGATCTGCGACACGTCGTGGGGGTGCACGTCGCCGAGGGCGAAGCTCATCACGCCCGCCCGCTGGCCGGGCTCCGCCGGCCCGTGAATCGTCAGCCGCTCGCCGAAGCGTTCGGTCAGCGTCCGGAAGGCATAGGCCGACATCGCCTGTTCGTGAGCCAAGACGTTGTCCATGCCCAGCTCCTCGAGGAAGGCGACCGCCTCGCCGAGGCCGATGATCTCGGCGATCGGTGGGGTGCCGGCCTCAAACTTGTGGGGGATCTCGTTGGCGGTGAACCCGTCGAGGCGGACGTCGCGGATCATCGACCCGCCGCCGAGGAACGGCGGCATCTCCTCGAGGAGCGTCCGACGGCCCCACAACACGCCGATGCCGGTCGGCCCGCACATCTTGTGACCGGAGAAGGCCAGGAAGTCGGCGCCCAGCGCCTCGACGTCGCAGCGGCTGTGGGGCACGAACTGGCAGGCGTCGACGCACACGACGGCGCCGGCTTGGTGGGCGGCATCGGCAATGCGCCGAACCGGGGTCAGGGTGCCGGTGACGTTGGAGGCGGCGGTGACGCCGACCAGCTTGGCGCCGTCGAGCAGGGTGTCGAGTGAGCTCAGGTCGAGTTGGGCGTCGTCGGTCAGCGGGATCCAACGGATCTCGAAGCCCTTCTCGGCGGCCAGCATGTGCCACGGCACGATGTTGGCGTGGTGCTCGAGCATCGAGAGCACGATGGCATCCCCGGGCCCGAGGTTGGCTCGTCCCCAGGAGCCGGCAACCAGGTTCAGCGATTCGGTGGCGTTCTTGGTGAACACGACCTCGGCAGCGTCGGCGGCACCGATAAACCGAGCGATGTCGCGGCGCGCCTGCTCCACCGCCGTCGTCGACTGTTCGGAGATCTCGTACACGCCGCGGTGAACGTTGGCGTTGATCGTCTCGTAGAAGCGCGACATCGAGTCGATGACCCGCTGGGGCTTTTGCGAGGACGCAGCGCTGTCCAGAAAGGCCATGCGATGGCCCTTGATCTCCCGCTGGAGTACGGGGAACTGCGCCCGGATGGCAACCGAGTCGAGGGGGTCGCCAGGCAGGTTGCGCAGGTCGTTCATGCGCTCACCGGATGATGGGAGAGCTTGGCCATGGGCTTCAGTGTATTTCTCCTAGATCGAAAGTCGAAAGAGGGACCCGTCACCTTAGGACGCCGGGCGAGGCCGCCCCCACAGGCTGGTCGGACCGTTCGGTCCGCACGACGAGGTGACCGTGGCAGCGCCCGCTGGAGCTCACCAGCCGCGCTCGACCCACTCGTCAAGATGTGGTGCCTCGGCGCCGATCGTCGTGTGGTCGCCGTGTCCCGGCAGCACGAGGGTGTCGCCACCGAAGGGGCGGAACAGCCGCTGTTCGAGCGACTCGATGATCGTCGGGAAGTCGCCGCCCTCGAAGGTGGTGTTGCCCGGCCCGCCCGGAAACAGGGTGTCGCCCGAGAACAGCACCGGGGTGCCCTCGATGGCAAAGCACATCGAACCGGGCGTGTGGCCGGGCGTGTGGATCGTGCGCAGCCGGAGGTCACCAACCTCGATCAGCTCGTCGTCGGCCAGGATCTCGTCATAGGACGGCAGCATCGACGCGTCCTCGGAGGTCACACCCACCGAATAGCCGGCGTCGCGCATCTCGGTCACCGCCTGTATGTGGTCCCAGTGCCCGTGGGTTTCGAGCACTTGGCGCACCCCGAGGCTTCGGGCCAGCTCCAACAGGAGGTCGTGTTCGTTGGCGGCGTCGATCAGCACGGCGTCGCCGGTGGATCGACAGCGCAGCACGTAGACGTTGTTGTCCATCGGCCCGACGACCACCTGGTGGATCTCGGCGGCGGTGTCGGACCAGATGCGGGTCGTGTCGGTGTCGAGGGCCATGTGTTGAGGGTACCGCCGCCGGTCGCGTCGGGTTCCCCGCGGCAGCGTCCCCGGCCAAGCTGTGCCCATCGTTGACCCAGAGCGCTCTGTTCCTCGTCGCTCAACCGGCTCCTGCCGTCGATGATCGACCGGCGGGAGCTGGGCCATGATGGTGCCATGGCCCCTCCCACCGACCCGGCCGCCCCGTTGGGCGCCGCTGCGCCCGCTGCCCTGGCCGACCTTCGCCTGCACGACACGCGCCGGCGCAGCATCGAGCGCTTCGAGCCGATCGATGCCCCCCACGTCGGCATCTATACCTGCGGCCCCACCGTGTATGCGCCTCAGCACCTGGGCAACATGATCAGCCAACTGACGCCGGACCTGTTGCGGCGGGTGCTGCTGGTCGCCGGGTACGACGTCACTTACGTCACCAACATCACCGACGTCGGGCACCTGACCGATGACGGCGACGACGGCGACGACAAGGTCGAAGCGGCGGCGAAGCGCACCGGACGGACCGCCGCCGAGATAGCCGCCCACTACACCGAGCAGTGGGCCACCGACCGTCGGCGACTGGGCTGTCTCGAACCCGACGAGCTGCCCCGGGCGGCCGCACACGTCGCCGAGCAGATCGAGATGATCACCATGCTCGAGTCCGGCGGGCACGCCTACGTCATCGACGACGGCGTCTACTTCGACATCGCCACGTTCCCCACCTACGCCGACTTCGCCAGGCTCAACGTGGCCGCCCAGACCGGCAGCGGACGGGTGGACAACACCGGCGCCAAGCGCAACCCGGCCGACTTCGCCCTGTGGAAGTTCACCGCCCCAGGGGTCACCCGCCAACAGGAGTGGGACTCGCCGTGGGGTCGGGGCTTCCCCGGCTGGCACATCGAGTGCTCGGCGATGTCGAGGCGCTACCTGGGCGACTCGTTCGACATCCACACCGGCGGCATCGACCACATCGGCGTGCACCACACCAACGAGGTGGCCCAGAGCGAGTCGGCGCTGGGCGTGCACCCTTGGGTTCGGTTCTGGGTGCACAACGAGTTCCTCAACCTGTCCGGCGCCAAACTCTCGAAGTCGGCGGGGCACGTGCTGACCGCCGACACCCTCATCGAGCGGGGTTACGACCCGCTGGCGTTCCGGTATCTGTTTCTCACCGGCCACTACCGCCAGCAAAAGGACTTCACCTGGGAGGCGATGGACCAGGCGGCCGCCGCCTTCAGGCGGTTGTCCAAGGTTGCGGCGACCGGCCGTGCCCAGGCGCTGGGCCCCGACGGCGGAGGCGAGGCGCCGCCTGAGGGGGCGCCGACGGCACAGGCGGCGGATGCGTCCGATCTCACGGTGGCGGAGCCGTCCGATCTCACAGCGGTCCAGCTGCCGGTCGGCGCCGCCGCCTACCTGGACGACCCGGCTGTGGCCGGGTACTCCACCCGAATCTGGGAGGCGCTGGCCGACGACCTGGCGGCCCCACGGGCGCTGGCGGTGATCTGGGAGGCCGTGCGGGACGAGGCGCTGAGCTCAGCGCAGCGGTGGGCGCTGCTCGCCGACGCCGACCGCGCCCTGGGCCTCGGCCTGGCCGCTGCGGTCGATCCCGACGAGGCCGCCGACGCCACCGGGTCGGACCAGCGGATCGACGAGTTGCTCGCCGAGCGGGAGGCGGCGCGCGGCGAGCGGAACTTTGCTCGAGCGGATGAGATTCGAGACCTGCTTGCGACCGAGGGAGTAGCGATCACCGACACCGCCGACGGGGCCACCTGGCGGCGGACCTCCGGAGACGGCTGAGCGCCCCGGGCGACCCGCACCTGGCGGACCGAACCTGGCGTGCCGGGCCGCTCGCCGTCGCCCGCCCAACGGTTGAGTCGGTTCTCGGGAGTCTTCGGTTCTCGGGAGTCTTCGGTCCCTGGGGGAGCTTCAGTCCTCGGGAATCGAGAAGCCCAGAGCCAGCGCCACCGGGATCTGGGCCGGGTCGAACGTCAGGTAGGTGATGGGCCTTGGCAACCGGTCGGCGGCGGCCAGGTGCAGCGCATCGACGGTGCGCAGGGGTTGGGTGCGGCCCAGCTCGGCGGCGCGGTCCAGGCACTTGCGGTCGAGGGGTACGACGGCGCAGCGCTCCCAATCGTCTCGCAGGGAGCGACGCAGCTCGTCGGAGCGCTCGCCGTCGAGGCCCAGCCGGTCGATCAGCATCATTGCCTCGCTCAGCACCAGCGCCGAGGCGCACCAGTCCGGATCCGCGGCCATGGCACGCAGCGCCACCGCGTGGGTGGGGCCCTCCAGGTAGCGGGCGAGCAGGCCGGTCGTGTCCATGGCCAACGTCATGTGGGCCTCGCCGGCCGGGTCTCGTCCTGCAAGAAGGGCTGTGCATGCCAGGTGAAGTTCATCGGCCTCGCACCTCGCGGACGAGGGTGTCGAGGCGAACCCCGGCCCAGGTGGGCACGGTGATCGACGGCTCGGGCCGGTCGGCGCGGCGCGGCGCATCCACGTCGCCCCGGGCGATCAGGTCGGCCAGCGTGGGCGGGCCGGCGGTCGGCTCGACCGGGCCCAGCTGGGCCACCGGCCGTCCCGCCACCGTGATCACCACCCGCTCGCCCGCACCGGCACGCCGCACCAGCGCCGCCAATTCGCTGCGCAGCCGCCGCACCCCGATCTCGATCGTCCCGGCGGGGCGGGTTCCATCACCCTGATCCATGCGGTCACGCTATCCGCCCGGCCGACGATTGCGTACATAGGTGTACACACACCGAGATGACACGGCGGGCGGCACGCGATCACACTGGTGCCAACACCACATGACCACACCGCACCGCTCGGATGGCGAACACGCCATCGCCGAGGGGTCGTGACCCAGGGGGACACCCATGAACTTCGCTTTCTCCGAAGAGCAAGAGGAACTGCGCAAGGTCGCAGCCGACTTTTTGACCAACAAAAGCAGCGAGGCCGAGGTTCGCCGCTTGATGGAGACCGAGGACGGCTACGACCCGGCGGTGTGGAGCCAGATGGCCGAGCAGCTGGGCCTACAGGGCCTGGCGATTCCCGAGGAGTTCGGCGGGTCGGGCTACTCCTACGTCGAGCTGTGCGTGATCTTCGAGGAGATGGGCCGCCGCCTGCTGTGTGCGCCGTTCTTCTCCACGGTCGCCCTGGCCGCCAACGCGCTGTTGCAGTCCGACGACGCCGCCGCCAAGGCCGAGTACCTGCCCGGGATCGCCTCGGGCGAGACGATCGCCACCGTGGCCTTCACCGAGGAGAACGGCCGCTGGGACGAGTCCGGCATCGAGATGGAGGCTGCCACCTCGGGCGACGGCCACACGCTGTCGGGTACCAAGAGCTACGTCATCGACGGCCATCTCGCCTCGCTGATCATCGTCGCTGCCCGCACCTCCGAGGGCGTCAGCCTGTTCGCTGTCGACGGTGACGCCTCCGGGCTGACCCGCACGTCGCTGTCGACGATGGACCAGACCCGCAAGCAGGCCAAGCTCGACTTCGATGCGACGCCGGGCAAGCTGATCGGCGCCGCCGGCGGTGGCTGGCACACGCTCACCAAGATGCTGCAGCTGGCGGTGGTCGCCCTCGCTTCCGAGCAGATGGGCGGCGCCCAGGAATGCCTCGACTCCGCCGTGCAGTACGCCAAGGACCGGGTGCAGTTCGGTCGGCCGATCGGCTCGTTCCAGGCGATCAAGCACAAGCTGGCCGACATGCTGCTCGAGGTGGAGTCCGGTAAGTCGGCCGCCTACTACGCCGCCTGGTGCGGTGCGGAGATGAACGACGAGCTGACCTCGGTGTCGTCGCTGGCCAAGGCCTACTGCTCGGAGGCCTACTTCCACACGACCGCCGAGAACATCCAGATCCACGGTGGCATCGGCTTCACCTGGGAGCACCCGGCCCACCTGTACTTCAAGCGGGCCAAAAGCTCCGAGCTGCTCTTCGGCGACCCGACCTACCACCGGGAACTACTCGCTCAGGCGATCGGCATCTGAGCGCTCCGGTAGCGTGAGCGGGTGAACGTGTTCGGTCCCACCGGTCGTCCAACCTCGACGGGAGCAACGCGGTGATCGCCCTCTTCTGGGTGCTGTGCGCGCTGGTGTCCTTTGTGATCGCCGCGGTGGCGGTCGGGTCGGTCACCGGCGTGCAGGCCCAGCGGCCGATGCGGGCGGTGTACGTGGTCGAGGACGCGGTCGACTACGTCGCCGATCACCTGCCGCCGGACGTGGCCGCTCAGATCAGCTACGACGACGTGCGGGCGGTGATCGAGGCCCACATCGCCTACATGTCCCGGCGCGGGTTGGCCTCGCCCCGCACGTTCGACACGGTGGCCGACGACCTGGTCGTCGTCGACGAGGACGAACCGCTGGCCTGGGTGCTCGGCGAGGTGGAGGACCGCGACCTGAGCGACGAACAGGTGGTGATCGTGCTGCGCGCCGAGGGGGAGTTCCAACGCAGCATCGGAGCGGTCGGCTCGGCGCTCGGCGACGACCCCGTCGGCGACGAGTAACCTTCGCCCAAAACCCCGCCCGGCAACCGTTGGAGGAGCTTGCGCCATGGAGCGTCCCAAGCAGTTTTCTGAGAATCAGTACGTCGGCGACAAGCGCACGCAGGTCGTGTACGACGTCGATGCCATCTCGGGCGCCGACGAGGCGTTGATCACCGAGCTGATGACGGCCGAGACCTACATCTGTTTCGGTCCCGACACGTTGGCGGAGGCCCACAACCGGGGCTATCGCCCCTACGGCGGACGCAGGGCGACGGCATCGAGCTGATCGGTCGGGGAGCCGCTGCCGTGTGC
>JACDJB010002893.1_pt1 | contig 11755 bp, 10 predicted proteins | sample 7454121 | NCBI WGS metagenome assembly JACDJB01 (sample SAMN14253290, study PRJNA609438) | sludge metagenome | isolation source: sludge after 25d culture with pyrite | collected 2018-12-20 | reverse complement strand
TAATTGCCCTTGCGGGGATAGTGGTGAACAACGGCATTATCCTGATCGACCGCATTGATGTTGAAGCAGCGGAAAATCCGGATGTTGACCGCCGGGATGCCATACTATTGGCCGCGAACAGTCGCTTCAGGCCGGTTATCCTCACCACGCTCACCACTTCACTGGGAATGCTTCCACTGCTCTTCAGCGGCGACCTGCTGTGGCAACCACTTACGCTGGCCATTATTTTCGGGCTGCTGTTTGCCACGGTCATTACCCTGCTGTTTGTGCCGGTGCTCTATCGATTACTGTTTAAGGTGTCGTATAAGGATTATGAGTTTAAGCGGGAGATGATGGAGAGATGATTGGGGATTTACCTTCGGTGAGCTCCGCTTCGCTCCGGTTCGGATTTCGGATTGCAGATTGCGGATTGCGGATTGTAGATTTTGGACCTGCCTGACTGACCAAATTGGATTAACTTATTAAGCAGTCAATAGTCGGTCAGGCAGGTTGCGGATTTCGGTCCCGATAGTTATTGGGAGCAGATTTCGGATTGCAGACCTAATTTCTAATCTCGTTAGCTCCCTCTCCTTGCGGTGCCTGAGCGAAGTCGAAGGCAGGAGAGGGCTGGGGTGAGGTGAACATGAAAGACGGAGGTAATTGCGTGAGACAATAATTGATGAAATTTAATGCATCAAATTGAAAACACTAATTCTGCTGCGTATGCTATTAATGAAATACGCTCAAATTCCGTTCGTCTAATATAACGGTGCGCTGCACCTACAAATATTGCGGTGCGCTGCACCTACAAATATTGCGGTGCGCTGCACCTATAAATATAACGGTGCGCTGCACCTATAAATATAACGGTGCGCTGCACCTATATTGCATCAAATTGAAAACAAAAATTCTGCTGCTTACGCTTCTATTGGCAAGCTTTTCTATAAAAGCTCAAAACCCTGAATCCGAAAAGGTTTATCAGGTTAATTATAAATGGGAGGCTCCCGCCACGGTGGTCGGGTATGCGCTGAATTACTACGGCCTCGGTTTATTGAAAGATAAGACCCGGCTTGATTCCACCACTATACTCAATCTGAACCGCGATAAAATCTGGTTTTTCGACCGGCGGGCCGCTTTTCAAAAGCGCGACAATTATGATAATGCACAACTCATCTCCGACATTGGGATGAATGTTGCACTGGCTTTGCCTGCGCTGCTGGCTTTTGATAAACAAATCAGAAAGGACTGGCTGCCTGTGCTTTTCCTCTATCTGGAAACCCAGGCCGTCGGAGGCCATTTGTATTTGTGGGGCGGCCCCATGACGCATAACCGCATCCGCCCCTTTGTTTATAATCCCGATTTTGACATGAGCATGAAACTGGGAGGAGGAACCCGCGATTCCTTTTTTAGCGGCCACACCTCCTGGACTGCCGGGGCTTCGTTTTTCACCGCCAAAGTATATTCCGATTATCACCCTGAACTGGGCAATAAAAAGTACTGGCTATTTGCTGCTGCAGTAATTCCTCCTGTCTTTGTTGGTTACTTCCGTCTGCGTGCAAGCAAGCACTTCCCCACCGATGCCCTTACCGGCCTGGCCATAGGTGCCGCCACCGGTATCCTTATCCCACACCTTCACAAAGTCAATAAAAAGAAAAACTATACGGTAATTCCATTTTTTGGGGAGTATAGTGGGATGGCTGTTACGGTGGATTTGTAGAAAAAGGGTTGAGGGAGGTTTAAAGAAAGGTTGGTTGTTAAATCCTCCGGGGTAAATAAAAAGTCCGTAGGGTGAGTTGGATATTTAAAAACTTCTATCTTAGCAGAGATATTTGTTGGCTCAATAGAAATTAAAGGGCTAAATACAAGATGGAAATATGCGTGGTGTTGCATAGCCAGGCTCGTTAAACCCCATTTTGAAAAACAAAGTCACACAAACAATGAAAAAAACATCTTTATTCTTAGTTTTATTCCTTTTGGTCCTATTGGCCAATGGACAAGTCAACAAAATATCAATTGGAATTATAGGTTCGCCTGACTTCTACAATTACCAATTCAAAAGCGTTCCAGGCTTTGAGCATGAGTATAAAACAAAGATTAACTATAGTTTAGGCCTTTCAATAAATTACAATTTCGCTGAAAATGCTTCAGTAAAGACGGGCTTGCTTTTTTCAACTAAAGGTTACATCCTTGAATATTCCTGGGCTATTGCTGAACCTAATGACCCGCTTATTCCGCAGGAATCCAATATTAGTGTCAGTTACTTAGACATGCCTCTGTTGGTATCATATGATTTCCTGCATCTGGACAATTTATCCATTTCGGTTGCACCATGTTTGAGGTACGGACTAAATACGATAAGCGATGAAGTTATAGAATCCAATCCTATTTCTGATGGAGCAAATTTTGGCTTTTTCTTAAATTTATAAAAAACGCGCTTTAATGAGTAGGACTTCATTTGGCACGAAGTGACTAGCTCCTGATAAATAGTGGGATATGCTACTGTAAGGTTTCAGGAATATCTACAACACCTGACAATACAAGTCAAACAAAACTTTTTGACCAATGAACCTTGATATAGATAAATTACAGGAAACTCTTTGCTCACTCATGTGTGCAGAAGTGAAAATCAGGCCAGGGAAAGGGGAATTACTTTCCATTGAAACGCCATTTTACTTTGCAGATGGTGACCCCTATCAGATTTATATCAAAGAAATGCCGGGTGGAATTATCAGATTAACTGATATGGGACACACTATGATGCATTTAAGTTATGATAACGATGTGGATAAATTTAGAGAAGGAACTTGGGGCAAATTATTTGAACAGATAAAGGCTGACACTTTCATTGATGAAGATAACGGAGAGTTTTTTATTGATACACCTGTCGAAAATTTAGGATCTAATATTTTCAGGCTTGGACAGGCTTTAACGAAAATAAATGATCTTACTTTTTTGAACAGAGCCCGGGCAGAGTCAACATTTTATGAAGATTTACAAGAACAACTGTTCAATATAGTGGATGAAGGCAAAGTCACAAAAGACTATTATTTTGACGAGATGGAAAATGCAACGGACTATCCTATTGATTTTAGGATAGAAGGTAAATATGCGCCTTTATTTTTATTCGGTATTCCAAATCGTGATAAGGCCCGGTTGACAACCATAATCCTGGAGAGGCTTCTAAGAGCGAAGGCTGACTTTGATAGTTTGTTGATTTTTTCTGATCAGGGCTCAATACCAAAACAAGATTTGGCAAGACTTTCAAACGCCGGTGGAGAAATGATTGCTTCATTAGATGCAGAGGCAGACTTTTCGAGAAAACTTCTTAGAAAAGTAAATATGAATTGACAGACAGGGAACATCCCCGACATAAAATCTAAAGCACCCATAAAAGTATAAATTGGGATTTGAATTAGCATTGTTCACAACGGCAGAGAGCCGATCTGTATGGTTTACCTTTGGTGCTGAAAAAGACAGACTTGGGCTGATCTTTAATGACCAATTAATTTAAATCAGGCATTCGAAGTTTTCCGTTAAAAGATTAAAATGCACACTCGATTTTTTAAAGTTTATGAAATTCCCATTAGTAAATGACCTCACGCGATATTTACAAGACAGAGAGCTTACAAAACCGGCCTGGAAAACCTAAAGTTTGACTAACTTTGCAAATATAAAAGCTATAAAAATTGAGGGCAAATCATAAAATAATTAATGGAGACAGCCGGCAGATGAACCTTATTTCTGATGAGGCGGTGCAGCTAGTAATTACTTCGCCACCCTATTGGCAATTAAAAGACTATGGAATTGAAAGTCAGATTGGCTATCATGAAGATTATGAAACATATATTAATAATTTGAATCTTGTCTGGAAAGAATGCTATCGGGTTCTTGACAATGGATGCAGGTTGTGTATAAATATCGGAGACCAGTTTGCCCGGGCTGTCTATTATGGACGGTATAAAGTAATCCCAATCAGGACAGAAATAATCAAATTCTGCGAAAGCATAGGGTTTGATTACATGGGGGCAATTATCTGGCAAAAACAGACAACAACAAATACAACAGGCGGAGCATCCTTAATGGGCAGTTTCCCCACTCCACGAAATGGTATCCTTTCAATCGACTATGAATTTATTTTGATATTCAAGAAGTTAGGTTCCCCATCAAAGGTTAGTAAAGAGGTTAAAGACCAATCAAAAATGACCACGGAAGAATGGAAGGAGTATTTTTCGGGTCATTGGAATTTTGGTGGTGTAAAACAGGATGGTCATATTGCCATGTTTCCTGAAGAATTGCCCAAACGGCTTATTAAAATGTTCGCTTTTAAAGGAGAAACGGTTTTAGACCCCTTTATGGGGAGTGGAACAACCTCGTTAGCCGCAAAAAATTTGGAGCGGAACTCAATCGGATATGAGATTAATCCTGAATTTATCGAAATTGCCAAACAGAAACTTAATATCAATCAAACAGATATTTCCGGAACAACTTATGAATTCTTAAAAGACTCTTTTAATCTAGATGTGGAGGAGGCGTTTGAAAATCTTCCTTACAGGTTTACTGACTTTCAAAGTCTTGACAAAAAAGTGGATCCTAAAAAATTGCAATTTGGTTCAAAAATCGATAAAAATAGTGGACAAAGGGAGGAGTACTTTTCAATAAAAGAAATAATAAGTCCTGAACTTGTAAGATTAAACAATGACCTCATTGTAAGGCTCATAGGCATTAAAGAAAAAGAAGACACGTCCGGCTTAGCCAGAGAGTTCCTTTATGATAAAACCAAAGGACAAAAGGTTTTTATGAAGTTTGACAGTCAAAAGTATGATGAGCAAAATAACCTGATGTGCTACCTGTATCTGAAAAATAAAACATTTCTCAATGCGCATCTGATAAAGGAAGGGCTTGTTGAGCCAAATACAGATTTGGAATTTAAATACCGTGAAAAGTTCTTGAATCTAAGCAATGGTATTTAATGAAAAATTGGGTCGGAGCTATACGAAATACAAATAGGAATAATCCTATGAGCGTCATTTGAATATAAACCCTATTTCATCAGCAGCTTTGATTTCGAAATTGGAATTGGAATGGCACCCGGAAACAGAAACAACTTTGATACTCAAATATAATGGCAAAAGAGTGGATATTAAATAGCGCGATGAATCGCTTCCAACTAAACTTTAAACGGAATGTTGGGCCAACCTCTGAAAGCATAAGACAATGTGAACCAAAAACCATAGAAGAATGGCGTGACTTCTACTTTTCTAAAGTCCGTTCAAGGGAGCATATTATTGAACTTGGTAAGAGGCTTTATATCAAGATAACGGAAGTAATTTCAGCAGAAGTAGAAGAAATCACTGAAAAAGATTGCATAGATTATATGCTTCAGCTGGTGATTGACAGAACCTTTGATGGATATTGGACAGAGATAAAAACTATTTATGGTCAACTTGAACAAGAACTTGGTTACAAGATAGAACCCGCACCCGACAAATGGGACAGGCTATTCAATGTTGACTTCTTTATTAAAATAAATGATAAATTTATTGGATTACAGATTAAGCCTGTAAATCAAGGGATACAGTTAGCTCAAATTTTTAAAGAAAAAGGCTTGCAACTAAAAACGCACAAAAAATTTGAAAAAGATTTCGGTGGTAAAGTGTTCTACATTTTTTCTTCAAAAGGTAATGGCAAGAAGGTGATAATGAATACTGAAGTAATTGACGAAATCAGAACAGAAATAAATCGACTCGAACAATAAAAAAGCCAGCCGTTTTGAGAGGCAGCTATAATATTAATCACGACTTTCTACCCTAAAAAGGCGTAAAAAAGAGCATTTATCCAAAGGCCAATACGCCCGATTGCACTATCCTTCTCCTCCTACAATTCCCCCGACGACCTGATCAACCTTGCCTTCAGATCCGGGTCTGCCATATCTTTATCCAGGGGAAACATGGGGCGGTTGATGCGTTTGTAGCCAAGCCGTTCCAAATCCTGATCAACGCCACCGGGTGTTTGCGCCATAATCCAATCAGCCCGCATATCGTAAAGTTCGGGTACCAGATAGCCAATTTTCACTACCACAATGTCTGTTTCGCGAGGGTTCAATCCCAGGCGGGTAAATTCTTTTTCGTAGTGATACGGTTTGCGCTTTTTGGTGACAATCACCTTTACACTACCCACCTGAACAACCACTTCGGTTTCGGCGGAGGCATCACCGTGCTCAATGGCTTTTACAATTCCCGAAAGCTTAACGGGCGGTGCATAACGGGCGTCAATGTCGGCACCTGCAAAACCTTCCACGTGCTTGCCAACTCCGGCTGCAACCGCTTTTTCGATAAAGTCCGGACCGGGAAGTGAGGCATAAATCAGAGATGGACCATTTTCCTTCTTAAACTCCGGGCGGGCGAGTATTTCGGTAAGTGTCCAGGTAACATCTCCGGCTCCACCTGCGGTTGGGTTATCGCCCATATCGCTGATAATAAAAGGATGAACCTTGCTGGCAATGGCCATATCCAGACATTCATCAAGGGGAGCCACAGGAGCAACAAATTCAAATTCGTTCCTCACCTTCCAGAATGCGGTGGCAAGCTCTTCGGCAGCGCCCGTAACGGCATCCTTATCATCGCCGGTAACCATTACCACGCCATGGTTGCGGGGCTCATCGGCCCAGGCGTAACCAATCCAGATGGCTGCATCAATAATGCCCTCGCGTGCAGCAACAGGCTCCACCTGGGCATACAAACTTTTTGCAGGCTCAATGCGGGTGCTGGTTTTTTCGCCGGGCAATAAGATGGGGACAGGAATCCAGGCTTTGTAGGCCGGTTTCCCTTTTCCGTTTTCCAACCTGTCAAGCAAATTTTCCAGTGCGCGTTGTTTTGATTCCAGCGCATCCTCGTGCGGAGCCAGGCGGAAGCAGGTAATTAAATCGGTGTTTTCCGCCAGTCGCTTGCTCACATTTCCATGCAAGTCCATACAAGTGGAGATGATGGGTTCTTTTCCCACCACTTCGCGTATGCGGGTAATAAAATCTCCCTCCGGATCGTCCAGGCCAACCACGCTCATGGCGCCGTGGATATCGAAAAAGATACCATCGTAGGGCATATCTTTTTTAAGCAGTTCAAGGGTTTCGTTAACCAGTGATTCATAAGCTTCACGGGTTACAATTCCGCCGGGGATGGCATGTCCGCGCAGGGTAGGAAACCAGACTGCCCGGCTGCGGTCAACCGAATCTGGCGAAAGGAAAGGGTAATATGAAAACACTTCCTCTCCGCGGCGTACCCGGAAAGCCTCCTCGGTGGTTTGCGCCGGTGAAAAGGTACTAGATTCTATAGCCAGCCCACAAATGGCAACGCGCGGAAGCTCTTCGGATTGTTTTTTATTCGGCGAACAGGCAATTAAAAACGCCAGGGAAGTAGCAAGAGAGATAAAAATAAAGTTTTTCATTTTACTAAAATTGGTTGATGGGGTAAATATAGGCAGGATTTTCCGCATTAAAGCCATATGTGCGACAATGAAGCGCTAATGTAATGCTATTATCAGGATTGCGTATCATCTTTCCGGCTGGGAAATAACACTTTATACCAACATTTTCAAATGCGGGTGATTACTTTCTGAATGCGCACAAATTCGCTGTTTATCGGACGATAAGCCTTCTCTGTCAGGCCAAAGGGGACTTCCACTATAGCATGATTTTTTAATCCGATCATTAAATTTTTCTTCCCTGCGAGTAAACTATCAACGGCCGCTACTCCCATTCGTGTGGCAGCAATCCGGTCTTGTGCCGTTGGGCTGCCGCCGCGCTGAATGTGGCCCAGGATTGACACCCTGGCTTCGATATCGGGATGTTTTTCTTTGACCCTTTCTGCAATTTTCATTGCACCACCAGTTTTGTATCCTTCTGCAACCATAATGATTCCACTGGTTTTTTTATCTATAATGCCTTTTTGAATAAACCTGTCCAGTTCTTCTTCCTGCTCCATAACTTCGGGGATGAGGATAACTTCAGCCCCACAGGCAAGCCCGCTTCCCAAGGCAAGCAGCCCGGCTTCGCGACCCATGGACTCAATAAAAAATATCCGACCGTGAGACCTGGCCGTATCCTTTATTTTGTCTACAGCCCTAACCACAGTGTTCAGGGCAGTATCGAACCCAATGGTGTAATCCGTGCCATTAATGTCATTATCGATTGTTCCGGGTATCCCGATAAAAGGGATGTCGAACTCGGAAGTAAAACAGGCAGCTCCTTTAAATGAACCATCCCCTCCAATAACCACAACACCTTCTATGTGCCTTTCTTGTAGGTTTTTATATGCTTTTTCCCTGCCCTCATAAGTCGCAAATTCTTTGCACCGTGCTGTTTTAAGTATTGTTCCACCCAAACCAATGATACCGCCAATATCTTCATAATACAGTTTCACAAAATCGCTTTCTATCATTCCATGAAAACCGTAATTTATGCCATAAACTTCTATCTTATTTGCCAATGCAGCACGCGTTACTGCCCTAATCGCAGCATTCATACCCGGTGCATCGCCGCCCGATGTAAGCACAGCTATACATTTGATCTCCTTTTTTTGCATAATATTTTTATTTGTAATCTTCTGTTTCAATGCGCAAAATACAAATAATAACAACTGTGGATGCCGGTGTGAGAAAAAAATGGCAGGCAGTCTTAAATGAGAGATAAAATAGAGACCTGTGTTTGTCGGAAATGTAGCCCAGGGAATTGTAATGGTTGGATTTGTTTTTAACTATGAGATGCAATGCTTAAATGCTTAAAGAATTGCTTCCCTTTCACAAGTCTCTTTTATTTTCGCTAAAAAACAAAATATCGGCTTTATTCACCCGTCCATAAGGCAATTTTTGCCCCATGGATCCACGAACAAGCATCTTTTTCTTTCCATCTATTAGATTTTCCAACTCCCTGGCCTTTGAATTAAGATACACTAAATGGGTCCATACTATGATCTCCTTTATTTTTTGTTACGATTTTATTAATTCCCTAATTAGCATGTTTTGAGAAAAACAGTATCAAAATTTCAGCTAATTCTTCCGGGCTTTCTATTGCAGGGCAATGGCCGGTATTTGGCAAAATGTGCAGTTCTTTATTCTCAGAAGATAAGCCAGAAAGTGCATCGTAAATTAATCCGGCATGGCCAAGACCTACAACATAATCCTGGTCGCCTTGAATGACAACAGTTGGCGTTTTAATTTTCGCGAGTTCAGGTTCAATATTTATGTTATTATAAGCGGCATTATTGCGAAAGGCCCGGTTCACTGTTTCTGCCTTTTTACCCACCCGGGCATATTCTTCTTTGGTGTATTTCATTAAATTCATTAAGGCAGTATCCTGCAAAACATCTTTAAATGAAATAATCTTTGAAGTATCTGCAAAATAAGCATTAAACCCAAGTTTTGGCGGCACTTCGTGTTTCATCCAGTTTACATCGGTATGAAAGTGTTCAAAATTGCTTTTCTCAATACGCTTCAGTTCACTTACAATAAATTTGAGCTCAATTCTTTTTGAATCAGAAATATCTGTTTGCAATAATTCATTTGCTTTTTTAATTTCATAATCTATTAAAGAATGGTTTTGATAGTGGCTATTTACCTTGCCATCAATACATGCATACGAATTAATTTTTTCCTGATGCGACAACATATATAGAAAACCATACATTCCTCCCCAGGAACTTCCCATAAGGTTAACCTGTTTTTTATTGTATCTATTCATTAAACTGTCAATCACAATATCCAAATCCTCAATGTACTGTTCTACATTAAGCCTCGAAGAATCGGAACTTGCCAACGATTTACCGCAACCCCGCTGGTCGAGGTACGCGATTAGAAATTTGTCTTCCATCCCCGGTTCCATTAGTTTTATATCTATCCCGGAATAACCGCCGGGGCCACCATGCAAATTAATAATCAAGGGTTTTTCTGCATTTCCACGAACCCGAACATAAAGTTGAGATTCAGGTACATCAACCATGATTTCCTGGTCAATATTTTTCGCAGAGATTTTTTCCTTACAAGAGAAGGTTAAAAGTGTAATCCCAACGATGCCAACAATCAATACGATTTTCGTTTTACTAAAATCACTTAATTTACTTCTGATTGGTTCCATTTAATCTGAGCTCATCTTATCTGATATTATTAGATTTTTTTGAGTAAATCATCTAAGTAAACCTGATTCTCAAAAGCCTCATTTTTCCACTCCGGCATTAACCGGTCGAGAATTACTGCCTGCAACATTCCTCCATAATAAAAACGACTTTCGCCAGGACGGTTCGCTGCCCTTTTTACTTCTGTTATTTGCCGGCTAACATACTTCGACCAGGTTTTATAGTTTTTAAATCCTGATATTTTTCTAACCCCATCAATTGGGGAATAATCCTGCTTATCCTGCGCAACTAAGCCAATTTCCAATTCGGCATATTTTGCTAACCCTTCTATCCATTCCCTTTTTTGTTCATATTGAATCTGCTCAATTGGAAGGTTTGCATTTATTCTGCGTTCCCTGCGTTTGTCAATGAACTCAGCAAGCAATTGTTTGGAAGTTTCATCGTTGGTGGCAGTATAAGCATCGAGTAACAGATTGGTTTCTTCCACCCATCCGTTAGCATTTACAGCTTCATCCCATGGATAATCTGTACAAAGACGGCTTGCATTTTCACAAGCAGCAAACTTCTCATAAACTTCATTTCCCTGAAAAGCATGGAAGGCTTCATGTGCCATCCCACCAATGTACGTTTCGGGTTTTCCCATCAGCATGTGCCAAAAGAGCCTGTAGGGAAAAATGGCATTCAATACAGGTGGAAGTTCATTTTTAAAACCCCTGTAAAACTGGACCGCTGCATATTCTTTTGTCTGCATGGTGGACACCCAGCTGTCTCCCACTTTTACCGTAAAATTTTCAGGAGTAATATCTGGATTGGGCAATGCCTGACGATAGTAAGGTTTGCCATTGAACATGTCTGTTTTAACCATCTCCCAATCACTGCCCCGGTGTTCTCCGCCCGGCATTTTGTACCATCCGGACGCTGGATTGGACATGCCGGTTAAAAAAGCATATTCTTCATTGTAAACAATTACAGGAATGGGGAAATCGCCCCATCCGGGCCATACTTCGTTTCCCAAATTTCGACGCAAATTCACTGTTTCCGCTATATATGCCTTTTCCTCCGAAGACAGCTGCTCAACAACTTTTGATTTATTGGGAAGGCTAAGATTATACAAGGCTGAAAGAATTGCCAGCGCAATAATTGAGAGCATTCCCCATTTTATTGTTCTAAGAATTAAACGAAATATTTTTTTAATCGTTTTCATAAGTATCTTATTGAAATTGATTTAATTGAAATTGTATTTAATCTCTTTAATCTGAAGCTCTAACCACGTCCAATCGCCTTCATCCAGCTTCCAGGTAGCGGTCATTTCTACAGGGATTTTCACGCCATTCATAATTGCATGTTCGTTCACATCAATTGTCCATTCGTAGCGTTTTGCGTTGGGTTCGTTGCCTTTGTAGCGGAGGGCGCTGTACCGGATAAAGTCACCATTTTCGTTGAAGTGAAAAGTTCCCGAACCCTTTGTTCCCTTGTAATCCATGGTTGCTTTTGCCGATAAAGCATCAATTTCCTCCCAGGTTATGTGCGGGCTCAACGCGGCTGTTGGGAACCACACAATTTCGCCCAGATAACGTTGAAGTGTTCCTTCGTCCATTTTCATTCCTTTTTCGTTTACAATATTCACGAGTGAAAACATTTTTATTAGCATTTCC
>JACDJB010002892.1_pt1 | contig 11763 bp, 9 predicted proteins | sample 7454121 | NCBI WGS metagenome assembly JACDJB01 (sample SAMN14253290, study PRJNA609438) | sludge metagenome | isolation source: sludge after 25d culture with pyrite | collected 2018-12-20 | reverse complement strand
AGATAATCAGCTATATCCAGGCTCTCATTGTGCTGCCGGGAGGTGGCATTGACCTCCAGATAATCAAATACCTCCACCGAAATTCCTGCCTTCTGCATTTGCCGGGCTTTGAGGAGCCAGCCATCCAACGCACCCAGGTCGGGAAAGAGCACCACTGTACGATGCTTCAGCACCCGGAAACTCTCCTCATTAAAACATCCGTGTTTCCCGCCCGAAGCAATCCACAAGAATTGAGGCATGTAAAAGCCGGCTATCAAAGCACTCTTTTCACTTTCCACAATGGCCACCGGCCTATTCGGCTCTTGAGTCAGGAGATGCTCACCAAAGAAACACTGTTTGAGATTGAAATTCTGGAAACCGTTTAGCGAATGAACCCACGATATAAGGTTGTGCGGGTGCTTGATTCGTTTGCCATCTGATGGGTTGTAAAGCATTATTTTTCCCGTGCGAACCTTCCCATGATAATCGGTTTGCCAAAAGAGGGTGGCTCCGGGCCAGAATTTTGCAGTACCCACACAGTACCGCTTCATCAATGCCAGGGTGGGATCATTCCCAAATTTAGAAGATAAAAACCGGAAAAGCTTATTTCGGTGATAATTTGAACAGCTTCGCTTCACTATTGATTCATCAATATAACTCACTGGTGGAGGCGTTTTCGGTTGAGCGCATTGTGGACGGGACCGGATTTTTACTTCTAACCCCTTTATGTCTGGATTCTGCTCAAAATATTGTCGGGGCCTGAAGTGATAGCCACACTTATGCTCCCGGTTGCAGCGCCCTACATATTCAGGAAATTTGATGAGGTTTTCCGTATCAATGTAGCGGGTAAAGCAGCATGGACAACTGTGCCGGGTACCAATACCTTTATAGGGTTCTAATATGAATCTGAAGGTCTTCATTTCTACTCCTCCAATTTTCCACATTTTTCACACTATTGGAAATATCGTGTTGTAAATAAGTTAGTTGACCTGCATTTAAAGTGCGAAAAAACATGTGAGTTAGCGCACTTTCCTAGGTTAACCTGGACCCAAAGTGCAAAAATGTGTAAGGGTAGCACATATTTAAAGTATTTATAATCAAATGATTAATTCTTAAAGTGTGAAAAGTGCGGAAAATTCGCTAAATCAGTTTTCGGTAACAACCGTGTTTGTAATTATCAAGCAGGTCTCCTTTTAGATCGCTCAGAAATCTTTTGAAGCTGTCAGGCGACATCGAGAATGCAGAGGCTACTTTTATGCCGTCTGCCGTTGAGAAGTCCGGAGGCAGGGCATGATAAAGTTTAACCTTGTCCGATGGAAGCTGTTCGAATCGTGCTGTGGTATCAATGATGAGGTGGGCTTTGCAGGCTGTCTGGCGAAAATATTCCACCAGCTCAATGGCCCCTTCCACACTTGTTGCATCAATGCAATCTTTTTTTGCCTCACCACACAACCAGCGAACCTCCTGCAGAATCAGGCCAAAACGTACGGCATAAATTTCAAGTTTGCTGTAGGTACCCTGCAGCTCTTCATTACTCTCCGAATTGCAGAGGTCGGTGTTCTTTCGCTGCCACCCATAAAGTACTTCTTTGGACGAATGATCAAACGGGAGCTCGGTTGAAACCAGATCGCCGTTATCATCCACCTGGTATTTGAGCCTTATCAACTCTTTCATCAGGTTAAAGTTCTTAAACCACAGTGCCAGTTCATCGGAATAGAGACAAATACCCCGCTTGTTGTTTTCGTGAATAGAAGCCAAGCATTCGGGCGTGATGTCCGACACCACGTATTTTTTGAGAAGAGGTTCTTCCGGCATCGCATTAAACCCTTGTTCTTCCCGTTCTTTCTTACTCAACATCATCACCTGATCATATTCGCGGTATGCTTGTTTAAATTTGACCACTTCGGCCGTATCATGTTCAAACAGGGGCTGCATGGCAAAACTCAATGGGTGGCTTTTGTTTGAGCCCGGGCGACCTATGAGAGCCACGTAAAGTATGGCACGTTCGGTCCAGCCTTCCTTGACCCTGGCCACATGGGTGTTTCCAATGCCTACGGATAAAGCAAAGCATAAGGAAGAAGCGATATAAATGATTCCAGATATTCCACCCATAGTGAAAAATGTCTGCCGAAGTAAGATGGTGGCTTACTTTGATGGGGACAATTTCGTTCAACTCTTTGCCGGCTGCGTAGAGATCAATGTATCCACATAAACGATGAATGTTCTCATCCGAGAGAAGGGGGGCAAACACGGTTTTGGTTTAGGAAATGGCAATCTCCCAGGCTTTTCCCCGCTTAATGGCTTCTGCCTTAAGGTGTTTTTTGAGATTGAATGCAATTACTAAAAGAAACTGTCGATATGCAGGGTGGGAATCGGTTTAGTTGAGCAAGTCAGGCTTTGCGTTAAGCAAGAAAAGGTAACCGGCCAGGTTTCCAAAAACTTATTCGATAATGGGTTGGTTATTCCGAACAACCGTTTGGTGGACCATTCGGCATTACGGATTCTTCTCCAGCGCCTCGAAGAGTATATTTTTTATGATTATTTATGTTTTACAGGGTTACTTTTACTAACGTCTGTAAGAATGACTCGATTCCAATTTTCCCATGAAAATGGAATTCCCATAGTATTATAAACCAGTGGACAATCTACAAGTTCATCCTCGTTTGGTAGTCGGAACTTGAACCTGATTAAATATTCATACCTTAAGGAATCTGGGAAAAAGAATGGGCCTCCAGTAAAACTATTATGTCCTGGTTTTATAATTCCGGAAGGAAAATTGAAGATATTTTCAGACAAAGAAGAGGTGATTAAAGAATCTCTGGCATTCTCAAGAATAATACAAAAGTTTCGGATTCCTGAACCATTACACTGAAACGAACCAACAATATAACCTTCTGCTGCTTCGTAGCGTTCATCTTCTTCATCTTCGCACCCTGCCCCCAGTAAAGCCGCACAAAGAGACAACAGAACCAAGAGGATATTAACCAAGCTTAAAAATTTAATTTTCATATTCACTGGCTATTTAATAAATAGACGCGAAAAATTCAAAAAGGTTGCGCGAAGATTAAAAAAATGATTTAACCAATAAGATTTTCCAATAGCATCACAATATTCCCCTCAACTTTTTGATATCTTTCGATATCTTCGTATCCACAATACGCGCATAGATTTGTGTTGTTTTCAGGGAATTATGGCCCAACATTTTGGAGACGGTCTCGATGGGTACGCCATTAGCCAGCGTGATGGATGTGGCGAAGGTATGCCGGGCCACGTGCATCGAAAGGTTTTTGTTGATTCCGCAAATGTCGGCCAGTTCTTTGAGGTATGCATTCATTTTTTGGTTGGATAGAATGGGAAGCAATAATCCCTGGGAACCGTTCACCGGGTAGTTTTTGCCTCTATTTGATTTTCCCTAAAACAAAAAGCACTTAAAACCAACGTTTTAAGTGCTTTTGCTTTTGTGTGAACTGCCTTTTGGTGACCCAGCAGGGAATCGAACCCTGGACCCCATCCTTAAAAGGGACGTGCTCTACCAGCTGAGCTACTGAGTCTTGTTTTTCTCAAACGCGGTGCAAAAATAGGCGCTTCTTTTTTAACTCGCAAATCTAAGAGAGAGAAAAGTCGTTAAAAAATGTTTGAAGCGATGTAGGGCCTCATCAAATGTCCGAAATTATGAGCGTTGTCTGTTCTGTTTTTGAGGTTGTGAAGTATATTCCGTATCTTTAGTTAAAATTCTATTTTGAATCATTAATATGAAGTCATCTATTTTTACCGGATTACGGCCTCTGCTTCTCGTTATTTTTTTTCTTTGGGTGATTTCGGGGGCTTTGACGGCTCAAAAAAACAGCTCTATGATTACACAAGACAGAACAAGCGCGGTAGCAGGCATGTTTTACGAGAAAGATTCATCTGCACTTACCCTGCAATTGCAGCAGCTTTTCTCAGTTGCCAGGCCGCCATGGCGGCCTTCTAATGGAGGAGAAACGCATGTGGCAGCGTTGATTGCACCCCATGCGGGGTACATCTATTCGGGCCAGGTAGCCGCATCGGCTTACAATCAGCTGCCGGCTGATGCCGTTTATAAACGGATATTTTTGATAGGCTCCAGCCATCGTATGTCTTTCCGGGGGGCATCGGTTTATACTCAGGGCGATTATTTAACCCCTTTGGGAAGAGTTGAGGTTGACCGGGAAGTGGCTCAAAAACTGGTGGATGAGTCGCGTTACTTCACCAGTGATGCAGCGCCTCATCTTCAGGAACACTCGCTGGAGGTTCAGTTGCCTTTTTTACAACACCATCTGAACCATTCTTTTAAGTTGGTTCCCATTGTTTTAGGGACACGCGATGCCGGTATGTGCCAGAAAATTGCGGAGGCGCTAAAACCCTGGTTTGGGGGAGACAACCTGTTTATAATCAGCAGTGACTTCTCCCATTATCCTGCCTACGAAGACGCCAACAGAGTGGATGAACGAACGGTATCGGCTATTCTTGAAAACAATCCCCAACTCCTTTTGGAGATTCTTGATGCGAATAAGAATGAAAATATCCCCGGCCTTGCTACCAGCTTGTGCGGGTGGACTTCGGTGTTGACGCTTCTGCATCTTACCTGTGAGGAGCCGGGTATAACCTTCAAACAGATTGATTATAAAAATTCGGGCGATGCGCGAATGGGGGACAAGGAGAGGGTGGTGGGTTACCAGGCAGTGGCGATTTTTCGTGCAGGCACGAAAGAGGAAAGCGGGGAGCCCCATCTTTCCGAAACAGAAAAAGGCTGGTTGTTGAAACGTGCACGACAAGCTGTAGGAGCTGCGGTGAGAGGAGAAACTGCTGAGCTGCCCCATACTAAAGTTTCGGCTCATCTGTCCCATCCGGCGGGTGTGTTTGTTTCTCTTTATAAAAAGGGTGAACTTAGGGGCTGTATTGGCAGCTTCGGCGGTGAATGTCCTCTTTGGCAAATGGTGGACCGTATGGCCGCCTCGGCATCGATGCACGATTCCCGTTTTCAGCCGTTAACAGAAGAGGAAGCAGAGGAGGTGGTGATTGAACTTTCGGTGTTATCCCCCAAAAGAAGGATTAAAGAGATTTCGGAAATAGTTCCCGGCAAACATGGCGTTATGGTGGAAAAAAACGGACAAAACGGAATCTTTCTGCCTCAGGTCGCCTCAAGAAACGGGTGGGATACAGAAACCTTTTTAGGCTATTGTGCCCGCGACAAGGCCAAAATAGGCTGGGATGGCTGGAAGGAAGCCGAGATATACGTATTTGAAACCATTGTGATCAGAGAGAAGAGGGAGTAGAGGGGGAGACTGAAGAAAAGAGGATTGAAGGAAAGAGATTGAAGACGGAAGTTGGAAGCTCGAAGTCGCCTGCTTGCCATCGGTCGCCATCCACGTACGCTGAAGCTTTAGCGGAGGCGCAAGGCTTGCCGCCCGCGTGTCGCCGAAGCTTTAGCGGAGGAACACGGTGCAACCGGTAGGCAGGGAAGACAGAAGACGGAAGACGGGGGTTGGAAGCTCGAAGTCGGAAGACCTTTTACCTTTGAACTCTAATCTCTAATCTCTAATCTCTAATCTTTAATCTCTAATCTCTAATCCCTAATCATTTTCACCTTCTGTCTTCCGTCTCCGGTCTCCTTTCCTCAATCTTTTTCCATTAGAAATCATGAAAACCCTCCATTCTCCTCTTTTCGAAGGTCGCCTCATTATATTCGTAAGCGGCTTCACCATGCTCATGACGCAGGTGGTTTTACTTCGCGAACTGGCCGCATTATATGTTGTAAATGAGCTGATTGTAGGAGTTTTCCTTTCGTTCTGGCTTTTGTTTGCAGGGATGGGAGCCTTTACTGGGCGTTTAGTCAAGGGTTTTGAGTGGCATCTGGCCGGTCTGTTTCCCCTGTTATCGGGAACAATGGCTTTTGTTTCCCTGTGGTTGCTTTATTTAATGAGGATTTGGTGGCTGCCTGCCGGTGTGGTTCCGGCACTATCCGACTGGATGGTGGTGGTGATAGCAGGCACTTTCTTCTTTTGCTTTCCTTCGGGACTGATGTTTACCTGGTTTTCGGCGGCGTTGAGCAGCCAAATGAAGAGCAGGCAAACCGAATATGTGTACATTTTTGAGCAGGCAGGAAGTTTGTTGGCGGGAGTGGTGTTTTATCTTTTCAGCAGCCTTTGGCTCAATGCCTTTTGGGTGATGTCGTTGTTGCTGGCAATCAATCTCATGCTTGGCTTGTACATATTTCGCTCCTCCCGTGCGACAGTGAACGTGATAAGAGTGTTGGGGGCGCTTTTATTTATTGCATGGTTGGTAATAGCGCCCCAATATCCGGTAGCCCGTGCCCTGGTGCATGGCCACCCTGTTGAGAAGTCGTTTTTCTCACCTCATGGAAGTATTGACGTGCTGGAACGCGAAGGCCAACAGGATGTGTTTGGAGGCGGTCGTTTCTTCTCCTATCATCTGCTGTCGGAGGAGCGGGAAGAGATGTTCCATCCTGCTCTGCTTCTCCATCCGCTTCCCCGTCGACTTTTGCTGGTTAATCCGGTTCCGGGCATTACCCTTGAAGCACTTCGATACGATTCGTTGGAGCTGTTTTTTGTTTCTGCCGATGAATCTTTCATCAACCTGGAAAAGGAGGTGCTTAATCATCATGAAGAGATGGAGCGGATTCATTTTATTCATGCCGACCCTTTGCGTTATCTCAGACAGATGGAGGAGGAGCCATTTGATGTGATTATTGTGGGCGGAGGTGTGCCTTACACCCTGGAAGACAATCGCTGGTGCACGGAGCACTTTTTTTCCCTGGCCCGCGAAAAACTGAATCATCAGGGCATTTTGATGTGCGGGGGCGTTGAATATGCACCATTTTGGTCGCCCGCCCGTCGCGAAATGCTGCGGGTGTTTTATTCAACTTTAAGAAGTGTTTTTCCCGAAGTTCAGGTTTGGGCAGGGAATAGTGTCTTCTTTTTGGGTTCGGATCACTTCACGGGCAATGATTGGTGGCAGTTGCATCCCCATATTGTGGAAAATAATGTGTATATTAGAAGGGATTATTTCCCCGACTACCTCATGGAAAGTCAAACAAGTGACGTGATGGGGGTGGTTGAACAGCCGGCACCGGTAAACAGCAGCGTTAAGCCGGAGCTGTTCGGTTTGGCGATAAAGGACTTAAGTAGTTTTTGGGATGTGAGTCTCTGGTGGTTCGCTGGTGTTTTTGGTATTTTGTTTTTGAGCGGGCTTATTTTCTTTCGGGGTGTATCATCGGGTGTCTTCCTCACCGGCTTTGTATTGGGAGGTATGCAGATATTGTTATTGCTTATGTGGCAGATGGTTATGGGGAACCTGTTCAGAGCCACGGGTCTTATGTTTTCTCTTTTTATGGCGGGGCTGGCGATGGGTGCATGGAGTATGAAACACCTGACCTCCGGAGCTTTTGAACGGTTTTATCCGGTATTGTTATTGGTTTTAGGGATAACAGCCATTTCTGCTTTGCCATTGCTCAACACGGCTGGCGATTCTGCCTGGTTTGTTCCCCTTGTGTTGATTTTGGTAATGGTGTTGGCATTCCTGGGTGGAGCTGTTTTTGCTGCTGCACTGGCCCTGCAACCCGGAAGTGTGAGTAAGGGCGCTGCCCGGGTTTATGGCGCCGACGTGGCCGGAGGAGCCATCGGCTCTTTTGTGGTGGCCATTTTTATGGTACCCTTTGCAGGACTTATCAATGCCGGTTATCTTACAGGTCTCATGCTGGTTTTGGGTGGTTTATTGTTGATAAAAAGGCTTGACTAATCCTGGAATATTCTTTATTTTAATGTGATGAAGTGTCGAAAAATCTCAAAACGTGAATTTATGAAACTGGGAAGCATGGCATTGGCCGGACTGCCCCTCAGTCTGGCTCATGGCCATTATTTTACCGAAGCAGGAGCCGGTAAACCTAAAGGAGTGCCTGCCAAATATTATTTGACAACGCCACGCGGCGTGCGTTGTCAGCTTTGCCCCAACCGGTGCGATATTAAAGAGGGTGAGCGCGGTGATTGCCGTACACGGATAAATATTGGCGGTGAGCTATACACGCTGGCCTATGGCAATCCGTGTGCCGTGCACATCGATCCCATCGAGAAAAAACCGTTGTATCATTTTCTGCCGGGCACTCCCAGCTTATCCATAGCCACAGCAGGGTGCAATCTGGCCTGTTTGAACTGTCAAAACTGGCAGATTTCTCAAAAAAGACCCGATGAGGTGGAGACAGTAGAACTGATGCCCGGGCAGGTGGCTTCGTTGGCCATCTCCAAAGAGTGCCTGTCGGTGGCCTACACTTATACCGATCCAATTGTTTTTTACGAATATGTGATGGATTCGGCCATTGCTGTGCGTGAATCAGGACTTAAGAATGTAGTCGTGTCAGCCGGTTACATTGAGGAGCCGCCTCTGCGGGAGTGGTGCCGGTATATCGACGCAGCCAATATCGACCTGAAGAGCTTTAGCGATGAAATTTACCAAACCCTGAGCGCAGGTTCACTCAAGCCCGTGCTGAACACCCTTAAAGTATTGAAAGAAGAGGGCGTTTGGCTCGAAATCACCAACCTGATAGTTCCGCAGTGGACCGACGATCCTGAAATGATTAAGCGTATGTGCGGTTGGCTGGCCGACAATGGTTTTGAAGATACTCCCCTGCATTTCAGCCGGTTTACACCTACCTACAAACTCGACAGGTTGCCTGTAACGCCGTTGGAGATTCTCGATAAAGCCCGCAATATGGCGTTTGAAGCCGGCATTAAGTATGTTTACACCGGTAATGTAGCGGGCCACGAAGGCAAGGATACTTTTTGCCCGGCTTGCAAAAAGAAATTGATCGACCGGTCGGGATTTCGCCTGGTTACCAATCATATTGCCAATGGAAAATGCGGGTTTTGTGGTGAAACCATTGCCGGGGTATGGAGCAACCCGGTGAGCAGTTGATGAGTGAACAGATGGTATTCCGCTTTTTCATCTTCTGTCTACTTTTGGCGTTTGGCTGCAAAAAACTGTTTCACCAATTGGCTGCAATCTCTTGCCAGTATTCCCTCAACAACTTCAGTGCGGGCGTGGAGTGGCGAGGGATGCAGTCGTTTGTAACCCCGCTTTTCATCGGGTGCGCCAATTACCAGACGTCCCACTTGCGCCCAGTTGAGTGCTCCGGCACACATCACACAAGGCTCCAGCGTTACATAGAGTGTGCAGTTGGTTAAATACTTTCCGCCCAGGTGTTCTGTGGCGGCGGTGATGGCCAGCATCTCGGCATGGGCGGTAACATCCCGCAAGGTCTCAGTCAGGTTGTGGGCACGGGCGATGATAAGCCCCTCGCTCACCACCACGGCTCCCACCGGTACTTCATCCTTCTCTAAAGCTGCCCTGGCCTCATTCAGGGCCTGTTTCATAAAGTATTGTTCCGAAAAATTAATTTGAGTCATAGTGTCTTACTAAAGTAGAGATTCAGAATTCAGTTTCTTTTTTTCTTACTATTTTCGCAAAGTTATTGCAATTTACAGATACACGGGCATGCTTTCAATAGGTTCTTGTTTTTTCAGGTATCTTTAAGCCCCGCCAAAACACCTATTTCTAATGTACAGAACACATACTTGCGCACAATTAAGAATAAAAGATGTTGAAACGCCCGTTACCTTATGCGGCTGGGTGCAGCGTGTAAGGAATTTGGGCGGGATGACTTTTGTGGACCTGCGCGATCGTTACGGCATCACCCAACTGGTGTTTAACATGGAGGATGAGGCCGCCCTGTGCCAGGAAGCCCGCTCTTTGGGGCGCGAATATGTAGTGCAGGTAAAGGGCGTGGTTGCCGAACGGAGTAATAAAAACAGCAAGATGCCTACGGGCGATATTGAGGTAATGGTTCGGGAGCTGATATTGCTCAATCCAGCCGATTTGCCACCCTTTACCATCGAAGATGAAACCGATGGGGGAGAAGAGCTGCGCATGAAATACCGTTACCTGGATTTAAGACGCAATCCCATGCGTAAAAATCTGGAACTTCGTCATAAGATGGCGTTGGAGCTGCGAAAGTACATGGACCAGCAGGGATTCATGGAGATTGAAACACCGGTTTTGATGAAGTCGACACCTGAGGGGGCCCGCGACTTTGTGGTGCCTTCGCGCATGAATCCCGGGCAGTTTTACGCCTTGCCCCAATCGCCACAGGTGTTTAAGCAACTGCTGATGGTGGCCGGCTACGACCGTTACTTCCAGATAGTGAAGTGCTTTCGCGACGAAGACCTGCGCGCCGACCGGCAGCCCGAGTTTACCCAGATTGATTGTGAAATGGCCTTTGTGGAGCAGGAGGATGTGTTGGTTACCTTTGAGGGAATGACCAAACATCTTTTTCAATCATTGAAGGGCGTAACCTTTGAAGGAGATTTTCCGCGTATGTCCTACGCCGATGCCCTGCAATATTATGGCTCCGATAAGCCCGACATCCGCTTCGATATGCGTTTTGTGGAGCTTACCGGAAAGGTTTCGGGAAAAGGTTTCAACGTGTTTGATGAAGCTCAATATGTGGGCGCCATCTGTGCTGAAGGGTGTGCCGGTTACAGCCGCAAAGAGCTGGATCAGCTCACCGACTTTGTGCGGCGGCCACAAATTGGCTCCAAAGGCATGGTGTACGTAAAATACAACCTGGATGGGACCTTTAAGTCGTCTGTAGAAAAGTTTTTTGGACAGGACCATTTAAAGGGCTGGGCCGATGTCTGCAATGCCCGCCCCGGCGATCTGCTTTTGATATTGGCCGGGCATAAAGCCCAAACGCTTGCGGCTCTGAGTGAATTACGACTCGAGATGGGCAACCGCCTGGGGCTGCGCGATAAAAACAAGTTTGCCCCTCTCTGGGTGGTCGATTTTCCGCTGTTGGAGTGGGACGAAGAGACCAACCGCTTTTATGCCATGCACCACCCTTTTACTGCTCCCAAAGACGAAGATGTGGCACTCCTGGACACCAATCCGGGCGGGATTCGTGCCAATGCTTACGATTTGGTGATTAACGGGGTGGAGATAGGTGGTGGCTCCATCCGTATCCACAACGACGAACTGCAACAAAAAATGTTTAAAGTTTTGGGGTTTACCACCGAAGAAGCCGAAAACCAGTTCGGTTTTCTCATGAATGCCTTTAAGTATGGGGCTCCGCCTCATGGCGGCGTGGCCTTTGGCTTCGACCGCTGGGTAGCTCTCTTTGCAGGAGTAGAGTCGATACGCGAAGTGATTGCATTCCCCAAAAACAATGCCGGCCGGGATGTAATGAACGATGCCCCTGCGGCCATCAGCCAGGCCCAGTTGGATGAGTTGATGATTAAGTTGAAGAATAAAAAGGGGGAATAAACTCAAAACTCATCCGATGACTCCGGGGTCGCCGGATTTGGTACTTTTTTCTTTGTCTTAAAAGTGTTGTATCTTTATACAAATTGTACGTCAATGACGATATCTGAAAGAAAAATATTACATCTTCCTATCCTGATAGAACAAGACGAAGACAACGTCTATATCGTAAGTTGTCCGTTATTTAAGGGTTGCCACTCCTATGGAGCAACAATTGAGGCGGCTTTGAAGAATCTTAAAGAAGTGGTTGATATGTGTTTGGATGAGGAAAAGGAGAAAGGCGCTGAAATGAATCGATTTGTTGGATTCAGAGAGATGCAGGTACCGCTTGATATAGCGAAAACTTAAAGTTGTTATATTATCATGCCTCAATTACCGGTTATTTCAGGTAAAACGCTATTAAATTTTCTGCGATCCATTGGGTTTATTGTTATT
>JACDJB010002891.1_pt1 | contig 11769 bp, 6 predicted proteins | sample 7454121 | NCBI WGS metagenome assembly JACDJB01 (sample SAMN14253290, study PRJNA609438) | sludge metagenome | isolation source: sludge after 25d culture with pyrite | collected 2018-12-20 | reverse complement strand
TCAACACGCGAGACAGGATGATCATGACGATGGCGAGTTCATTCATGATGGCGCCGGCGAACATCAGCTGGGGGATGGAGAGGCCAGCGCTGACCGATGCCTTCGCTAACTCGCCCGCCGAGCCGGGTATGTTCAATGAGAGAACGTCCGCCACCAGAATGTTGAGCATGACAACGATCCATAGGGTGGAAAGCAGGGTTTTCGTATCGATCTTCTTTGTAGGGATTGTGTTTACATTCATTTTTCTCTCCTTTTGAGCGATAGGGATGAGTTGTAGTATCAGTTCACCGTGTCACTCTGAGGCGTAGCCGAAGCGTCCAGTACTGGTCAAGGCAGGAGATTCTTCGTCGCTTTGCTCCTCAGAATGACACGTAGGTGAACTGTTGTGTATTTCATTGGACCCGATCTGATTGATCGAAACCAATGGGATTCCTAGATCGCGCACTTTCCTGAGTAATCCGTGCAGCGCCGCTTGATCAGGCACAGGCCCAAACAGAAGCGTGTCGCCGCCCTCTTCCAGCGTGATGGCCAGACCGTGGAACCATGTCGCCCATTGGGCGTCCAGGTGTCCTTTGAGACGGATTTCGTAATGCTGCGTGTGCGCGGTGGGTATGTCGTTCATGTTGCGTCTCGTGTCTTTCTCTCGTGGTTGATCTGCCCATAAGATACCGGCGGAGGTGGTGAGGCGTCATCACCACATGATGTGATCGAGGTGGTGATTGATGGCCGAAAACAAAAAAGCCCCGGCAGGCGTCACAAACCGTCTGCTGGGGCCGAGATGGATGATCGCTGGTCAGCTAGAACAAGTCGAGTTCCTCGGCGCGACGAACGGCCGCCCGACGGTTGTTGACTCCTAACTTACTAAAGATGTTCTTGGTGTGGCTGCGCAAAGTGTTGAGCGACACAATCAATTGCTCGGCGATTTCCGGGCCGCTCAAGTCGCTTCGGAGCAGTCTGAGCACTTCCATCTCGCGTTCGCTCAACGGCTCAATCATGCCTGGTTTTCGATGGACGATGGCCGGTTTCGGCGCCGACGACGGTTGCGCAAAGGTAGCCAGGAGTTTGTTCGCATAAGCGCTCAGCGGATAGTCCCGACGGCGCGCCTGTGTTTCGATCAGCAAGCGCATCGCTTCGCCTTCGTCCACGAAGATGCGCAGATAACCCTCCGGCTCAGCCAACGCCAGGGCGCGCTCCATCGCGGCAAGGGCTTGGGGCTGGTTGCCCTGCGCCTGATGCACAAGCGCCTGTGTCAACAGGATTTCGATCGCGCTCGCCGTCCGTTTTTGCGTTTCCGCCAGCGCCAGCAGGCGGTCCAGCATGTCGCTGACCCCGGCAAAGGAGCCTTCGGCCAGCCGCACTCGGGCCAGAGTGAGCAAGTCGTACTCATCCAGGTAGCGGACCTCCCCCGATGGAATACTCCCCTCCCGCGCCCAGACTTGCGCCTTGTCCAGCCGCCCTTGTTTGAGATAGACCCGCGCCTTGTGGGCGGCGATCGGTTGCAGGATAGGAATCGCGTTTTTGACATAGACCCGCCCGGCTTCGTCGAGCGATGCCAGCGCCGCCGCCCACTCTCCGTCCGATTCTTTTAGCCGGGCCTGGGCCAGATTCCAGCGATGAGGCCAATCCACCAGGGTGGTGCGGCGACCCAGATCGGCGGCGATTTGCAGGCGCTCTGCCGCAGCCGCCGCGTTGCCCAGCTCATGCGCCAGCATAGCCAACCCCAGGTGATGATGGGCGGTCACAGACTCTGCTTCTGCGCCCAGCGCAGCGGCTTGTTCGATGGCCTGCCGGAGTGTCTTCTCAGCTTCGCTCAGGCGCCCCAGTATCACTTGCATATCCGCCACGGCAAAGGCGCTGGCGATCACGAACATCTGGTTGCCCAATCTTTGCATATCCTCCATCCAGGCGTACATGGCCCGCAGGGAGGCTTCCAGATTGCCGGCAGCCCAATGGGTGAATTCCAGCGTGATGGCGGTTTGAGCGCGGAGGTAGATGTCGTCCTCAGGGATGAGCTGCATGGCCATCTCAGCGTAGCGCACCGTTTCGGCCAGGTTGCCCTGTATTTGGGCGTTGTCAGCGCGGATTACGGCGATGTTCCCCGGTAGGGACTTCAACTCAGCCCGATCCGCCGCGCCAGCCAGGGCGCGCTCGGCGCTTTGCAGGTAGGCTTCGCTCCTCTCCAGTTCTCCCACATCCGAAAAAGCACGCCCAAGCCGGACGCATAACATGGGACGGGAGCGAACGACCGCCTCAGGCAGTTTCTTCACCCAGCCAATCCAGGCGGCGATTTGGAAACGGCGTTCCATGCCCTGCCAGGCCGCCTCGGCCAATCCCGCCGCCCGGTCATCATCCCCGGCAGTCAACGCATGATGAAAAGCTTCGGTCCAATCCCCGTGCTTTTCAAACCACTGGCTGGCGCGGCGATGGTATTCTGCGATTTCCCCCGGCGCCCGGCTTCGTTCCACCTGTTGGCGCAGTAAATCGCCAAAGAGATGATGATAACGGTACCAGCGCCGTTCGTTATCCAGAGGAACGATGAATAGATTCACTCGATCGAGGTACTCCAGGGTCGATTGACCCGTCTCCTGACCGGTCGAATAAGCTGTTTCGGCCAGGAGGGCATCGCAAAGCGAACCACACAGGCGGTTGAGCAGCGATGTGCGCAACAGGAAAGCCTGGATGTTTGCGGACTGCTGATGCAGCACTTCTTCCAGCAAGTAATCCAGGACAAAACGATGGCTGCCGGTAAAGGTCTGGATGAAACCGGCGATGTCCTTCCGGCTTTGCATCGAGAGTGCAGCCATCTGTAGACCGGCGATCCAGCCTTCGGTGCGGGCCTCGAGCGCGACCACATCTGTATCCGAGAGATCCAGCCCCATGACACGGTTGAGGAACTCGGCGGCTTCGGCGGGGGTAAAACGCAAGTCGGCGGCCCTTAGTTCGGTCAATTGGCCGCGGGCGCGTAGCCGGGCGAGGGGCTGATGTGGATCCTCACGTGTGGCGATGACCAGGTGCATCTGCGACGGCTGGTGCTCGACGAGGAAGGTCAGGGATTGATCAATCGGTCGAGAATCAATCGAGTGGTAGTCATCGAGGATGAGGAGAAAGGACCTGGGGATGAGGGAGATTTCATTGAGCAGCGCCGTCAAAATCGTTTCGGCTTGCGGTGGCTGCGGGGATTGGAGTGCAGCCAGCAATCCCTCGCCAATTCCTGCCTCGATCGTCCCTAACGCCGCCACCAGGTAAGAGATGAAACGCACCGGGTCGTCATCCCCTTCATCGAGTGACAGCCATGCGACCGGCCTCCCACAACCGGCGACCCATTCGCTGGCCAGCGTGGTTTTGCCAAAGCCGGCGGGGGCAGAGATAAGGGTCAACTTGTGTCCCGAAGTGAAACCCTTGTTCAGCTGCTCGATCAGGCGGGAACGCGAGACAATGCCGTGCCGGGGCGGGGGAATGTACAATTTCGTGGCTAGAATCGGCGCGGACATAGATCAAGTATACATCAATGGCGGCAAAAGAAATACGCCCTGGATCAGGGCGTATTGATTGGAACATACAGATCAAATGTGTGCCCTCACAAGGGGGCTCGAACATCTAATCTGTTTTAGCAGACAGAGCGGCGATAGCAGATGGATTGAATCCCTTCGCGATCAACCAGACCGCAAAGACCATTTCCTGAAGGGCAAGTGGGATCATGAAGAGCCCTATTCCCGAATCGATGGATGGAGCCATATGCTGCGGGCCAAACATGCTTGCGATGTGGGCAACGAAGTACAACCCTGCGCCAACAAAACCCCAGCCTGACAGCCACCGGGGAACGAGCCTGGTTTGATAAAGCAGGGCATAAATCATCAGCGCACCGACGCTGAAAACGATTCCTAGGATCAGTTGAACCCAATCTCCTGCGGCGATGAGCAGAGAACCCAACGTCTGAAAATTGGATGCATCTGCTGCTCCGGTCTTGCCATAGCTCTCGCTAACGGTCAACAACAGGAGCATACTGATCACCAGGATCACTTCGCATACAGCTTCGAGCACTCCCCTGAACAGGACTGACCCGAGCGCCAGGACTTCATTGTGCTTTTTCAGGATCGGGTACAACATGACCGGCACCATGGCGAGGGATAATCCCATAAGCAAGACGAGGAGTGTTCCGAAAATCCATTGCGTTCCACTTGCAGATACATTGAGTGGGTACGTCGAACCTGCCATGATCGGGGCGGTAACAGCACCGGCCAGGATACCGGAAGCTGTTCCAATGATGAACAGAACTCCAATAATCACGGCGGTCCTTCTATAAGTGTTCATTTTAGGCATCCTTTTTTGAATGATGTGATTTGGATGAATTTCGACAGTTTTGCATCCATCCTCTATTGCAGCCAAAAGATAATAGAAAAAATGATGAGGCGTCATCATCACATGTGATGATCTGGGAGATGACTTATTCATCCGGAGTGGGCGAAGCAAAAAAAGTCCCGGCAGGCGCATCAAACACCTGCCGGGACTGTGAGTTTCTGAGTGAGTGATTGTTACAGCAAATCGAGTTCTTCGGCGCGGCGGACGGCAGCCCGGCGATTGTTCACCCCTAGCTTGGCGTAAATGTGCTGGCTGTGGGTGCGTATCGTGCTCAGAGACACCATGCATTCACGAGCAATTTCCGGGCCGTTCAACTCGGTTCTGAGCAGCCTGAGCACTTCCAGTTCACGTTCGCTCAGCGGCTCGATCAAAGGTTGTGGGGCGACCGCTCGCTGCGCATGATGCGGAGCCCCCTTTGTTCCTCCGTGGGCGCTGTCAGAGGAATAGATCCCTCTGGGTTCATCAAATGCAGAAAGCAATTTGAGAATATATTCCTTTCCACGATGCCTGCCAACCTTCGCTTCAATTCGTCTCAATAACTCCGCCATGGCTTCGCCTTCGTCCACAAAGAGCTGGATGTAGCCCTCCGGCTCGGCCAAGGCCAGCGCCCGCTCCAACGACGCCAGAGCGGGCGTACTATTACCCTGTAACTGGTGAGCGAGCGCCTGCAATACCCGTATCTCGATCGCGCTGCCTATCCGACCGCCTTCTTCCGCTGCTTGCAGCAGGCGATCCAGGAATCGCATGGCTGCGTGAATAGAGACTTCCGTTCGTTCATTCTGATAGTGGGCGATGAGTAGACGGGCCAGGGTGATGTGCTCGAACTCGTGCAGGTAAGAGAGATCATTGTCAGGGGTTAAGCCCTGTTCACGCGTCCACTCCAGAGCTTTGGTCAATCTGCCTTTCGCAATCCATATCCGGGCTCTCATAGCAGAGATGGGACAGAAGTCAGGCAAGGGAGATCGGATATACAGGCGTTCCGCTTCCTCCAGCATCGCCAGTGCCCCATCCAAGTCAGCCTGCGCTTTGTTGAGCCGGGCCTGGGCGATGCACAACCGGTATCGCAAAACAGGTAATCCTGGCTTCTCCCCCAGTTCCTTGGCTTTCGAGAAATGGTGCGCGGCGGCTTCCAGGTTGCCCTGTTCAAGATACAGCTCGCTCAACGCCCGATGCAGGTCAGCTGTATCAAAAGGAATTGGCTCACCCTGATCCATGACAAAATGCAAACACTGCTCCACGGCACCGATCGCCTCACGGAGACGCCCTAATACCAGCCTGATATCAGCCAGAACCGCGGTTGTGCTGATTGCATCGGGGATGTTTCCGGCTGTCCGCAGTTTCATGGTGTAATCGGCGAAGATCCGGTCTGCGGCTTCGAGGTCCCCACTTGCCCAGTGAGTCATGCCCAGGAGCATGGAGGCCTGTCCGTGTCTGTATCGATCTCCTGCAGGCACGAGCTCAAGCGCCCGGCTGGCATATTGGACCGTATCCGGGGTATTGCCCAGGGCCTGAGCGATATAGGCGCGGCCGACAGCAATTGTCGCCGGCAGAGACCTAAATCGTTCCTGATCGACGACGATCATTTCAACGGCTGAGGTTTCCTCTTGCCCTTTCGAGGCATCTACAGGTTCCAACCGCCGTTCGACCTCCTGCAAGCGTGTCTCTGCAGCTTCCAGCTCACCCTTACCCAATAATGCATAAGCGTACCAAACATTGAGCACGGGTCGGTCGCCGATCAACGCTTCCGGCAGTGTCATTACCCAGCCAAGCCATGTCGCGGATTGGATACTTCCATCCTCTATTGCCGGCCCTGCTAGCTCGATCAGACCGGCTGCGCGCTCGAAGTCCTTTGCAGCCAGCGCATGATGGACGGCATCGGATCGCAGACCGTTATGTTCATACCACTCGCTCGCCCGTACATGAAGAGCCGGCGCCCGCTCAGGCTGCGCCTCCATCAAGTGTGTTTGCAGAACATCGGCGAAAAGGTTGTGATAGCGATACCATTGGCGCTGATCATCGAGCGAAATGAGGAATAAATTGCTGCGCTCCAGAATATCGAGCATTTCTTTGCCGTCTTCCCGCTCATTGACAGCATTGCACAGGGGAGCGCAAAAACTGTCGAGAATGGAAGTTTGCAATAGGAAGCTGCGAATATCTTCAGGTTGGCGCTGAAGCACTTCTTCGGCCAGATAGTCCAGCACAAAGCGGTGGCTGCCGGTGAAAGTCCGGACGAAAGCGGCGGTGTCCGCATGCCCCTGCATAGAGAGTGCGGCCAGTTGCAGACCGGCGATCCAGCCTTCGGTGCGGCTTTCCAGTGCAGCGATATCTTCCGTCGAGAGTTTCAGCCCCATCACGCGGTTGAGGAACTCAGCGGCTTCGTCCGGGGTGAAACGTAGATCGGCGGCGCGCAGTTCCGTCAACTGGCCGCGGGCGCGCAGGCGTGCCAGGGGCAGCGGCGGGTCTTCGCGCGTGGCGATGACCAGGTGCATCTGCGGCGGCTGGTTTTGCAGCAGAAAAGCCAGGGCCTGATCGACCGCTTGCGCGTCGATGGCGTGGTAGTCGTCCAGGACGAGGATGAAACGGTTTGGCAGGGCGGCGATGTCATTGAGCACAGCCGTCATGATCGCCTCGGTCGGCGGCTGTTGCGGGGCCTGGATCGCCGCCAACGCGCCCTGTCCCACCTGCTGGGCGACCGTCTGCATCGCTGCGATCAAATAGGCCAGAAAGCGGGCCGGGTCGCTGTCTCCCTCGTCCAACGACAGCCAGGCTGCTGGCAGGCCGCAGCCGGCTACCCAAGTGCTGACCAGGGTGGTCTTGCCGAAGCCAGCCGCGGCTGAGATGAGAGTTAGCCTGCCATCCAGGCCGGTCTCGAGGCGCTCGATCAGCCGCGGGCGTGGAACGACCCTGGACCGGGGCGCCGGCATGTACAGCTTCGTGGCTAAGATCGGCGCGGACATGCTGCAATTGAGCGACTCAAGAGGCTGATCATTTGACTAAGCGCGCTAGTGTCGCCACGTCTTCGGCGTTGCTCGTCATGACGCCGTTCATCGTGGCGAAGGTCAGAGCGTCTGGGGTGAAGCCAGCCTGCGAGATACACCAGGCACGCGCGCTCAATCCAGCAGCTGCCGCCAGCAGTTGTTCCAACTCAGCGCGTCCAACCCGCTTCTGCCGCCACTTGACCTCCACCGCCCACCGTTCTCCGTTCTCAGCCAGCGCGTCGATCTCGGTCTGACCATCCGGCGAGCGGTAGGGCTCGATGCGGGTGAATGCCGGCACGAGAATCGGGTCGGTCCCGCCCAGGTAGGCGCCGGGGGCGGTTCGTCCGGCCAGCTTTCGCAGTAGCTCGCGCACCTCGCTCTCTTTGGCGCGGCCCAGTTGGGTCGACGCCCGCGCAAACCGCTCAGCTAACTCGGCTACCAGCGTTTTCATCTCTTCCTGGCGGGGGAACCCCTCGATCGCGACGCCCTTCGTGGTCTGGGCTACCCAGTAGCGGAACACGGGATCGGCGTAGAAATAGCGCCCCTCGCGCTCTAGCAACAGATCGACCTCCATCAGGCGCCTGAGATAGTCACGCGTGGCCGACGCCTGGCGCCGCAAGCGGCCGGCGATCACCGACAGGGCCAAACCATCCTCGCTCGCCAGGATCTGGAGCAGCGCCTTGAGCACGCCGTAACCGCGCGCCTTCTGGAGCGAAATGTCGTACAGATAGCGGCAGTAGCCGAAGATCTGGCCGCGATTCTCCAGCGCTTCCAGCACAAACGCCTGGCTGACCAAGTCGGGGGTAACCGCGACGGCCTCGCCAGCAGACAGTTCGCGCACGCGCTCAGCCAGGGCAGTCACATAGAAGGGATGGCCGAAGGTATAGGTGTGGATCGCCGCCTGTGCCGCAGGCGACAGCCGGCCAGCCAACTTCTCGGTGAGCGCCTGCGTGTCTTCCGGCGTAAAGGGGTGTAGCTCCATCGCACGAAACTGGAGGAAAAGCGGCGACCTGTGATCCTGCACGATGTGCTCGGTGGCGCTGACGGCTGAACCAGTAATGACATACGCAACCCGGGTCTGGCGTTGCAGCGCGGCGCGAAAGTGTTTCAGCGGATCCCCGATGCCAGGAAAACTGCCCAGAGTGAGCAGTTCTGGGAACTCGTCCAGGAAGTACATCAGCGGCCGGCCAAGCGCTTCGGCCAGGTGTTCGGGGAAGTCGAAAGCGATGTTGAGCAGGGTGGTGTGGTCGATCTTCTGCTTGCCCATCTCGTTGATGAGTGCGCCCGCGGTGCGCGTGACTACCGGCAGGCCCGCGGCTTTGGTCTGCAACAGGTCGGCGGCGTTCAGATAGGGATCCGCTGGACCCTCGCCATGATCGACGGCCCAAAAGCAGGAGAGGCCAACGTACCGCTGCGCAAAGAGCTCTGGTGAACTGGCGAGATCCTGCAGGTCGAGGTAGATGGGGATCACCTGACCGCTCGCGTGCAGCCGGCGCATCTGTTCCTGACAGACCAGCGTCTTCCCGATCCGGCGCAGACCGAAAAGCGCCACGTGGCGCGGCCGGCCTGCCAGCAAGTCGTCGGCGACCAACGCCAGCGTGGTCAACTCGCTGATGCGATTGGTGAAGTAGGGAGGTGTGGTATAGATGCCGGTCATTTCAATCACCTCGGCGCGTTCATATAAGCCAATCGGCTTATAAGCCATTTGGCTTAATCATTATGTCACAAAGCATCAGATGGCGTCAAAACGACGAGCGGGTCAGCGACACCTGACAGGTGTTTGTTCACCCCGCCCGCAGCGTCGCTCCGATCTCCCGTTCCAGACGGCCGATGATCTTCTTACGCAGTTTGGCCGTGTCTTCGTCGGTCAGCGTCTTGCTGGGCGACTGGAAGGTGAGGGCGAAGGCCAGCGATTTCTTGCCAGGCGGGATCGGCTTGCCGCGGTAGAGATCGAACAAGACCAGGTCCACCAGCATGTCGCCGGCCGTCTGGCGGATGAGCGCCTCGACCTGGGCGGCAGGGATGGCCTCATCCACCACCAGGGCGATATCCTCTTTCACCGGCGGGAAGTCGCTGAAGGTGCGCAGGCGCGCGGCCCGGCGGTAGAACGGGAGCAGCGGGTCCAGGGCCAGGTCGGCGACGACAACCGGCTGCGAAGGCAGGTCGTAGGCAGCGCGCACCCTGGGGTGCATCTCGCCCATCACGCCCAGCGTCTGCCCATCCAGCAGGATGCGGGCGCAGCGAGGGCCGAAGGTCGCTTCCTGGGCCGGTTCGAAAGTGATCGGGCCGGCCTGCAGGCGGTCGCACAGGACTTCGATCACGCCCTTGAGGTCGTAGAAATCGAGCGATTTCGGCTCGCCGCCCAGCCAGCCGGCCGGGAGCCGCGGGCCGGTCATCGCCAGGCACAGACGGCGCTCTTCCAGCGGCAGCACGCCGTCGCCGCCCTCGGGCAGATAGACGGCGCCGATCTCGAAATTGGCCAGACGTTCGCTGTAGCGCAGCCCGCGTGCCAGGTTTTCGAGGGCGCTGACCACCAGGCTGCGGCGCATGACCACGCGGTCGCTGGAGATGGGGTTGGTCAGGGTGATGAACTGGGCGGCGGTCGGGGCCAGGTCGCCCCGGCCGGGGTAGAGCCGGGCATGGTTCTCGACCGTGCTCAGGCTGTAGTTGATCGTCTCCTGCAGACCGGCGCCGTTGAGGACATCGCGCACGAATTCCTCCTGCTCCAGCGGCCAGTTGTGGCGCTGCGGCGGCAGCTCGTCGGCCAGCAGGGTGACGGGGATGGCGTCGTAGCCGTAGATGCGGGCGATCTCTTCCAGCAGGTCGGCGGGGATGGTGCAGTCCAGCCGGTGATAGGGCTGCGTGGCCCAGACCGTCTCGCCCTCGACCCGAACGTCGAACTCGAGACGGCGCAGGATGCCGGCGATATCCTCCGCGCTCAGGTCCAGGCCCAGCACGCGCTCGACTTCGGCGGGACTGATGGGCACCTCGACCTGCGGTTGCGGCCGGGCGTAGTCCTCAACGATGCCGGCGGCAATCCAACCGCCGCCCAGCTCGGCCATCAGCGCCGCCCCGCGCACGTTGCCGATGGGGTCCAACTCGGACGGCACCCCGCGGCTGAAGCGGTAGGCGGCTTCGGAGGGCAGCTTCTGCTTCAGCGCCGTGCGGCGGATGTTGATGAAGTTGAAGCTGGCTGATTCGAGCAGCACATTGCGTGTTGCGGCCGAGACTTCGGTATCCTGCCCGCCCATGACGCCGCCGATGGCCACCGGCCCGGCCGCATCGCAGATCATCAGCGTCTCGGCGTCGAGCACACGCTTCTGGTTGTCGAGCGTGGTGAACAGATCGCCCTCGCCGGCGCGACGCACGCTGATGCGCACCGTCTCTTCGCCCACGCCCTGGGCGCGGGCCAGGAGCTTGTCATAGTCGAACGAGTGCAGGGGTTTGCCCCACTCGAACATGACATAGTTGGTCACATCGACCAGGTTGTTGATCGGGCGCTGTCCCACCAGGTGCAGACGGCGCTGCATCCAGAAAGGCGAGGGTTTGACCTCAAGGTCGCGCAGGATGGTGGCCGTGAAACGATAGCAGAGGTCGGCGTCCACGATCTCCACATCGCAGAAATCGCTGGCGGGAACGGGCCGCGTCTGCCAGGTGGGCATGGGGATGTGAAGCGCTGCCCCGGTGATGGCGCCGATCTCGCGCGCCACGCCAATGATCGAGGCGATGCGGATCATGTTGGGCGTGACCGCGATATGGAAGACGACATCGCCCAGGTAGTCGACCAGCGCCGCGCCCACGGGCGCATCGTCAGGCAGCAGGATGATGCCTTCGTGCTCTTCCGACAGACCCAATTCCTTCTCCGAGCAGGCCATGCCCTGCGATTCGATGCCCCGGATCTTGTTGGGCTTGAGCTTCATGGTCTTGAAGCCCTCGGCATAAGGGTCGACCAGGGTGGCGCCCAGGGTGGCGAAGGCGATCTTGAGACCGGCGTCGCCGGGTTGCAGGTTGGGCGCGCCGGTGATGATCGTCATCGGCTGGCCCTGACCGAAGTCGACCGTCGCCAGCAGCAAGCGGTCGGCGTTGGGGTGGCGCGTCGTCTCCAGGATCTGGCCGACGAAGAGCTTGTCCGGCTCCCAGGCGATGTGGCCCATGCCGGTGGCAAGGTCGTCAGCCGCCAGGCCCTTGCGCCGTTTCACCGAAGCCGGCAGCGGCACGCCGATGTATTCGGTATGTTCGACCTCCAGCCCTGCCAGGGTGAGCTTTTCGGCCAGCTGATCTGGCGGCAAGGTGATGTCGACGTAGTCTTTGAGCCAGGAAAGGGGGGCTTTGATCATGGTAGGAAGTAGACAGGTAGCTAAGTAGACAAGGGAAGCGGGTGGCGGGTGGCGGGTGGCGGGTGGCGGGTGGCGGGTGGCGGGTGGCGGGTGGC
>JACDJB010002883.1_pt1 | contig 11812 bp, 12 predicted proteins | sample 7454121 | NCBI WGS metagenome assembly JACDJB01 (sample SAMN14253290, study PRJNA609438) | sludge metagenome | isolation source: sludge after 25d culture with pyrite | collected 2018-12-20 | reverse complement strand
TGGGTTAAAAACAGCTATTGATATTAATCATTACACATTTGGAGATCTTGACGAAGGAATGCATAAATGGGTCAGCTATCCGGTAGACGTTGTACCACGAAATGAACCACCGTTAGCTGGTGAAATAATCACCAAATGCAGCACATCTCGATTCACCAATAGACCAGAGCTTGCGTATCAATCACCGGCTATTGCGAGCAATCGACCGCTCTCAGAACGAATTGATGTTGCGGGTAATTATCAAACAGGATGGGCAACATTAAGTGGTAAAAGATTGATCATTAAGTGGGGACTGTCAGAAGGACTGGGTGGTCTCACTACATTTCGATTCCCTGAAGGTCCAGGAACGCCACCGTTTGTTAATCCACCCTATACCATGCAGATAGTTACTTTGTGCCCGCCAGGATTTGCGACCAATATTTTTGCTCGTTTAGTAGCTATTGTTGACGCAAACACGTTTTCTGTAATGTGTACACAAAGAACAACCAATAATAATGCTATTGTTCCTTTTTTTTGGTTGGCAATAGGTACTGTTTAAAAAGGGGAAATTATGCCATACGATAATACAATACCGAAAGCAACAGATGCCATCTCAGCATCACAACAGCAAATGCTTGATAATTTTGCCGCAATACAAGCATTATTTGAGGTAAACCATGTAAACTTTAATCAGGCAAATCAGGGTAAGCATAAATGGGTAACATTCCCTATTCAGAATGCAAATCCCGTAACAATAGCCGGTGAGGTGGCTCAATTTTCTAAAGTTAGTACTTATACCGGGACGCCTGAGCTTTGTGTGCGCAGACAAAACAACGGTCCTGTCATTGAAATGACGAGTGCTCTTACTGCGAGCCCAGGATGGGCGTTTACTTCCTCGGGTATTCTTCTCAAGTGGGGAACAGGTCTAACTGTTGCTGGTGATTTCCCCGGAGGTACAACATTAGCCTTTCCTGTCGCAGCTACTATACCTGTATTTGGCACCGTATTGTCTGCATACGTTACAACCTCTGGCGCAGCAGGCGCAGATATATTTGCTATGCTACGTGCATTTACCAATGTCGACATAACAGTACTGGGCGTACAAAGAACTGCCAATGTTGGCGCAGCAGTAAATTATCAATATTTGGTTATGGGACTCTTATAGGATAATTATGGCAACAAAACGATTTATGATAGCCCCATTAAACACAGGTCTCCAGACTGATGTGAAGCCATGGCTTATAGCTGATGATGCATATGCTCGTTTAAACAATGCATATCTCTATTATGGGCGCTTACGTAAACGTTTTGGTGGCAGATATATGAACCCAGCTGTTCCTGATCAATATGCACCTTTGTATTCACGGCTTGGGGTGCAAATTGGGACAACGAATGGTGCAGGAACTCTTGGGGCGACTGTGGTCCCCGGATCATCTGGCGCTATTGGGAATCAATTTCTTGTTGGAACAACAGCCTTAGGGCATCAGTTGTTCACTGTTGTATCTGATGCTGCTGGTGCCCAGCCAATGCTAACTGATGGAGCAGGAACAGGAACATTTAACGTTGCTCTTGATACAGTTGTTATTAATGCCTCAATTGCAAATGCTCCGGTTTACTATTATCCGGGATTGCCAGTAATGGCAGTTCCTACATTCCAATTGAGTTCAATTAACGATGAGCAATTATTCGCATTTGATACCAGATTAGCCTATGAATTTACTGATCGTGGCAATGGGCGCAGATGGGAGCGATTGGGAACCGCAGTTTGGTCCGGTGGCGATGCAGATTTCTTCTGGTGGCAGAACTATCGTGGCGCATTAGCTTCGCAGCTATTCCTTTTTGTTACCAATAACATTGAAGCCGATCTCATGAGGTATTGGAACGGGGCCGCTTGGACAAACTTCAACCCGATCTATAGCAACACTGCAGGAGACTCGATCCTTACCTGTAAAGTTATTGCCTCATTTAAAGAGCGCTTGATACTATTCAATACCCTTGAAAGTCAGGGCGGTGGCGGCGGCATTCGGTTCTCTAACAGAATTCGGTTCTCTCAAGTAGGTAACCCCCTTGCAGTTAACTCTTTCAACACAAATACCAACCCAGGCGGTGGATTTATAGATATGCCTACAACTGAGGCTATCATCAGCGTTCGTCCCCTTAAAGATAGATTAATTGTGTTCTGCGAAGAGAGTACCTGGGAACTTGTTTATACCAATAACAAAGCTGATCCATTCCGTATACAGCGTATTAACAGTGAACTTGGTGTTGAATCGGCATTCTCAACCGTTGTGTTCGATAAGGCAGTTTTGGGTATTGGTAACGTTGGTATACATGCATGCAATGGTACCAATGTGGAGCGTATAGATGAGAAGATTCGTCAGCTCGTGTTTGAGATTCATAATGACAACAATGGTCCTGAGCGTGTATATGGTATTCGCGATTACCCAAATGAACTCGTCTACTGGACCTATCCCGATCAAACAAATGATCCGGTGTACCCTACAAAAGTTCTTGTCTATAACTACCGTACGGGCGCATGGGCAATAAATGATGATTCGATTACCGCTTTTGGAAACTTCCAATTGCCGCAAGACTTACAATGGCAGAATCTCAATCTCCAGTGGCAAGATGCGAACTTTGCTTGGGATGACGCAGCACTTCAAGGGCGATTCCGCAATATCGTGGCTGGCAACCAAGAGGGCTATACATTTGTTGTGGATACGGGCGTATCGCGTAACGCGGGGGTTCTCTCTATAACCAATATAGATTTTGCACTTGCCAATCAACCAGTACTGAGAGTAGTGAACCATAACCTTTATCCAGGTGACTATATCTTGATTGAGCGCGTGACGGGCGCAAACGTTGCTGACTTTAATGGCCAAATATTTGTCGTAGTAGCTCGTGTAGACGCGGACAATATCCGCATATCACGTAATGATATTGCTGGCCAAGCCTATACGGGCGGAGGCACTATCACACGTGTGAGCAGAATAGACGTTTGGACGAAACAATATAACTTCTTTCAGCAGGATGGGCGCAATGCATATATATCAAAGGTTGATTTCAATGTTAATAGAACAGCTGAAGGATTGATCCAAGTAGATTATTTTACATCAACAGCAACAGTCTCGTTGGTTGCAGATGGGGCGTTAAATGGAGCTTTACTCGGATCATCTATTCTTGAAACAAGGCCATATGCTGAAGTACCTTATGAAGAAGAGCAAGCGCAATTATGGCATCCCCTCTATTTATGGGCCGAGGGTGAATATGTGCAGCTGAGGATTTATTTTTCCGATGCTATGATGTTTGACAAAGATATTGCTTTGAGCGATTTTGAATTGAACGCTATGACATTCTACGCTGAACCTACTTCGACGCGTCTGCAATAACCCTTTTATAAGGAGCTACAGATGAAAAAGATGTTAATTGTTCTCTTATTAAGCACAAGAGGTTTAGCTATGCAACCAGTAGAGATCGATCCAATCCACAAACTTGCTAATCTGCGAGATAATCCACAGGCATCATCAGAAGAAATCGCGATCCATATCTCAGAGATGCTCAAACGATATGGCGACGATATAACTATGAATAACGAGCAATTTAAAGCCCTCGTTATTCAATACTTCAAGAAAGAAAGCTCAACAATCGAATCAAATATCATGCCTCATTTGGAGCGCAAGCTGAGAGATTCAGATTCTGACATACAAGAAATTCTTGAAAAAGATGACAAGGTAAAGCTCAGAGAGTTTATTCACGCACTTGTAACCGATTCCATTGAAGAGGCATTCAAAGAAAAAGACCTTAAATATGACGAGCTGAAGCAAATAGCCGATAATCGCCTTAAAAGAGCGCGTTATGCACTGATTACCGCCGTAGTGAGTGGTGTTTGTGGAGCATTGACTGTTTTTTTTGGGGTATACTTCGGGCGCGGATAGCTACGACTCTTTTACGTACTCTAAAACAATAAAGGCGCTTGTGAATCGAGTTCTATCTATTCCTGTTCTTATAGTTACATTAGTTTGGTTTGCTGATAATTCTATGTTATTTATGGGATCAATCGTAGATGAATAGGGCAATGGAATAAATTCAGGGTTTCGTGGAGCAGCTGAATCGCCCGGATCAGTAGCGCATCCATAAATCTTAGTAAATCTAAAATTAGTCCATGGATTGGCAGGAGGGGGGGTATTAATTAATATTCCTTGAATATTATGTGGCATTGTAGCAATCGCAGCGTTTGGCAACGGTTGATTCCACCATACAACTTTTCTATATACAGGTCTTGGCTCCGTTCCTGTTTGGAGTGTATTTCCCGATGCATTAAAAAAATACTGGCTGTTGGCGATCTCATTCGTCATATAGTAGCCGGTATCTTTCATGTTCATAATAAGTGCTATAGTGTTTACTGTTTGTGTCAGTTGCACAAGAAATTCTTTGAGTCCAGGCTCACGAATATCAAGCTCTTCAATTTGATATATTTCTGTTGTGGGTATTAAGGCTGAATCTGGCAGTTCAAAATCAGGCATATTGTATCCTAAAACTAGAAAAGTGTGTGCACTCATATTAGGATGTAGCTAATTAAACTTCAAGATATGAAAGGAAAAGTAATGGCAAATGAATATATGGGTCCTACCTTATATGGCAAACCAGTTGGGGGAGTAAGGGCATTTTTCCAAGGAACCGATCCGCGATACAATGCAGTTCCAACACGAGAAGGATACCAACAGCTTACGCAACTTGGTATGTTGGCCCCTACGCTTGGGCGACTTGCGTTTGGATTTGGGGCTCCCAGCATTGCTCCTGCTGCACGAGAAGCACGACGACAATATCATGAGGAAACTGTTCCGCAACTCATGGAGCAATTTGCTGGTGGTGGTTCTCAAGGAGCATTGCTGAGAGGAATACAAGGAGCAGGGAGTGATCTTGAATCAAAATTAGGGGCACTCCAAATGCAGCAGCAATTTGAATTACAAAAGCAACGACAAGAACAGTTGCCCAGGCTTTTAGAGCTTGGACTTTCACCTTCATTTCAACCTGTTTTAACTGATAAGCCCATTGCTGGTCTGCCAGGGCTACAGTCTGAGCAGATTGCACAGAACCCATATGTACAGGAATTGATTGCGCAAACCAAGGGAGCAGGAGAAGATGTCGCGCAATTAGCAGAACGTGGCATTTATGGCGCACGAAAAGCTGGTAGAATGGGGATTGAAGCAGGGCGTGAATTGGGTGGCATGGCGCAAGCCGGTATAGAAAAATATATTACGCCAGAATTTTCTAAAAGATTCCCAAAATTTGCACAACGATTGCAAGATATTAGCGCTCGTGCGCATGTTCCACAAAAATTACCTGCATATATCAAAAAAGCGGCAACTCATGGCGTTAATCCGCAGTTGCAAGCACAATTGACCCCAGAACATTTCCCTATGATTCAAGCAATAGCATCTCGATCTCGTGGTGGATGGCGTGAAGCATTAAACCGCATGACAGATTTAGGACAGCTTGAAGAGCTTTATCGCATGTCACAAGGGAAAGTAAGCAAACGAGAACTGAGAGACTTTCTCAAGTCACTTGCAAAGCCGAAGCGAGGTAGATAATGGCATACGGACCTGAGGGAATAGTTCCCGACTATGCATACAAACAGATGTTGGCTGGTCGTAATCAACCATCTAACTTTGAAACCTTCGGACGCCATGCTCTAGGAGCCACGTTAGGAGCTTTGGGAGGAGGGCTCGGTGCGTATGGTGTACATCAGGGCATTCTTGCACAACAGCCGCAAGATCCTTCTCAACTGATTGCAAACAGAATGCAATCAGGGGAAATGGCAAAAGCACAGTTGCCGACATTTGCCTCTCAAGCACAATCGCAACAGCCAACCCCAAATGTGCAAGATCAACTTTCTCAAATGCTTTCAAATCTAACCTCAAAAAAAATTGACCAGATGATGGACCGACGGCAGGGGGTTCCGCAGCCACAATCACTTCGACAGATGGCGTTTGATGCTTCCAATCAGCAGGCATCGCAACAAGGGCCACCTACATGGGCGCAGCAACGTCCGGGATTTGCATTTGAACAATATGTAGGACAGGGGCAAGAATATAATCCACTCTCAGCGTTAGCAGACTTAGGAGTAGGAGCAGTTCAAGAAACTGATACAACGCAACCATGGTGGCGACAAGCAGTGCATGGATTTGGCAAAATTGCATCAGGAGCAGCGCCGATTGCTGGAATGCTTGGCCCTTGGGGATTGGCAGCAGGAGCAGGGCTTGGTGCTTTAGGCTATTTATCGCAACAAGTGTAAGGAATAACTATGCATGGATCGCAAGGATTATTAGAAAAATTGGCTTCATTGGGCATAAATATGATTCCTCAAGGGGCTTCACTAGCCGGTGGGGCATTTGGTGGACCAGCAGGTGCTATTGCAGGGGGAGCACTCGGATCAGGGCTTCAACAACTATTACAGCCGCAGCAATCTCAATTTGGTGGATCGGGAATGGTAGTAGGACCGGGAATGCCTATGCAGATGCCTCAAGAGCAAGATAGACTCCAAAAAGCATTAGGCTCATTAGCTGGACAGGGCGTAATGGGCGCGGCAAATGCTCTTGCGCCCTCTGGAATTGAACCTGGTGAAGAATGGCTCGGATTATTTAGTAAACTTATGCAATCAGTTCCTCGTGATGAAATACTTCGTTGGTTGGAATCTCGTGGAAAATCTCAAATTGAAGGAGCTGTATAATGGCAATTCAGACGTACCAATCACGACCAGCGGCGGGGCAATTAATGCTTGAGGGATTAGTTGGCGGCCTTGGATCGGCTGCTGGTCAACAAATAGGTAGGGGACTTGGGGCACTTGTTGGTATGGGCGCAGAGAAAGTTGGATTAACTGGACCATCACAACAAGAAATTGACCTACTAAAAAATATGGGACTTAGTGAAGAACAGGCAAGAGGATTCCACAAACTTGATCCGAGAGCTCAACAACAAATACTGGCAAATCTCGCTGAACGACAAAAGATTGCTAAAGCATCTTCTGCATATGGCACTCTGGATGGAAAAATAGCACAAAAAGAAACATCAGATCAAGATTTACAAAATCAGATGTTACAAGAAGGAATCACAGTCCAGGATATGCAAGATTTAATGCAGTCGCGCAAAGAGTATCCGGGAGGCGTTAAGCCAGAATTTATGGAAACACCTCATGATATATATAGAAATTTAACAACCGCTGGGTTGAATCCAAAAGAAGCAAAAGACTTTTCTAATCTTTATGGCGATGAATATAAAGAAAGATCAAAAGAAGCTAAAGATTTTGTTAAACAACATAAAAATATTCAACCGTTGAAAGAAGAAGAGGCACAATTTAAGCGTATCTATAAACTTGCTTCAGAAGGAAAATTTTCTTCTCCTTCCGTTGTTAATCTATCTCATGGTATTGAAAAATTCTTTGGTCTTAATGAAGGAGATTTAAATAGTCTTCTTGGTGCTGATGCAGAAGAAGCAAGCAAAATTCTTACAGATACATTGAGAAACGCAAAGCAGTATTTTGGTGCACGTATGACCGATGCAGATTTGAGCGCATGGTTTAGAAGATTACCATCCTTGATTCAAAGTGATGAGGGGAAATTAAGAGCATTGAACGACCTTTTACTTATGAATGAAGGGTCTCAACTGACAGGAAAAGCGGTTAAAGATATTTTAAAACAAACAGGTGGAAAAATCCCGGTTAATATCGAAGACATGGTTGAAGCGAGAGTTGGTGATAAGTTAGATAATATCTATAAGAAATTTATAGCAGGCGAATCTAATTTGCCTAATTATCAAAAGAATTTAGAAAAGGCAGAAAAAAAATCAGCCCAAGAACGTAAAGGTTCAGCTATCGGGGGAACAATTGGAGCTGGAGTTGGTGGTTTAGGATCTGCGCTCGTTGGTCAAACCATTGGCCGTGCTGCAGGTGGTTTATTAGGAAGTGCTGGAGGTCCAGCGGGAACATTATTGGGTGCAGCTGGAGGTGGATATTTGGGATCGAAATTAGGCGGTCTTGCTGGCTCAGCGGCAGGATCTGAAATAGCTAAATTACTTGGTGATCTTTATGGATGATTACGAGTTGCTAACCAAAATCCAAGACCAAATATAATTGGAACTAGCATAGCTGGAAAAATTATGATCCCATACATCATTAAACCTAGGCCAGCTATGCATCCTGCCAGTATCGCTGGCCCCCAAAATATAATTACTGCAGCTAACAATATTCCTATAACAATTTGTCCTGTTATATCTTTATTTTCCATAATTCCCCCTAACCGTTCTGTTTTGATCTGCTAAATTGTTTCATTACCGGACTGGAAACGGCTTTTTCTATTTCCCATCCTAATTGTATACGCTTACTTATAATCTTATGCGTTAGCCCGAATTCTTCTGCCCATTGTGTTATATTTTGTGTTTTGCCAAACGCATTTAATAAAATGTTATTTCTTTTATTATTCTGTTGCACTTTCATAGAAACCCATCTGACATTTCCAAGCTCATAGTTTCCATTGTTATCAATTCTATCTATAGACATTCCTGGTGGTTGAGCGCCAACATCTCTATAAAACCCATCAAATGTTTTCCATTTATCGCTAATAGAGATTCCTCTAGCCCCATAGAGATGATATTGTTTATCTTTTTTGTTTAAGCATCTTTGCTTCATTGAACGCCAAATGCTATATAATTTTGTAAAAGACATTCCGTGAATTGTACGGCTCTTATGATAACAAGTTGCGCATTGTTGACTTAACTTTTCCTTGGGAACTAATTTTATTACATTGCATCCTCTGCACGGTCTTTCAAATAGCTTTTTTCCCATTTTTTCTATCCTCTGCATCGCTTAGTAACTTTATGGCGGCATATATCCATTGGGTCATAGTTAAATCGGCATCGATTGCCCTCTTCTTAATCTCAGCGTGTTTTTTAGGAGTTACAAGTATAGTTATGCGCTTTTCTTCTTTAGTGATTTCAACCATTTTACTCCTTTATGGAATGTAATTATTATAATATTACCATCTCCCTTGATTCTGTCAAGCGCATATGCATACTTAGGGGGGTAATAAATTTCTTAATCTAAAGGATTGATAATGGCAGATTTTCGAACACCAAATAATAAAGCAATGGGCTATGCAAATGCGGTCCAAAGCCTCTCACCTCAACCTATAATTGCAGCTCGTCCACCATCGGCAACCGATAAAGCGGAACTTGGACAAGTATTTATCGATACTAGTACAGGAACGGGTTACTTATGTGTTGATATAACGGCCGGCGTTACAACGTGGGCTAATGCGGCAGGAAGTGCTTTTGCCGCGACAGATATAAGCATCAACCCCGGACCGTCGAGTTTTACAGGTTTATTCAGTGTAAACGGGAATACTGGTGCTGATCCAGAAATTAGTTTGGTTACTAATGGTGGGGTTTTGGAGACCATAAATATAACAAACACGCAAGGCACCCAAACTGATGCAATTGCTATTACAGCCTTACAAGGCGGCGTTGATGTAATTTCTAACGTTGCAGGGGCAAGTTCAATTCTAGTTCAGGCAGCAGGAGCTGCGGGCGGTATTACATTAGATTCAGGTACCGGAGGCCTCACACTCCAAACGACCGGGGCTCTAACTTTGTCTCCTGGCACTGCCACGTCTATTACAGTTGCAGCGGGAGATCTTACTCTTGCAGCAACGACTGGTTCAGTTGTTGTCAATGCTGGTGAAGCTGTTGCAGACGCTATCCAGTTACAGGCTGCCGCTGGTGGGGTTGATATGGATGGTGCCCTACAAATTAACATTGCTTCTTCTCAAAATGCAGCCGATGCGGTGCGAATTCTAGCAAGTGCAGGCGGTATTGACGTTGATGCCGTTGGTGCAGCTGGCGAAGACATAAATTTAACGAACACAGGCGGCTCAATTGTTCTATCAGCTACTGAAGCAGATGCAGCAGCTCTTCGTTTGCAGGCAACTGCCGGTGGTCTTGATGTAGATACAGCGCTCCAAGTCAATATTGCATCATCTCAAAATGCAGCAACTGCAATTAGTTTGAATGCTTCTGCTGGTGGTATCGAGCTTCAAGCAGCTGGCGCAGCTGGTGAAGATATTGTGCTCAATAACGTTGCAGGATCTATTAATTTAACCCCTGGTGAGGCGATAGCAAATGCTCTTGCATTACAATGCGCAACTGGTGGTATCGATGCTGATGCAGCTCTCCAGATCAATATTACATCATCACAAAATGCTGCTGACGCAATTCGCCTATTGGCTTCAGCGGGTGGTATTGACATTGATGCAGTGGGTGCAGCTGGCGAAGACATTGATCTTACTAACACTGGCGGCTCAATAAACTTAGTGGCAACCGAAGCAGCAGCAAATGCCTTGAGATTTAACGCTTCTGCTGGTGGTATCGATGTGGATTCTGTGCTTGGTGTTGCAGTGACTGACGCTGGCGGTGCTGGTGTAGACATTGTGGTCACAAGTACAGCAGGATCAATCAACTTAGTTGCTGGTGAAGCAGCTGCTGACGCAGTTAATATCGATAGCACAGGTGGATTTGATCTTGATGCAGCTCTTCAGGTCAACATTGCTTCTTCTCAAAATGCAGCAACTGCAGTTTCAATTAACGCATCTGCAGGGGGTATTGAGCTACAAGCAGCCGGTGCAGCAGGAGAAGACATTGTTCTTAATAACGCAGCCGGTTCAATCAATCTTGTAGCGGCAGAATCAATTGCCAATGCACTCCGATTCCAAGCTTCTGGCGTTGCTGGTGGTCTAGATATCGATTCTGGAACAGGTGGTTTTATTGTTGATACTACAGGCGCAATATCTCTTGATGCAGCAGCAGCATCTAATTTCACAGCAACTGGTGCATTTGATGTAACAGTAAGTTCTACCGCGGGATCAATTGTGATTGCCGGTGGTGAAGCTGCGGTTGATGCATTAACACTGAATGCAACTGACGTAGCTGGTGGCCTTGATATCAATTTGGGAACTGGAGGAGCGACTCTTGATACAACGGGCGCATTCTCTTGGGATGCAGCAGCAGCTTCTAATGTAACGGTAACGGGCGCAGCAGCTGATTTAACTCTTAGTTCTTCCGGTGGTTCTGTTAACGTTACAGCCTCAGAAGCAGCAGCGAATGCTATTCGTCTACAAGCTTCTAATGCAGCGGGCGGTATGGATATTGATTCTGGAACCGGTGGATTCATCGTCGATACAACTGGCGCAGTATCACTAGACTCTGCAGCAGCATCTAACTTTACGGTTACGGGCGCATTTGATCTTACCCTTGATTCAAGCGCAGGTTCTGTAAACGTAACGGGCGCAGAAGCAGCTACTGATGCAGTTAAAATTTCAGCATCTAACGCAGCTGGTGGTATTACCTTAGATTTCGGAGCTCAAATTGGTTGTATCCTTACTGATGGAACTTCAACAGCTCGATTAATGGTTTATAGTACTGATCCTAATGGTGCTATTACTGCTCCTAAAGGCTCTCTCTGTATTGACGTTGGCACCCCGAATCTTTGGGTAAATAATGCTGGTGGTAATGCATGGACTGCTCACTAATTATAAATTAAAGTGAGGGCGTAGTTCTTACTGCGCCCTTTTTTTCAAGGAGTTTATTATGAATCAAGCGGTCAAAGTTGCCTGGGAAAGCTTGCGCAGTGTTGCATTTGGTGCAATTGGCGCCGGTTATGGCGTTGTCGGTACACCATTTAGCAATCCAGCTCGTATTATTGTTATGCAAAATTTTACCAACGTTCAGGTCAGTATTTCTGATGATGGTGTGAATGATAAATGGGTATTGCCAGCTGGTGGTCAGA
>JACDJB010002879.1_pt1 | contig 11823 bp, 8 predicted proteins | sample 7454121 | NCBI WGS metagenome assembly JACDJB01 (sample SAMN14253290, study PRJNA609438) | sludge metagenome | isolation source: sludge after 25d culture with pyrite | collected 2018-12-20 | reverse complement strand
GTGGAAATTCTGTATGAAAAAGCGCTTTTCAAACTGGTGAAACACCACCGGAAAACTGTGCTTATCGGCTTTGGAATTGTGCTGTTGCTGATCTCTTTCGGACGAAAACTGGGTACCGAGTTTCTGCCCGAACTGGATGAAGGCTCCATTTTTCTTCGGGCAAATTTCCCTACGGGAATAACGATTCAGGAAAATGCCAAATATGCACCGAAGTTCAGAAAAATCATTTCGGGATTTCCTCAGGTCGATTTTGTAATCACGCAGACAGGCAGAAATGACGACGGCACCGACCCGTTTCCTGCCAACCGAAACGAAATTTTGATCGGACTGAAGGAGTATCATCTCTGGAGCGATACCATTTCAAAAGCAGAGTTAGTGAATCAAATCCGCACAGACTTGGAGCAGCAGTTTCCGAGTGTCAGCTTCACCACCGGGCAGCCCATTATTGATCAGGTGATGGAAATTGTTACAGGAAGTGCGGCAGACCTTGCCGTTTCCATTGTTGGCGAAGATTTGGTAATGATGAGAAGCAAAGCCGACAGCATTGCATCAATCGTAAGATCAATGACCGGCAGTGAGGGCGTTGATATTGAGCAGGAAGGGGCTCAGGATCAGTTGGCAATAAAAATAAACCGCCAGCAGGCAGCACGCTACGGAATCAATGTTTCCGACATTCAGAATATGATTGAAGCCGCCATAGGCGGAAAGCATATTTCGGCGCTGTATGATGGTATAAAACGGTATGACATCATTGTGCGCTATCTGCCGCAATTCAGAAATAATATTGACGAAATTAAAAAGCTGCTTGTGCCATCGGCAAATGGCTCGCTGATACCGATGGAGCAGTTGGCGGAAATCAATTTTGAAGAAGGACAGACCAATATTTACCGTTTCAGCAACAAGCGGATGGTTACGGTCCGCACAAACATCAGAGGCAGGGATCAGGGCGGATTTGTAAGGGAACTGCAAACAAAAATTAATCAAAACATAACGGTTCCCAAAGGGTACGAAATAATTTACGGCGGGCAGTATGAAAATCTGGAACGTGCCGGAAAGCAACTGGCTTTTACCATCCCGCTGACTTTAATTTTAGTGATTATTTTCCTGTTTATGCTGTTCAAAAACTTCAACAACACGCTGATTACCACCAGCTGTGTTCTGTTTGCATTAGCCGGCGGAATGATTGCTCTGCTCATCCGCGGACTCTATTTCAACGTATCCGCCGGAGTGGGTTTTGTCTCAATTTTTGGAATTTCGGTTATGGCAGGCGTATTGATTGTTTCCGCCCTGAACAGATCAGCTTATCAGGCGCCACTGACTGCCAAACGGGTGAGCAAAATATCTAAAGAGCAGCTCAGGGCTGTGCTCTCCATTCTGATTCTTGCCATTTTCGGACTTGTTCCGGCAGCCACATCAAGCGGCATCGGCTCTGATGTGCAGAGACCGCTGGCAACCGTAATTATCGGAGGACTGACTTCAACGCTGATTTTTGCGCCCTTCCTGATTCCCCCACTCTACTGGTGGACAAACAAAAACAAAAATAACGGCAAATAGGCAATAGCTGATTGTTTTACAGATGATTGCAAGGTTTTGTGAGAAGATGGAGATTAAGTGGGATTAGGTGGAGATTTAATAGGGATTAAGTTGTGATTAGATGGAGATTTAGCGCATTAATGACTGTCGAAGGCAGACAGAATTAGCGTCTTTGCGTGAAAAAAGGAGTGAACCACATAGGCACATTAGGACACAATAGAAAAATTTTTAGAAGTAGTGCAAGAGTATCAGGGTTTCAAATAATATTAAAAACGTTTAGTGAAACTTCGTAAATTAGTGACAAAAACCCAAAAGAAAACTAACCGCTGAGAGCGCAGAGAACCACAGAGAAAAACTTATGTGTCCTAATGTGTCTATATGGTTCAAAACAAACTCCAAAATGATATTTCCAAAAAATAGATTTCACTCTTTTTATTCCTGTACGCTTTAATAGCAATAATTTGGTAAATTGTGAGCCAAAATTTCATCATGCCGGCAGATTATCATAATAAAGTACAATACCCGGGCAATCGGAGAGATGCAACAGAGAAAAATCACTTTGTTCATCCGGTCGGATTGATTCCTTATTCTTCTCACAAAAACAAAATCCCAAAAGTTAATGAAATACCTCTTTTTGAAAAAACTAAAGCAGGAAAGTCCGGTGCCGGTGAAGTTTATTCAGGTGTAAAAACAAATCTTATGACATGAATAGTGATTTTTACACACAAAACAGTCCCAAAATGAATAAATCACTGGTGATAACCAGCCTGCTTAACTTTTTCATTGCCACTACTTTGGGTCTTATTTTACGCTATTCCTTTATCGGCAATATAGCAATCAATTTCCGATACCTGACCCATGCCCATTCGCATATCGCCATGTTGGGCTGGCTCTATCTTATGCTTTACGCATTTCTGGTTCATCACTATGTGAAAAGGGAACAAAAAGTTTATAACTATCTGTTTTTCATTACACAAATCTCTGTTTTGGGAATGCTATTCAGCTTTCCTTTTCAGGGCTATGCCGCTTTTTCCATTATTTTTTCCTCAATCCATATTTTTGCATCCTACATTTTTGTCAGGCTGATTTTGAAAGATTTACGCCCTTTCAATTCCGATGCAAAAAAATTTATCCGAACAGCGCTGTGGTTTATGGTAATTTCCACTTTGGGCATCTGGCTCATACCGGTTTCCATCGTTGCCTTTGGCAAAAATTCCGATGTTTATAATGCGGCAATTCAGGTATTTCTGCACTTCCAATTTGACGGCTGGTTTTTGCTCAGCATCTTCGGATTGCTTATTCACTATACTCAGAAAAATCCGTTACAAAAAGATCCCGTTTTGAAAAAGGCGCTAAGCTGGCTGACCGTATCCATCATATTTACGCTTTTCCTGCCGGTTGGCTGGTATATAAAGCACGCCCTTTTCAACTATTTAAACGGTGTTGGCGTTTTGCTGCAATTGGTTGGTTTTTATTACCTTTTTACGGCGTTGAAAACGCCCGTCAATGCTTTTTTTTCAAAAGCTTCATTTTTTATAAAAACGATGGGGATTTTCATTCTGGCATCGCTGTTCATCAAAGTGCTGTTTCAGACGTTTTCAATTTTTCCGGTGGTTATTGAAGCTGCAATCCAAACGAGAAACTTTGTGGTTGGTTTTATTCACCTGCTGATGCTTGGCGTAATCAGCGGAGCACTGCTGATGTTTTTATCCGCAGAAGGTTTTTTGAGCAGACAAAAAGCGGTTATCTACGTGGCAACTGCTTTCTATATTTTGGGTTTTGTTCTGAGTGAGCTGTTGCTTTTTCTGCAAGGTTTAATGACCTATTTTCTTTGGGGAGCAGTTCCGGAATTTAACCTCAACATGTTTATTTTCAGCGCTTTTATAGTACTTGGAGTTCTCCTGTTTTTAATAAGCGCTTTTTTGGCTTCGCCCGGGCCTTTTTGTAAAAAAGTTAAAATAAACAGACATAACAACTGAAAAAACAAAAAACAGCACCGTAACTATATCTGCCGTTTTATCGCTCAATCTTATTCCCAAAACCCTGTGAGTCAGATAATTAATATAGGAATGCGGAAGATTTGTTTGATTTAATTTGCCCAATACCTGCCAGTGCCATTCAGTGAGCGGACAAAATCCGATTCCGTAAAATATTCCCAGTCCAAACCATGAAGCGGCAGTGATTGATAAAGTAACAAAATTTGCAAGCCGTGTTTTCTTCCAAATCCAGCCAAAAACATTAAAAAGCGTTAGTCCGGTGTGGAAAACAATAAAAAACCAGTCTGAAAAATGATACCAAAACATAATCAAAAATTAGCGCCGGATATCCCAAGTTTTTAGGGGAATCAGGCATAAATCACCTGATCCATCTTCACATCATGCATATCCACAGGAACATTATCAAAAAATTGAAAATCAAAGCAAACGCCGATTTTATGTACCTTCACTTTACTCAATAACTTATCGTAATAAGCTTTTCCGTGACCTAAGCGGTTCATGTTTTTATCGAAAGCAACTCCGGGAACAATGATCAGTTCCAGATCAGAAAAACTTACCAAAGCCTCTCCGGTTGGTTCCAAAATATTAAAAGATTTGCCGGGTTTAAGTCTGTCCACTCCCTCAAAATACCTCAGCTCCAGCTCATCTTTTTTGACCACCGGCAAAACAAACTTTTTCTCATTCCAATATTTCAGGATAAATTCGGAAGTAACCACCTCATCCGGCATTGACCAGTAACACATTACGGTTTTTGCACCAACAAAGACGGGTAGCTTTTCAATCTGCGCAAAAATTTGCTTCGACTTTTCAATTTTTTGCTGAAAAGAATACCCCGCTTTCAGTTTCCAAACCCTATTTCTCAACTCCTTTTTTTGCTCCGTGATACTTTTTTTCATGTTCCTGATTCATTTTCAACTCAAATAATGTCAGCCGCTCCTCACCCCTGCAATATGCTTATAAGTGATAATAATGGGAACATGTACTTGTTAATCCATCATCCTTATAGCACAATTGCCAAATATGTTCCGGAATTGAATTTAAGCGGAACCTATAAGATAAGTGCCAATTAAAAAAGGGAGTATCCCGTAATTTATCATTTTACCGTATTCTCCTAAAAACTGGCGCTAATCATAACAGGAAAATGGTCTGATGGAAAATGTCCGTAATGTACGTCATTAAGTACTCCATATTTGTTGACAGTGATATTGGGTGAGACCCAGATATAATCTATTCTTTGCTTCATTGGTGCGTTCAACCTGAAACCGTTAAACGTGCCTTCAGTGCCATACGGCTTTGTCTGTGTAACTTTGCGTGAATCTTTCAGGAAATCTGCATCATAAATAATTTGAATCGGCTCATCATCTGGTCTGGCGTTAAAATCACCAACACAGAACACCGGGTTGTTACCTGCTATTTCTTTTATTTTATCAAGAAGTAACAAAGAGGAATTTTTTCGTGCTTCTCTTCCGCGATGATCATAATGTAAGCTAAAAAAATAGAAGGTTTTATCTGCATCTTTATCCTTAAACTTAGCCCATGAGCATATCCTGCGTATATTTGCATCCCAACCGAATGAAGGTTCTTCGGGAGTTAAGGAAAACCAAAAATCGCCACTATCCAATACATCAAAACGCTCATTTTTATAAACAATAGCAGAATGTTCACCCTCGTTCTTGCCATCATCCCGTCCTACACCAACATAGGAATAGTCACCCTGGGCAACTATATCTTGTAATTGATGATAAAATCCTTCCTGGGTTCCCATAATATCAAAGTCGTGAAAGCGAATCAATCCATTAACATTTTCTTTTCTATGTTCCCATGAATCTAAACTATCATGCGGCGTATCCATTCTTAAATTATAAGTAGCAATGTTAATCTGGTACGGCAGCTTTTGAGTGCATGAAAAAACGAAACATAAAAGAAAAATTGAAAAAACGAAAACAATATTTTTCTTCATAACAGTATTTTTTTTAGAATTGATGACACTTCCTGATAAAGTTTGTAAATAAAAATCACAGGGTTTAACCTATAATTTGCCTTTTTTCAAAACAGTCAAAATTAGTCAAAAATTGGTGTAAAATCAAACCCCAATTTCTGATTGGCTGCCTTGTTTGGATTAACTCTGTATCCCACTGATAGTATAGCATCCAGATTAAAGTGTTCTATATTACATTTATACATTATTTTTATCAGCTGAATACAGAAGCTCATTTGCTAAAAAATTTAGAAAACACCAACACACATTTTAGAATTCTTCCCTCTGGGAATAAAAAAATGCCGGCTCTTTGGAACCGGCATTTTTTTGCGTGTTTTTTTAGCAATTTTACTTTTTCAGCATTTTTGAAACCTGCTTGTAAACATTTTCGGCATTGAAACCTAATTTTTCGTCTAAAACTGTGTATGGTGCCGAGTAGCCAAACGACTCCATTCCCCAGATTTTACCGTTTTCACCAACCAATCCGGCAAGGGTAACTGGAAGTCCGGCGGTGAGTCCGAATCGTGGTATTCCCACCGGAAGTACGCTTTGCTGATATGCGTCGGGCTGGTTGCGGAAAAGTCCTTCAGAAGGTGCGGTAACTACCTGCACTTTCAGCCGGTCGCTTTCGCTGAGCAGCTTTGCGCCTTCAACCAATGTGGAGACTTCCGAGCCGCTTGCCACCAAAACCACATCAGGAGTGCCTTCGGGTTTCACAACGATATATGCTCCCTTTTTAGTTTGCAGCGCCGACTGGTAGGCATCTCCGCTCACCGGCAGGTTTGTGATGTTCTGGCGCGACAAAATCAGCGCCGTGGGAGTAGCCGTGTTCTCCATTGCCATTTTCCAGGAGACGGTGGCTTCGTGCACATCAGCGGGGCGCAGTACTAACATACTGTTATTTCCGCTGTGGTTTTTGAGTTTTTCCATCAGGCGGATTTGCGCTTCCTGCTCCACCGGCTGGTGGGTGGGTCCATCCTCGCCAACGCGGAATGCGTCGTGCGTCCAGACATATTTCACGGGAAGCTCCATGAGTGCCGCCAGTCTGACTGCCGGTTTCATATAGTCGGAAAAGACAAAGAAAGTTCCGCAAACAGGGATAACGCCGCCATGCAGCGCCATTCCGTTGGCTAAGCACGCCATGGTCAGCTCACTGACGCCAACCTGCAGGAAAGAGCCGCTGAAATCGTCCTTTGTGAAAGCGGTGGTTTTTTTCAGGAATCCGTCGGTTTTGTCGGAGTTGGAGAGGTCAGCAGAAGCCACAATCAGGTTTTCAATATTTCCTGCCATGGCGCCCATTACGTTGCCGGAAGCAGCGCGCGTAGCGTTGTTAGCTTTCTGTTCAATTGCCGAAAAATCGAACTCCGGCAGCTTGCCGGAAAAGAACAGGTTCCACTTTGCTGCAAGTTCGGGATTTTCCTTTTCCCATTCTGCCTGTGCAGCTTTTCTCTCTTTGGCATATTGAACAAGCTCCTCTTTTCGCTTATCATAAACAGCTTTCACATCGTCAAAAATCACAAAGGGATTTTCCGGGTCGCCCCCTAAGTTTTTGATGGTTCCGGCAAAAGAAGCGCCCGCTCCCGAAAGCGGCATGCCGTGCGTGGAAACCTGATGTTCAAAGCTTTCCCCGGCTTCGGTAACGGCACCTTTGCCCATAACCGTTTTCCCGATAATAAGGGTCGGTTTTTCCATTTCGGCGCCGGCGTCTTTTAATGCTTTCCGTATCTGTCCCGGATTATTTCCGTCTATGGTGACTACCTTCCACCCCCAGGCTTCATATTTTTTTGCAGTGTCTTCATTTGAAACGGCACTTGTGGTTGTGGAGAGCTGAATATCGTTGGAGTCGTAAAACATAACCAGGTTGTCCAATCCTAAATAACCCGCAATGCGCCCGGCTCCCTGTGATATCTCTTCCTGAATTCCACCATCTGAAATGAAGGTGTATATTTTGTGCGACATCCAGTCGCCAAACCGGTTTTTCAGAAATTTTTCGGCAATGGCAGCGCCAACAGCCATGGTATGCCCCTGCCCTAACGGACCGGATGTATTTTCGATTCCACGCAAAATATCTACTTCCGGATGTCCCGGCGTTACGCTGCCCCACTGGCGGAAGTTTTTCAAATCTTCCATTTCGAAGAAACCGGCCATTGTCAATACGGAATAGAGCATGGGCGACATGTGCCCGGGATCAAGGAAAAAGCGGTCCCTGTTTGCCCATGAGGTATCGTCGGGGTCATAATTTAAAAATTCGGAATAGAGGATGTGAACGAAATCGGCTCCACCCATAGCGCCGCCCGGATGTCCGGATTTTGCCTTCTCAACCATGGCAGCGGATAGTATGCGAATATTGTCTGCTGCTCTGGTTTCAATTTGCTTACTCATATTTCTTCTTTTTAAAAATTATTAATTTGTTTTCTGAAAGAACCCAAAGTTAACAAAAAAGAGGAATACCGAAGCTTCCTCTTTTCTGCAAGGCGTGGATTTAAGCCTGAAGGATACGTACCATAAAAACCCCTTCAATCGTCATGAGCTTGTCTTCAAGCCCCGGGTCCAAAGCAGGCACATTCACATCAATGATGTTGTATGCAATGTTTTCATGCTTTCTGTTCAGCAGGTTGTCTATATTCAATCCTTCCGAGGCAAGAACGCTGGAAATCTGGCTGACCATTTTGGGAATATTCTGATTGGCAATCAGGATTCTGGCTCCGCCGTTGCGTTCCATTTCCGCTTCGGGAAAATTGACCGAATTTTTAATGTTCCCGTTTTCAAGGAAATTTTTAACCTGCTTCACAGCCATAATTGCGCAGTTGGTTTCCGATTCCCCTGTGGAAGCGCCTAAGTGAGGAATGGCAATTGCATTTTTCATTTTCAGTATCCGTTCGTTGGGGAAATCGGTAATGTAGCGCGCTACCTTACCGGTTTCAAGGGCGTTTTCCAGCGCATCCAAATCAACCAGACCGCCGCGTGAAAAATTGAGAATGCGCACACCATTTTTCATGATTTTTAACCGCTCTTCACAAATGTAGTTTTTTGTTTCGTGCGTCAGCGGAACATTCAGTGTAACATAATCGGCATGGCTGAGCAGTGCCTGAATATCGTTGACGAACTTCACATGGTTACTGAGCTGCAGCGCCCGGTTCACCGACATATAGGGGTCATATCCGATAACTTTCATACCTAAATACCAGGCAACATTGGCAACCTGTATCCCGATGGCTCCCAATCCGATAACCGCAAGGGTCTTTCCCCGGATTTCCTGACCGGCAAAACTTTTTTTGCCCTGCTCAATCAGTGCCGGCACTTCGTCGCCTTTTCCTATCAGCGTTTTTGCCCATTCGGCACCCTGAACAATATCTCTCGACACCATCAGCAAACCGGCAATCACCAGCTCCTTCACCCCGTTGGCATTGGCGCCGGGCGTATTAAAAACCACAATCCCCTTTTCGGTACACTTATCAATGGGAATATTGTTAATTCCGGCGCCTGCCCGCGCAACTGCCTTCAGAGACGGCATCAGCTCCATATCGTGCATATTGTAACTGCGCAGGATTATTGCATCCGGCGACTCAATGCCGGTATCAATCTCATAATTGTCTGACGGAAGAAGGTTAAGTCCTTCACTGTCTATCTTGTTCAGCGTTTTTATTTTAAACATACGTTTGTTTTTTAATAATGAACTTTATGTGCATTGCAATGACGAAATTGCAGATTTTTATCTCAGGAACGGAGATAGGAAGCAACTAAATTATTAAATATGAAATTAATATTAAGCGGTTTTCATTTAAAACGAACTTTTGTGAAAACCGGAAGATGGTCAGAAGGAAACCGGTAATCTTTGAAATCGGTGAGTGTGGCATATTTCAGCACATCAACTTTTTCGTTAACAAAAACATAGTCGATGCGCACCTTGCTTGTCAGTTCGGCATCAATTTTAAAAGCCTGAAATGTTCCAATCGGACCGTAAGGCGGTTCCTGGGAAACTTCGTAGCTGTCCCGCAGATAATTTTTCAGCAGGAGTATCGGTTCCGAGTCGGGCGAGAGATTGAAATCGCCGGTTACAAACACTGGAATATTCTTGTTTTTAGTGATTTCCTGAATTTTTTCCCAGATGAGTTTGGCAGAATTTTTCCGTGCTTCCATTCCGCGGTGGTCAAAATGGGTGTTGAAAAAGATGAACTGTTTTCCTCCTTTTTTGGTTTTAAAACGCCCCCAGGTTACAATCCGATTCAATGCGGCATCCCAGCTTTTGCTTGGTGCTTCCGGTGTTTCCGAAAGCCAGAAAGTTCCGTGTTCCAGCAACTTGAATTTAGATTGATTATAGAAAATCGGTGTGAATTCCCCCGCCTTATCGCCATCGTCGCGGCCAACGCCAAACCAGCCAAAACCGGGCAGCCCCTTTTCAATATCAATAATTTGCTGATAGAGCGCTTCCTGCAAGCCAAATATGTCGGCATCGTGGAAACGCAGCAGACCATTGACCATATCAATCCGGTTGTGCCACGAGTTTTCTCCGTCGGGAGCAGTGCCGTATCTGATGTTGAAGGTTATTACATTCATTTGCTGAGAGAAGAGCGAAAGAGGAATAAGCCACAAAACGATAAGGAATATTTTTTTCATGATGTTAATTGATTGAAATTTATTGGCGCGAATATACAAATAATGAAGGGAGGATGAATTTTCTGAAAAGAAAAAGGACCCGGGAATGCCGGATCCTTAATCGAAAAAAGCTTTAATATCTTTCCCGTTTTGTGTAGGTGGTGTGCAACAACTGATGCGACAATTCGCCCAGCGGCTCTTTGAGGAAATCGTTATAAAGCTTTTGTATTTCAGGATTATGGTGTGATTTTCGGATGGGTAAATCGGCATCTTCTGCATAAATTGCCTCGGTACGTTTCCGTCTGATTTCGGGATTTGTCGGTATGGGTTGTCCGCCGCCGCCGAGACAACCGCCGGGGCAAGCCATGATTTCGATGAAATGGAAGTCTGATTTGCCATTTTTTATGTCGTCCATCACCTGTTTTGCATTAACTAAACCGTGAGCTACGGCGCATTTCAGCTCAACGCCGTCGAGAAATGACCATTCCGTCAGGGGATTTTCAATTTTTATGGAAGCGTAACGCACCCCTTCAACACCCCTCACCGGGGTGATATTCAGGTTTTCAAACGGCACATCTCTGCCGGTAATCAGCTCATAGGCAGTTCGCAATGCAGCTTCCATCACGCCGCCGGTGGCACCGAAAATTACGCCTGCCCCTGTGGAGTCTCCCATCAGCCGGTCATATTTTGCCGGTTCCAGCTTTTTGAAATCAAGTCCTGCCTGTTTGATCATAATTGCCAGCTCGCGGGTGGTCAGCACATAGTCCACATCCCGGTAGCCGCTGTCGTGCATTTCGGGTCGGTGCGCCTCAAATTTTTTGGCTGTGCACGGCATGATGGAAACGGAAACAATTTTGGCAGGGTCAAGATTGCGTGCTTTTGCATAGTATGTTTTTGCCAGCGAACCGAACATCTGCTGCGGCGATTTGCAGGTGGAAAGATGGTCCAGGTACTCCGGATAAAGGTGCTCGATATATTTTATCCAGCCCGGCGAGCAGGAAGTGATCATCGGAAATTTAACTTCTTTGTTATTTTCAACCAATGCTTTCTTTAGCCTTGAAAGCAACTCGCTTCCCTCTTCCACAATGGTTAAATCAGCCGTGAAATCGGTATCCAATACCGAGTCGAAACCCAATCTTTTCAGCGCTGCCACCATTTTTCCGGTTACGCGCTCACCCGGCTCCATACCCATTTCCTCGCCCAAACCCACGCGCACAGCGGGGGCTGTTTGAATCACAACGTGCTTTGTGGGGTCAGAAATGGCACCCCACACTTCCTCAATGTAATTTCTTTCGATTAATGCGCCGGTGGGGCAGTGGATGATACATTGTCCGCAATTGGTGCAAACCACATCATTCATCGGTTTCTCAAAAAATGTTGAGATTTTCATTTTGTCACCTTTATAGGCAACGGTGAGTGCGTTTACTCCCTGAAGCTCCGCACAGGTGCGTACACACCGCTGGCAGCGGATACACTTGCTGTCATCCTTCATAATGGAAGGAGAAAACATGTCGATGGTGTAGTTTTTCAGCGGAGCCAGCTCAATAAAATCCTGAGTCATGATTTTATACTCGGAAGACAAGTCCTGAAGTTCGCAGTTGCCGTTACGGTAACATTTGGTACAATCTGCATTGTGCTCAGCCAAAAGTAGTTCGATGATATGTTTTCTTGAATTTCTCACTTTCAGGCTGTTTGTGAGTATCTCCATCCCCTCTTCGC
>JACDJB010002876.1_pt1 | contig 11830 bp, 14 predicted proteins | sample 7454121 | NCBI WGS metagenome assembly JACDJB01 (sample SAMN14253290, study PRJNA609438) | sludge metagenome | isolation source: sludge after 25d culture with pyrite | collected 2018-12-20 | reverse complement strand
TTGACCGGTTATTTATTGTCTTCGCGCTTCTGCTGGGCGCGATTGTTGTCCCTGCCGCAACGGCCCAGACGTCGAGCGCGTCGCTGACCTCGTTGGCCGTTGAACTCTGGCCCGACTACGACCGGCCGGCCGTGCTTGTCCTGCTGACAGGCGCGCTGCCCGCCTCCGCGTCATTGCCGGCCACGATCACCATCCCCATACCGCCCGACGCCGACGTCAACGCCGTGGCCCGCTTCAATGAGGCCGGAGCGCTGCTGTCGGACGTGGAGTACACGGTGCAGGATGGTCTGATGACCCTGACAACCCCCGGCGACCGGTTTCGTGTGGAGTATTATATGCCCTACAAGGTGGACGGCAGTGCCTACGACTTCACGTTTGACTGGACGGCCGATCTCGACATCGATCAGATGACGGTCGTTATCCAGCAACCCCTGGCCGCGACCGATATGACCATCACCCCTGCCCCGACCGGAACGGCCGACCGCGGCGACGGTCTGACCTATCACACTCTGGCCGCGCGGCCGGTGGGCGCGGGCGAGCCGGTGACGGTCGGCGTCACCTATACCGTGGAAGCGCCGCTCCTTTCCGCGCCGCCCCAGACGCTGCCTGCCGGGACGCAGACCTCGGTCCCCGCCGCCCCGACCGACGCCGGCACGGGCGACGGGTTTAACCTGTGGTGGCTGGCGGCGATTGCCGGCGCGCTGGTCCTGATTGGCGCGGCGTGGTATTTGGGGCAGCGAAAGGGGCGCAGCGCGTCGCGGACGCGCAAGCCGCAACCGGCGCGGCCGGCCAAGCCCAGGTCGGCGGAGAAGTCACCCCCGGCCGGCAAGACCAACGCCTCAAAATTCTGCCATAGTTGCGGCCAACCGGCCCGGGTGGAAGATGTATTCTGCCGGAATTGCGGGACTCAGTTGAAGAAGTAGGTGGGGTCAAGCGACGCAATGGTTCGCGTCACACGTCTGCGGCCAACGCCACGTCATCGATCACGCCGACGACGACGGCGCGAATAGGCGCAACCTTCATATTGAGCACCTGCCGCGCGCCGTTGCCTTCGTCGAGCACCAGCACGCGATCCCCCACGCCCGCGCGGGCCGCGTCGACGCAGATGTCGTAATCGGCCGTGGGTCGGCCGTCCAGCTCCAACCGCTCGACGAGCAGCAGTTTGCACCCTGCAAAGGCCTCATGCTTGATAGTGGCGACGACGGTTCCGGCTACTTGTCCGATGTACATATTAACCCCTGGGAACTACACCTTCATCAGAGACCTTTGATCGGGTCGCTTACTCACTATAACAAAGATTCGGTCTTTCAAAGATCATCCGGCCAGGGAGCGCCTGTTTGCATCGCAGTCGCATACTCCTGAAGCCGTTGGTCATCATGCCCGCGAATCTGCGTCAGAAAGGGAAAATCTTCCGGCGTGACCATCAATTTTGCCAATGGCCTAACCGGCATGTCGCCGGCAAGTTGGGCTACATGGACTTCGAATGAGCCAAACGCGAAAGGCGGTTGCGCCGAGAATGTCTGCCGCGGCAGAAGATAGACCCAGCCGGTTCGCCAGGGTCGGCTCGCCAGAGCCGATTGGCTGACTGAGAAAACATAATAGGGGCCCTGCACCCTGCACGTCTCGTCCACCAGACGAATGCAGGCGTTGGTGACGGAATCCACCCGCTCGCGATCGACAATGGCAAAGAACATGGGCCACAGCCCGTCGGCGGCGGCATAGACGGCATTCCGGTTGCCGAAATCGTTGAGGTCGTTTGACTGTCGTGGTTCGAACAGGGCAATATCCGCGTTGCCGGAGCCATGCAAGGCGATGTCTCGATGATCGGCAATATGGCACAGGAACTGCCACTTGGCCCAGGGCAATGTGTACCGGATTACCGGGCAATCGCCGCTGCCGAGCGCAGTGTCGAGCAAGGCATCGAAGGCCGCCTGTGGTGCTTCGTCGTAGTTTGCGTCGGGGCGGGTCAGCCAATAATCCGGCAGCACCATAGGGGTCACTCCTTGCGGGTGGACAGCGATTGGCGATGTCGTCAAAGGGACATCAGCCGCTACACATCCACATCGTCCACAATCCCGACAATCGCATGATCGACCGGCACGAACGTCTCCGGTAGCGCCTGGGCGGCCTCGCGGCTGCCGACGATGAACACCAGCTCGCCCGGCCCGGCCTGGGCGGTGGCGTCGGCGGCCACCACCGGTTCGCCTGCCGGCTGCTGCGTCTTGCTCAGTGGCTGGACGATGAGGAACTTGATCCCCTCCAGCCCTGTGTATTTACGGGTCGCCACGACCGTCCCTATCACGCGCGCCAGTTGCATAGCTCTTTATACCGGCGGCCAGGCGAAGTGATCGCCGAATCGGCCGCTGCCGTTCACATTTTCCCACATTTCGCCGTGGAGCCGGGCGATGACGACGCGGCGCACGACCTGGGCCGCCACGGCGTCGCCGCCGATGCCCACGGCCGTTTCCACGTCGGAAATCGGTCCGGCGAAGAGCGCCAGCCCCTTGCCGCCCAGCCCATCGCCCAAACGCAGCTGGTTCAGCCAAACCTCGGCTCCCTTCAGCCCCGCGTCGGCGGCGACGATGGCCGCGGCCACGGTTGCCGTCTCCACCACGCCCAGCGCGTCGGCCGCGCCCGGCGCGCGCTCCCCGCGCAGCGCCGCCACCACGCCCGGATGGACGTTGGGCAGCAGCAGCCGGTCGCGCAGCGTCTCGCCTCCGATCATACCTCCGGCCTCCATAGCCTCGGTCACGTCGGCTACCTCGCCCGTCACCAGCGCCAGGTAGTAGCCCGGCTGGATCGTGCCGGTCAGGATACGCTCCACCGGGGCGCGTTTCACCATGGCGTCGGCCGCTTCAATGCCGGCGGCGATACTGTGAAATTCGAGCAGGGCGAGCGCGGGGGCAGTCATCAGACGATGGGCATCAGACGATGGGCATCAGACGATGCGGAATGAATCGACCAGCGTGCAGCGGCGGATGCGGCTGAAGCTGACCGGGCCGGTCAGGCCTTCGCCGGTCGGACTGGCAATGGTGAACGAGCAGAAGCCCTCGCCGCCATAGCCCAGCCCGGCCAGACACGGGCCGTTCTTCACGAAGATACTGCAATCGATCTCCCGCGCCATGCGGCTCAGGTTGTCGAGATTCTTGGAATGCATGACGGCCGTGTGCCGGAAGCCGTGCTCGGCTTCAATGGCCAGATCAATGGCCTGATCGGCGTTGGCCACGCGCACCACCGGCATGATCGGCATCATCTGCTCCGACCAGACCACGGGGTGGTTCTCGTCTACCTCGACGACGATCTGGCGCACCTCCGGCCCGGCGCTGACGCCGATCTCGGCCAGCAGCACGGCCGCGTTCTTGCCGATGAACGCCTTGTTCATGTCGGCGTACTTGCGCGGTCCGCGGTCGGTCGTTGTCACAGCCTTCCACAGACGATTGAACTGCCACGAGTTCAGCCGCAACGCGCCGTTGGCTTCCATGACGCGGATCAACTCGTCGGTAATCGCGGCGACGGCGAACGTCTCCTTTTCGGTGGTGCAGACGATGTTGTTGTCGAACGAGCCGCCGATGACGACGTCGCGGCCCGCCTGCTCGATGTCGGCCGTCTCATCGACGACAACCGGCGGGTTGCCCGGCCCGGCGCAGACGGCTCGCTTGCCGCTCTGCATGGCCGCGCGGACGACAGGCGTGCCGCCGGTGACGACCAGCAACCGGATGAGCTTGTGGGTCATCAGCGACTGGGCGCTTTCAATCGTTGGGTTGGCCACACAGGTCAGCAGGTCGGCCGGGCCGCCGGCGGCCAGGATAGCCCGATTGAGGATCTGCACGGTGCGATTCGACGCGCCTTTGGCGCTGGGATGGGCGTTGAAGACCACGGCATTACCCGCCGCTATCATGCCGATGGCGTTGCAGATGACGGTGCTGGTGGGGTTGGTGCTGGGCGTCAGCGCACCAATGACGCCATAGGGCGCATATTCCACCAGCGTCAGCCCGCCGTCGCCGCTCCAGGCATGGGATTCCAGCGCTTCCGTCCCCTGGGCCTTGTCGGCGTTGAGGACGTTCTTCAGTACCTTGTCCTCGACGCGACCCATGCCCGTTTCGCTCTGGGCCATCTCGGCCAGCAGCAGCGCGTTCTCGCGGGCGGCGCGGCGCATGTGGGCCACCATGTCCTGGCGAATAGCCAACGGCAGGGCATTCAGGCGTAGAAACGCGGCCCGGGCGGCGGCGGCGGCCTCGTCCAGCGTCGGGTAGACGCCATAGTCGCCGCCGGTGATCGGGGCAGGCGACGCGCCGTAGCCGTCGTTTCGCCGGCCGGCCGGCGGTCGGGCCGCCTCGGCCGTGGGCTGCTGCTGCGGCGGCGCCATTGTGGAGCCGCCAACCTCGCGCATCACGCGGTCGATGATGGATTGAATCTCGCGGTCGTTCATTGCAATCAGTATTCAGTGATCAGTAAGTCGGTGTGTCAGCAGGTCAGTAATAATCGACTGAATACCGATCCACTGAACACCGATCTACTGAATTCCCTTAGCCACCATCAGCTTTTTGGTATATCTCGCGCCCGCCTACTTCCCATGAGTCGACTATGGCCATGATCACCGCGTCGCAGGGGCGTTTGTCGGTCATCGTCGTCTGCCGGGCCGAGCTGCCCGTGGCGACCATGACCACCTCGCCCGGCCCCGCGCCGACGGCATCGGCGGCTACGACGTAGCCTTTTTCGTCCTGGTTATCCACACTGAGGCGGCGGACAACCAGAAACTTCAGGCCGTCGAGCGAGGCCTCCTTCTGGGTTGCCACCAGCGTGCCAACTACCTTGCCGAGAAACATATTTCACCCGTGACAGGCCTGGACCTCAGGGGTTTCACAAACCTCCGAGGTCCGGCCGAGGTTACTCGCCGCTTGCCGCGCGGCCCAGGGGCAGCGTGCGGTCGACGTTTTCGTGCGGCCGCGGGATGACGTGGACGGCGACGATCTCGCCGATCTTCTCGGCTCCGCGCGCGCCCGCTTCCACGGCCGCCTTCACCGCGGCCACGTCGCCGCGCACGATGGCCGTCACGTAGCCGCCGCCGGTCTTCTCGTAGCCGACCAACTCGACTCGGGCGGCCTTCACCATCGCGTCCGACGCCTCGACCATGGCCGCAAAACTGCGGCACTCGATCATGCCCAATGCTTCCGTCATGTCAATCTCTCCTTGGTGGTCAGTGGTTAGTGGTCAGTGGTTAGTGAACTGATCACTGACCACCGTCCACTATTGTTTTTACTCACTGCGTTTGCCGTCGGCCGCGCGGCCGCTGACGCCTTCAATGGCGTCGATGGCTGCCTGGTAGCCGGCCATGATGTCGCGCTCTTCGCCGCCCAGATAGATGCGGCCGAAGCTGCCGATGGCCCGCACTTCCAGAATATTCAGATTGGCGCGCTTCTCGGCCTCGTTGGCCGCCAGCGCCGCGTAGGCTGCCGGGGCCACTTCCATCACGTAGAGCGTCTGCCCGGCCATAATCATCTGCCCATGACGAACACGATTGATGAGTTGCGTCTGATGGGGGTCCAGATTGCGAATGATCTGGCTGGAGATCACCTTCGGCTTGATGCGATCCGACTCGGCTACCCCCAGTTCCGCCAGGATGGCCGCGCCGGCGGCCCGCACGCTGGCCTGGCTGGATGAGTGCACCTCAAGCAGGCCGTAGAGCCGCTCGATGACCTGCATGCCCGGCCGCACGTCGGTTGATTTCAGAGCCACGTCGGTGATGCGGTTGATCTCGATGCCGGGCGAGATCTCGATCCATAGCGAGGCGTCGCCGGGCAGGGGCAGGAAGCCGCCGGCGACGGTGCCGAGGAAGGCGGCGTGCTGTGGTTGCAGGTTGTCGAGGAAGACGTAACTGCGCAGTTCAGTATTGGACACGATTAGCGACTCCTACGGGCTGTGGCGGGCACGGCCGGATCGGGGCGCGGGGCCTGTCGCCGCCGCGCGCGCCGCCGCGAATCGGCCGCCGCCTGTTCCAAAAGGTAGTGAACTCCATTGAGGAATTCGTCATCAAAAAATCGATTGCCGCAGATATCGCAGACGTAGGCCGGCGAATCCGGCATAACCAGCATGTGCTTGCCCAGCTTCATCAGATAGGGCGTGGTCACAAGCCGGCAACGACCGATCCCACATTCTTCGCAACGGATCGATGACACGTATTTATCTCCTGGCCTCGGATACGATGGCCACGCCGGCGCTGGCGCCGATACGCGTGGCCCCGGCGGCGATCATTGCCTGGGTGTCGGCGTAATTGCGCACGCCGCCGGATGCCTTGACGCCAAGTTCGGGGCCGACAACGCGACGCATCAGCGCCACATCCTCGGCCGTGGCCCCACCCGGCCCGAAGCCGGTGGACGTTTTCACAAAGTCGGCCCCGGCCGCCCTGGAGAGCTGGCAGGCGATGACCTTCTCCTCGTCGGTCAGTAGCGCCGTCTCGATGATGACCTTGACCAGGGCATTGGCCGCGTGGGCTGTGCTGACAACCCCGGCGATGTCCTCGTACACGGCGCGGTAGTCGCGCGATTTGAGCGCGCCCACGTTGACAACCATGTCGATTTCGGTCGCGCCGTCGCGGATGGCCGTCTGGGTCTCGTAGGCCTTCACCGGCATGGCCGTGGCCCCCAGCGGGAAACCGATCACCGTGCACACCTTGACGTCGGAATCCTTGAGCAACTGGGCGCAAAGGCGCACGTTGGCCGGATTGACGCAGACCGAAGCGAAATGATGGGTCCGCGCCTCATAGCAGAGCTGGGCGATCTGATCCTGGGTGGCCTCAGCCTTCAGCAGTGTATGGTCGATGTATTTGGCGATGTTGGTATCTTTCGGCAGCGCGCCCAGTCGCGAGGTGACGCGGGAAGCGCCGGCCGATACCACCTGGCCTACCTTGTCGGCGCAGTGGGCCACGCAACTGCCGTCGCTGCAATTGCAGCCGTCGGGTCGCGGCGCGGCGGGCGCGTGCCCCAGTCGTAAGAGCACCTCGCGCGTCACCTCTTCGATGACGCGCTCAACGGTAGCTGTGTCGTAGGAAGCCATAAGTCGCCAGAAAAATGAGCATCCCGCCTAGTAAGCGCCGGCGGGTGGTTTAGCCGGCCCCGGGTTCTGCGCGGCGCCGGCCTGTTGTGCGCCATCCAGGGCATCAATCTTTGCCACGCGAGCGGCGTGTCGCCCGCCGCCGAACTCCGTGCCCAGCCACACACGCACGATTTGCTGCGCCAGGTTGGGGCCGATCAGGCCCGCGCCCAGCGTCAGGACGTTGGCGTTGTTGTGTTCGCGGCTGTTCACGGCCGTGGCCTGATCATAGCACATTGCCGCGCGCACACCAGCGATCTTGTTCGCGGCCATGCAACTGCCGATGCCCGCGCCGTCGATCAGGATGCCGCGCCAAACCTCGCCCGAGGCCACTCGCCGGGCCACGGCGACGGCGATGTCGGGATAATCCACCGGGTCCTTGCTGTGGGTTCCGCAATCAATGACCTCGTAGTCGGCGGCGAGCATGGTCTTGAGCATCTCTTTGAGTTCGTAGCCGCCGTGGTCGGCTCCAATCGCCACCCGCCGCGCGCCGGATTTACCCCCGGTCGTCGGGGGCGCGGCCGGGGCGGCAAATTGGAGCGTGATGTGGCGTTCCTGGGCGACCTGACGAGCCAACGGGGTGATGAGCGTGTCGGCGGTCAGCGTCAGGGTGGAGCCGGGGGGCGCTTCGCGAACGGCCGACTCATCCAGCAGCGGGCGGCGGCCGGCGGTGCGTGCTGCGCCCAGCGTTCGGGTCACGATCTTGCGTACCAGCGCCTCTATTTCCGCTTGTTCGTCAGCCATGTCACGAGAACTACAGATTGCAAAATGATTCGCTTGCCACCCTCGCGCCGCCCTTTCCGACTCATCGAGCCGCAGGCGGCCATCCAATCCGCTCCGACTCCGCCTGCTTCTAGCCGGAGGGAAAGTCGTGGTGCGGCACTTTGGCCCAGTCGCTCGGCGGCCAGTAGACGAGCAGCGCCTTGCCCAGGATGTGATCCTCGGGCAGAAATCCCCAGGCGTGTGAATCGCTGGAGTTGTTGCGATTGTCGCCCAGGACGAAATATTGCCCCTCGGGCACAACCCAGCTGCTGCTATAGGTCGGCGGCGCCTGGATGTAAGGCTCGTCGACCGGCACGCCGTTCACCCGCACGACGCCATCCTGCACCTCAATTGTATCGCCGGGAATGCCGATGACACGTTTGATGAGGTTCAACTCGCTGCGGGGGTGGCGGAAGACGATGATGTCGCCGCGCTCCGGCGCATCCAGCTGGTAGGCGAAGTTGCTGATGATGAGGTATTCGCCATTGAGCAGGGTCGGGTTCATGCTGTTGCCGTCGATCCGGTAACGGCCGACCAGGCTGTTGACGATCCAGAAGATGAAGAAGGTCAGCAACAGCGTCTCAAGAATCTCGCGGACGAAGGCGGAGGCTGGGCGGCGGTGCTGGGCGACGGGTTCGGTCGGAGACGACTCCGCTGTGGAAATCACTTCCGGCGATTGTGATGTAGTTCTTTCGGCCACTGACATGAAATTTACTCTCAGGACGGCCCCAATGGGGCGAAAGCTGACCGTGAGATGATAGCTGTGCTCCACGAGCGGCGCAACACCTGCAACGAATCCTAAACGCGCTATAATGTTGCCCACTGGAGTGGTTTTTCGCTGTATGGCAGATAGCATGGGTTTTCCGACCTGGACATTGTGGGGAATGGGAGCCGCCGCCTTTGGGGCGCTCATCGCCATCGTGCTGGCCTTTCTGGCTCAATCGCCGCGCCTGTTGGCCCGCCTCAATCTGACAGGCCAACGGCTCGACTTGCGGGCCAAATCCTACACCGGCTATGGGCTGGCGCTGCTGTTGCTCGCCATGGGGTTTTTTCTCGCCGGTGTGCCGCTCAATCGCGGCGAAGGGACGGCAAGCGCGGAGACCCCGGCCGTCGCCGGAAGCGAAGCCACCGAGAGCGCCGCCGACGAATCGCCTGCCTCGCTTGACGAAGCGCCCGCGGGGGCGGGCGGCCAGTCGGGCGCAATGGTCGGCTTGCCGACCACAACGCCGGGTGGAGCCAGCGGCGCCATGGCCGGCCTCATCACCCCGCAGCCCACGCTGGGGTCGGGCGAGGTGATCAGCGGGACGACCGAGATTGCGCTGCCGCCGGGAGCGGAGAGCAGTCCGCAAGCCACAGTCGCAGCCGGGGACACTGCTCAGCCAACCGCAACGCCCACCCTCTTTCCAACAGCCACGCCCTCGCCCACACCGTCACCTACACCCTCGCCAACGCCCATCCTCGTCCCCACGGCGCGCGTGAATGACGGCACAAGCACACTGCCCGTGCGACGGCTGCCGGGCGGCGTGGTGCTGGTGGTGCTCGTCCGCGGCGACACGGTCATCCCCTTGCCCGGTCACGCCTTTCACAGCGGCGACGCGTGGCGGGAGATTCAAACGGTGGACGGGGTGATCGGCTGGGTGCCGGAGCAGTTTTTGGAGTATGAGGCAAATTAGGAGCCTATCAAGCGCGGTATAAGTTTAATCGTTGCCGCCCGCGCCTCAGAGCTCACAATGGAGCTGATTATGCTTGCGGCGTAGCGGCGGTACTTGGTGCGATACGCGGCGTCGATCTGGTCATTGATGGCGGGGTCGTCCATCTCTACAAAGGTAATGTCTTTGGCGACGCTGCCGGCACGTATATGACCTTCGTGGCGCGCCTGAACGCCACGGAACCGGGTGGAGGCGCGCCCGTATCCGGAGCGGACGTAGAGATCATCGCCGAGGTGGACGACCCAGATCGTCACCGGGTTTCGCAGCGTATCGTCGCGTCGGAGTGATGCGATCTACAGTTCTTCTGCTGTTCCAATCTTGTTGAGCTCATCGCTCATCATTTGGTCATCGGGTATTCCTTTCTTTAGAACTCGATCAAGATCTCTATCGCTCCGCGTTCGTTCATCGCCCGGTAGCCACCGTCGTTATGCAAACGGGGAAGCAGCACTTCTAGGTTGGGAGTTGTGCTTCGCCCATCTGCTTCACAAATTTCGGGTCACGGTGGTCGGAAAAGCTGGTCGTTTTTGTGTCCAGCGTTGCAATTGCCTCCATATCTTCGGGGCTGAGTTCAACATCGAACACGTTGAAATTCTCCGCAATTCGTTCCTTACGAACTGACTTGGGAATCGCTACGACCCCTCGTTGGGTCAGCCACCGCAGGATGATCTGCGCCACGGTTTTCTGATGCTTGTCCGCGATGGAACGCAGCAACTCGTTCTGGAAGATGTTGTGTTTGCCCTCCGCAAATGGCCCCCATGATTCAATCTGGACATTGTTTTCCTGCAGGAATTCCTGTGTTTCGATTTGCTGATTGAACGGATGGGTTTCGATCTGATTCACCGCGGGAACCACCTGGTTATGGACTATCAGGTCCATCAACCGGTCGGGGTGAAAGTTGCTGACCCCGATGGCGCGTGTGCGGCCTTCCCGATACAACTCCTCCATCGCTCGCCAGGCGCCATACACATCCCCAAAGGGCTGGTGTATCAGGTACAGATCCAAATACTCCAGTTGTAACCGCCGCAACGATCGTTCAAATGCCTTCCTGGTCCTTTCGTACCCGGCATCCTGAATCCAGAGCTTGGTGGTGACAAACAGTTCTTCTCTTGCCACACCACCGTTTTTAATTGCCTCGCCGACTGCCTCTTCATTTCCATAAGCAGCCGCGGTATCAATCAGACGATAGCCGGCGCGTATCGCCTCGTAGACGCTTGTGTAGCAAACTTCGGCATCCGTAACCTGAAAAACGCCAAACCCCAGAAGGGGCATTTCCACGCCATTGTTTAATGTAACCGACGGAATAGTTGACATGTGTCATTCTCCTTTGATGTCTATTGTCTGAACTTCTTCGCCTGATTGCCTTTTTATTTGGTCATCCGTTCGTCAAGTATAGCCAGGGTCGATAGACTCGCCCCGACCAGAATCAAGGCGACATAAGGTGGCGCAGTCAACGTGGCGAATCCAATCAAGAGCAGCTCGGCACTGCCGATCAGGTCCAGACGCGGCCTCAGCTTAAGAACGAACCAATAGTGCCAACTCTGGGCGAGCAGGAAAAGAATCGGGCCACCGAACAGCAGCAGGCTCAGCATGGTGGAGGGGTGTCCATTTGGGTGCGCGATCACCAACTCGTTCGCGACCGCCACGGCGATCAGCCCCGCAACCATCACCAACAAGGTGTTCACGACGCTGAGACTTGCGCGAACGGGATCGCGCGTCTCTTCCACGTATTGAAGGACGAGGCGACCCGCGCGCCCAAAGCCCAGCGACCACAGGGCCACCGTTCCCACCAGCGCGGCCGTGCCCGTGACCACGGTCATGAATGTCATGGGGGCCGTGGCGATGGCCGCGCCCGTGGTGAGGATCGTTTCGCCCAGGGCGATAATCAGGAACAGGCGACACCGCTCCAGCATGTGATCACCCTGGAACGCTATATTCTCGGAGTGCAACCACCGCCCGGGGAAAGGATGCGCCAGCCATGTGCCGATCTGACCAATCCCGGCGGCCAATGCCCACCACAGCAGACGGGCTTCAGGATTTGCGGCCGCGCCTGCGATCCATAAGGGGGCCGTGGCGAGCATCCAGAGGAGTACCCGGAGGAAATGATCCCGGTGTACCGAATCAGGTGAATTCGCGAGCGTCCATAAGGTACGACCCAGTTGAATGAGCAGCAGTGGAATGACGAAAGCCCAGCCCAGGGTGGTGAAGGCCCGCGTCACCGAGGCATTCATGAACAGGCCCAGCAGCATCACCGCCAGGAGCATCCGGCGGGT
>JACDJB010002875.1_pt1 | contig 11835 bp, 12 predicted proteins | sample 7454121 | NCBI WGS metagenome assembly JACDJB01 (sample SAMN14253290, study PRJNA609438) | sludge metagenome | isolation source: sludge after 25d culture with pyrite | collected 2018-12-20 | reverse complement strand
CGATGCACTACGCATCAATGAAAAGCCATTGGAGCTGATAAGCATTAAGATTGCCGACCAGTTTATGACCCACATCTGGGTTTCGATAATTGCCGGTTTTATTCTGGCTTCACCGGTGGTGTTCCGGGAGTTCTGGCGGTTTATTAAGCCTGCATTGTATGAAAATGAGAGAAAACATGCCGGGGGAGCCGTATTTTTCACCACCATTCTTTTTCTGATTGGCGTTGTTTTTGGCTACTACCTGATTGTTCCGCTCTCCATCAACTTTTTAGGCTCTTACCATGTGAGTGGCGACGTAACAAACCAGATTAACCTCCGGTCATATATCGGAACGGTTACCTCAATTTCCTTTGCGGGCGGAATTGTGTTTCTGCTGCCGATCTTCTCCCTTTTCCTAAGTAAAGTGGGCATTTTGACGCCGGAATTTATGAGAAGATACAGAAAGCACGCCTATATGCTCATGCTTTTTATTGCAGCCATAATCACTCCTCCAGACGTTTTCAGCCAGATAATGGTTGGGCTGCCGCTCATGCTTCTCTATGAAATAGGAATTCTGATTTCAAAGCGCGTGGTGAAAAAACGCGAAAGAGAGTTTGATGAAATGTAGCTTCCTTTTAAAATGTAAAATACACCATATATAGTTCACTATGATTCTTCGGGCAGAAAATATCGTAAAAAAATACCGTAACCGTACCGTGGTCAACCGCGTGAGTTTTGACGTTAAGCAGGGTGAAATTGTTGGCTTGTTAGGTCCAAACGGTGCCGGGAAAACCACATCCTTCTATATTATTGTAGGCTTAATTCGTCCTTTGTCGGGGAAGGTGTTTGTTGATGATGAGGATATTACAAGGCTGCCGGTTTATAAAAGAGCAAAAAAAGGAATTGGTTATCTGGCACAGGAAGCTTCTGTTTTCAGAAAGCTGAGCATTGAAGATAATCTCAGGGCAGTGCTTGAAATGACCGACTATAGCAAGGAGTATCAGCGTGAGAAAGTGGAAAGCCTGCTCACCGAATTTGGGTTGCAGCACATTCGGAAAAGCAAAGGAATTCAGCTGTCGGGTGGTGAACGCCGCCGCACTGAAATTGCGCGGGCGCTGGCTATCGATCCGAAGTTTATTTTGTTGGATGAGCCGTTTGCTGGAGTTGACCCCATTGCGGTGGAAGATATTCAGCAGATTGTTGTCAAGCTGAAGGAGAAAAATATCGGAGTGCTGATAACCGACCACAACGTGCACGAAACACTGTCTATTACTGACCGTTCCTATTTGCTTTTTGAAGGCTCCATTATGAAGTCGGGCACGGCACATGATCTTGCAAACGATGAAGATGTCAGAAGGGTTTATTTAGGGCAGAATTTTGAGCTGCGTTGAATCTGCTTTCTTAACTTTTTACCATTTTACGGGCAGGGTAAACAAAATTTTAACATCAAAGACGAAAAACGCCATCTACAACTCTTTTTTAAAATTAAATTTGGTGAATTACAAAATTGAAGTATTTTTGCAGTCCCAAAATTAAGGGAAATGAAATAGGAGGCCCGTTCGTCTAGGGGTTAGGACGCCAGGTTTTCATCCTGGTAGCAGGGGTTCGAATCCCCTACGGGCTACTTTAAAAAAATGATTTAAAAATAGAAAATGGCAAATCACAAATCTGCATTAAAAAGAATAAGGCAAAACGAAAAAAGAAGGTTGCTCAACAGGTATTATGCCAGAACAACCCGTAATGCCATCAAGGCGCTGAGAAATGAAACCAGCCGGGAAGAAGCCGAAAAAAATCACCCGAAAGTTGTTTCGATGATTGATAAATTAGCAAAAAAGAATATTATTCACAAAAATAAGGCGGCAAACCTGAAGTCAAAGCTTGCCCTGAAAGTGAACAGTTTGTAGAAAGTTTTTCATAATACAACATATATTAAAAAGCTTCTCCGGTTTCAGAGAAGCTTTTTTTCTGCCCAAAATCTCGTCCCGGAGAGGCATATTCCCGAAAAATATATATTTTTAGGCACACTTCGGGAAAATGAGCGAATATAAAAAATTGAACATCAAGGATTGGGCGGTAGAAGACCGCCCCAGGGAAAAGCTGCTTTCGCAGGGCGAAAGAGCTTTGACCGATGCCGAGCTGATTGCTATTCTGATTGGCTCCGGGAACCTTGATGAAACTGCCGTTGAGCTAAGTCGCAGAATCCTGTCGTCCGTAAACAACAATCTCAACGAGTTGGGCAGAAAGGGGATTGAATATCTGAAAACATTTAAGGGAATCGGAGAAGCAAAGGCTGTTGCCATTTTAGCGGCAATTGAATTAGGAAGGCGGCGCAAAGAAGCCGAAGTGTTTGAAACTCAAAAAATTACCGGGAGCAAAGATGTTGCTGATTTTTTTATGCCTTTGCTGGGAGACCTAAACCACGAAGAGTTTTGGATTCTGCTGCTTGACCGGGCAAATAAAATCAAGGATCATTTTATGCTGAGCCAGGGCGGAATTACCGGAACGGTGATTGACGTTCGGCTCATTATGAAAAAAGCGTTAGACAGCGGCGCAGTTTCCATAATTCTGTGTCATAACCATCCGTCGGGAAATATGCGGGCTTCGGATTCAGACTTGAAAATCACCCAAAAAATTAAACAAGCCGCAAAAGTGATGGATATTTCCCTTCTCGATCATCTCATTATCGGGCAAAACCGGTTTTACAGTTTTGCCGATGAAGGTATATTATAACCAGAAGCAAAAGCCGGCATGATACTGATTTACACTGAAGAATTAACTCCGCGGATAGCATATATCTCAAAGTTAATTTTCACGACAATTCTAAAAAAAGAGGTGTCATTCACCTGTAATTTGCCAGAATTTCAAAAATCTGAGCTGCCCCGCTTCAACTATTCAAATCAAAAAACTGAAAAAATTCCATATATAAAGCCTAATCCGCTGATGTTCAGTCGGGAGCTGTCTGTTCCTGATATTCAGCTTGTTTGGTATAAAGGAGAAAAATATTTTTTTGAAAGCTCAGCAGATTCCGATCTGCCATTTGACCCGCTGGCTGCTTCTTTTTATTTGGTTACCCGTTTTGAAGAGTATCTGAGTGAAAAGCGGGACAGATTCAACCGTTTTCCTGCCGAAGAGAGCATACTTTTCAAAAATGAATTGCTCAAAAAGCCGGTGGTTAACATCTGGGCAAACATGCTGGCAGAGCTGATGAAAAAATCTTTTCCCGAAATCAGTTTTCCCGAACCGAAATTTGAATTTCTCAGCACCATAGACGTTGACAATGCCTGGGCATTTTCCTATAAAGGGCTTTTCCGCAGTTGTGGTGCAATGGGAAAAGCGTTGTTAAGGTTCAACTCTACCGAAGTTAAAAATCGGTTGAAAGTGTGGTCGAAAAGGGAAAAAGACCCTTATGATACCTATGCGTTTATTGATAAAATTTTTCAGGGGAATGAAAATAAAGCGCTGTTCTTCTTTCTGTTGGGAGATTGCGGGAAATTCGACAAAAATATTCACTGGAAAAACAGAAACCTACAAAAGCTGATTGCCGGTATTTCTTCAAAATATGCGGTTGGTGTTCATCCTTCATTTCGTTCTTCTGAAAATGGAGCGGAGGAAGTTCTTAATAAGGAAATCAGAAGACTTGAGGAAATTACGGGGAAGGAAATCCGAAAAAGCCGCCAGCATTTTCTGCGGCTAAACTTCCCGGGAACCTACAGGAACCTGATTAAAGCCGGAATCCGGGAAGATTACTCTATGGGATACCCTTCGCAACCGGGTTTTCGTGCCGGAATTTGCATACCCTACTTTTTTTATGATTTAAAAGAGGAAAAAGAGACTTTGTTGAAGATTATTCCGTTTCAGGTGATGGATGTCGGGTTTCAGACCTACATGAAAATTTCGCCGGACGAAGCCTGGCTTGAAACGAAAAAGCTGATGCGGGAAGTGAGAAAGACCGGCGGAACTTTCTCCGCAATCTGGCATAATGAATCATTGAATGATTTGGGCAACTGGAAGGGTTTTCGTGATGTTTTTATAAGAATGAATGAATCGGGATTTAAGTGGACAAATGCACAACGGTGAGTTTTTGAAATATGTGAAGCATGATGAAATTGACTACGTCAAATGGGATCGTTGCGTCAGTGAAGCGTCCAACAGCCGGGTTTATGCGCTAAGCTGGTTTTTAGACCGCACTGCCGGATATTGGGATGCTTTAGTTTGGGGAGACTACGATTTTGTGATGCCGCTTCCCGTAAAACGAAAATTTGGAATATTCTATCTGTTTCACCCAATTTATTGCCAGCAACTTGGCATTTTTTCATCACCGCCGGCAGAAATCGGACAGAAATTTTATCAAAGACTTGAGGCGAAGTTTATCTATGGCGATATTCAGCTCAATGCGGAAAACACTCCGCCCAAAAATATGAAAGGCATAAGCTTTTTCCCGCGAAATAATTTTTTGCTGCAAACCACCGGGGCGGACTATCGGAATGTGAGTTCAGCCTATTCTGAAAACACCCGGCGAAATATTGTAAAGGCATCAAAAAACAGGCTCAATTATGCTGAGGGAATTCCGCAGGAAGATTTTTTGGCTTTTAAAATGAAAAATCCTGCAGGAAAAATTTCAAAGCAAAACATGCAAAAGTTGAAAAGTATCATTGCCTACTCGGTTCACAAAGGCTTTGGCGAAATTATCGGGGTTTATTCTTCCGAAAACAATTTGTGCGCAGCCGCCTTTTTTTGCAGGTGGAAAAACCGGCTGATATATATGAATGCAGTTTCGAGCGATGAGGGAAAAGAACTTCGGGCAATGTTTTTTTTAATTGACCGGTTGCTGAAAAATGCTGCCGGCAAAAACCTGATTCTCGATTTTGAAGGTTCGATGGTTCCCGGAATTGCACGATTCTTTAAAGGATTTGGCGCAACGCCGGAGGTTTACGGACAATTGCGGATAAACCGTCTGCCGCGCGCGATTAAATGGGCGAAAGGAGTGACAGGATGAGAAAAATTCCCCGCTTTATAAGCAGACAGATCGGGTATTTTTGCCCTGCAAAACAGCTTTTCAGAATGAATACGCCCGTTTTTTTGCCTTTCTACCACACGGTGAGCAATGAAAAACTGCCGTACATTTTAAATTATCCCTACCGGAATGTGGCTCAATTTGAAAAAGAGCTTGATTCTTTCCTGAAATATTTTATTCCGGTTTCAATAGAAGAGCTGACTTCGGGAAGTTTTTCCGAAAAAAAAGTGTTTCACCTCAGCTTTGATGACGGATTGCGCGAATGTGCAGAGGTGATTGCACCCATTTTACTCAAAAAGGGGATACCTGCCACATTTTTCCTGAATACTGCTTTTATTGACAACAAAGCGCTGTTTCACAGATATAAAGCGAGCCTGATTTTAAGCAAACTATATGAAAAATCTGATACAGAAACTGAGAAGTTTTTGGCTGAAAACGGACTTGCCGGAAAAAGAGTTTTGGCTGCCGGAATTTCGCAGTCCGATATTTTGGACAGAGCCGCAGAAAAGTTAGGAATTGATTTTATGGATTTTTTGAAAAAACAACAGCCCTATCTTACATCAGAACAAGTTAAGAAATTGATGTCCGGTGGATTTTCCATTGGTGCGCACAGCCACTCACATGCTGAGTTCTGGAAAATTTCTGCAGAAGAACAGGTTGATGAAATACGAAAAAGTATGGCAATTATTGATGAGCTGGTGAAACCCAGGGTAAAAGCATTCTCATTTCCTTTTACCGATTCCGGTGTGCCAAAACAGGTTTTTGAAGCTGTTCGCAATAAAAAAATCTGCGATATAACATTTGGAACCGCCGGAGTGAAACGGGATACTTTTGATTTTCATTTTCAAAGGTATCCTGTGGAGCAAAGCCGAAATTTTGTTCAAAATCTGAAAGGAGAGTATGTTTATTATAAATTGCGAAAGTGGATTGGCAAAGCAACTGTGAGACATTAAAACAGATGAATCTCATTGAAAAATATCATGCCGTATTTTCATCTTTTGGCGAAAAGGAGGCTTTTTGCACCGGAGATGAAAAATATTCCTATCGGGAGTTTTTGGCATTAATCAACGGCAGTCGCCGGCTACTTGAATCCTGCACAGGGTTTGAGACTAAAATGCCGGTAGGCGTTTTATGCAACGAATTTGCCGAAACCTATGCCGCCGTTTTTGCCATTTGGTTTGCGGGCGGAATTTTTGTCCCCCTGAATCCCGATGCGCCGGTTTCAGTAAATGTGGCGCTTATCGAAAAATTTGGGATCAAGTATGTTTTTCAGCCCGAAACGTGCGAAAATGAACAACTGCTTCAAACAGCTGAAATTCTTTGCAACCGGGGAGTAATATCCGAAGAAAATTTGCCGGTTCACCGCTGGAACGAAAATAGAACACTATATATTCTAAATACATCAGGCAGTACGGGAACGCCCAAAAATGTTGCAATTACGCTGAAAAACCTTTCGGCTTATGTGGAGGGATTTTTGGAAAAGTATTCCGAACTTGACGGCAACGACAAGTTTTTGCAAACTTATGAACTAACTGCCGATGCTTCTTTCACCGGCTATCTTATTCCCTTTCTGTTGGGCGCTGAGGTCTATTCCGTTTCCCGAAACAGTTTCAAACCCTTTGCGGCAGCAAAAATATTGTCCGAAAAACCGATAACCTGGGCAAAGGCAACGCCAACCCTTCTGGCATGTCTGAAACCGTTTTTCTCATCGTTTCATCTTCCCGGACTGAAACATTTCCATTTTGGCGGAGAAGCTCTTCCGGCAGATTTGGCTGAGGCCTGGCGCCGCCAAATTCCTCAGGCGGAAATTTCTAACGGCTATGGTCCCACGGAAACAACGGTTACATCCACAATTTACAAATGCCTGCCCGGCGAAAAGTTGAAACAGAAAAATAATATTGTAAGTATTGGACTGCCTTTTAAGCACGTAAAAACTTATATTTCAGATATTCCCGATAAAAAAACTAAAGATGGAGGCGAGCTTTGGATTGGTGGGGCACAAATGATGAACGGATATTTGCATGATGAAAATCAGCCATTTAAGACTTTTGAGATTGACGGCAAAATTGAAAAATATTATCCTACAGGAGACCTGGTAACTCAAGATGATGAAGGTTATCTTTACTTTTTGGGAAGGCTGAACGATCAGGTGAAAATCAATGCGTATCGCATTGATTTGATTGAGGTTGAAAATGCAGTGAGAAAAATTGTGCCGGGCAGCGGAAATGTGGCAGCTGTTGCCGTGGAAAAATCACCCGGTTTGAAGCAGTTGGTCGTTTTCATTGAAAAATATTCAGGCAGTGGAAAAGAAATTCAGCAAGAGATGGCATTGCATTTTCACCATTACAAAATTCCCGAAAAAATTATTGGTGTTTCGGAGTTTCCGCTAAACCGGTCAGGAAAAACAGATAAAAAGGTACTTGTGAATCAGTTTTTTAATAAAGAAAACTGAAAAGGAAAATTGGAATAAAGCATAGATGGAAAATGGACGACAACATAAATAATCTCTTTAATTTTTATCGTGAAACAGGCGACTGTTCATCGGTAGCTTTTTCCCAAAAAAGCAGATACAGTTTTGTCAGTGAAAAAGAGGGAAACTGGCCCCAAATGGTTTTCAATATGGATTTTTTATCCGACCCGGCAGACTCTCTCCGGCAAATTTTATCTGAAATAACAAGTAGCAATCTTCCCGGCTTTGCAGTTTGCAACGCAAACCTTTTTGATGATCAGGGATTGATAAGGCTCAGGAATGCTGGAGTTTATCCTGTCAAAACCTGGGCGCTGATGGATTTTTCGGAGACTAACCTATCGGAAGAGATCAGTTCCGGAGATTTTGAAATAAGAAAATTAGCGAGCGAAAATGAGATTCAGCAGTTTACTCAGCTTGTGAATGCTGAAATAATGGGCTCCATGAAAATCAGTGAGACTCTTGTCGCTGAGCTACACCAAAAAGATAATTTTCAATTTTATGGACTGTTTGTTGCCGGCGAGCCGGTGAGCTGCCTTTTGGCTTATTCTGATAAAAAAACCACCGGACTCTATTTTATTGCCACAGCCCCCGATTTTAGAGGAAGGGGTTTTGCCGCGGCGCTGATTCGTTTTGCAATCCGCAAAAGTTTTCAAAAATCGGGAAAGGTTGTTTTGCAGGCAGTACAAAAGGCTGTACCTTTGTATGAAAAGCTCGGATTTGCAACCCGTGGAAAGTTGGTGATTTTTTGGAAACACTGAAACGGCTGCACTAATATTAAGTCCGATGATAAATAACTGAAAATCAGTTTGAAATGGAAAGGCAGGAGATAACAGATAAGGTGTTGGAAATTTTTCGGTCGGTTATGGGCGATGTGCCCAATCTGAGCAGACAGACTTCAGCCGGCGAAGTGGCACAATGGGATTCGCTCAACCATGTCATATTAATTCAGGAGCTGGAGAAAGCATTTCAATTGAAGTTTGATCTGTTCGCAATCATTGAAGTGAGAGATGTTGCCGGATTAGTTGAATCTGTTTATACGCATAAAAAACAATGATAATCCGGGAGATTAAAATAGGCGAATTGGCGGATTTCGTGGAAAGTGAAGAGTTCAGGAAGTTCGAAATCAAGCCCATATCTCCCCTGCGTGCTTATTCACAGCATAAAAATCCACATGCCGACGCTGAGGAAATAGCCCTTGTTTTTGCTGCCGAAAATGACAAGCTGTTCGCTTTTGCCGGAATTTTTCCACATAAAATGACTTTGGGAGAGGAGTCTGTCTATTCAAACACAGGTTGGTGGGCAAATCCGGATTCGGGCGGACAATGGGCAATTCCAGTGTTTATGAAAGCTTTGCAGCTTTGCAATCAGCGAATGGTTTTAACCGACTGTACTGCCCACACAAAGTACCTTCTTGAAAAGACCGGACTGTTTACTTTCGTTCCTGAAATACGCGGGCAAAGGTATTTTCTCCGTTTTTATTTAGGCGATATGTTCAGGCGCAAAGGCAAAAATCACCTGATTTCTTTTGCATTTTCCTGCATTGACAGAGCGCTGAACAGTTTTCTTCCTGCACGTCTGAAAAAAAACCTCAAAAAAACAGTTGATGAAAATTATATGCTGACAAGTACAGAATTTATCGGTAATGAACATGTGTTGTTTATCGAAAAATTTCCGGGGAAAAGCTTTTTCCGGCAGGAGGTATCAAAATTAAATTGGATTGTTCAAAATCCATGGGTAACTTCTGAAAAAAATGTATCTGAAATAGCTTATCCGTTTACCTTTAAAGTGGATGATTTCAGGCAGGAGTTTTTAGAGATACGAAAAGGTAACGAGCTGGTTGCGTTGCTGTTGCTTTCAGTACGGGATAACCACGCTTCGGTTCCGTATATCTACTATTCAGATGGTTCTTTGGCAATTGTGAGCCGGCTTTTGTGGTCATACCTGATAAAAAATAGCATGGACAGTTTGCTGGCTTTTAATCCTGAACTTAATTCGGAGCTTATGAAAAAGAGCAGAAAAAATTATTTATTTGTAAGAAATATTGTTCGATATGCGGGTTATTCAAATACATTGCAGGATTTATTCGCGGAAAATGAGTTTTTCTTTCAGGATGGAGAGGCAGACATGGTTTTTACTTAGCTGGCGAACGAGCCTATTATTTATCGCAAAAAGCTCTTTTTTGGGTAGATTCACGAATTAAACAGAGAATAATAAATCAAAAACATTCAACTATACAGCATGGAAATCAAAATTTTAGGAGAAAAACATTCCATTTTCAATCAATATCTCGGAGAGATAAGAGATGTTTCCATTCAGAAAGACCCGATGCGGTTCAGGGAAAACCTTTACCGGATAGGGGAACTGTTTGCTTATGAAATCAGCAGGGAACTTCCCTACATAACGAAAGAAGTTACCACTCCCCTTGGGGTGGCAAAGGTGCCCATGTTAGAGAGCCAGCCTGTGCTGGCAACCATTTTACGGGCAGGACTGCCCATGCACAACGGACTGCTTAAAATTTTTGACCGGGCTGAAAACTGTTTTATTTCGGCTTTTCGCAAATACAATGAAAATGGTGGATTTGAAATCGCTTTTGAATATATCGCATCTCCCCTGCTGAATGACAAAGTAGTTATTTTGTCGGATCCCATGCTTGCCTCAGGCAAGTCCATGAAAATCAGCTATGAAGCCCTTCTGAAGAAAGGAAAGCCTGAGCATATTCATCTGGCTTCCATCATTGCAAGCCGGCAGGGAGTTGAATATGTTGCAGAGAAGATTCAGGATAAGAATGTTACGCTCTGGCTTGGCGCTGTTGATGAGGGGATGACTTCAAAATCCTATATTGTTCCCGGATTGGGAGATGCCGGCGACCTTGCCTACGGAGAGACGTCCGGTTTCCACTAAAAATAGACTTCCACGTTAATATCTTTGCGCCCGAAACCCCTGCTTTTGAGGATTTCCATGGCATCGAAAACCATATCGCTGTTTCCGCAGAGATAGAAACTTGAATTTTTGTCAAATTCGGTTTCCCTGAGATAGCCCGTCAGGCGTCCCCTGTAATCGCCCGAATCATCGCGCGAAGTGCACAGCAGATAGCGTTCGGAATCGTAAAACTCCCGTTCATAAGCTTCATTGCCAAGGCGAACGCCATGGATAAGCTGATAATTCAGTCCCGGATTACTCATAATCATACTGCGAAACGGGGCAATGCCGGTGCCGGTGGCAATAAAAATATGCCGGTGCGTTTCTAATTTGCTTTTGTCAAGTGAAAATCGCCCGAACGGACCGTGAATTTCCAGAATATCCCCATTTTTAAGGTTTTTCAATTTTGGCGTAAAGTATCCGCCATCCACTTCCTTTACTAAAATTTCCAGATTTTCGGCATCTTCGGCACTGTAAATGGAATACTCCCGGCTTTGAAAATCTCCGAGAACCGAAAGAGAAATATGCTGACCGGCTTCAAATTTAAATCGGGTAGCCGGCAATTGCAGCACAAATGTGCTCTCAGTTAAATTCCGGATATTCAGTATTTTATAATAGTTTGTCTCAAGGTTGATTTCGGGTTGCATTTCAAATGTCATTCCTGTATATTATTTTCTTTATTGCAAAATTAATATCAATTGCCAATAAAAGACCAAAAGGTATTTTATCGTGTCGGCTATTTTAGAGAATTAACCGATTATTAAAACAATTGTTCGCAGCGGCACGGAACTTCTACTTTTGAAGAAGGTTAATCAACAACTTGCCCGGAGAACAAAATGCGATTAACCGCTGGCGTAAAGCCTTGCTTTATGCCCCAGTCGCCCTGCCGGGCTATTTTTACTATTATCATAAAACCGTAAATTCTTTAATAAGATAATAAGGTTTTGATTTGCGTGAACTTCAACTTGTTACTAAGGTTTTTTTTGTTTTTGCAAAGCAAGGCACGGTTTGTAAAGCCGCACTAACGGGGGGCTTAACCACATGGCAAAATGGAAAGCAATATCTTTATGAGCATATATTCCCCCATATATTCCTGCTTTTACAATCATTCCTATGGAATTTGTTCTATTTATCCACTGACCGACAAACATAACAAAACGATTTACGCCGGCTTCGTTTTTAATTACCTCGAATTCGGGGTAATTAAAATTGTCATTTTTCAAATTTTCCCAAACTCCGAGGTATTCTAACGTGTTTTTATTGGTTATCCACTTTCAAATTAACCCACTCCCTTCGTTAAATCCTCTAATTATATCAGTAAGACTGATATAATCGATTTCATCTTTTGAAATTACTTTTATTTCAGATTCCTTGAATTATAATATTCTTCCTTTAGCCATATTCACATTTTTATAAATCTCAAACCTATGAAATCCAAGAGTTTTTTTGATTT
>JACDJB010002873.1_pt1 | contig 11837 bp, 12 predicted proteins | sample 7454121 | NCBI WGS metagenome assembly JACDJB01 (sample SAMN14253290, study PRJNA609438) | sludge metagenome | isolation source: sludge after 25d culture with pyrite | collected 2018-12-20 | reverse complement strand
TCGCGGCCATGGTTTCCGGGTTGGCGCCGGGCAGCGACGCCGACACGCGCAGGGTGGGAAAATCGACCTGTGGCAGGTCGTTGACCGGCAGCAGCCGGTAGGCGAGCGCACCCAGCAGCGCCATCGCCAGCACCAGCATCAAGGTGGCGACGGGGCGTTCGATAAAGGGACGCGAGAGATTCATGGGTGGCGGTTTCCTATCCGCGAAGAGCGCGAAGGTGCGCGAAGCCGACGCGGCACGCGTGACGCGCATCGGGCTGACGCCGCGTTCCCCGGCCGCCATGCGGGGCGCTGCACGTGTTTGGCCTGGCACGGGTCATTGGCGTGTTTCCTGCTTCACCTTGCTGCCCGCTTTCAGGCGCTTGGGGATTTCCGTCAGCACCGGTTCGTTCTCGCGCAGTTCGCCGGCGAGGGCGGCTTCGCCATCGAGGCGGCGCAGCAGGCGCACTGGCTGCACCACCGCCTTGCCGTCGCGCACCACGTATACGTAATCGCCCTGCTGTCCGTGCTGCAACGCGGCCTCCGGCACCACCCGCGCATCGGGCTCGGTGCCGACGAAGAGGCGCACGCGCACCCCCTGTCCGGACAGCAGCGCACCCGGTCCCGCGAGCCGCAGCTTCACCGGCACGGTGCCGGTCACGGTGTCGAGCTGCGCGTCGGCGAACACCAGTTCGGCATGCAGTGGCGCCGCAGCTTGCGCATCGTCGAACACCTCGGCCTCGACCCGGCCGCGCGCACGCGCCGAGGCGAGCGCTGGCCAGTCCTGCGCGGCAACGGCGCCGCGCACGTCAAGCGCACCCGGTGCAAGAATCGTCGTCAGCGCGTCGCCGCCAGCCTGCACCAGGCTGCCTTCGCGCACCGCGATGCGGCCAATGCGCCCGTCTATCGGCGCGCGCAGCTGCGCGTACTGGACGTCAAGCTGTGCGCCCCGCATCTCGGCCTCGGCGGTGCCGACGCGTGCGCGTGCGGCTTCCAGCGCGACCACCGCATCGTCGTATTCCTGATGGCTGATGTAGCCGGATGCTTGCAGCGGCGCCAGGCGCGCAAGTTTCTTCTCGGCCTCCGCCATCTCGGCGCGCGCCCCCGCGCGCGCCGCGCGCGCCTGCTCGATACGCGCCTGTGCCGGGCGCGCATCCAGAGTGAACAGCAACTGCCCCGCGCGCACGCGGTCACCCTCCTCCACGTGCCGGCGCAGCACGGTGCCCCCCACCTGCGCCGCGAGCGCAACCTGCTGCGCCGCCTCGACCGTGCCGGGAAGCTCGATCACGACGGGGAAATCGCGTAGCGCGACCGGCACGGTGCGCACCGCGATGGCACGATCCCCTCCTGCCACGCGATCCTTGGGTGCACTCTGCTGCTGCAGGCGCCACACCACGCCGGCGGCCAGCGCGAGCACGATCAGCGCGACAACAATGCGAGTCTTCATGGATGTTTTTCCTGAGAGGTGCCGGATACACGGCCCAATGCATGGTTCAAGCGGGAAAACGCCGCCAGCCAGTCAGTGTCGGCCTGCGCGCGCGCCTGGCGGGCGCGTGCCAGATCGGCCTGCGCAGTGAGCAATTCGAGCAGGCTGCCGACGCCTGCCTCGTAACGCGACGCCGCGGCACGGGCCGATTCACTCGCGCTGTCGAACTGCACGGCAACGAGTCCGCGTGCGGCCTGCGCGTCGCGGGCATCGTGATAGGCCTCGACCACGGTGCGCGCGATGTCGGCGCTTTCCGCGTCGGCCTCGGCGTCGAGCCGCTCGGCCTCGCGCTCGGCCGTACGTGCCGCCGCGCGCAGGCGCCCGCCGTCGACCAGCGGCAGCGTGACGTTGACGCCGATGCTGTAGGTGCTCGACGGGGTACGCTCATCTTCCAGAAAGAAGGTGCGTCCCGTGTTGGCGGTGAAAGACAGCGCAGGCCAGCGCGCCGCGCGCGCCTGCACGGCGTCCTGCCGCGCCGCCGCGGCGGCGGCGCGCAACGCCTGCAGATCGGGGCGCTGCCGTCCCGCTTCGGCGAGCAGGTCGGCCAGCAGCGCATCCGCCTCCGGGGGTGGCGCATTCTCCCAGTCGAGAACCAGCACCTGGGTCTGCGCCAGGCCCGCGGCCTGTTTCAGCACCGCGTCCGCCTTGGCGCGGTCGCGTTCGGCCAGTTGACGTGCGCGTTGCGCCTCGGCGAGCGCGGCACGCGCGCGCAATTCGTCGGCACGCGAGGCGAGTCCGCCACGCAAACGGATCGCGACGGCGTCGAGACTGGCGCGCAGCGCCGCCTCCTGTTCCGCCTCCGCATCGACCCGCGCGCGTGCCGCCATGAGCGCGAAAACGGCCGCCTCGACCTCGGCGATCACGTCCTGCAGCACCCGGTCGTTTTGCAGCAGCCGGGCAATCACCTGGTAGCGCTGTGCCTCGATGCCGGCGCTGCGCGCGCCAAAGTCGTGGACGAGATAGCTCAAGGCGAGGCTCGGGCCGTAGCGATGCAGGGTGGGCACGGCCGACCCGGAACTCGACAGCGCGCGGCTTTGAGTGAACGCAAACTGCGCGCTCAGCGCCGGCCAGCGCGCCGCTTCGGCTTCATCCAGCCGCGCCGCCTCCGCCTGGATGGCAAGCCATGCCGCGCGCGAGGTCGCGCGCATGCGCAGTGCATGCTCGGTGAGCGCCGCCAGACTGGTGAAGCGCACGGTATCGGCGGCCGTGGCCGTGACCGGCGCCGGCAGCGCATCGAACCGCAGCCAGAACTCGCCCGGATGCGCGGGCACGTCCAGCGCCGCGACACCCGAGCCGACGAGGCAGAGAGGGATTAGTAGCAGATATCTCAAGATGTGCCGATTCTAAATGAGTCCGCGGCCAACCTCCGGACCATGCGGCCGCGCCCGCTATCCGGCGGTCAGCATGAGCATTGGGCGCAGGTCGGCGCTGGCGCTTGCGTTCGAGCACCGGTCACGGTGAGCGTCGCGGTGCAGAACCTCGCGGTGGCGCGGCCGCGGGGCACGCCAAGACAATTCCAGGGTTCCTACAACTCGTAAAACAGATACGCCAGCAGCGCGCAGCCCAGGATCAGCACCAGCACGTTCATGGCGATCGCCGGCCAGGTGAGATAGCCCTGCGGAATCTCGGCGGGCCCGAAGCTTGCGAGGACACGCCGGAACTGCACGACAGCAAGCGCGATGACGGCCAGCGCCAGAAGGATGAAGCCGATGCCGATCCAGAAGGACAGATCGCGTCCCGCCTGCCCGAAACCGGGTCGCAGCGTGTGCAGCAGCATGCCGAAACGCTCCAGCATGAAGCCGAACGTCATCAGCGCCAGGCCGGTACGATTCCACGCCATCAGGGTACGTTCGGCAGCGAAGAAGACGCGTGGGTCGTCGAGACCGGACATCACGCCGTCTCCACGCCTTCGGGCAGGCTCGCCCTGAACGTCGCCGCCAGCCGTTCAAACGTTTCCGGAAACGGCGCACGCTTGCGCCAGGCCAGCGCAATGGTCCGCCCCGGCGCCGGTGCCCGGAACGGGCGGATTTCGACCGACTTTCTGCTCACGCGCGGCCCGGCATCGACCGCAAGCGCGGGTAGCAGCGTGAGCCCCAGCCCCATGCCGACCATCTGCCGCAGCGTCTCCAGGCTGGTCGCACGCACTTCCTCGCGGCGGTTCTGGCGCGCGCCGCACACGTCGAGCGCCTGGTCGCGCAGGCAGTGTCCCTCGTCGAGCAGGAGCAGTTTTTCGTTCATGATGTCGGCCACCTTCAGCGTGCTGCGCTTCGCCAGTTCGTGCTCTGCCGGCAGGGCCGCATAGAACGGCTCGTGGAACAGCGGCTCGACATGCAGCGCGTCATCGTTCACCGGCAGGGCGAGCAGGCCGGCGTCGAGCGTGCCATCGGCAAGATGGGCGAGGATCTGTGGTGTCATTTCCTCGCGCAGCAGCAGGCGCAGACCGGGATGTTTCCTGTGCGCCAGGGTCAGTGCATGCGGCAGGTAGTAGGGGCCGAGCGTGGGAATGACACCGAGATGGACCGTGCGCGTCATCGGGTCCTGCGCATGCTTCGCCAGTTCGCGGATGCGCTCGGCCTCCTCGACGATGTTGCGCGCTGCGGCAAGGATTTCCCTGCCGATCGGCGTCGGCGTGACGCGTTTCAGGCTGCGGTCGAACAGCGTGACTCCGAGGAACGTCTCCAGCTTCCTGATCTGGGTGGACAAGGTCGACTGTGTGATGAAGCAGGCTTCCGCTGCACGCCCGAAGTGACCGTGGTCAGCCAGTGCCACCAGGTATTTCAGTTCCTGCAGGGTCATTGGGTGCGTTCGATTATGTCAATCGGTTCATTCTAGATCATTCACGTGACAAGTGTCGCCGGCTGGTCTTTAATGCACTTATCGCGCGACATGCCAACCCATTGCGGGGCACGGCGCACAGCAAGGAGGCCAAGCACGCATGAACGCCAACCCCGGCACGGTGCAGGTGTACCTCACCGACCCACGCCATGCCCGTGCCGTGCGCCGTGGCGCGGGTGCGCTCGGTGCGCTCCTGCTGGCGGGGCTGGCGTGGATCGCCATCGCGCAGGGCGGCACACGACTGCACACGCCGATGGGACAGGCGCTCGCCGGTTCCGCGGCGGCCGCGCTCGCCACGGCGCTGGGCGCGCTGCCCGCGCTGTTCGTGCGCGAAATTTCGCTGCGCTGGCAGGACATCATGCTCGGCTTCGGTGCCGGCGTCATGGCGGCGGCGGCGAGCTTCTCGCTCATCCTGCCGGGTGTGGCCGCCGGTGCCGACCTTCTCGGCAGCCGGCCGGCCGGCTCCGCACTGGTCGCGGGCGGCCTGCTGCTGGGGGCGCTGTTACTGCTGCTGGCGGACAAGGTGGTGCCGCACGAGCACGCGCAGGCGGGCCACCACGGTCCCGACTGGCTGCACCTGCGGCAGGTATGGCTGATGGTGTTCGCGATCGCGCTGCACAATTTTCCGGAAGGCATGGCAATCGGTGTCGGCTTTTCCGGCGCCGATCCCACAGTCGGCGTACCGCTGGCTGCGGCAATCGCGATCCAGGACATCCCGGAAGGCCTGGTGGTCGCCGTGGCGCTGCGCACTGTCGCCTACGCGCCGTGGCAGGCAACGCTTGCCGCGGCACTGACCGGACTTGCCGAACCGGTCGGCGCCGTCGTCGGCGTCGCGCTGACCTCGGGCTTCGCGCCGCTTTACCCCGCGGGCCTCGGCTTTGCGGCCGGCGCGATGATCTGGGTGGTGTCGCACGAAATCATCCCGGAAACCCACCGCAAGGGCCACCAGCAGGCCGCCACCCTCGGCCTCATCGGCGGCTTCGTGGTGATGATGATGCTCGATACGGCGCTGGGCTGACGCCGCCCCCCGGAGCGAATCCGGAAAACAGCGCCGCGGCCGTCAGGCGCTTGCCGCCACCGCCTGTCCCAGCGGCACAGGCGGCTGCTCGTGATGCGCGTGCATCGCCAGGGTATAGATCTGTTGCAGGTCCTCTTCGCTGACGTCGACGAACGTATCGATTTGCGACAGCGCATACACCAGGCTGCTGTGCGGAATCATGCACATTTCCTTGGCGCCGGTGACCGGATCGTGGCAGCGCGCATGCCACACCTGCGGGTAACGCCGCCACGCAAGAGGGTAGTTGAACGCGATCGCCACGACCAGCAGCACCAGCACGTTCAACAGCACCGGACTGAATACATACGTATAGCCGAGTGCGTGCACGGCCGGCCCGCCAAGCACCGCATACAACGCCGTGGCGCCGCCGGGTGGATGCAGGCAGCGCATGCCGTACATCGCCGCGATCGCCAGCGACACCGCGAGCGAGGCGGCGATCATGGGATCGTGTCCGAACCAGCGTGCACAGGCCACGCCGATGAAGGCCGACACCAGGTGTCCGCCCACCACGGGCCAGGGCTGCGACATGGCGCCATGCGGCGCGGCGAACAGCAGCACCGCGCTGGCGCCCATGGACGCGACGGCGAGCAGGCCGCCGTGCCCCGACAGCCAGAACTGGCTCACCCACAGTGCGGCCAGGGTACCGAAAAGTCCGCCCGCCGCGGAAATCCAGTGTTCGCGTTCCGAAACCGAATAGGCAAGTTTGCGCATGCGTCGCCCCTCAGCCGAGGTTCGCGGCGTGCGGCGACCGCACGCGGTCGACACTGCGTGCCTGTTCGATGCCGGTACGGGGGAAAAGCGCCGGGAATCGGGTGCGGACCGCCCGGCCGAGGTGGAGGGCGAGCTGTTTGACGACGCAACGGACATCGACGACAAGGGTATGCGGCAGCGCTTCGCCCCGGTCGTTGGGCGCGGATACCTGGTTTACCAGGTGGGCGGGCTGATTCATGTCGAACTCCTCAAGAACGTTATGAACAAAGCCTGTTTCGGCTCCCTCGCCCGCCCGCGGGGCGGAGGGAGGCTGACGACGGGGGCGAACGGACGCTTCATGATCCGCAGCACCGTCCCACCGTGACCATCAGGTCTAACAGGCTGGACGGAGTCTAAAACACTAAAAAGTATTCATCCAGCGATAAATTTTGGTGTTTAATATCGAATATCCGAATATCACTATATTGGCATGGACACCGAACTCGCCCGCACTTTTCTCGCCGTCGCCACCAGCGGCAACTTCGTTGCCGCGGCAAGCCGGCTGCACGTCACCCAGTCGACAGTGAGCGCACGCATCCAGACTCTGGAGACGACGCTGGGCAGGCGCCTGTTCCAGCGCGGCCGCGGCGGCGCGACGCTCACCCCCGCAGGCAAGCGCTTCCTGCGCCACGCCAACAACCTGGTGCGTACGATGGAGCAGGCGCGCTACGACATCGGCTTGCCGGAGGGCTATCACGACGTCATCGCGCTGTCGGCGCGCATCGCGCTGTGGGAGGGTTTTCTGCCGCACTGGGTGGCGTGGATGCGTGCGCAGGCACCCGACGTCTCGCTGCGCCTGGAAATCGGCTTCGAGGCGGACATCATGCAGAACCTGGTCGAGGGCGCGATCGACATCGGCGTGATCTACACGTCGAGCGCGCGCCCCGGCCTCGCGGCCGATCTGCTGTTCGAGGAGGACCTGATTCTGGTGACGAGCGATCTGGCGCGCGGCTGGCCGGATCCCGGCTATATCCACATCGACTGGGAAGCGCAATTCCACGAGCAGTTCACCGAGCATTTTCCCCACGTACCGACGCCGACGCTGGTCGCCAACATCGGCTGGCTGGGCGTGCAGCAACTGCTCGCCTTCGGTGGCAGCGGCTACTTCCCCCGGCGCCTGGTGCAACAGCACATCGCGTCGGGCCAGCTGTGGCAGGTGCCCGACAGCCCGCACTTCAGGGTGCCGGTGTGGATGGTCTATCCGCGCCGCCACGACAGCGACTCGCTGGCGCAGGCGCTCGGCGGGTTGCGTGCGCTGGCGCGTGACGAGCGCCAGCGCAACGCGCGCTGATCAGGCGGGTTTGCGCGCGACGAGGTCGATCAGCGCGGATGGTCCGTGATGATGCGTGCCTTCACTGATGAAGGATTCGTGCTCGGCGAGATGCAGGATGTCCCAGTCGCCGAACCACTCGTGCAGCAGTTCGGTGGTGTACATGTGCGCGGGATCGGGCGGCCCGCCGGTGCCGAACTCGACTTGTTTCGGCGTATAGCCCTGCAGGATGAGCAGACCGCCGGGGGCAAGGGTGCGACGAATGCCGGCGACAATACGTTCGCGTGCGGACGGTGGCGCGAACTGGATGAAGATCGCCACGACCACGTCGTAGGCGGCCGCGGGCCAGTGCCAGTCGAGTGCGTCGGCCTGTTCGGTGTCGATGGCGACGCCGCGCGCCACGGCAAGCTTCTGCGCCTTGTCCAGCGCGAACGGCGAAATGTCGATGGCATGCACCCGCGCACCCTGCTCCGCGAGCCACACGCCGTTGCGGCCCTCGCCGTCGGCGATCGCCAGCGCGCGCATGCCGGGCCGGATGCGCGCCGCCTGGCTCGCCAGGAACACGTTCGGCGCCGTGCCGAAAATGTACGCCTCGGTGGCGTAACGCGTATCCCAGAATTCGCGGCTCACTTGGCGTTCGCGGCAAGCAGGCGTTCCAGTTGCGCAGCCGGCACCATGCCCGGCACGCGCACGCCGTTGGCGAATACCAGGGTCGGCGTACCCCCCACTTTCAGCTTGTTGCCCAGCGCGATGGTCGCGTCGACCGGATTGGCGCACTTGCCGTCGTTGTTTGGCACGCTGCCGCGCGTGATGTAGTCGTCCCACGCCTTGTTGCGGTCCGGTGCGCACCAGATCTGTTTCGAAGTCTGCACCGCCTTGGGATGCAGGCCCTCGATCGGATAGAGGAAGGTGTAGACGGTGATGTTGTCCACCTGCGCGAGTTCGGCCTCGAACTTGCGGCAGAACGGGCAGTCGACGTCGGAGAACACCACCAGCTTGCGTTCGCCCTTGCCCTTCACCGTCTTCAGCGCGTTGGCGAGCGGCAGCGTGTCCCACTTCACCGCCTGCAGCCGGTTGAGGCGTTGCTGCGTGAGGTTGGTGCGATTCTTCAGATCGATGATGTCGCCAGCGAAGATGTACGCCCCCTTGGCGTCCACATACACGATCTGACCGTCGAGGTAGACCTCGAACAGGCCGCTGTACGGGGTCTTCTGCACCGATTCGATGCGCGCCTGCGGGAACTGGGTGGCGATCGCCTTGCGGATCACCGACTCGTTGGCCTGCGCCGTCGCCGTCGCCATGAGGGTTGCGGCCAGCGCGAGGGAAATGAATTTCATCGGGAACTCCAGAGTGGACAAGAAAATCAGGACATCGCTTCGCGCACCAGCGCCGCCTTGAGCGGCGGCACCTGGTCGACCAGCGCCATCCCGGCATTGCGCAGCCACGCGGCACGCGGCTCGGCAAACAGATGATGCAGGCCGTGCGTCACCGCCTGCATGCGTGCAACCGGCCCGGCGCGCCGCCGCGCGTAGCCCTGCAATACGCGCGAATCACCCGGCGTGCGGCGATGCTGCGCCAGCACCTCGGCGAGCACCTCGGCGTCACCAAAGCCGAGATTGACGCCCTGGCCCGCAAGCGGATGCACGCCGTGCGCGGCGTCACCGACCAGCGCGACACCCGGGGCGACCGCACTCTCCACGCGAATGAGCCGCAGCGGAAATGCCGCCGCCGGGGTGAGCACCTGCAGGGCGCCCAGCCGATCGTGTCCCGCCATGCGCACCCGCTCCGCCAGATCCGCCGGCGCCAGCGCAAGCAGCGCGCCGGCCTGCGCCGTACACGTTGACCATACCATCGACACCCGGTTCCCGGGCAGCGGCAGCCAGGCGAGGATGTCGCCGTCGAAGAACCACTGGAATGCCGTGCCGCGGTGCGGCTGCGCGCAGGCGAAATTCGCCACCACGCCGCTCTGCCCGTAAGGCGTCGTCACCGCCGCAAGCCCGGCCCAGTCGCGAATGCGCGAGGCAGCCCCGTCGGCGCCGACGACGAGCCCGGTTTCCAGTACCGTGCCGTCGTCCAGCGTCAGCCGCGTGTGATCGCCCTCGCGCGCCAGCGTGGCGATCGTCGCCGGACAGTGCAGCGCCACGCTGCCGTCGTCGACGATCGCCTGCCACAGCGCGTGCTGCAAGCGTCCGCTTTCGACGATGGTCGCCAGATGCGGGACGCCCGTCGCATAAGCGTCGAGGCGCAGCGCGCCTTCGGCGTCGCCCGCGACATCCATGCGATAGACCGGCTGGATGCGCGCGGCGTCGAGCCGCACCCAGGCACCGAGACCCTCGAGGAAGCGCTGGCTCGCCGGACTGATGGCGTAGATGCGCGTGTCCCATGCCGCGGCCGGCAACGGCGGCGGCTGGTGTTCGACCAGCGCCACACGCAGCCCCTGACGGCCAAGCGCCAGCGCCGTGGCGGCGCCGACCAGGCCGGCACCGACGACGACCACCTGGACGCGCTCTGGATTCATGTTGCCCTCGCCCCAACCCTCTCCCGCAAGTGGGAGAGGGGGCGGACGTGATGCCCAAACCGATTCAACCGCGTGCTCCGAACATCATGCGGCGCGCGACGAAAGTCTTGAGCGGCGGCAGTGCTTCGAGCGCCATCAACCCGAGCCCGCGCGCATGGCGCAGCCCCGCGACATCGTTGGAAAATACCCGCACCAGAAAATCCGTGAAACCCACGCCACCCAGGACGTCGGCCCGCCGGCCGCGCGCGTAGGCGGCAAGCATGCCGGCCTCGCCACGCGCCGCGGGCGCGGTGTCGGCGCACAGGGCGGCGAGTTCCCAGGCATCGCGCAGGCCGATATTGAACCCCTGCCCCGCCACCGGATGCAGCGTCTGTGCAGCATTGCCGATGCGCACCACACGGTCCCCGGCGGCGCTCCCGGTGTAGGCAAGCCGCAGCGGAAAGGTCCTGCGCACACCGGCTTCGAGGAAGCGCCCCTGGCGCCCGCCGAAGTGCTCATACAGGGCGGCAAGAAAATCCGCGTCGGACAATGCGGCAATGCGCTCGGCCTCGGCGCGTGGCGCGGTCCACACCAGCGCGTAACGCTCGCCCTTCGGCAACAGCGCGACCGGCCCCATCGGCGTGAAGCGCTCGTAGGCCTGGTTGGCGTGCGGCCGCTCGCTGGCGACGTCGCACACCACCGCCACCTGCTCATAGTCGGCTTCGAACCACGGTGGTGGCGCCCCCTCGCCGCGGCCGCCATCGGCAACCACCACCAGCGGCGCGGCCAAGGTGCGGCCGTCACGCGCGGCAAGCGTCGCGGCGTCCGCCCCGGCATCGATGCGGTCGACCGCGACGTCATATTCGACGGCCACGCCCGCTTCCCGCAGCGCGCCATTCAGGGCCGCGGCGAGCTCGGCATAGGAAAGCACATACCCCAGCGCCGGCACGCCCAGGTCGTCGGCGGCCAGCCGCGCCACCCCCAGCGCGCCACGCTGCGAGATGTGGATGCGTGTGATCGGCGTAACGTCGCTCAGGCGATCCCACACACCCAGGCGTTCGAGAATGAGCCGCGCGCCGTGCGCCAGGGCGAGCGTGCGGACATCGCCGCGCGCCTCAGCCGCTTGCGCTTCCAGCACCCGCACGGCGATGTCCTGCTGTGCCAGCGCCAGCGCGCACACCGCGCCGACCGGGCCGGCGCCGACGACGATGATTTCGTTCAGCCGCGCATCCACGCTTCGATTTCCTCGACCGTTTTCGGCGGCGTGGTCAGCACTTCGCAGCCGTCCACCGTCACCGCGACGTCGTCCTCGATGCGGATGCCGATATTGTGGAACGCAGCCGGGACGTCGTCGGCCGCGCGGATGTACAGCCCCGGCTCGACGGTGAGCGTCATCCCCGGCACGAACGGCCGCCACGCGCCGTGTACCTTGTAGTCGCCGGCGTCGTGCACGTCCATGCCGAGCCAGTGCCCAGTGCGGTGCATGTAGAAGCGCTTGTATGCCTCCGCTTCCAACAAGCCGTCGACCGCACCATGCAGCAGGCCAAGACCCACCATGCCCTCGGTGAGCACGCGTACCGCCGCCTCGTGCGGATCGTTCCACACTGCGCCCGGGCGCACCGTCGCGATCGCCGCCGTTTGCGCCGCCAGCACGAGCTCGTAGACATCCTTCTGCGCCGCGGAAAACCGGCCGTTGACCGGGAAAGTGCGCGTGATATCGGCAGCGTAACTGCCGAATTCCGCGGCGGCGTCGATCAGCAGCAGGTCGCCGTCAGCGAGCGGTTGGTTGTTGAACACGTAGTGCAGCACGCAGGCGTTGGCACCGCTGGCGACGATCGAGGTGTAGGCCGGCGCCGCCGCGCCGCCGCTGCGGAAGGCACACAGCATCTCGGCCTCGATCTCGTATTCGTGGCGCCCGGGGCGGGTCGCGCGCATCGCGATGCCGTGCGCACGCGTCGAAATC